>Ga0180302_10000917_pt1 | contig 13771 bp, 14 predicted proteins | sample GuaBasSediGuay17_FD_121794 | JGI IMG/M metagenome (GOLD analysis project Ga0180302, IMG submission 121794) | Subseafloor sediment microbial communities from Guaymas Basin, Gulf of California, Mexico - Guay17, Core 4571-4, 12-15 cm | ecosystem: Environmental > Aquatic > Marine > Hydrothermal... | reverse complement strand
GGGGGAGGGGTGGGGTACTGCTCCAGCTCTAGCTTCGGATTCTCTATCTGCTCCAGTCTCGAGAGGGCTATCTCAAGCTCCCGCTTGCTCTGGACCCCTCAGCCTAACCACCTCTAGCCTGGTCATGTGGGGGATCTTCCTCTTGGCTATCTTCATGGCCCTCATCGCGGGCTCCAGGTTATCCTCCTTCACCCTGAGGAACATTATGACCTGCCCGGTCCTCACCTGGGCCGCCCTGCCGTCTGGCTTTCCGAAGGCCAGCCTCATCCCCTTCTGGAGTCTCTCCGCCTTGTGCACTCCGGCCATCGCGTGCTTCCTCAGTATGTGGTGCGGGTAGGGGACTATCCTGAAGAAGTACGGGCCGGGGTTGAACCTCTTCCTTATCTGGGCTATCACGGCCATCCTGGCCGCCTCCAGGGCGTTGCTCCTGACCTGGAAGCTGGCGGTCGCCACCATCCTTATCTCGTAGTCGTACTCCTCGTTGAGCTCCCCGTGGCTGAACTTCTGTATCTTGCTGTAGGGGATGCTCTTTATGTACTCCTTCCGAGTGTACGGCCTCTGAATGGCCCTATAGTTCCTCGCTGGCCTGAGGGACATGCTCACCACCCCTTCTCAGGGCCTCTGCCGTCCGCGACAGGAGGGCCAGGAGGTACCGAGCCTCCCCCTCCGTCACCCCGCAGGGGAAGGATCTCTCGACTATCCTCCGGACAAGGCCCACGGTCCTCTCCCTCCTGTGCGGCGGGAGGCCTACGAGGCGTGAGATCTCTTCCAGGTACTTAAGCATTACCTCCCTCGTCTCCCTCGCCACGGGCCTCTCGTAGGGCCCTCCCCCCCTGAGCTTCATGTAGAACTCGTACAGGGTGACCGCCACGGCGTTGGACAGGTTGAGGGTCGGGTACTCCTCGTGAGCGGGTATCGTGACCACGACGTCGCAGGAGGCCAGCTCCTCGTTCGTCAGGCCGGTGGACTCCCTGCCGAATACCAGGGCCACGGTCCCAGACCACCTGAGCGACTCCACGAACTCCCTCAGAGGGACGGCCCTCCTCGCTATGGAGGTGGGCCCTCCGGGCTTGGCTGTGGTCCCGACGGACAGGTCGCAGCCCTCCAGGGCCTCCTCCAGGCTGACCACTATCCTGCAGGACTCCAGCACGTCCCTCGCCCTCATGGCTGCCGCGTACGCCCTGTCGAAGCTCTCGAATACCGGGTTCACAAGGAGTAGGTCTCTGAACCCGAAGTTCTTCATGGCCCTGGCTATCATGCCAACGTTTAAGGACTTCTCTGGCTCTACGAGCACCACCCTGAGGGAGGGGCGTTCCGAGTTGGTCTCCATGCGCGTTAGAGATCTCATCCCCGACATTTTAACGCTTGCAGGTCTCCAGGCGGCCATGTTCTCCATGTACGCCTGTCAGCTCGGGGACTACGAGACCTCCGCCAGGGCCTTCTTCCTGGCCTTGCTCTTCGACTACCTCGACGGGGTCGCCGCCAGGATGCTCGCCTCGGAGAGTAAGTCGGGCGAGCTCCTGGATAGGTTCGTCGATAGGGTTACCCAGTGCGTGGCCCCGGCACTCCTCCTCTCCTCCTCGTCGGGCCTGCCGGGCCTGGTGGTCGGGGCCGCGCTGGTGACCGCCGGGGCGGTGAGGCTGGCTATCCCTAAGGGAGTCAGGTATTTCAGGGGGGCCCCGCTGTTCGCCCCGGCCATAGTGATCGAGGCGTCGGCCCTGGCTGGCTATCCCCAGCCGATCCTGCTGGTGGCGGTCCTCACGGCCCTTACGGTGCTCCCCCTCCCCTACCCCAGGTCCCCTGAATCGGCCGGAGCAGTGTCCCCGCTGTGGCACCTGAGGGCGCTCCCACCCCTGATAGGTCTGATAGCCCCGGAGGGGGCCGAGGGCTACGCAGCCCTGATCCTGATATCCACGGTAATCGCCTACATCTTGCTGGGCCCGATCGAGCCTCTCCGGTCCCGCGGAGGGGTCAGCGATCACAGGAAGTCCATGTAGTCCTCGGCCTTGGGTATCTCCTCCTTCATGCCCTTCCTCCTTCTTATCTCGAGTATGACCTGCTCCATCATGGACTTCGGCAGCGGGGCCCAGTGGGAGAACTTGGTCTGCCAGAACGCCCTGCCTCCTGTCGCGCTCCTCATCTCGTTGCTGAACTCTCCCAGGGTCTCCCTGACCGGTATGTACCCCTTCACCACGCTGATCCTCCCTCTCTCCTCGACGCCCGATATTTTCCCCCTCTTCTGTGAGAGTATCCCGAGGACGGTCCCTATCAGCTCGGGCGGGGCGGTGACCTGTATCTCGTAGACCGGCTCGAGCAGGACCGGGTCCGCGCTCAGCATGGCCCCGTATATGGCCCTCCTTATCGAGGGGACAAGCTGCGCCGGGCCCCTGTGGGCCGGGTCCTCATGTATCATGGCGTTGACCAGCTTGACGGCGACGCCCATCACGGGCTCTCCGGCCAGGGGCCCCTCCCTCATGACCCACATGAACCCCTGCTTCAGTATCTCCCTGACCTCGTCCAGCCTCTGGACCCCCACGGTCCTGTTTATGAATATGTTGTAGTTCTCGTCATCCACCTGCCATATGTTCCTGGCGTCGTCCGTCTCCATCCCTCCCTTCTCCCTGAGGATCTTGGCCCTCTCCCTGCCGTCCATCCTGTCCTTCACCTCCCCCGTCCTTATCAGGTCGATGACCTCGTCGCTCAGCCTCTCGACCGTCACCCAGAGCCTATTCAGCTTGTTGGGGGACTTGGCCAGCACGGCCTCTGGGGAGGCCCTCTTTACGCTCTCTCTGTAGACTACGGTCGGCTGGCTCACCTCGAACTCCAGGCCGGACTTCCTCACGTCGTAGAGGGAGACCTCTATGTGGAGGGCCCCGGTCCCCTTCAGCAGGATCTCTCCGGTCTCCTGGTTGTGGACCAGCACCAGATTCGGGTCCTGGAGGGTGAGCTTCCTCAGGGCGTCAACCAGCTTCGGGAGGTCAGAGGGCCTCTTCGCCTCTATGGCCACGGTCACGACGGGCTCAGTTACGTACCTCATGGCCTCGAAGCCCTGGCTCACCCTCCCCTTTATGGAAGGAGCGATCAGAGTCTCCCCCGAGCTGGCCGCCTCCACTCCGAGGAGGGCCGCTATGTTCCCGGCCGGTATGGCCTCCATCCTAACCCTGTACGGCCCCATGTATATGGAGGTCTGCTGGATCCTCTGGGCCCTCCTGGCGTTTATCAGGAAGACCTCCTCCCCCTCCACGACGGTACCGCTGAAGACCCTCCCGGTCACCACGACCCCGGCGTGGGGGTCCACCCTGGCCGCGTTCACCCCTACTATCAGGGGCCCGTCCGGGTCGCACGTCCTCAGGGCCTCCAGTATCTCCTCGTCGTGCTTGTCCCTCCAGATCCTGTCTATCCTGTAGGCCTGGGCCTCCCTCGGGTTTGGGACGTGCTTGGTCACCATTTCCAGGATGGCCTCGTGGACCGGTATCCACCCCTTCAGCCTCTGGTAGTTTCCCTCCTGGTACGCCTTCAGGATCTCGGAGAACATGACCCCCTTCCTCGCGGCTATGGAGGCTGTTATGCCCCACCCGTGGAGGGCCGACCCGAGGGCGACGGTGTCGTCGTCCCAGCCGACCCTCCACTCGCTCTTAAAGCGAGGCTCGGCGTAGGCCTCTATCAGGTCGTTGAACTCGGTTATTATCCTGGCTATCTTCTTCTGTATCTCCTGGGGGCTGAGCCTCAGCTCCTTTATCAGCCTGTCCACCTTGTTTATGAACAGGAGGGGCCTGACCCTTTCCTCCAGGGCCTGCCTGGTGACCGTCTCGGTCTGGACCATAACCTCCTCCACGGCGTCCACGACCACGACGGCCCCGTCTATCACCCTGAGGGACCTCGTCACGTGTCCCGTGAAGTCTATGTGGCCCGGCGTGTCCACCAGGTTTATGGCAAACTCCCTCCCGTCCCTCTGGTAGTATAGGGAGACGTTCGCCGCCTTTATCGTGATCCCCCTGGCCTGCTCTATCTCGTGGTAGTCCAGCCATCTCATCTCCCCGGCCATCTTGCTGCTTATCATGCCGGCCGAGGAGAGTAGGTTGTCGGTCAGGGTGGTCTTCCCGTGGTCTATGTGAGCTATTATCCCGATGTTCTTGATGTTTGCGGGGTCCCTCATTAGCCCCTGCAGGTGCTCTACTATCCGCTTGTACTTCTGCAAAGCCGATCACCCCTGGCATGGCCCCCCCTGAGGGGCGGCTTAAAAAACTTCGGAGCGGCCAGAGGGACAGAGGGAGAGGTGTGCGGATTGGCGGCCCTCGGAGGCAGCGGTCTCGAACTCTACCTGGGCCTGTCCAAGAACCCGTTCTCGAGCATCTCGATACTTGATATGGACAATCCGCTTGAGCTGTTCGTCCCCCTCCAGCCGGACGAGGATCTCGGCTACCTAGTCGATGAGGCGCTCAGGATGGTCGGCTCGGCCTTCGTTGCGATAACGGGGCCCCCAGGCTCCGGCAGGTCGATAAGGCTGGAGGCCACCTACTGGAAGTTCTCCGCCGAGGGAGGGACCCCAATACTCTACGAGGTGAGCCCGATAGAGGGGCCGGACGCCATAGACGACGTGCTGAACACGGCGTACGGCCTGAGCAGGGGGGTGAAGAGAGCCCTGAAGAAGGCTCTCCTAGGGGCGGACGAGCTCTCCCTGAAGGAGCTGGAGGAGATAAGGATCTCTCCGGCCAGGGCCGGAGAGACCCTCGCGGGCTACCTGGAGAGCGTGGCCCCGGCCGCCCTCCTGCTCGACGACGTCCATAACATGATGTTCGTAGAGCCCCGGTGGTCATTCTTCTTCTTCGAGATGATAAGGGAGCTGGTCTCCATAATGGGCCCGGGGATGCTTGTGGCCATGACCTGCAGCGAGGAGGCCTTCGCTAGGATATCCAGGAGGCACCCCGCCCTGATATCCAGGCTCCACGAGAGGATCAGGATCCCCCCTCTCTCCGATCAGGACGCCACGTCCTTAGTCTCCAAGAGGGCGGAGATGGTCCGGACGAGGGAGCCAGAGGGGTCCCCGGACCCGTTCGAGGAGGAGGCCGTGGCCCTGGCCAACAGGATAGCCGGGGGGAATCCGAAGAAGCTGATGGAACTCCTGTCTAAGGTCGTGGACGCCGCCGTGGTGCTGGGCAGGACGAGGATAGACGCCGCCCTGGTCTCTCAGGTGGCCGAGGCGGACAGGCCAATACTCAGGGGGGTAGAGAGGGCCCCCGAGAGGATGAGGAGAGAGATGGAGGTCATTCTCAGGAAGTTCGAGGGGGGCCCGGTTGGGCTGGAGAAGGTGGCTATGGAGACCGAGGTGCCCCCGCAGGAGGAGTGGTCCAGGCTGGAGGCTCTCGTGGCCGCCGGGCTGCTGGCCAAGGACGAGTCGGGGAGGTACTACGTCCCGAGATCGGCCCTTGAGGCGAGGGAGGAGAAGAAGGAGGAGAAGAAGAGGGAGAGGAAGGTCTCCCGCTCCGTCATGAAGATACTCAGGATGAGGGCCGGATCCTCCTGGCGACGCAGGGGGTCGGAATAGCCTTTTATTTCTTTTACTCCCGGTCCGCTGGGGGTCCGATGGCGGCCAGAGACATTGTGGAGAAGGCCCTCTCGGAGGGCAGAAGCTTCCTCCTCGAGCCCGAGGCCAAGCGCCTCGTCTCGTCCTACGGGATACCGGTGACCAAAATGGCAGTGGCCAAGACTGAGGACGAGGCCGTGGAGCTGGCCAGGCAGATAGGCTTCCCGGTCGTCCTGAAGATAGTCTCTCCGGACGTCCTCCACAAGAGCGACGTGGGCGGGGTCGTAGTAAACCTGAAGAGCGAGGAGGAGGTCAGGGAGGCCTACCGCAAGATACTGGACAACGTCAGGGCGAGGGTGCCCGACGCCAGAGTCGTCGGCGTCCTGGTTCAGGAGTACGCCCCCCAGGGCACTGAGGTGATAATAGGCCTCATAAGGGACCCTCAGTTCGGCCCCACGGTCATGTTCGGACTCGGGGGAGTATTCGTCGAGGTGTTCGAGGACGTGTCCTTCAGGGTGGCCCCCCTCACCGAGCTGGACGCCGAGGAGATGATCAGGGAGATCAAGGGGTACAAGATACTGACGGGGTACAGGGGGGGAGAGCCGGCTGACCTCGAGGCGATAAAGTCCGCCCTGATAACCGTAGGGAATATAGGGATGGAGATAGAGGAGATATCGGAGATGGACCTCAACCCCATCATGGCTTACCCGGACGGGATAAAGGTGGTTGACGCCAGGATAATACTGAGGGGGGCCCGATCTTGAGGAGGATATCAGAGCTGTACGACATGTACGTCTACTCTACAGACGGCATATTCATAGGGCTGGTCTACGACATGATATTCGACGACGTGGAGGGCAGGGTGGTCGCCCTAGTCGTGTCCCTGGACGAGAAGGGGAGGGAGAAGAGGACCGTCCCCTACTCCAGCGTGAGGGCCTGCGGAGACATCTACATAGTCTCGGTGTGACCCTCTGTTCATCCGACAACTTTTTTACTGCCTTCCCCCGGCGCCCCACGGAGCCGTCAAGGCCGACGTGGAGGAGTGCTCAGATGGCAGAGGAGGTTATCGCGGACCTGAGACATAAGCTTGGAGAGCTCAGAGCTAGGCTCCGACAGATAAGAGACGAGAGGAGGAAGATAATAGAGGAGCTGAGGGGGCTCAGGGAGGAGAGGAGGAAGCTCATAGAGGAAGCCAAGGCTAAGAGGAAGCAGTTGAGAGAATTAATAGCCAAGAGGAACGAGCTCAGAGAGAAGCTCAAGGAGCTAAAGGAGGAGAGGAGAGAGGCCCTGGAGAGGTTTAGAGAGGCGAGAGATCAGGCCATGAAGCTGAAGGAGCAGTACCAGTCCATCATATCGGAGGTCGGCGTCCCGGAGAAGGTCCTGCGCAGGAGAATAGCCATCCTGGAGAGGAGGATAGAGACCCAGCCCCTCTCGAAGGACGTGGAGAGGGAGATAGTGATGAGGATAGGGCACCTGGAGGCCCAGCTGCAGGCCTTAATTGAGGCCAAGTCCATCAGGAGGAAGTACATCGAGGCCATGGCCGAGGCCGAGAGGTGGAGGTTTTTCGTGAGGGACTCCAGCGAGAGGATGAGGGAGATATTCTCTGAGATATCCAAACTCAACGAGACCATCTCGTCGATAATAGGAGAACTCGACGAGTTGAGGAGCAAGATAGACGAGATAAGCTCTGTGATAAACGAGAAGAACGAGGTGGTAGACGAGATGAAAAAGGAGATGGACGCCATATTCCAGGAGATTGTGGAGACCCAGGGCAAGATAAGGGAGATCCACAGGGGCGCGGAGGAGGCCCTCAGGGAGGTGGAAGAGAGGATCCTGAAGAGGCTCGCTGAGGAGGCCCTGGAGAAGTACAAGGCCGGGGAGAAGCTCACTCTGGAAGAGCTAAGGGCCCTGATAGAGGCCGGATACCTGCCGGGATCTCCCCAGTCCCCCCAGTGAGGGGGCCATCCCAGCGGCCCCTTTTTTAATTCTCGGGCGGGCTAAGCGCGGGTAGGGATGGACAGGGGGGTCTCGGTTCCGAGCCGGATCCTCGTACTCTCGGTCGACATAGACGACGACTTAGGGAGGAAGACGGGGATCAGGGGCCCGGTGATCGGGAGGGAGCAGGTCATCCAGGCGGCCTTAAAGCTCATAACTCAGGACCCGTCCGAGGCGGACGCCAACGCCATGTTCATGGCCGTCAAGGAGTTCGACGAGCTGAAGAGATCCTTCCCCAACGTGGACGTCGAGGTTGCCGTGGTCACGGGCCGGGCGGAAGGTGGCATGGAAGCCTCGAGGGAGTTCGAACGTCAGCTCAGTGAGGTTTTCGAGAGATTCCGCCCGACCTACGTGGTGTTCGTCTCCGACGGGTCCATGGACGAGCAGGTCATCCCGAGGCTCTACGCGCTGGGGAAGGGAGTCGAGGGCTTTGGGGTCCACATATCCAGAGTGGTGGTGCAGCAGAGCGAGAGCATCGAGAGCACCTTCATGCTGATGAAGGGGTACCTCAAGAAGCTCTTGACGGAGCCAGCGTACGCTCCCTACTCCATAGGCATCCCGGGCCTCCTGATCCTCACTTTAGTCGTGACCTCCCTCCTGGGCATGGAGAGGTACCTCCTCACGGCTCTGACCGCGGCCCTGGGGGCTGTGCTCCTCTTTAAGGGGTTCAGACTCGACGAGAGGATCTCCTCCCTACTGAGAGGAGGGGGGGCTAGCAGGAGGCTTGGGATAGTCTCTCTCCTGGCTGGCTCGCTCATGATGACCATCTCAGCACTCAACGCCTACGAGCGGGGGGTCAGGATGCTGAGGTACCTCCCGTTTGTCGAGGTGATCGCGGAGGTGCTCAAGGGCAGCTCGGTATACTTCTTCCTCTCCGTGGCCGTGGTCCTGAGCGGGTGGATCGTCGGAGATCTCATCGAGCGCAGGAGTCCTAAGGACAAGATGGCGTCGCTTGCTACAGCCTTCTCCCTCCTCCTGGTTGCCTACTTCTCCGGCCTGTACATGGCTGGAGACATAGGGCTCCCAACACTAATCCTGGGATACGTCTCATCGGCCGCGTTCCTAGTCGCCTCTGTAATTTCTATCTACAGGAGAAAGGGTGATCACGAGATCGGCGGCCTTCCTTAGGGCGGTGCTGAAGCCCGGCTCGGCCCCTATCACGACCACGTCCTTTCCCAGCTCCTTTGCCCTGTAGACTATTGGGGCGTAGGCGGCGTTCCTGGTAGCCAGGGCCAAGACGTCCACCTTGTTAGAGTACATGAGTTCCGTCGCTATCATCGTGAACTCGACCTCCACCTTCCCGGTGGAGACCACTGCCCTGTACCCGGAGTTGGTCACGGCCTCGACCAGCTTGTCTGGGGCCTTCCTGTCCAGGACCACTATCCTGATCTTGACCCTCCCGAGCCCGGAGAGGGCCTCCGTTATGGCCTCCAGGTCGATCCCCAGGTCCCTCCTGAGCATGTTCGGCCCATCGACCAGGACCGCCACCCTCTTACTCCTCCTCCTGACTCTCCTCAGCACCTTCAGCGGCCCTCCGGAGGGCTTAGAGGGCATCTAATCATCCTCTCGAGCTAAGTAATAATAGTGCCCTCTCGGCCGAAACGTTGATTTATCCGGGAGGGGCTGATGCCGGATGTTCTGCCCCAAGTGCGGATCGCTGCTCAGGCCGGAGAAGAGGGACGGCTCGATAGTGTTCGTTTGTCCGAGCTGTGGATACGAGTCCTCCGGCTCCGAGGGCGGGCCAGAACTCGCCACGTCGATATCGAGAGCCAGGGAGGAGACCGTGGCCCTCGTAGAGAGTTCCGCGGAGGTGGCCGCGCCAAAGGTCAAGGCGCTCTGTCCCAACTGCGGGCACAACGAGGCCTACATGACGATGGTCCAGACGAGGTCGGCCGACGAGCCCCCCACCAGGATATACCGGTGCGTAAAGTGTGGCTACGTCTGGAGGGAGTACGCGTAGGCGAGGTCTCACGACCCCGGGGAAAGGATTTTCTAGGAGCCCCGCCTCCGCAGCCCGGGCGATGAGGAGCGCTCCACAGCCAGACCTGGTGAAGAGTCTATCCGCTGCTGAGCCCGCGAAGTGTTAATAACCCGGTGGGGTGTCCCCCTGAGATGGAGGCCATCCCCCCCGGGATCCTCAAGCCCTCTTTCGAGAGGAGGTACAGAGAGCTGCTAGGGCCCGACTACGAGGACTTCCTCAGGTTCACGTCCATGAAGCCAAGGAGGGCCGTGAGGATCAACCCGATGAAGGTCGACCCGGACCGCCTCATCTCCAGACTGGAGGGGCGGGGCTGGAGGCTAGAGAGGATCCCGTGGTACGAGCACGGCTACTGGGTGGTCGAGGGCCCGGAGAAGCTCGGATCCACGGTGGAACACCAGCTGGGCCTGTACTACGTTCAGGAGGCGGCCTCCATGATCCCCCCGGTCGCCCTCTCCCCGGAGCCTGGAGAGTCCGTGGCGGACGTCGCCGCGGCCCCGGGGTCCAAGACGACCCAGATGTCTGAGATGATGAGGTGGAGGGGCCTCATACTGGCCAACGATCCGGACCTCGCCAGATTCTCGGCCCTCTCCTCGAACGTCCAGAGGATGGGTTGCGTCAACGTCTCCCTCACCTCGCTTGACGGGAGGGTCCTCCCCAGGATCTTCGGAGAGGAGAGGTTCGACAGAGTCCTGCTCGACGCCCCCTGCTCCTCTGTGGGAGAGGCGAGGAGGGACTGGGGGGCCCTCAAGAGGTGGAGCCTCAGGAGGGTGAGGAGGCTCGCCAGGCTCCAGGAGGAACTCGCGATCTCTGCCTACAGGCTCCTGAAGCCCGGCGGCCTGATGGTCTACTCGACCTGCACGCTGGACCCAGAGGAGAACGAGTTCGTCGTCCTCTCCCTGATCCGCCGCGGGGCCGAGGTCCTCAGGCCCAGGGTGGAGGGCCTGCTCTTCAGGCCGGGCCTCACCAGGTGGGCCGGGAGAGAGCTGGACCCCTCCCTGGCGAGGACCATGAGGGTGCTGCCCCAGGACAACGACACCATGGCCTTCTTCGTGGCCCTCATAAGGAAGCCGGAGGGGGGATCTTGAGGGTGTGGAGGAGGGCCTCCGAGGAGGAGGTCGAGAGGTTCCTGGCCAGGCTGGAGAGAGAGTACGGGATCTCTGGACTGCCCGAGGGCTGGGTGCTGGTGATCTCGGGGAGGAGGAGGTTCAGGCTGGCCACCCCGGAGGCCGCGAGCCTGGACCCAGCGAGGCAGGTGGGGGTCTACATAGCCAAAGAGACCCCGTTCGGGCTCATACTGAGCGTAGAGGGGTCTCAGATGCTCGGCCCTCTGGCCAGTAGGGTTATCGAGGTGCCTGAGCGAGACCTGGAGAGGTGGATGGCTGGGGAGGACCTCGAGGTCCGGGCGGACCTCGGCCCCGGCCCCGTCGTGGTCAGGTGCGGCAGCCTCTACCTCGGGTCCGGAGTCTACTCCCGGGGGAGGCTGAGGAACATGGTCCCCTCGGCCCGCAGGCTCCCCCTACTCTAGCCAGTCCACGCCCTCCCAGGCCGGGCTCCACTTCCAGTCCTCCGCCCTCCTGGCGATTTTCCCCCTCCTGATGGCCTCCTCCAGCTCCCTCATCTTCTCCAGGGTTAGCCTCCTCTCTATCCTGGCCACGAGCCTCCTGGTGGAGATCACCGCGTCCGGGTTGACGCTCACGCTGTCTATCCCCGCCTTGACGAGGAACTCGGTGAACTCCGGGTAGACGCTGGGGGCCTGCCCACAGATGCTGACAGTCCTCCCGTCCCTGTGGGCCACCCTTATCAGGTGGTATATCATGCGCTTGACCGCCAGGTCCCTCTCGTCGAAGTACCTCGGGTCTATCTTCGGGAGCACGTCGCTGTCTCTGTCGACCCCCAGAGTCAGCTGGGTCAGGTCGTTAGACCCTATGGAGTACCCCTGGAAGTACCTGTTGAACTTGTCGGCCAGGACCACGGTGCTCGGTATCTCAGCCATCGCCCAGACCTGGAAGTCCCTCCCGGGCTCCAGCTCCTCCTCCCTCATTATCTGTATGGTCCTCTCGGCCTCCCAGACCGTCCTGACGAACGGAACCATGACCCACACGTTCTTGAGTCCCTGATCGTGGAGGGCCTTTATCGCCCTGACCTCAAGCCTGAAGGCTGGCTCGTACATCGGGGATATGTACCTGGAGGCTCCGCGCCACCCCAGCATCGGGTTGGCCTCCTCGGGCTCGTACCCGGCCCCTCCCTCCAGCTTGGCGTACTCGTTGGTCTTGAAGTCGCTGAACCTCACCACCACGGGCCTCGGGTAGATGGCCCTGGCGACCATTCCTATTCCCTCGGCCATCTTCTCGACGAAGAAGTCTCCCTTCCCCTTCTCTAGCAGCCAGAGTGGGTGCTTCTTGACCCAACTGGCTATTATGAACTCTATCCTCATGAGTCCGATCCCGTCGAACGGCAGGTCCTTGTACTCCTCTATCTTCTCGGGGACCCCGAGGTTCATGTAGATCTTCGTCCCGGTCACCGGTATCTCGAGCGCGGGGCCGGCCACAGCGCCCACGGCGGTCGGGGCGGCCGGCTTGGCTTTCTCTATCAGGTCTTCCCTGACCCCCTCGTAGACCACGCCGGTCCCCCCGTCGACCGTGTACTCCCTCCCGGTCACCATCTCCTGGGTGGCATTCCCCGTCCCCACTATGCAGGGGATCCCCAGCTCCCTGCTGACTATGGCCGCGTGGCTCGTCATTCCCCCCTCGTCCGTCACTATGGCCGACACTATCTTCATGTAGGGCTCCCAGTCTGGTGAGGTCATCTTGGTGACCAGGATGTCCCCCTCCTTTATCAGCCTCCTAGCGTCATCCAGGGTCAGGGCTACCTTCGCCACGCCGGCAGCCACCCCAGGGCTCGCGGGCAGGCCCTTAACCACAGGCTCGGCCGAGACCTCGACCGCCCCGGCCCCTCCTCCAGGCTTCTTCCCCACGCTGTAGACGGTCTCCGGCCTGGCCTGGACTATGAACAGGTTGTGGGGCCACTCCAGGTCCCTGTCTATGGCCCACTCTATGTCCATGGCCCTCCCGTAGTGCTCTTCTATCTTCACTCCTATCTCGGCGAGCCTCTTTATCTCCTCATCCCTCAGGGCCGGGGCTCTCCGCCTCTCCTCCGGGACATCTATCTCTATCGTGCCCCCTTCGGGGGTCATCAGGATCTCGATCTTCTTATCTCCTATGTGCTTCTCCTTGATCTCCAGCGTGTTCTTGTCCACCACGTAGGTGTCCGGGGTCACCTTCCCGCCTACCACGGACTCTCCGAGGCCCCAGCTGGCCTCTATGACCACCTCGTCTTCCGCCCCGGTCACGGGATTTATCGTGAACATGACCCCGGCGCTCCTGGAGTTTACCATCTTCTGGACGGCGACGGATATCAGGACGTCCTCGTGCCTGAACCCCTTGTCCTCTCTGTAGGAGATCGCCCTGGGAGTGAACAGGCTGGACCAGCACTTCTTTACCTTGGCTATTAGGTCCTCCTCTCCCCTCACTCCAAGGTAGGTCTCTTGCTGTCCGGCGAAGCTGGCGTCGGGCAGGTCTTCCGCGGTGGCCGAACTCCTGACGGCCACGGGCGGGTTGTTCAGTCCCAGCCTCTCGGACAGCTTCCTATACGCCTTCTTTATCGCCTCTTCTATGTCGGCTGGCATCTCGGCGGACTCTATGAGTTCCCTCACCCTCCTGGAGGCCTCCTCGTACTCCTCGGGTCTCTTGTTCTTCACCACCTCTTTTATTATCCTGTAGATCTCGTGGGCTATCCCCGTCTCCGTTATAAACCGCTCGTAGGCGTGGGCGGTGACGGCGAACCCGGGGGGTACCGGGATCCCGTTTACCAGCATCTCACCCAGGTTGGCGACTTTCCCGCCAACCAGCGGGACGTCGTCCTTCCTCACATCCTCGAACCAAAGTATGAGGGCGTCTCCCTTTCCCAAGTCCTACCACCGCCCCCCCGCAGGGCCGACTTCTGCTAGACCCTAGCGAGCTCTATAAAGTTTTGGTGATGGGCTCTATCCTCACTTTGAGGCCCGGCCTCAGCCCGAACCTCTTCGAGGCGCTTCCCATATTCTCGGAGAGTTCTATAAGCCCACTGCTCCCGCACAGGATCAGGAGCTCCCCCCGCCTCCCCTCGCAGAAGGCCCTGACAGCCCTCCCCTCGAATACCCTCCCCTCGACCTTGACGGAGAACCTCTCCCCGTTCGGGAGTTCCCCGCAGGGTATGGAGGTCACGGCGTTTCC
>Ga0180302_10000916_pt1 | contig 13771 bp, 16 predicted proteins | sample GuaBasSediGuay17_FD_121794 | JGI IMG/M metagenome (GOLD analysis project Ga0180302, IMG submission 121794) | Subseafloor sediment microbial communities from Guaymas Basin, Gulf of California, Mexico - Guay17, Core 4571-4, 12-15 cm | ecosystem: Environmental > Aquatic > Marine > Hydrothermal... | reverse complement strand
TGAGGACTTCTAGCCCCTAGGAGAGGAGGCCTGCCCTGACCAATAAATCCCTTTCTTTCTTGAGGGTTTCATAAAGGTTTCTGAAGTGCTTCTTGACAGATTCAAACCATTTCCTCGAAAACGTATCCTCCCCACTTACGTCGAACTGCTCAAGCCTCTCAACATATTCTCCAAGCTTCCTGAGCATCTCATCATCATAAAGCTCCTTCATGCTCTCCACGTAGGGCTTCAGCTCAGCTTTCAGAGACTTGATTTCCCTCGCTATGGGCACAACCTCCATAACATATTCCTTGTCGCTTATGATCCCAAGCTTCTTCCTCACCTCCAGCTTTTCCTCGCTTTCGACGAGCTTTTCGAGTTTCCGCAATCTGTCCTCTACCGCCGCCAGCCTTTTAGCGCGAGCCCTCCTAAACGCCACAAACGACTCATCGAATGTGCTTGAGAAGACTTCTAGCGTTATCTCGCCGGAGAACAGGAGATCGCAGAGATGGAAAAAGCTATCAAATTGGATTGGATAAGTATCCTCGCCTCCACGCGACTTTTCGGATTCTACTACCGGCATTTGGTAATTCAGCTTCGCCCCACAGTAAACACAGTATTTGGCGCGTATCGTCCTCTCCCCACAGGAAGGACAATTAACGAGTTCCATGACTTCACCTCTAAACAGAAGACTCAAAAAATATTAACTTATTCTACGCTCCGGCCTGAAAACCGTATATCAAAATGTTAATATATTAGCTACTAAAAACTACCGTGTAGAGAAAATGAGCCACGAAGAGGAGCTATTGAGCGATCAAGACCTTGGAATAAGTCCAAAAGCTCCGGCGAGAAGGCCTGTTCCTAGACGAATGAGATATACGCAAGAGCAGATTGAGAGGATGAGCAAGGTGTTTGGACTGATAAAAATCCTGAAAATTACTGGCACAGCCGTTGTTCTGCTCTTCGTGTTGCTCGGCGCTTATTTCCTTGTTGCAAAGTGGTATGCCTACGGAGGATTCGGCCTAATATTGATGGCCTTGGGAATTGCCGTATATTTTGTCGTGTTTAGGCGTTTCATCAAGGCGTTTGAAAGGACGATACCGCCAGATTTATACGAGCTACTGAAGAGAGGAAAACATGTGGCGATGCAAGCCTCCTATATAATCACAGGCTTTTTGCTCAAAGGCGTAACCGCCGAAGATGTCTGGAACTATGCGATGAACTTCATCTGGATATTGCTACTTGTCACGGTGATATTGCTCGCGTTGATCTGGCTGTTGAGTGGAAGCGTGCTGACACAGCTTGGAATAAGCTATGTGGCGAACATCAAGCAGATCTTGATAACAACGGTAATGGCCCTTATAATGGTGATGTTGATAGTCTGGTGGCTTAACCCGGACGACCCGTTCCTTGTAAACACGCTTAACGGAGCAATTCGTACGCTGATCGAATCAGGCTTTGGATGGGCTGGATCCTATCCGCCTGTAACCCCACCTAAGACTACATAGCTTCAAGTTCATGGACGTAGTGGTGAGGACATGTGATTGAGCGAATAGTTTTAGTGGTGTCTATCGATTTTGAGAAGTTCGTAAGCTTTTTGAAGAGGCTTCAACTGAAATGCGATAAAGAGAGCATACAGTTGAAAGAATATTCTCCCAACGAGGTGATTGAAAGGGATGAAGAGATTTTTTCATCCCTTAAGGCAGGGTGCAGGGTAGTCATCTGGCCTGTTCTACGCCGTGAGGATGCGAAGCCTGTCGAGGACATAATTCTCAAACTAACGAGGTTAAGAAACATGTCTGGGTACGTCTACGTTCTTGCGGCGTCTAGACATCTTTTTGACTCCACAATAACTAGATATATTCGCATCAAGGAGATTCCCTTAAGCGATGAAAAGGAGAGGCGTAAATTTATAGAAGCGTTCATGAAACATAATAATCTACCCCCTCCAGAAAATTTGCAGGAGCTAGTCAACTTGACTGCGGGATTAACGCTCTACGATATGAAGATGCTCTTCCAAGAAAGCTTGAAAAAACATGGAAAAATAATCTCATCCGAGATAACCGAATATAAGCGCAGGCTTCTTCTGAATTATGGGCTAGAATATATCGAGCCGAAGTTCGGCTTCGAGGTGATAGGAGGCTACAACTATCTGAAAGAATACGCCAAGAAAATGTTGGTGGAGCTGATAAGAAATCCGGATTTGGTGAAGTATTATGGCTTAAACATACCTAGGGGAATACTCCTTTACGGGCCTCCCGGGACGGGTAAAACAACTTTCGCATATGCTTTGGCGAAGGAGGTCAATCTACCTGTTGTGAAGATTACTCCGGCGACGATAATGTATTCCAGCGAGGTTGAGAGGAGGCTTGATGAAGTCATAAAAATCATAGAAGCGTTATCACCCATAATAGTCTTCATAGATGAGTTCGACCAACTCTCGCTTAGAAGAGAGATAGTATCATCGACTGCGGATGCCGGGTTGACTAGAAGGATAGAGAATATGTTGTTGGATTGGCTTGGAAGCCCGAATAGGAGATCAATCGTCATAGGGAGCACAAACTACATCGAGCAGATAGATCCCGCGTTCCTGAGGCCAGGGAGGATCGATGAAATAATACCTGTATTCCTCCCAGATTACCACGCGAGAAAGGAGATATGGGAGATACACACAAAGGTCAAGAGAAAACTTCCGCTAGCCTCCGATATAGATTTCTACGAGCTTGCGGATCTAACCTACTGCTTCACGGGAGCGGAAATAGAGCAATGTGTCGTAGAGACGGCGAAAAAGGCAATGATGAGAGGATTGAAGGAGATAAACATGCAGATGTTTAGGGAGACCATCGAGTTCAGGAAGCCGAGCATAGCGGATCGCGAAAAGAGCTTTATGGAGATCGTCGGCTCTCTTAGCAGTTTGGAGACGGAGGGAAAGCTCATGATAAATAGAGAGTTCATAATAGAGGCTCTAGCGGAATACGCAATGCTCGAACGCCAGATCACGGACAACATAGACAGATATTTCAGCACGTTTGAGGCTTCAAACCCCGAACTGGTCGAGAAGATAAAACAGGAGATCCTGCGGAAGCGGAGAGAGCGGGCGCTTACGGAAGCCGTCGAGTAATTTGTTTAAAAGTTTTTAAATTTTTAAAACAAGTTATTACCGCATGTCAAAGAAGCCAGAAGACCTCGCGAGGCTTTGGAGGAAGATGGGTGTAGAGGATATAACCATAATGCATATCAACGACCTAAAATACGACATCGATCTGGTCAGATGGCATTGGAAGGAGTATATAGATCGAATATGGAAAGCGATAAGAGAGGGTAAGCCGATCCCAAAAGAGTTCTTAAACTCTCTCCCAGAAGAGGAGAGGAGAAACATAACTGAAGTCGGCGACCCGGCTGAAAGCTTGGACATCATAAGGGTTTTACCCAATAACGTCGTCTTAACGGGCTATCACAGGATCGTCGCCGCATATTATAGGTATGGTTGGCAGAGGTTTCCCGTGGTGAAGAAGAATTGGGAGAAGATCTACAAGAGACCAGCTGTGATGATAAGCATACTCTCGAATATTCAGACTCCGCAAAGTCCACAGGAATTCGTGGCGGTAATCCACGATCAAATGCTACGATTCCCTGAGAAAGTGTCAGAATTAGCTGATGAGCTTGTTAGGAGTAACGTTGTTAGAGGGTTTAACAAGCTGGCCGCCAAACGGCTGAGGTACGTGGATCCCGTATTGATAGCCGAACTTGTAAAAGGGCATATAAACTTGCCGTTTTTCATCGGCGTCCTCAAGAAGGTTTCGCTCCAGTCCAAGATAAACCTAATACTCCATGCGGCAAGCCTATACTATAAGAAATATGGTAGGACGGCTCCGGCGACGATAGTGAGTGATGTGGCAACTTACGCAGATGAGGTTGAGCCCTTATCGGTAAAGCGGTTGGCCGTGATCATGAGACAGCTTGTCACAGGGAAGAAGCAGGAGAGGAGGGAGAGAGGATTATTCGTCCCGATAAAGGAGAGCGATATTAAGAAGACTTTATGGGGGTCTGGCGTAACTACGAAGCCTGGCTTGATTTCACGCTTACTGGAGTTTGGTTTTACAACTGATGAGGGAAGAATGATTATGAGAAATGCCTTGATCAAGCTCTGGAAACGCTACCACGAAGCCTTAGAGAGATATGAGAGGGAGGTGAGAGCGTGAGAAAGAAGGAATACATGGTCGTGGTTTACCGGATTCCGGCACCGCTTGACGATCCAAAGGGATTTCAGGCATGTGCCCGCGCCAGAGCGAGGTTGCATAAGGTTTTGAGAGATGTGGACGCTACGCGATACAAGGAGGCCGTATATTTGGTTAGAGGCGATTTGATACCCTTCGTGGAGGATTGCTGGCGGAGAGAAGTTCAGCCTGAGATTCCTCCAGAGTATGTGGATGGGCTGAGGTTCAGAGTATTCTCGCTAACGAGCTATGAACAAAAATATGGAAAGATTATTCTCAAGAAGCTAAGCCGCCATGGAAGGAGTAAATCCGCCAGTCGGCGGAAACGGCATTATAGACGTAAGCGCCGCAGAAAATAGTAGCATGAATATCATCGTTACCGCTATCGTTAAGGCGACATATATTCCCACGGTCGCTGCTGCCTGCGTTTCCTTCACCTGGCTTGACAGAAGTTTGTAGATTAGGATGAGGTTGTAAATTCTCAAGCCGAGCACTACGAATATTCCAAACGGGGTGGATAGGAGCGGTATGGTGATTCCTGTCAAGATCGTCGGCGGAACCTCTGCATGGGCAAAAATCTTGTAATACTCTATGTAGCTTTTGAGCATGCCTCTGGTAGCTATTCTCCCAGCTATAGTTAGGAAGAGGTTGAGGATTAGACTCAAGACTATGACTACGACGAGATATATTGGAATGGCTGTTGCCAACATTATCATGAAGAGTGAGCTTAAGAAGAGGTTGGGGGATATTCCTCTCGGAAGAGGCAATACGCTAAAAATGGCCGAAAATCCAAGTAATATGAAAGCCGCGAGCATGATTATGCAAATCATGTGACTAAAGATCATGGTTGCGAGCGAGGATGCGAAGCTTGTCCCAGGTAGTGCGAGGCCTACGGTCTTAGGCTTATAGAACATCATAGCAACCCTCTTGAAAAGCGAAAGCTTCTGCAGTTTTTCTAAGTCACCCTCAACTTCTGGAGCACTAACCATGGGTACCATTGAGGCTTGCTCCACAACTCCCTCGGAAACTTCTATAGGCCCTCGAAGCTCCACCTTCAAGGTTTCTTTCATCTTCTCGTCGATGAACTTAATCAGTAAAGGTTCTAAATGGTATCCGCAGTCGGGACAATATTTCACGATCACTTTACCATCACTTGAAAAGACTGGCTGCGGAAGTTCGGCGCCGCAGTTCGGGCAAAAGCCTATCTTCTTCATGCACGACTATGTTTCAATACGTAAAAACTATTTATAAATCTTCAACGATCTTCTAAGGCCACAAGGTAAGAAAACTTTTATTGGAAGAAGGTGATTCACGGAGATGATGGAATTCAGGATACAGAATGTTGTCGCGAAGATCGACTTGAAGAAGCAGATAGACTTGGTTTTATACGCGTCACGCCTCCCAACGGCGAAGTATAGGCCGACAGTCTTCCCCGGAATGTTCCTCAAGATACCTGGGTTAAAGCCAACGCTTCTTGTGTTTTCCTCGGGGAAGGTAGTATGTGTGGGGGCCACGAGTGTCGAGGAGGTTGAGGCCGTTGCGAGGAAGGTGAAGGAGCTTTTTAACGCTGATTCCATCGAAGTAAGGATAACCAACATAGTTGCATATGCGTATTACAAGGGCGGCATACCCTTTGATGAGGTAGTGGACAATTTTGACAACGTCATATATGAGCCGGAGACGTTTCCAGCAATAACCTACAGGGATGCCTCGTCGGGGGCAACGTTCCTATTGTTCAATAACGGCAAGATAATATGCACCGGCCTGAAGGCTGTGGAGGATGTCTCAAGGGCCATAAAAGCTCTTGAAAAGAGGCTTGACTCAGTCGTCAAAACGGCCAAAGCTCATTAAGCATCGGTTTATAATTCAGGTATTTGGTCAAGATTCTGGCAAAATGGTTTTGCAACCTTCTTTTCCAAAGCTTTCGCCCTTTCAATTATCGTCTCCAGACTATCCTGCTTTAAGTTCCCGAGCTTGAGGAATGGGTAAACCGTGAAAATACATGGATAGACATCCAAGTTCGCGGTAACGACTATGCCCTCATCTCCCGCAAAACATCTCTCTAGAATTTTGTTCCTTGGAAGATAATAATAAACATCAGAGGATTCCTCTACGTTGATGGCGGATACTAACTTTTTCATGTATTCAGATAGTTTTTCTTGGGGAAGGAACATTTTATCTGTTTTCAAGCTACGGCGTCTGTCCTCCTTAGCATACTGCCATAGCCATACTCGTCTTATTTTAAACCTCTTTAAGAGATCTATGATTTTCTCAAACTCTTCCTCATTCTTCCTAGTCAATACGATGTTTACTTGGAAGTTCGCATTACTTTTCGAGAGCATTTCGAGAGCCTTGACCACGGAGTTGTAGCCGTCACATCTTGTAAATTTTAGGTATCCGTCCCTCGACCCGGCATAAAGCGATAAAACCACGAACACATTATATTTTTCGAAAGTTTCTATGATCTGCGGCTTCGAGGGGATCAGGGAGCCGTTTGTGAATATTCTGACAGCTATGCCGAGCCTCCGCGCATATTTGATCCCCGTGATGAGTTGCCGATGCGCTAGAAGTGGTTCGCCGCCGAGAAAGGTGACTACATCAACCCCGTGCCCATGTAGAGTTTTTAATACATTTTTTAAGTCCGTTTCATCGATATATTCATTTCCGTATTTGTTTGCATAGCAGTGGGGACATCTGAAGTTGCACGCGTTTGTAAGCTCGATATGTGCGAGGAACATCTTTCTACTCCTCATATTTCCTCTTTTTCAGCTCCTCTAAAATTTTCCGAACCTTTGGGTTCCTGACATCCTCTACTCTGGTTGGCGGAAGCTCCATCGCGAGCTTAATTTCCTCATATTTCCTCCTATTCCTAAATACTAATATCGTTGCTGGAAGGGCTCCCGCGACTGCGGAAAGCCCCCACAGCACATATATTACCGTGTTTTTATCTGTTATCACTTTCTGTTCTTGAGGTTTCACGCCAGTTTGAGCGACAGTGACTTCGACATCCTTCCTGATATTCACCACATCTATTTGATCGATCCAGAACTGGAATGGTCTCAGGTCCTCCTCCAAGCTCAGAAGAATAACCATTGGGTAAGGTGGATTAACCTTAACAGAGGTGCGGTATGTTATGACCCCCCATTTGGTAAGGCTCGATCCTTCAAAAGTTCTCGAATAGTCTAGTGTCTGAACCTTCACTTTGACCTTTGGATGAGAGATCATAACAACGATTCTTGTAGTTGAGTTTAGAGCCACCGGCTTAGACCGCCCCGGATACAGGATTACTCCGACATTCACCGGAAGTTCCTTCGGGTTCACAGTTATCCTCAGACTTCCACCATACTTTCCCGCCGTCACGACCTTACTTTCAACATCCACTTTCCTCGAATCATATGATAGATAGTAGCGCGTTTTTTCTTTGAGGAAATTATCCTTGTAGATATAGACGTTTTCCTCGGAATATTTCACGATATCTTGGCTTGGAACCTTATAATACACGTGTATTTTCGTGGGAATCCTCGGCAATAGAACCCGAAGCCTAGCATAAATGTTTATGGCCTTCTCCGCCACTATAAATGGAACTAAAATTTCCCTGCCATCCGGAAGCTCTGCCGTGACCATTATGTCTTTGAAATTGGGGTTAGAGCCATTTACTGGAGATATCAGAAACTCGATTACCCCATCAGTTATAGCTTTACTTGAAGCGACGTTAAACGATATTCTTGTAAAAGTAGATTTGAAATACCAGCCGGCCTTCGGATTATAGACCGTAAAGGATGTCTCTTCACCATCTTTTATCGGAATTATCTGCAATCCATCGAGGTCTAAATCGAAGAAAGCTCCAGCATTCTTGACATTCACCATCATTCCATATTCTCCTATTACTAGTAGTCCATCTGGGCTTATCTTGACCTCTCTTATCACGAGCTTGAAGCTAGACTCCGGAGTTATCCAGAATATCAACGCGAAATCGTTGTAGATGTATCCTTCAAGCTGGATCTTGAACTCCTTGGAATCCTCCTCAATATAGTTCTGCGCAAAAGATAGGGGTATGCTGTCTCCAAGATCTTTTGCTGGTGGCGCGAAACCATATCCTATTCTAAGACGTGTTTCAAGCTCGTTTTCGCAGGATATTTCTACCTTCACTCTTCCATCAAGCTTTGTTTTAAGACCTATAACCGCGACCACAAGCTCTTCTCCACTAATCCGCAACCCCCCGCCGACCTTCTCACAGACCCCGCCATCGCATACAAACCTGTCGACATAAAGTATTTCAGAATAATTCTCCCTTTCCCTCACGGCACCCTCCTTTACAACCACCTTCTCTCCAACGTGAAATATATCGCTCACGAACACCTTGTTTTCGCCTTGATCCTCGGCAACAATCGGGCTCAACCCAGCCAAGATTAGGAGAAATACAGTCGCGAGCGCTAGCGGAGCGGCCTTCAAAGCCTTCACGGTTTAAAGGTTTTCAACGCAAATTATAAACGTTATTTCACGATTTTAAACACTTCTCACAGACATGTACTCCCCCGAGAAAATGTATGTGGTCTCTGCACGCAAGCCTGCCGCAGGTTTCGCATATCGCGTAGCTTTCAACCCTACCTTTATGGGGGAACTCACAGTATCTCAGCTCGTTAACGCTTTCCTCCCCGGAGAAGCCGGAGACTTCCTTAAAGAACCTCCTCTTGAGAAACCTGTAGGCTATCCTCCACAACGGCAGATAGACAGTTGTCACCGTATTAAGCATGATCCTCACCTTCTTCGGCCTAAACCAAACGGTCAGCCTGTCGACTATCATGCTCTTCAAATCTCTGATGCCCAGATTGACGTTCTCCCTCCTAACATCGTAGTCAAATGCCCTTGCAATATACGGCTTCGCCTCCTCCCATCCCTCAAACACCTCTTCGGCGAATTTATCCAATCTACTGAAACTCTTTTTCACGTTTCCGCACGTAATTGCTGGAATCTCCGCCGTCGAAGCATTTGCCACACACATGCACTCATAATGTTTCTCATCTATCAGAGCTGAGAAGCCGCAGACGTGGTATGGTATGAAGACGAGTTCAACCTTGGAGGGTTCGAGGAGATCTCCATTTATGAGATGGTTTGAGACAGCCTCCCCATACGATACATTTAATGGAAGCGCTGATTCAAGTTTCAGCGAATAGCGGAAAACCCCACCATGCTCCAACGCATAGTCATAGATTTTTTCCATGAGCTTCGCCTTATCCCAAAGCATTATACCATTCCTCTCAGCATATTTTCTAGCCCTAGAGGTGAAGCCCGTCGACGAGACAAATAATCCCTCCAATATTCCAACATCTTCCATCTTGGATCTAAAGCTTCTCAAATCCGCCAAGCCAACCAGCTTCCCCGAATAATTTTTGCATTCAACAGCGATCACCCTATTCCCTCTGCTTGCTAGAAGGTCGAACTCGCCGACAATCTCTCCAAACTCATTGCGGTAGAGAACTCTCTGATCAACTCTGAACCCCATCCTCTCCAATATGTCCCTGACGAGGTCCTCCAATTTACGGCCTGCGAGATAGGATCCAACCCCCTTCATTCAGCCCTAGAAAACCTCCGCTACAATAATTTATAAACTAGTATGAAGTTTTTGGAGTAAGGGGGTTATGAGCGTAGGGGAATTACCTCCTCTACCCAAGCTCCCGGAATTCATCAGTTCCAACCAGTTCCTAAAGTTTGGAGTTCTCTTCGTGCTGGGTTTAGCCCTCGGATATCTTCTAGCGAAAATAGTGAAATACGTTATAGCAATTCTACTAATACTAGCTTTAATATCGTTTATAGGATTGGCAACCTATATTCCAGTAGTTTCAGAGCTTAGCAGACTCATCATGAGCTTCCTTGGAGCAGCCGCGCCGCTGATACCGAAGATAATTGAGGCTTTGAGGAATTTGGCGGCGATGACCGTGGGTCTCATCGTAGGCTTCATACTCGGCTTGGTGAAGTGATGCGAATAATTAAATGGAGCTTAAAAAACGTATAGATATGCGTTGTAGCGAGTGCGGCGGACGGGTGATCTGCGTTGACGGCGAATACGTTTGCACCCGTTGCGGCCTAGTTATCGGCGAAGAAAAGGTTTCCATGAGTCCTGAATGGAGATCGTCTGAAGACGATAAGCGGAGCCGAGTTGGCCCGCCTCTCACAAACATGTATCCCTCCATGGGCATGTCGACGGCGGTTGGCAGGACTTTCACAGACAATCTTTCAGAAGACCAGATTAAGAGCATATTTAACATAAAGAATCTCGCTGACAGCGTGGTCAAAAGAAATAATAAAACGTTTTACAGGGCCGCTTCGGCAATACAATATATTTGCGACTCCTTGAAGCTCCCTAGACAGGTCAGGGAAGAGGCTATGAAAATCTTCGTGAAATCGCATAAGAAATACTTAGTTAAGGGGAGGGCAGTTGACATATTTGCCCTAGCTTCGGTCTACGTTGCCTGCAGAATCATGAATATCGGCAAAACCTTGAAAGACGTTTCCCAGATAAATGTAGGCGGCAAGAAGGTAGATAGGTTTAAGCTCTACGAATATGTGAAGCTAATAATGGAGGAGCTGGGAATAAAGGTAAACGCCGTAAGCATCGGACAACTAGTATATGTTATTGCCGCGAAAGTCTATAAAAGCGCGGACGCCCTCGAGAAGAAGCCCAAGACCATGAGGATTGCTGAAAAGATATTGGCGAAGCTTCCGAAAGAATTTTTCTTCGGAAAAGATCCTAACGGGGTTGCGGCGGCGATAGTCTACTTGGCATCGCTTAAGTCTGGAGCAATGGTTACTCAGAGAGAAGTTGCAAAACACGCTGGGGTGACCGAGGTTACTGTGAGGAAGAGAAGCCGTGAGATCAACCGCATTCTCTCGCGATCCAAATCTTCCGACAAAATTTAATTTCCAGTTTTTAGAATAGTTGGATTGGAATGGGTGGAATGTGCCACGCCCACGAATATTTCAGGTATTTGGCGGCTCTCGAGAGGCGTTTAAAACTCTCGTTAAAGAACGTCCTTGAGAGTTGTAGCTTGAAGATTTCGGCTAAAAAGCCTCGCGAAGCAGTTTTGGGAGATTTGGTGATCACACAGCTTATACTGGAGAGATTGATGAACGTCAGGGAGAAGCTTTACGGCGTTGAGGCACGTAAGAAGGTTGAAAAACTTTTAGATGATGTCAGGAGGAAGATACTCGATTTGGAGGAGGCCGATGGCTGGAAGGAAATTAGCACTATTTACGCTGAGGTGGAGAATTTCTTGAGCAGATGCTCAAGCTTCCTAAAAATTTTATGAAAAAACGCGAAATATATGGAAGCAAATATGTTGCCAGAATGCCCACGAGAATCCCTGAAAAATGAACTATCGACCAAAGCTTGTAGGCGGGCTCGACATAGAATAGTAAGGCTGTCAACACAAATAATATCGCAACCAATGCTTTAATCAGGTTATTGTTGGTTAGTATGCTGAAGGCCACTATGCTCGCGAGAACGGCCGTTGAGAAACCGACGTATCCGAACTCCATGCCTGGAGAAAATAAGGCTAGGAAGATGCTTACGAGGACGTTGTTGATGATCGCCGTAGAGATCACGTAGAATGCGTAGCGGAGGCTCCCCATAATACGCTCCACGATATGAGCTACTGGAATAAAGAGCGCCATGTTTATGAGAAGGTGTGAGATGTCGGCGTGGAGGAAAATCGATAAAACGATTCCCAGGGGATTTTTCAGAGAGTATAGAGAATAGCATGAGAAGTTTATCACAAACGCTTTTCCAAGATATTGCCTGACAGCAAATATTAGGAAGTTCGCTACGGTTAGGGTGAGCGTGGCGGGGTAGCTCTTTAAACAGGCTATGATACGCCTATACACGGCAAATTAAATTCATCATGTTTTAAATTAATTCAATGCTGTTCGGCCAGCCGTCCATGGCCTAAAAATGGTGTTATTTCTTTTTCGGAGCGAACTTCCTATATAGCTTGAACCCGGCGTAGCCAATCGCCGCGAGCGGGGTTCCAACGATTATCAAGAAGATGAGTCCATAGGCTATGTAGTAGATCGCCGTTAGCGCGGCTATTAGGACGGGCATTACATTGAATTCTGGAAGCTCGATTGGCCTCGGCTCTGGCTCCTTAGGCGGCTGAACTATGGAGATCGATATCGTCGAATACTCCACCCTTCTCTCGAGATATTTCAACTGGCCTTCTATCCTCTCTATCTCTCCTCTAATCCTCCACAGTTCCCTCTCGATCATCATGAGTTCTTGAACGTTTCTCGCCTTCTCCATGGTGCTTACAAGCCATTCTTCTTCGGCCTTGAGGTTTCTCAGCCTTGCCTCGAGATCGATGTATTGCTCTGTAACGTCTTCGCCCTTCACGCTCTCGGAAACGACCTTACCGACCTTCTTAACATCATTTAGTGCGTTGAAAAAGCTTTTCTCAGGAACTCTGATCACGATTCTGGCTGAAACCCCTCCACGCATATGGAGCTTCATCGATTGCACATATCCTCCATAGGATTCCGCGATCGACATTATCTCATTCAAGCATTTCTCGGGGTCACTTGACTCGATCTCGATTTCAGCGGTTCTTATGATCATACGGCCAATTACATCGAGATTCTGAACTCCACCATATTCTCCACCGTGAGCGGCTGATGTAGCCGGCTTCGCCGAAATCGCCTTCTCCCCTCTAAGCATTTCCATGGGAGCTTTGATACGTCCATAGGCTTCGGGTGCTGTCAGCCTAGTCACGAAGACTCCGGTGAAGTAGGATGCGGCCAAGACGGCGGCTACTACTGCCACGACCAATGCTATTTTCCAAGCTTTCAGCCTCATGATCCTCGGAAAATAGATACTTCATTAATAAGATAAGTCTATTTCTGAGAACTGGCCGTTCAATTCGGTGAACATCTCGCATAAACCATTATTAAGAAAAAGCTGAAGGTTTATAATATGATGCTCAGCTTGGAGCCATCCTTCGCCGAGAGGCTGAAACTCGCGGCAATCGCCATGGTAATTCTCTTCGCAATCCTCACGGTTTCTGCCTCGATCCCACCTAGTTTTGAAGAGCTTGGCAACCTCTCTAAGGAGGTTGAAACGCTCTTTGAGAAGGAGTGGGGCGTGCTAGACGTATGGGCTAACAACGAGCTTATAACGCTTCTGACATATATCCCATTCATAGGACTTGGCGTCGGAGGCTTCATAGTATTCCATACTGGAAGATTGTTTGCGTGGCTCGGAGCCGAGATAGGAATCCATCCAGTTTTGCTGATAATGCTCGCAATAATAACGGTCTATGGATTGGTGGAGTTCATGGCCTATGGCTTCGCCTTCTCCCAAAGCATGATACTTTCATACACGATTTTAACGAGGGGTGATGTTAAAACGGAGTTGAAATGGACGTTGATATCCATCGGGATAGCGACAATCTTGCTATTGGTGGCTGCATGGATAGAAGTTTCTCTAATCGAGTTCTCGGAAGAATTCTTAGGAACGATATTGTTAGGCGGTTGAAGGCGGAACGGCCAGCCCTAGCTCAGATTAAAACTCGTTTCAGCGGTCAGAT
>Ga0180302_10000915_pt1 | contig 13775 bp, 13 predicted proteins | sample GuaBasSediGuay17_FD_121794 | JGI IMG/M metagenome (GOLD analysis project Ga0180302, IMG submission 121794) | Subseafloor sediment microbial communities from Guaymas Basin, Gulf of California, Mexico - Guay17, Core 4571-4, 12-15 cm | ecosystem: Environmental > Aquatic > Marine > Hydrothermal... | reverse complement strand
GGTTAAGGGAAGACCTAGGAAGGTGGTTGAAGCCACATCCCTCCCTTGGGGATACCAGAAGCCCCCGTAAACCCAGCCCTGAGGCTGGAAGATCCATGAGGCCCCATGCTCCACCAAATGTTCCGCCACATGGTAGTACCAGAAGGCGTCGGTTCCCGAGAGGTACATTCCCCACTTTAAGGGGAGCAGCCTAATGAGGAAGGCGAATAAGGCTATAAGTATGAGGAAGACGGCTTCAAGCCTTCGGCTCCCTAAAACCCTGAAAAACCTGTTTGCAGCCTCCAAAGCCTTCACCATTAAGCTGCTTAGCGTTAAGCTAACCTTTATCCTCCCTAAACGTTTTAATCTTTCCCAGTTTTAGGGTTTACTGAACGGGGCTCTGAGGCTGGGCGAACTTGAAACCGCTGGGACCCACCTACGATCCTTTAAGGGTTGAAGAGGAGGTTGCAAGGTGGTGGGCTGAGAGGAATATCCCCTCCAAGCAGGTGGATTTGAGGAGGGGGAAACCCCTCTTCAGCTTCTTGGAGGGGCCGCCTACGGCCAACGGCTTCATGCACATCGGCCATGCTAGGGGCAGAGCCATGAAGGATGCTGTTTTAAGGTTTGAGGCTATGAGGGGTAGGCATGTTTGGAGGAGGGCTGGCTGGGACTGTCAAGGCCTACCCGTAGAATTGGAGGCTGAAAAGAATCTTGGAGTTAAAACCAAGAAGGATATTGAGGGTATAGGGCTTGAAAGGTTTGTGGAGGAATGCAATCGAATAGTGGACTTTTACATTGAGCATTGGAGGAGGGTTTCGGAGAGGCTTGGCTTATGGCTTGACTACGAGAACGCCTACGAGACTAGAAGGGACAAATACATCGAATTTGTCTGGTGGTTCCTAAAGCAGGCCTACGAGAAGGGGCTTCTAAAAGAGGACTTCAGCGTGGTTCCAACCTGCCCCCGCTGTGAAACCTCCCTCTCAAGCCATGAGGTAAGCCTCGGCTACACCACCATGCGAGACCCCTCCATCTACGTTAAGTTCCCCCTAGAAGGGAAAAACAGCGAATATGTAGTGATATGGACTACCACGCCTTGGACCCTTCCGGGGAATGAAGCCATAACCGTGCATCCAGACTACGTTTATGCTAGGGTTAGGGTTGGAGACGAAGTCTGGATTCTGGCTGAAAGGCTGGTTGAACCCGTGATGAGGCAGCTTGGAATAGGCGAATACAGGATTCTGGAAAGCTTTCCGGGCTCTAGGCTTGAAGGCTTAAAGTATAGGCACCCCCTAGCCGAAGAGGTGCCAGCTCATGGGGAGCATAAGGGCAGATACGACCACTCCATAATCTTGGGTGAGCATGTTTCGCTTGAGGAGGGAACTGGATGTGTTCACACCGCCCCAGCCCACGGTCCTGAAGACTTTGAGGTAGGCCAGAAATATGGTATACCGGTTTTCTGCCCGGTAAGCCAGACCGGAGTCTTCACATCTGAGGGAGGCAAGTATGAGGGTAAATTCTTCAGGGATGCTAATGGCGAAATCTTAGAGGATTTGAGGGCTAAGGGGCTTCTCGCCTGGGCTGGAGAAATAGAGCATGAGTATCCGCTGTGCTGGAGGTGTGGAACACCCCTCCTATATCGGGCGGATAAGCAGTGGTTTCTGAAGATTCCAGCTGTGAGGAGCCTGCTGTTAAGGGAGAATGAGGGTGTTGAATGGTTTCCGGAGTGGGCTGGAAGACACCGGTTTGGAGAGTGGCTGGAGGGCATAGGCGACTGGTGCATTTCCAGGAGCAGGGTTTGGGGTTCACCCCTCAACGTTTGGAAGTGTGAGAAATGTGGTGGAATAGTTGTTGTGGGTTGTAGGGAGGAGCTTAAAAGGCTTGCTAGGAGGCTTCCCGTAAGGCTTGAACTCCATAGGCCTTGGGTAGACCAGGTGGTGCTCGCCTGCCCCAAATGTGGTGGAGACATGTTTAGGGTTCCCTTCGTCCTCGACTGCTGGCTTGACTCTGGGGTAGCCCACTCCGCAGGGGTTAACGCCCTTGAGGATAAGGAGGTTTTCGAAAGGCTTTTCCCCTACGACTTTGTGACGGAGGCTGTTGACCAGACGAGGGGCTGGTTCTACTCGCTACTTGCCACCAGCGTCATCCTTTATGGGAAGGCTCCATACCGGAAGGTTCTATGCCAAGGCCTCGTCCTCGACAAGTATGGGCAGAAGATGTCTAAGTCTAGGGGGAACGTGGTTTGGGCTGAGGATGTTTTAAAGGCTTATGGGGCAGATGTGGTTAGGGTCTACCTGCTTGGGAAAGCCGCACCCGAAGACACCCTCCTCTTCGACTGGGAGGAGCTTAAGCAGGTTAAACGAACCCTAACCGTTGTTTGGAATGTCTTCTCCTTCGCCACCACCTACATGACCCTGGATAAGTTTAATCCTAGAAGCTGGAGGCTTGAGGAGGTAAGCCCCCACCTCAAGGTTGAAGACCGCTGGCTTCTATCCCGCTGCCAAACCGTGATTGGTAGGGTTACGGAAAACATGGAGAGGTTTAGGTTTCACCTAGCCCTCCGAGAGCTTCTAAACTTCCTAGTGGAGGATGTAAGTAGGTTTTACGTTAGGCTTGTTAGGAAGAGAGTTTGGGTTGAAGCTCCCGAGCCTGGTAAAAACGCCGCCTACTACACGCTTTACAGGGTTCTTTTGGATGCTTTGAAGCTTATGGCTCCCCTAACCCCCTACCTTGCGGAGAAGCTTTACCAGGCCTTATCCATGGAGGAGGCTGAGAGCATCCACCTCTGCGACTGGCCGAAACCCCAGCGAGAACTCGTAGACGAAAGGCTGGAGGCAGATATGGAGACTTGTAGGAGGGCTTTAAGGGCCGCCCTCGCCCTAAGGCAGAAGGGTCAGGTTAAGCTCCGCTGGCCCCTGAGAAAGCTTGTAGTCTCGCCTTCAGACCGCAGGGTTGAGGAGGCTCTGAAAAGGTTTAGCGAAATCCTCGCAAGCCAGGCGAACGTTAAGGAGGTGGAGGTTTTAGAGGCTGGGAGGCCTCCACCCTTCATAGGGTTAGGGCTTAAACCAAATCTTGCAAGTCTTGGTGCAAGGTTTAAGGGGTTAGCCCCGAAAATTGCGAGAGCTGTTGAGGAGCTTGGAAGTGAAGCTGCCAAGTTGTTCAGGGAGAAAGGGCAGCTTAGAGTTGAGGTTGAGGGGGAAGCCTTCACGCTTGGAAGGGAAGACCTAACGGTTTATGAGAGGATTCCGGAGAATTTTATGGCTGAGGAGTTTGATGGTGGAAAGCTTTTCCTGGATTTGAGCCGTAGCAGAGAGCTGATGGCTGAAGCATTGGCGAGGGAGGTGGTGAGGAGGGCTCAAACCATGAGGAAGGAGATGGGCCTCCATGTTGAAGACATGGTGGAGGCGGAGATAGGGTTTGAAAACTCTGAAAGCCTTGAAATGGCTGCTTCAAAAGCTGAATACTTGAGGAGGGAGGTTCGAATAGAGAGGCTAGATTTGAAGGAGCTTGGAGAGGTTTCACCCAGAGAAGGCGGGTACTTCAGAGAGTGGAATTTAGACGGGGAAAAAGTTAGAATCCTACTGAGGAAGGTTAGGAGCTAATCTCCACGTCTTCAATGTTAAAGGTAAGCTTTTTCCCGCATTTCGGACATCGGCCTCCAACCATCTGAATGATTTCATCAGCTGATTTCAGCTCTACACCCTCATATATGACGTAGCCGCAGCCCTTGCACACTGCGATTTGGGGCATTTTTCTCCCTCCCAGCTAACCTTTCTTAATGGATTCTCCAAGCTTACTTGAAGGAGTCCAAGCTCCCCCTGCAAAGGTATACCCGCACTTAGTGCACCTCCATATTCCCAAGCCTATCCTTTTCACCGACTTTCTGGCGCATTGGGGGCATTCATAGCGCTCCTTGGCTTGGACTTCTATTTTCACCCTCGCCTTCCTCAGGCTTGCACCCCCACGGGTTCTAAACCTTCCAACAGGCCCAACCTTTTTGGTTCTACCCACAGCGGCCACCCCATCCAGGTATTAGACTCCTAATCTCTTCAGCCTTACTTCTGGCTATTCTCTGGGCTTCCAAGATTTCTTGGGGGGTGAAGGCTCCCCCACCACTTTTCTGAATGGCACATATTTTACCCGTACTAGTAGTGGTTATAGTTATTTTTGCTGAAGCCATAACCTCCTCTTCGAGGGTTGGATCCACAAGGAGGGCTTCGTCAACCTTGGCTATGGTTACGGAGATGGGGCATTCTCGAACTGGAAGCTCCTTGAATTCTCCAGTGGGTTTCACCTCTTCTCCCTCAACTTTGACAACGGGGAGCTTAGCGTTTAGTAGGGCTGAGATGGCTGCATACTCGGAGGCGTCGAAAAGGTTTCCGTCATGGTTTAAAATGTAGATGTCCACGAAGACCACGTAGGCAAGCTTCGCCGGGATGATGACAAGGCTTTCAAGGTCTAGGGCCTTAGACTCCCTAATACTCCTGTCAACAACCCTTGCTAGCTCTATGGAGTTTTCGTCTGGAGGACCTGGCTCGAAGACCTCGTGGGCTAGGGGTAGAAGTTCAGCGTTAACAGTTAGAACGCCCATGTTGGGGGTGTCGCTGTAGGGTGGGCCGGTCTCAATTTTGACGCCGACTAGCACTCTGGTGTTTCCAAGGGTGACTTGGGCTGAGCCCTCAGCCTTCCCTATCACTCCAGCCTCAATTTTCACGTTTCTATGCTGGGTTAGGGTTCTCCCATCAAGCCTCTTCCCAGACTTTAAAAACTCAATCATCTGCCTACTCTTTATCTTGGTTAGGGGTTCGGTTTGAGGCGTTATGGACATGGTTTCACCGCCTAGGCTTCCTCCCCCTTCTCCACGGCCTCCTTAGCCTCCACATACTTCTGCTTTAAGGTTTGCTTCTGCAGCTGGTAGATTTTCATGCAGGCCTCCTTAGCCATTTCCAGGGCTTTAGCAAACTCCTCCTCGGTTAGCTGGCCATCCATTTGGAGGAGGGAGATTTGGTTTAGGGCTGGGATGTAGGCTACGGGCATGTCTGCCTCCCCCTCCTTATCCTCCACATCGTTTAGGTCTACGACGAGCTGGCCATCCACTTTTCCAACAGCGCAGGCAGCTACCAAGTCTCTCAGCGGTATGCCTGCATCAGCCAGTGCCAGGGAGGCAGCTGTTATACCTGCGCAGCGGGTTCCCCCATCAGACTGGAGGACTTCGATGAAAATGTCTATCATGCTTCTCGGATAATACTCTGAGAAGATTACGGGTTCGAAGGCTTCCCTTATGATCTTGGATAACTCGATTTCCCTCCTGCTTGGCGCAGGAGATTTACGTTCTGGGGTTGAGAAGGGTGCCATGTGGTATCGGCATCTGATGATGGCTCTACCAGTTAGGCCGAGATGTTTGGGGTGAACCTCCTTGGGCCCATAGACGGCTACGATAATCTTGCTCTTCCCTTGCTCGATGTAGGCTGAACCATCTGCGTTAGCTAGGAGGCCTACCTCCATCTTTATGGGTCTAAGCTCGTCAGGTCTCCTCCCATCAACCCTTAAACCATTTTCATCTATAAGCTTACGTTCTCCCAACTAAATCATCCTCGAAGCCTTCTCCTTTTCCTCCTCAATAAACCTTCTAATCCTGTCGGTAAGCCCTGAGGTGTGGGCTTGCTCTTCAATCATCCTAACGGAGTGAATGGCGAGTTCAACCATTTTCAGGTTTCTCCCCTTTATTAGCACCTTCCCGTTCTGGCCTGCTATGATTTCACATTTGGTAAGCTGCTTTATCATGTTTATCATGGAGCCCTTCCTCCCTATCAGCCTTGGAACCTTGGTTGGAGTTAAATCTATGATTACGCCTCCCTCCACCCTTCCAAGACCCCTCTCCCTTATGGTTATGGCTGGATCCCTCGTCCTATCGAAGGCTGCAACCTTCGCCACCACGATGTCCCCTATGGCGAGGATTCTGGATAGGGAAACCATTTCGGGGCTGAAAGGCTTCCCCGTAACGTCTGAAACGCTTAGGTTAGCCGTGTATGGGGAGTTAATGTCCACAAGCCACCCGCCCAAAACAATATCTATTATTCGCCCTATAACTAGGTCTCCAACCCTAGGCACGTAGGGGCCCTTAAGAGCTACCACAGAAACCCTTTTACCCTTAAATTCTGCCAGGCCAAGCCTCTGCGAGATAATTTTACCATTACTCTTATAGGTGTTGTCTCCGGGTTGGAAGTCTCCCTCGGCTAAGAGGTCTCCGGGGGTAACTAGCTGTCTTCTCTCCACGAGTAGGGGCAGAGCAATCACCCTTTCAGTGTTAGCTTAGCTTCTTCACTTGGGCTGACCCCTTGGTCAGGCTTCCAAGCTTTTCTATGAAGGAGGGTTGGAGGCCTGCTGGAAGTTCAACCACAGCGGAGAGGGAGCCATCCTGAAGCCACCGCTCCCTCTTAACGGTTCCAAAAGCTTTCAGGGTGGAGTAGGAGCTGGGGGCGAAGCGTGGGGGAATTACAACCTCCAACTCCACGTTTTCTATTTTTAGGGGTAGTATGGGCCTTAAGGCTTGGATGACTTGTTTAGCCTGCTCCTCAGCATCCTTGAAAGGGTCTACGGAGATATGGGCTTCAGCCATGGCTTGCTCAATTCGTAGGGGTGGATGGGGTAGCCCTGTCTTCGGGTCCACGCAGTGCTTGGATATGAAGTTTACTATCTGCTTACGCTTGTCTTCGATAAGCTTCCTCCGCTGCTCCGTGGTTAGGAGAACTTCACCGCGCTCAAGGATGGTTTTAGCGATTTTCTGGGGGTCAAGGGTTCCAAATGCCTTTTTAAGCTTCTCCTCGGAGGCTTTTTCCCCCTTCCCCACATCCCTAAAAATGGTTTCGTAGATTAGGAGTTGCGATATGGGGACGGGTTTACCCATCTTATAGTCTAAGGCCCTATCAGGGTTAACCATTACCTCGAATTTTTCTCCGCCAACAACAAGCCTGGCAATGGTATACTTCTGACTCATAAGACCTCATCTAACAGTTTAACCCTGAATCTTCTTCAAATACTTCTCTATTTCCTCCCAGGATAGGAATCTGAACTTTTTGGTTTCCGCTGGAACCACGGCTATTTTAATCTTGTTAGGTTCGATTTTCCCCTCGATAACCTTTGAAAGGCATAGGAGAGCCAGTGTTATAGCTTCGTCAAGCGTCATTTCCTCCCTGTACTCCTTTTCGAGGATGGGCTTCACGGTGTCGGCTCCAGCCCCTATGGCTACGGCTTTGAAGCCCCAGTAGGCTCCGCTGGGCTCACTTAGGAAAACCCTGCTCCCCGTCTTGTCTATCCCAGCGAAGATGATGGAGGCTCCGAAGGGTCTAACCCCTGCATGCTGGGTGTAGAGCTGGGCTATGTCTCCAACCCTCTTGCTTAGGATTTCGATGTCTACGGGCTCATCGTAGGTAAGCCTGTTGGCTTGAGCGTAGATTCGAGCTTGATCCACAAGGATTCTTGCGTCCCCCATTAGGCCTGCCACAGCTGCTCCTACATGCTCGTCTATTTGGAAGAGCTTTTGAGCTACGTTCATGTCTTGGAGGGTGGAGAAGGGTCTTTCTTCGAGTGCTAGGACTGCTCCTCCACGGCAGGCAACCCCTATGGCTGTGGTTCCCTTCCTAACGGGTTCGAAGGCGTATTCTACTTGGAAAATCCTGCCGTCCGGGGAGAAAACTGTTATGGCTCTGTCGTAGGCTCCTGGGGGGACAAAACCCAAACCATATCACACCTCGACGTCCCGGCCAATCTTACCTTTAGGCTTCCCCTCTCTCAGCCTTCCTAATAATAGGTTTGGCTCTTATATAAGGTTAAATTTCGCCCTGTTAGCCTAGAATCCTCGTTATCACGCCTATACCCTTGGCGTTGGCCTCCCTGAAAACGAACTTCTGCCCCTCAACCACGTATTCAGGCCTATAAAGGAAGCTAAACCTAACCTTAGCCCTATCCCCCGTTCTCAGCACCGGTTTACCCTGGATTTCAGCGAACTCCGCAGCCTGCCTAACGCTGTGAACGTGGATTACGGCTTGGTAGCCAGGCCTAATTGTGGTTGGATGGTGGAGGATGAAGACGTCTCCCTCAAACTCCCTCACCGCCCTAGGCGTAGCTTCGGCTCCTAGAAGCGCCAAACCCTTCCTCAACTCCTCAACTCTAACGCCTGCGAGGGCTAGGCAGACATCGCTTCCAGCCACAGCGCACTTAACGAAGGTTCGGTTTAGGTGGATGGATTTCACCCTAACATTTCTGAAGCTTCCATCCTTCATGGGCCCTAGGAGGAGGTAGTCTCCCTCCATTACGCCGCCTTGAAGGATTAAGCCTGAAACCACGGGGCCTACACCCTTCACGTTAAAGATGTCGTCGACATAGGCGAGGAAGTTTCGGTTAACCTGCTCCCTCCACCTGGTTCTGGGAGGGAGGAGGTTGAGGAAGGCCCTTAGGAGGCTTAAGCCCTCACCCGTCACGTTTGAAACCGTGAAGATGGGTGCAATCCTCCCTGAGGGCATAACCTTCGCAGCAACCACAGCGTCATCCATACTTTTAACCTGGAAGGGTATGGCGTTGATTTTTGGAAGCTTAACCAGGCTTGAAATATCCCTTACAACCTTTTCCACCTTCTGCGGTGCTAGGTCCACCTTGGTTACCACGAAGATCATGGGGAGCCTTAACCCCACCACCACCTTCAAGTGCTCAATGGTCATGGGTTTTATACCTGCATTAGCCGCTACGGTTATGAGGCAGTAGTCGGGCTGGTGGCCCATGATCCCCTTAAGCGTGGTTTTGAAGTAGCGTTCATGGCCTCCCAAGTCTACGAAGTCTACGATTTTGCTAGAGTTGAGGAAGATTTCAGCCTCATCGAAGGGTGAGGGAAGCCTATAGTTTACGGCTTCACCATGGTCGTCGAAGCCCAGGGGGTGTAGGGAGATGGAGGAGGTTCTCCTACTCTTAATTTCGTGGAGGTATCTGGCTACTTTAGCCATGGCGCTTCCATTTCCGTCGTCTAGTTCTCCGCTGACGAGGACGCTTACCAGGCTTGACTTCCCCGAGTCTACGTTTCCAAGTACTGGGATGTATAGCCAGATGGGGAAGTTTTCAGCCTCCTTCGTCCTGCGGATGAGAACCTCGGCTGCTACACCCATCTTACCGTGAATCTTCCTGATGAGGGTGGTTTTTGCTCCAACCTTCTCCGCGGCGGCTGTTAGGGTTTTCAGGGTTTCCTCGAGGTCTCGGCTGCTAAGCCCCAGCACTTCACCCTCATCGGTTACGCCAAGCTCGTAGATGGCTTCACCCATACCCTCCTCAAGCCTATACTTAAGCTGGCTTGCCAGCTCCTCTAAGCGTTCAGCCCGAACCTCCACTAGCTTAAGCTTGTATTCCAGGTTTCCGTCGGGCTCCTCCCTCTTCAAACCAGCTTAACCTCAGAATGTGGTGGAGGCTCATCCCTAAAAGGTTTTACCTGGCCTTTTCAAGCTCGCTTAGGAGGCTGCATACTTCGCAGAGGGGCTTGGAGGAGGGCTCCCCACAACGCTCGCACCTGTAGATTTCGGCTTTAACCCCGCTCCTGACGAGGGGTTTAAGCTTTTCGAAGGAGTGGTAGAGGGTGAATTTTATGCCTGGATGTCTGGCTTCAAGCCTGTTCAGCAGCCATCTCACCTCGCCTCTTAGGGCTGTCCCAGCGTAGGGGCAAGCCTTCGACTGAAACCTTACGCCTGTGAGATAAGCGTAGAAGGCTGTTTCAGCTTCAGGGATTTCCCTGAAGGGTTTAACCCTTGGGATGAAGCCTTCAGCTTCAGGAGCTTCGGGGTCCAGCCTTCCAAGCTTGTAAACGTCTCCGTGGAGGAGGTTTAGGATGAATGTTTGAACCTCGTCGTCAAGGTTGTGGGCTGTGGCTATCTTGGTGGCTTCAAGCTTTCCAGCGGCTAGGTTAAGCGCCCTCCTCCTTAAGACTCCGCAGTAGGTGCAGGGTGCTGGAGCGTTTTCAAGCCTCCTCGAAGCCTTAACGATTTCATCCAGCGTGTAGCCGAAGAGCTCCCTGAAGCTTACGACCACATGCTTCACGTTAAGCCTCCTGCAAGCTTCGGCAGCATGCTCTACGGCTTCATCCCTATAGCCCTCTATGCCTTCATTCACTGTTATAGCGTAGAGTTCGGCTTTGGGGAAATTCTTCTCGATTTTGTGGAGGAGGTGGAGGAGGCTTAGGCTGTCCTTCCCCCCTGAGAGGGCTAGGGCTATCCTATCGTCTGGGTTAAACATGGCGTATTTCGAAATGGTTCTGCGAACCTTACGTTCAATGGAGCGGATGAAGCATAGCCTGCAAAGGCTTTCTCCAGAGTAGGGTCTAAAGTAGACGGCTTCCCTCTTCCCGCAGAGGCTGCAGGTTCTCCGACTGGCCAAGAGCTTTCAAGGGCTGAAAGGGTTGAAGGGTTTAAAGAAGCTATCGCCCCCTATCTCCGCCTTTTACCTTCAATGAATTCTTCCACCCACTTGATGGCTACGTGGTCTGGAACCTGGACGGGCGGATGCTTGAAGGCGTAGGCGGATATGCTGGTGAGGGGCCCTCCAATCTCCCTGTCTAAGGCTAGCTTCACCGCCCTAATCACGTCCACCATGATTCCAGCGCTGTTGGGTGAGTCCTCCACGGAAAGCTTCACGTCAATGGTTAGGGGTACGTCGCCGAATTTTCTCCCCTTAATGTAGATGTAGCATATCTTTCTGTCGTTGAGGAAGTGCACGTAGTCGGAGGGCCCTATCCTTATGTTCACATCGTAGGGAATAAGTGAGGTTACAGCCTCCGTCTTGCTTATCCGCTTGCTCTTCAGCCTAGACTCCTCCGTCATGTTTAGGAAGTCCGTGTTTCCGCCTATGTTAAGCTGGTAGGTTTCATCTATTTTTACCCCCCTGCTTTCTAGGAGGTTTACGAGGGTTCGGTGGAGGATGGTGGCTCCAACCTGGCTTTTAATATCGTCTCCGGCTATGGGGATTCCAGCCCTCTCAAACCTTTCAGCCCAGTGGCTGTCGGAGGCTATGAACTCGGGGATGGCGTTGATGAAGGCGCATCCAGCCTGGAGGGCTGCCTCCGCATAGAATCTTGAAGCCTTGTAGCTTCCAACAGGCAGGTAGTTTATCACCATGTCGGCGTTGGAAGCCTTTAAGACCTCTGCAACGTCGTCGGCTTCAGGGGGGTCTATGCCGGAGAGGCCGAAAGCCTCCCTCATGTGGGGGGCCACACCATCTAGGACTACGCCAGGCTGAACGGTTACCCCGAGCTTGGGCACATCGCAAAACTTCACAGTGCAGTTGGGCTCGGTGAAGATGGCTTCGGAGAGGTCTCTTCCAATTTTTCTTGGGTCAACGTCGAAGGCTGCCACAAAGTTTATGTCTCTTATCCTGTATTCTCCGAAGACTGTTCTGGTTAGGCCTGGAACCTTCTCATCGTCCTTAACGTTTCGATAGTAGTAGACGCCTTGGATGAGAGACGAAGCACAATTTCCAACACCGATTATGGCTACATTTATCTTGCTCAAGGCCTCCCCTCCCATCCATCATAGGAGGAAAGCCTGCCTCAAACATCACGTCCAAATAGACATTAAATTAGCCGCAGCCACCAAATTTAAAGGAAACGGTTTAACTGGTTTTAAAGCGGCCTCCTACGCCTACAAGCCCCTTAGGTTTAAGTATAACCTTCCTCTCCGGGTCCTTCACCACCCTGCCGAGGATGTAGGCCTTAACACCCCACTTCTCAGCTTTGTCGAGGGCTCTTTCAACTTCGCTTGGGGGTAGGATGAGGCAGAAGCCCACCCCCATGTTGAAAACCTGATACATTTCGCTTTCGGGGATTCCCCCGTATTTCTGGATTATTTTGAAGATGGGCTGGGGTTCTGGAAGCCTTTCGAGGAGGTAGCCTGCGTGGGGGCTTGCCCTGGAAAGGTTTAGCAGGCCCCTACCCGTGATGTGGGCCATACCGTGGATTTCAATGCCATCCCTGAGCATTTCCAGGACAGGTTTAACGTAGATGCGGGTTGGGGTTAGAAGCTCTTCTCCAAGCGTTTTATCTAAGCCTTCCACCCTTTCGAAGAGGCTTAGTCCAGCCCTTTCAAGCAGTATTTTCCTGGCCAGCGTAAGCCCGTTGCTGTGGATTCCTGAGCTTTCAAGTCCAACCACGAGGTCTCCCTCCGCCACCTTCAACCCTTCTATCATCTTTTCAAGCTCCACGATTCCAACACACATTCCTGCAAGGTCGAAGCCGAAGCCTTCACGCTTCCCCCTAATCATTTCTGGAAGCTGGGCTATTTCGCCTCCAATAATGGTTATGTTCGCCTGCCTGGCTCCTTCAGCCAGCCCCCTAGCAATCTCTTGGAGGAGTCTGGGCTCAGGCCTCTGGAGGGCGATATAGTCGACGAAGGCGATGGGCTCAGCCCCAATACAAATAATGTCGTTAACGTTCATGGCCACGCAGTCTATGCCCACGGTGTCGTATCGGTCCATGAGTTGGGCTATGAAAACCTTGGTTCCAACCCCATCCGTTTTAAGGGCTAAGCCAAGCTTCTCGTTAAGCCTTACAACCCCCGTGAAGTAGGCTATGGGGGTGGCGGGGCTGCCTACCCCCCTCCTCAGGCTGAAGGTTTTACGGCACTCCTCCACGACGAGTTTTAGGGCTTCATCCTCAGCTTCAACGTCCACCCCAGCCCTCCTATAGCTTTCAGCCAAAGGGCTTGGAGGCCTCCACACCTATTCGACGGCTATCTTGTAGCCGTAGATTTTCTTTGGGAGGAAGACTTGGAGGATTCCGTCTTTAAACCTGGCTTTAGCTCCCTCGGGGTCTACTAGTGTGGGTAGGGTTATGGTTCTCCTGAAGCATTCGAATTCGACTTCACGCTGGTAGGGCCCCCACCTTCGAAGCTTTATCCTCTGCCTTGCTGGGGCTTCAACCTTTAGCATATTCTCGTTGGCGGAGAGTTTAATGTCCTCCTTCCGCACGTAGGGTAGGTCTATGGTTACCACAACCTCATCCTCGGTTTCGCTTATGTGAACCAGCGGTTTGAGCTCCCTTTTGGAGATATCGCATAGGGGGGTTTCGAAGGGGGTCACCCCCACCAACTCCTCGAAAACCTTGTCCACGTGGCCTAGGAACTCCTCAAAGATTTCGAAAATGGATTTCCTCCTACGCTCGGACACCCCTTTCACCCCCCTAAACATAGATGCCTGGGAGCTCCTGCTCCTGAACCTTCCTCAAGCTTCTAAGCTGCTCCTGAGTTCTCTTCATAAGCTCCCTCGCTTTAACCCTTATCTCCTCCGCCTTATCCAAGAGTTCAGCTACATCCACATTAAGGTTTAGAAGCGAATTTAGGGTTTCGATGATGGAGGCTGAGGCTCCAGGGTCGGGGAACTGGAGGTGGGCTTCGGCTAGCAGCGTGATGTTGGGCTGCTGGGCTCGCATACACTCCCTTAGAAGCGTAGCGTAGGTTCCCACGAGGAGGCCCTCATCGAAAGCCTTTATTCCAGCCTTACTTATCAGCTCCCTGGTTTCGGGGGTGGTTCCAATCCCGTAGACGGCTGGCTTCTCTATTTCAAGCCTATTGGGGGTTGCAAGGCCTGTAAGCCCTATTATCATGTTCACCCCTTTCTCCTTAGCCCACTTGGTTATACTCCTTGAAACTGCAAAGATTGCCTGGGCTGGAAGCACAATTTCCGTGGTTAAAACGATAAGGTTTCCACTGTTGTAGATTCTTATCGGCGATTTAGGCTCGTTTTCATGGATGACGACGATGGGTGGGATTTCATCG
>Ga0180302_10000914_pt1 | contig 13776 bp, 10 predicted proteins | sample GuaBasSediGuay17_FD_121794 | JGI IMG/M metagenome (GOLD analysis project Ga0180302, IMG submission 121794) | Subseafloor sediment microbial communities from Guaymas Basin, Gulf of California, Mexico - Guay17, Core 4571-4, 12-15 cm | ecosystem: Environmental > Aquatic > Marine > Hydrothermal... | reverse complement strand
TGAAGGAGTGCATAATAACCGAGGAAGTGATAGAGAGGAAGGCGGAGCCGGAATATGTCTTCAAAGCTCCGACCAGGAAGAGGGCATAAAAGGGGCTTCGAGCCCCTTTTTGTTTGGGGGGAGACATGCGCTTGGCGAGCATAAGGAGGGATGGATACAGGCTGGGAGTTGTGAGGGGGGAGAAGGTACTTGACCTCGCAAAGGCAGGGGAGGTGCTCGGGGTGGAGCTTCCCACGGACATCGTGGCGTTGATGGATCGGGACCTGGTGAAGTTAGGGGAGGTCGTGGACCGGGCCGGGGAGGAGCTTTGGGAGCCCCTCTCCGAGGTTCCCCTCGGGCCTCCCGTGCCCAGGCCCAACAAGTTCCTGGCCCTGGCCTTGAACTACAGGGAGCACATAGCAGAGAGCAACTGGACCCGGACGCCGGAGGAGGAGGAGAAGGTAACCCCCTACGTCTTCATGAAGCCTCCCTCGACCACGATATCCGGGCCCGGGGACCCTATCGTGATACCTAAGATAGGCAGGGCAATAGACTGGGAGGTGGAGCTCGGGGTGGTGATCGGCAGGAGGGGCAAGTACATAAGGCCTGAGGAGGCTTACGAGTATATATTCGGGTACACCGTGGTCAACGATGTATCCGAGAGGAAGTTCGACCCAGGCCCCAGGACCAAGCCCAGGGAGAAGGACCCGTTCTTCGACTGGCTCAACGGGAAGTGGTTCGACGGCTTCGCACCCACCGGCCCCGTGGTGGTCACTAAGGAAGAGATAGGGGACCCACACGACCTCAGGCTCACCCTCAGGGTGAACGGGGAGACCAAACAGGACTCCAACACGGGGCTCATGATATTCTCGGTGCCGGAGATAGTCGCCTTCGTATCCAGGATAATGACCTTAGAGCCCGGGGACATAATAGCTACCGGAACCCCTTCGGGCGTGGGGGATGCGAGGGGTGAGTACCTCAAGCCCGGCGACTTGGTCGAGGCAGAGGTCGAGAGGATAGGCGTCCTGAGGAACCCGGTAGTGGCGGAGGAGGGATGAGGATACTCATTACAGGTGGGGCGGGGTTCATAGGCTCTCACCTGTGCGAGAGGTTCTTAGAGAGGGGGCACGAAGTCATATGCGTGGACAACTTCATAACCAGCTCCCCCGACAACATAGCCCACCTCATGGGGAGGGATGGGTTCAGGTTCATAAAGTTGGACGTCACGGAGTTCATATATATAGAGGGTCCCCTGGACTTCGTGCTCCACTTCGCAAGTCCCGCAAGCCCTGCGGACTACCTCAGGTGGCCCATCCAGACCCTCAAGGTCGGGGCACTCGGAACGCATAAGGCCCTGGGACTTGCCAAAGCCAAGGGGGCCAAGTTCCTTTTGGCTTCGACCTCCGAGGTCTACGGGGATCCCCAGGTCCATCCCCAGCCCGAGGACTACTGGGGACACGTCAACCCCATAGGTCCGAGGGGTGTGTACGACGAGGCCAAAAGGTTCGCTGAGGCCATGACCATGGCGTACCACAGGTACCACGGCCTCGACACCAGGATAGCCAGGATATTCAACGTGTTCGGACCGAGGATGAGGAAGGACGACGGGAGGGCGGTTCCGACCTTCATATCCCAGGCCCTCAAGGGGGAGGACCTCACGGTGTTCGGGGACGGCTCCCAGACCAGAAGCTTCGGGTACATATCCGACCTTGTAGACGGTATAGAGCTCCTGATGGAGTCCGACTACCACGGGCCGATAAACCTTGGCAACCCCGAGGAGATGACGGTCCTCGAGATGGCCAAGAAGATAATAGAGCTTACGGGAAGTTCGAGTAAGATAGCCTTCAAACCCCTCCCACAGGACGACCCGAAGGTTAGGAGGCCGGACATAACCAGGGCGAGGGAGGTCCTGGGCTGGGAGCCGAAGGTTCCTGTGGAGGAGGGCCTGAGGCGCACGATAGAGTGGTTCAGAAAGACAGGGGTCTGATGCTCCGAAAGAGAAGGCTCTGCTTTTACTGGGCGCTGGCCGAATTCCTCAGATGGTAGGAAGGATCAGGTTCTGGATCGGGCTTGCCTTGAGCGCCCTGTTTTTGTACCTCTCCTTCAGGAAGGTGGACCTCGGTGCCCTCCTTACGGCCTTCCGAGGGGCCTCTTACTGGTGGGCCGCGCCCGTGGTGGCCCTGACATTCGGGAGCATATGGGTGAGGGCGGTGAGGTGGAAGGTCCTTCTGAGTCCCTTGGGCCACGTCCGGACCGACCGCCTCCTCTCGGCCACGCTCGTAGGTCTCATGGCCAACAACCTCCTCCCCGCCCATATGGGGGAGCTGCTGAGGGCCGAGGTAATAAGCAGGAGGGAGGGGATTTCGTGGGGGGGAGCCTTAGGCTCGATAGTGGTAGAGAGGACCTTGGACGGCCTCGTGGTAATGGCGACCTTCTTAGGGGTGGTGCCCTTCGTCGGGGCTCCGGGATGGGTCAGGACCGCAGGGGCGGCGGGCCTGGGCCTCTTCGTCTGCGCCCTCGTCGCCCTTATAGCCCTGAGGGGACACGTCGAGGCCCTCATCGGGGCGGCGGGGAGGCTTTCAGGGAGGCTCGGGAGGTTCGTGGAGGCGTTCTCTGAGGGCTTGGGTGCTCTGGCCGGGGGAGGAAAGATACCGAAGGTCCTCCTGTTGTCTTTCGGAGTGTGGACGGTGGCGATGGCAGCTCTCTACGGAAGCTTCTTAGCGTTCCACAGGAGCCTTCCTGCCTGCTCCCTTCCCGTGGTTATGGGCCTTATGACAATAGGGGTCATGATACCTTCTTCTCCTGGGTACGTCGGCACGCTTCAGTACTCGTGCATCTTAGGGCTCTCGCTCTTCGGGGTCCCAAAGGAAGAGGCCCTCGGGATATCGGCCTTCTACCATGCCACCCAGTACCTGCCCGTGACGGGTGTAGGATGGGTCCTGTATGCTCGCACGCTTAAGGCGGACAGAGCATCTATCGAGGGAAGATGAGCACTACGGCCACTGCGTAGGAATCGGTGTGGGATATGCTGACCTCGGCCCTCCTCTCCCCAAGAAGCTCGGAGGCCCTTCCACCGAGGACGAGGTAGGGCCTTTCCCCTCCCGGAAGCAGCTCCACATCCTTCCACTTTATGCCCCGGGCGAAGCCTGTTCCCAGGGCCTTGACGAAGGCCTCCTTGGCCGCCCACCTCGCCGCTAAGTGGGGATAGGGGTCCATCCTGCCCATACAATATTCCAACTCCCTCCGGGTGAAGACCCTCTTAAGGAACCTATCCCCGAACCTCGAGGCCGCTTCCCTTATCCTCCCTACCTCCACGAGGTCCACTCCCACCATCAGGCCTCCCCTATCGGGGTCCTGGCTGCCGATGCTCCCTCAAAATTCCGTACTGCTGGTGAAGTTGAACTCCCCGGCCTTCAGGGCCGGGACCACTGCCCCGGATACGTAAACCGGCTCGGAGGTCATCTCCACACTGTTGAGCAGGTCAAGGAGGCTCTGGTTGAACCTCAGGTTCTTTATCCCGAACCTTATCCTGCCGTCCTCTATCCAGAAAGTTCCGTCCCTCGTCATCCCCGTCACTATAAGCTTCATGGGGTCCACGAGGTTGTGGTAGTGGAACCTCGTGACGAGTATCCCCCTCTCGGTGGAGGATATCATCTCCTCGAGGGTGTCCCTCCCCCCCTCCATCACCAGGGCCCTCGGGATCGCCCCCAACCTACCCCTCGGACCGAGCCCGTGGCCGGTGGGCTCGAGGCCGTGCCTCTTCGCTGTGAGCCTGTCGTAGGCCAAGTTCTCGGCCACCCCGTTCCTTATAAGCTGGACCCTCTTGGTGGGCACGCCTTCGGAATCGAAGGGTACATCCCTGTGCAGGGGATGGTACACATCCGATGCTATGTTTATGTTATCGCCGAAGAGCTTCTTTCCCACCTTCCCGGAGAGGAAGCTCCTTCCCTCCTCCACGGCCAGTGCGTCGAAGCCGGGGGCGAGGTATCCTATCAGGTCCGCCACCGCCGCGGGCTCCAATATCACGGTGTACCTCCCCGGCCCCACCTCCCTGGGGTTCCTCCCCATCTCCGCCTTCCTAACGGCAACCTCCCCTACCTCCCTCGGGGATATCTCATCCTTCCTCCACGAACTCCTCTCGCACCACCCGGAGCCCTCCCCCGAGGTGACCGATGCGCTGAACGTGAAGGAAGTCCTTCTGTAGAATGCAAAGAGCCCTTTAGAGTTGGCTATCGCCAGCGCTCTCCTCTCCTCGGAGAAGAAGCCAGCTGCCTCGAGTCCCCTTTCCCTGCAGTGCGCCACGACCTCGGATATCCACCTCGCCCTCTCCGAGGGGGAGGTGCCCTCCTCGCAGAAGGCGTCCACCTTTCTGTATTCCTGTGGCCCGAGCCTGGGGAGAAGCTCGGGGTCCTCGGGGGAGGACCTCGCAAGCTCCGATGCCTTCCTTGCGAGCCTCCTCAGGGAACCCTCGTCCGCCCCCTCCCCCGACGCCTCGCCCATCCTACTTCCTATCACCGCCCTCAGGGTTATCCGGAGGGAGGCCTCTCCGAGGTTTTGATGTATGTAGTTTGAGGCGTACCTGGTGAGGTAGTTCCTCCAGGCACGCACCACGACCTCGACCTCGTCGGCCTCGCAGGTCCTAAGGGCCCTTTCCGCTATCTCCCCGATCTCCTCCCTACTTAGCATGCGCCACCCCCACTTTTACCCTCCTGAACCTCGCAGGGGAGGCCCCGTGGGACATCCTCGCTATCTGAAGCGGCTGTCCCTTACCGCAGTTGACTATACCCCAGAGCACGAAGTGGTCCTCGTTGCATATCGCATCGCACGAGTTCCAGAACTCCAAGGTCTTCCCCTGGTAGGAGGGGTTCTTGAGGACCTCGACCTTCCTGCCCTTCTTTATCCTCCACGCTATCTCGGTCGCGAACTGGAAGTTTATCCTCCTCTGGTCTATGCTCCAGCTCTTGTTGGTCTCCATGTATATCCCGTCCCTGGTGTCGTTTATGAGTTCGTCTAAGGTGGGGTCCCCCGGCATGAGGCTTATGTTGGTCATCCTTATGAGGGGGATCCTGTTCCATCCGTCCGCCCTCATGCACCCCCTGCTCCTGGGCTCGCCCAAGACCGGGGCGGTCTCCCTCGAAGTGAGGTACCCCACGAACGTGCCCTCCCTCACGAGGTACCACCTCTGCGCCTCCACCCCCTCGTCGTCGTACCCGGCCGTTGCGAGCCCTCCAGGGACGGTACTGTCCGCAACTATGTCCACTATGGGCGAGGCGTACTTCAACCTCCCGAGCTTATCCGGGGTGAGGAAGCTCGTGCCAGCGAAGCTCGCCTCCGTGCCCAAGACCCTGTCCAGCTCGGACGGATGCCCCAAGGACTCGTGTATCTGGAGGGCGAGCTGGGAGCCGTCCAATATGAGGTCCGTGGTGGCCTCGGGGCACTGCCTGGCCTTAAGGAGCATAACGGCCTCCTCGGATATCCTCCCCACGTTCTCCAAGAGGGGTACCTCCTCCACAAGCTCGTACCCCTTGGACATGTACTGCCCCCCGAAGGACGATGGGAAGGACCTCCTCTGCATGTCGCCGTGCCCTACAGCGAAGACGGTGAACCCTACGCCCGAAAAGTAAAGGACCTGTTCTATGTAGCTCCCCTCGGTGTTTGAGAAGAGCTTGTGCTCCCTCACGAACCTCATCCCGGCCTGGGCGACCTTTATCCCCCTGGTCCTCAGGGCCTCCTCGGTCGTCCTTGTGAGGAGGTCGATCTTCTCATCCAAGGGGACCTCGAATGGGTCCTTAGCTATAGGTGTCGTCCACTCGGCCGTGTGGGGAGGCTCCGGAGCGAGCGTGACGTCCCTCAGCTTCAAGGAGGCGCTCGCCTTGGCTATCTCCACGGCCTCGGCCACGACCCTTCGCACCTCCTCCTCGGAGAGCACGCTGCTGCTCGAGAACCCCCAGGCCCCGTCCGCTAAGACCCTGACCCCGAAGCCCATGTCCTCGTTCCGCGAAAGCTCGGATACTAAGCAGTTCTTGACGGATATCCTCTCCTCCTCAGTGCGCACTATCCTCACGTCCGCATAGCTCGCCCCACAGGTCCTGGCAACTTCCAGGGCAAGCTCCGCAAGCTCCCTCGTTCCGTCGACCTCCTGACGAACTCCCTGACACATGGCCCGTGTCCAGTCCTATCCTCTCCGGGTCCCTCCACATCTCCACCAGTCGTGGTACCTCTCCATGGCCGATATGACCGCCGCGACGTTCTCCGCTGGGGTCCCGGGGTAGGCCCCGTATATGAGCATGAGTCCTCCCCTCGGGGAGCCCAGAGTCCTCACGCACCTAAGTATATGCTCATCTATCTGTTCTGGGGTCCCGAAGGGCGTTATCCTCTGCCTGTCTATGTCCAAGTCTATGCATACCTTACCCCATGCAAGCTTCCTGAGTTCCTCCAGGCCGTTCACCAGGTCCTGAGGGTTGAGGATCGTGACCCCGACCTCTAAAAGGTCGGGGATTATGTCGACCACGTACCCGTCGGTGTGGAGGTATACCTCGACGCCCCCCTCCCTGCAGAGCGAGAATATCCTCCTGTAGGCGGGCTTTATGAGCTTCCTCCAGCTTTCCGGGCTTATGGGGAGGGAGTCCTGATGTCCCAGGTCGTCCCCGAAGGAGATGGCGTCCACCCCCAGTTCCAGCCACCTCCTCACCACCTCGCACCAGTAGTCCGTCACCACGTCTATCAGCTCCTTCAGCTCCTTCCTTCCCTCCCCCACGTCCAACATGAAGTTCTGGAACCCTCTGAGGTACGTGAGCCTGAGGTAGAGGAAGCCGTGCTCGACGTGGCCCCAGGCAACCTTCCCCTCGTCCTTGGCCCTCTTTACGTCCTCCCCGGCCTTACCCCAGTCCGTGAAGTCCTCGGGGTCGGGCGGAGAGTACTCCCTCCAGGAGGACCAGTCCTCCAAGGGATGCTCCACCACCTGGCCGTCTAAGTATCCCCCGGGATAGTGCCAGAGGCATCCCCATGCGTCCCTAACCCAGTTCTCCCGAGCCCTCTGGGGGTCCCTCGCCACGCTCACCTCGACGTGTGGGGCCTCCTCCGAGACTTCTTTGAGGTACTCCTCGTTCTCGTCCCATATCGTCCCGTTCACCACCACCCTCCCGGGCACGAGCCCGTCCCCATCCATGTGCACCAACTTCAGGAACCTATCCTTCAAATGCCACCACTTCACGACGACCTCCACCTAACAAAAAGAGCTGACCTGAACGGGCAGCCCAAGAGAGAATGGCGGGGTGGACGAGAGTTGAACTCGCGACCTCCGGCGTGACAGGCCGGCGCTCTAACCAGGCTGAGCTACCACCCCGCCTGTTGGAGGAAATATAATAATATCTCGCTCGGTTGTCAATAGGACAAGGGTCCCTCTTAGGGCTTGACAGGGAGGTTCCGGAGGGGCTATACTTGAACCAAAGGAGGTCCGACATGTATGCTCCGCCGAAGTCAAGGGTGGATTATTCGACGACGGGAACCACAACGCCTTCCAGGTTCTGCGACGGGCTTTACCTCACGTTCCGCCGGTAGATGCAGGAAGGTCGTACGTCAGCGGAGAAGGTCCACCGGCTGCGTGGGATATTTGGGCACCACACCTATCAGGAAGGCTCCGCCCTTCGAGCCGAAGAGCCTTCCGAAGATCTCGAACATCCACGAGGTCCTGACGCCCCATCCGGTCGGGGGGAAGCGGACGCATTCTCCTATGCGGACCGGGCCGTAGTGCCCCAGAAGCTCCTTAAGTTCGTCGTATCCGAAGAGGCGAGCGTGGGAAAGGACGGTCCCGGAGGTCCTCCGCCTTCGGGCGAAGGGGGACCCCTCGTGGAGCGCGCCCACGGCCATCCTCCCACCGGGCCTCACGCACCTCCACATCTCGTCCAGAACCTCCTTGGGCTCCGGGACGAACTCCAACACTGTCACGGCGACGACCACGTCGAAGCTCCCTTCCTTGAAGGGGAGGGAGGTGGCGTCCCCTCGGACGAGGGGCACCTCGGGGAGCCTTGCTCTGGCCACGGCCAACATCCCCTCGGAGAGGTCAAGTCCTACGACCCTCATCCCGAGGCCCTCCCTGAACCATTTGGTCCAATGCCCGGTGCCGCACCCGACCTCCAGGACCCTCTCGCCGACCCTGGGCTCCAACAGCCTCAGGAAGGCCCTTCGCTCTGCCTCGTCCACGGCCCTTCCCAAGGGGGTCTCGTACCAGTCCTCGTAACGAACGGAGACTTCGTCCCAGATGTTCTCCATATTTGTTTCAAGGATACGAAACCTCGGACTGCAAGTCAAGGCTTCAGGGGGCGATATGATCTCGGATGTCAACTACGAAGAGCTGAAGGAGTTTGCTTTGAGGAACGGGATGAGCCTCTTTGGAGTGGCGAAGTTCGACCCCGCGGAGGCCCGCTCCATGCTCTCCGAGAGGGAAGGGAACGACCTTCCCTTTGCGATATCCATGGGGGTGCGCCTGAGCAGGGCAGTGCTCGACGGGATAGATGACCATCCCACCCTCCTCTACCAGTGGCACTACCGTCAGGCCAACTACCTCCTGGACAGGGTGGCGTTCCAGCTCTCGCTCCTGATACAGGAGAAGGGGGCCAGGGCCGTGCCCATACCTGCATCCCAGATAGTTGACTGGGAGAACCAGAGGGCGCACCTTTCCCACAAGCACGTGGCGAGGCTCGCAGGACACGGATGGATAGGGAGGAACAACCTCCTCGTGAACCCACGGTTCGGAGCTCAGGTGAGGTACGTCACCGTGCTGACGGACCTTCCCCTGAGGACGGACGAACCTGTGGAGGGGGACTGCGGAGATTGCAGGGCCTGCGTCGAGGCCTGCCCGGCAGGGGCGCTCGGGGAGACCCCGGAGGACTACGACTTCCACAGATGTTTCGAGAAGCTCAAGGAGTTCGCAAGGGAGCATCGTATAGGCCATTACATCTGCGGGGTGTGTGTAAGGGCTTGTCCCGGCAGAACCTGACGAAGTTGCATTTCCAGGGTGTAGACATTATATTCCTCGAAAGCCCAAACACGGGAGGGGTGCCGTGCGGATACCTTACTCTAAGGCCGAGCTTCTGCGAAGGGGAGGACCGAGGAAGTTCTCCGGAAGGGCGCTGGACCAGGTAGCCTTTCCCTTGGGGGGCGTAGGGGCAGGTTCGATCTCGCTCGGAGGAAGGGGGGAGCTGAAGGATTGGGAGGTCTTCAACAGGCCCGGCAAGGGGAACCGTCCGGCGTACACCTTCTTCCTCCTCTGGTCCAGGCCGGAGGGGGGGAGGGCGAGGACGAAGGTCCTGGAGGCACATCCCCCGCCTCCTTATACAGGGAGCCACGGATATCCGAGGGAGCACGGCGGGGGACTTCCCCACTTGGCCGGCGCCACCTTCGAGGGTGCCTTCCCGTTCGCCAGGATATCCTTCCGTGACCCTGACGTTCCCCTGAGGGTCTCGTTGGAGGCGTTCAGTCCCTTCATCCCCCTGAACCCCGAGGACTCCGCCCTCCCGGTGGCCGTGCTTACATACAGGCTGGCCAACCGTGTGAAGGTACCAGTGGAGGTCTCGCTCGTCGGGTCCCTGATGAACTTCGTGGGGTACCCCGGTGACGAGCCCAGGGGAAGGCTCTGGGGGATAGGGGCGCCCTATTACGGAGGTAACCTTAACTCCCTCCGGCACGACGATGGAATCTCAGGGATCTTCATGACCACCACGAAGTATCCTCCCGAAAGCGTCCAGTTTGGGTCCCTGACCTTGGCCGTGCTCGGGGACTGGGAGCTTACGTATCAGACCCATTGGTCGAGGGAGGGATGGTTCGACGAGCTTCAGAGGTTCTGGGACCGTTTCTCGAGCGAAGGGAGGCTTGAGGACGACGCTTCAGAGGACCCCTCCCCCGAGGGAAGGACCGACGTGGGCTCGGTCGGCGTGCGCGTCCTCCTCGAGCCCGGGAGGAGGGTCGAGGTCCCCTTCCTCGTGGCCTGGCACTTCCCGAACTTCGTGAACTACTGGAACCCGGAGACGCGGGGGACGTCCCTACATCCCTTCTACTCATCACGCTTCAAGGACGCATGGGAGGTGGCCCAGTACGTCGCTCGGAACTACGGGCGACTCCTCGGGGAGACCAGGAGCTTCCAGAGGGCTCTGTTTTCGAGCACCCTCCCCGACCACGTCTTGGATGCGATCTCAAGCCAAGCTTCCATTCTCAGGACCAACACCCTCCAGTGGTACTCCGACGGCACCGTGCACGCCTTCGAAGGATGCAACGACCGTTCCGGATGCTGCCACGGGACCTGCACCCACGTGTGGAACTACGAACAGACGCTGGCGTTCCTCTTCCCCCAGCTCGAGAGGGACATGAGGGTCACGGACTTCTTGGACACCGACGAGGACGGCCACATGAACTTCCGCCATGTGATGCCGAGGGGCGTCGCGAGGGTCAGGGGGAAGCCCGCGGCCGACGGCCAGATGGGGACCGTGATGAAGCTCTACAGGGAGTGGAGGCTCTCGGGGGATATGGACTTCCTCAGGAGGCTTTGGCCTAAGGCTAAAAAAGCCTTGGAGTTCGCATGGAAAGAGTGGGACAGGGACCGCGACGGGGTCATGGAGGGGGTCCAGCACAACACCTACGATGTAGAGTTCATAGGTCCGAACCCCATGACCGGACTGCTCTACCTCGGGGCGCTGAGGGCGGGGGAGGAGATGGCGAGGGCCCTGGGCGACCGCGAGGCAGCTCGGAAGTTCAGGGAGGTGTACGAGGGTGGAAGGGAGAAGCTGGACCGGACCCTCTGGGACGGGGAGTACTACATCCAAAAGTACGATGGGGCTCCCAAGTACCAGTTCGGGAGTGGCTGCCTTTCGGACCAGATGCTGGGACAGTGGTGGGCGCACATCCTCGACCTCGGATACCTGCTTCCCGAGGATAGGGTGAGGAAGGCAGTAAGTTCCATCTTCAAGTACAACTGGAGGACCGACTTCTACGACCATGCGAACTGTCAAAGGATCTATGCATTAGGCGACGAAAGGGGACTCCTGCTCTGCTCCTGGCCCAAGGGCGGAAGACCCCAGTTCCCATTCCCATACTCCGACGAGGTCTGGACCGGGATAGAGTACGAGGTGGCGGCGCTCCTCGTGTGGGAGGGGTTCCTGGAGGAGGGGTTGGCCGTGGTCAAGGGTGCGAGGGACAGGTACGACGGCGAGAGGAGGAACCCGTACGACGAGGTCGAGTGCGGCCATCACTACGCCAGGGCCCTTTCCAGTTGGTCCCTACTCTTGGCCCTTTCGGGGTTTCACTACTCCGCCCCCGAGCGCGGGATGGGGTTCTTCCCTAAGGTCTTCCCTGAGGACTTCCGTTGCTTCTGGTCCACGGGCTCGGGATGGGGAACCTTCCGTATGAGGGTTAGGAGGCGGAGACTGAGGGCCGAACTTTCCGTCCTCTACGGCGAGCTCGAACTTGAGAAGCTCGAACTTGGTCCTGTGGAGGGAAAGGTGAGGGACCTTTACCTCAGGGCCGGCAGGAGGCCCGTACAGGTCGAGGTCCTCAGGAAGGGAGGAAAGTTGTGTCTGAGCTTCCCCGGACCGACGCTCCTGAAGGCCGGCGAGGTGCTTAGGGTGTACGCCACGGTATAACTCAGGAGGCGAGGAGCATGCTCGGCGTTCTGGGGGTCACGCCCACAAGATGAGGATGGGAACTTCCCCCAGGAGCCCTTACACTTTAGAAGAACTGGAGCGGGCGGAGAAAGCCTTATCTCGTTGACGGCCTTATGCTCCTCTTCGCTCTGATATCGCTTTTGCTTGCGGAGGTTCCTTCGCTGACGGACGAGATCTGGACCCTCCTCTGGCGCCGTTGGATGGGGACCCCGCTTTGGCCTCCGGCCGCCTCGGGCGATACGGCCTTCGTCGCCTCGGCGGGTGGGGAGGTCTACGCCCTGAAGTTGAAGGAAGGGGTGGCCATTTGGAAGTTTAAGGCAGGGAGGATGATGGCCGGTCCGGCCTTGGAAGGGGTGGTCTACGTAGGGGATGTGGGAGGGAACCTGTACGGGCTGGAGGGGACATCGGGTAAGGTCCTTTGGGTCCGGAGCCTCTGGGGGGAAGTCAGGTTCCCTCCAGCCTGCGGCTCCCCCGGCGCCTACGTGGTCACAGGAGCAGGGATCCTTTACGCTTTCGACCGGAAAGGGAACGAGAGGTGGAGGGTCCGTATACCTTCGGTCCCCCTATCGGGCCCTGCGGTCGCCGGTGGCCTCGTGCTCGTCCCATGCTCCGACGGAGGACTCAGGGCCTACGATGCCGAGGAGGGAAGGTTGGCCTGGATCTCGGACGTGGGCAAGGTTACGGCAGGTCCCTCATCCGCCGGGGACTTCGTCCTGGCGGGCTGTGGAGGTTACGCTAAGGCCTTGAGGCTCGGCGACGGAGGGGTCGCATGGAGCAGGTTCTTAGGGGGAAGGGTCACTGGGACGACCTCCTCCGCCGTAGAGGCGTTCTTCGTTACGAGCGCAGGTTGGGCGTACTGTTTGGACATGGCCGACGGTCGGCCCGTATGGAAGGAGAAGGTAGGTCCTTCGGGCGACTACGGGATCACAGCTTCAGGAGGGAGGCTTTACATCTCGGGACCGGAGGGAGCTACGATATTGTCGTCCCGAAGGGGCGAAATCTTGAGGGGATGGTCCACGGGGGAACCTGCGAGGTGGGCGCAACCTGTGTCGGGAGGCGTGCTCGTCTCCGCCGGAGGTTTCCTCTACCTCTTCGGTCCGTTTACCCCGAGGTCGCACAATCCCGTCTGGCAGGAGTGGGCGGAGGTGCGCTACAAGGGGGTCAAGGTAGGGTACAGGCACGCCTGGGCCGAGGAAGATTCCACGGGGTTCGTGGTGTCCACGGACGAGGTCAACTGGCAGAACGGCTTCAGGAGGACGAGCTTCAGGGCACTTACGGATTCCTCCTACATGCTCGGGGAGCTCGAGGGGGAGTACAGGGAGGCGGACCAGCTCCTGACCGTGGAGGCGAAGGTGGACTCCGGGCTCCTGATTGCGGAACGAAGGGGGCCAGAGGTGGTCCTGAGGGACACGTTCGAAGTGGGACCTCTGGTTCCCTCGTTCGCCCTGGTGAGACACCTTGCCGTGGATTCCTTCTCCGACTCAGCGGTCCGCGTCCTGGACGTCCGGAGGCTCGTCCCGGTCGAGGAACGTATCCTCCTCTCGGGTCCGGACACCTTGGACGGGGTCGGATGTCTCCGCCTCGAGGTGGGAAATGGACTGACGGTATGGGCGGAGGGCTCGGGCAGGACCCTGAGGGTGTGGTCCCCTTCGTTGAAGGAGGAGATAAGGTCCGTCCCCCAGGAGGAGGCCCTCGCATGGGAGCCCCCGGAAATTCCCCTCACCGTCCCTTTGGACGTGGAACTTCCACCCTTCAGGAAGGTAGGCGAACTCACCCTGAGGTTCCCCTATCCGGTGGGGCTTCCCTCCAACGGCAGGCAAAAAGTGCAAAGGGCCAAAGGATGTATGGAGGTGAAGCTCACCCAGTCCCTCCCCGAGGACACGACGTCCCCCCGACGCTACTTAGGTCCCACGGTCTTCCTCCAGACCGAGCATCCCGAGATACTGAAGCTTGCCGAGAAGCTCTCCGAGGGGGACCCAGAAGAGAGGGCTCGAAGGGCGCTGGATTGGGTGTACTCCCACATCAGGCCGGAGGAGACAGCTGCTAAGTTTTTGACCGCTTTAGAGGTGCTCAGGGAAGGTCGGGGGACCTGCACCGAGCACTCCGTGCTATTTGTGGCCCTCTGCCGCGCTATGGGAGTGCC
>Ga0180302_10000913_pt1 | contig 13783 bp, 12 predicted proteins | sample GuaBasSediGuay17_FD_121794 | JGI IMG/M metagenome (GOLD analysis project Ga0180302, IMG submission 121794) | Subseafloor sediment microbial communities from Guaymas Basin, Gulf of California, Mexico - Guay17, Core 4571-4, 12-15 cm | ecosystem: Environmental > Aquatic > Marine > Hydrothermal... | reverse complement strand
GGCTTTTCCCTCCCTAGCTCCTCGATAGCCTCCTTTATGGTCTTCCCCCTCAACACTAAAGCTAACACCTCCTGCGGAGGCAGATTTAGTCCTGACCTACTCAATTCCTCCTTTATCCTCTCCATCTTTTCCTTTATAGAACTAAGCGCTTTCAGGGCGGCGGCTAAGGCGTCTCTTTGATGCGAATTTAGCACCTTCACACCCCCCTCGCCGCCCTCCAAGAACTCCCTCACTATTCTCCTCTTCTCCGCCACGGTCATATCTCTTGGAGGTGCGTATAACGTTGAATTAAGCGAGGATGCTAGTTTCTTGACGTAGAGCGAAGGGGGATTAACATCGGTAGCTATCATTAATGGAATGCCGTAACTCGTTATCGTCTCTATTAGTTGGTTACGACTGATGCCCCTCCCGCTCATGACCAAAACAGGCTTGCCGAAGACGGTCAATATAGCTAAACCCGTCTCTATTCCAGGATCAACTCCAACTATGAGATAATTACGGTGAAGGGTTTTAACGGCTACCTTCCCATCACCTTTTAAAGGTAAATACTCGATATTCTTCTTAGGTACGAGACGTATTAATATTTTTAAGTCGTGTCCTCTCTCTGGCTTTACTATACCATACAGTTTCTCTCTCGGAGCGTACACTATGAACAGGCTGCCTGATAGACCGTAACTCCCCTTCTTAAAGAAGAGGTCGTAGTCTATCTGGTTTTTAGTGAGAGCTTCTTCTATCTTTCTTGTCGCTCTTAAGATCAAGCCACTTATATTCCTCTTATACCTGTTACTGCTCATCCCCCCCTGACCTAAGCTTCTGCTCCTCGCTATTATTATCCTCGTCTCGTTCTCAAAGAGCGAGACTAAAGACCCTACACCTTCATGGGCTAATCTAGCTATTACTTCGGAGGCCTCGACAGGGGAAAGCTTTCCTCCCTTGGTAAGGCCATAACTTGCCGCTAAGACCTCTAAGGGGACTTCACCATCGGCTAACTTGGTCACCTGGATTACCTTTGTGGTGGGTGGAAGTAATCTGAATATCTTTAATAGTCCGTTAATGTCAGCTGCTAGTTCGAAAACGTTATCGACGGCTAATGCGTCAGGCTTCTCCCTTCTCACTAATTTTATCAGTTTAGATAACGTTACCTCTTCGAGCCTCTTCTTAACCTTCCCTCCCTCAACTATGGTCAACGCAAAGGAGGGTTCCCCCTTTGCGGGATGTTCGTGTGGAAGGATGTCTACCCCTATGACCTTCTCTAATTTATACATGACTCCTATCTTAACCACCTTTTAGGAAAATCGTTAGTAATGATTAGCCCAGCTCTTATTAATTTTACCCAATTATAAGCTTAAATATTATTAAGGGAATAAATCGGTTAACCTTTCCGATAATAAGAAGCCATTAAACCTTTACTAGTTGTATACTAGTATGTGGAAAGGACATCTGATGGGTTTGTGAGAAAGTCCCTTGATTAATTAAGTTGATGGACCGTATTTAACGTAAAGTCACGGTATCGGCTCTCCTTTTGTTTCCCTCCCTTATTATCTCAGGCAACCACTCTTTCTCTAGGTCCTTTATTAAAAGGGGCTCATACCATTTCTTAACTCCCTTAAGACGCTTGCAGGTTAACGCCACAATTCTTCCTAAGTTGGCAGCATCAAGCAGTTTGTTTTTAACTGAAAGGACATCTTCCTTCCCTACGTAATAGGCCATGGACCAAGGAGGTATGTGAATGCCCATGTCATTTAACGTAGCTAGGAGGGTGGAGGCTACATGAACGGCTCCTCCATCATTTCCACAAACTATCACACCGGCGACTTTACCTTCTAACCAGCTTCTCCCTTCTATGACCACCATGTTCTCCAGCGCGGTCAATCGGTCTATAAAGTTCTTCAACTGTCCGCTGGGACTATACCAATAGACGGGTGTGGAGATTATTAGGCCATCGGCCTTTAAGACCTTATCATATAGGAGTCTCATATCGTCCTCTAAGGGGCAAGGGTACTTACATTCCTTAGCGTCGTCGCTCACGCACCCTTCACAGGGCCTTATCTCGTATTCATAGAGATGTACGATCTCCGTTACGGCCCCTTCCCGTTCGGCCGCCTTTAATGCTACCTTTAATAGCTTACACGTATTGCCCCATTTTCGAGGCGAACCATTAATCCCTAATACTTTTACCATCATGTCGCACCCCCCATTCTAAAACCTGTCAGCTGTCACGTAATTTACTTGCAGACAATCGAACAGGGGGCCATCCTCTCTATGCGAGGATTTCATTATGATATCCTTAAAGAATATTTATAAAACTGTCGCTTAGAGAGATTAAAAGCTTTTAAACTAAGAGTGGATCGTCAACCTGATGGCTCCTCGCAATGTTATAAACGGTAGCCTGTTGCTTGAGAGATAGAGTGAAATATAAAGCGCTGGTCTATTAAACATGAAGTGTAGAGAAATATGGGGGTTGGCGGACAAAGATACGATAAGTTGCTTGGGAAGGTATATAATTTCATAAGTAGTAAGGGGTCAGTTGAATTAAACGAGCTACTTAAATGGTCGCAGGGAAACGACATAGGACCCTTCACTCTTTCAATCATATTAGAAGACCTTTCGAAAAGAGGTCTAGTGAGCTTTGAGGGAGGAAGTAAGCTAGTAGACGACCTCTTGGGAGGCGTGGAACTGCCTTCGAAAATACACATAGTCAAGCCTAAAGGTGCTCCTCAGAAGGCTGAAGTTAAAAGCGAGCGTAAGGAGAAGCAAGAGGAAGTTAAGGACGACGACTTATATAAGGCCATAAGGTACTTAAACAAGTATTGGAGCGTTGGTGAGATAAGGTTCGCCTCGGATCTTCAAGCTATGGGGGTTAAGGATGTGGAGAGGACTTTGAGGGAGCTCCTTAAGCTAGGGTACATTACTGTAAGCGAATTGGGGGTCATAAACGCCACCGAGAAACTGCCTAAAGTTAAGACGGAGGATTCCTCAAAGGAGCTAGCCGATTTGTTAGGTCCTTAAGATCTTTTGAGCCCTTAGACGGTCAAGTTAACATTCTTTAACGTTGAAGAGTGGGCGACGTCCATCTTAAGGAGAAGCAGGCACTAACTTTTATTATCCCTTGCGTTATATGATGGACGGTGGTACCTCTATGGTAGAGGCGGACTTTATAATAAAATACGTGAAAGCCAGGGAGGTTTTGGACTCCAGGGGGAATCCCACATTGGAAGTGGACGTGATTACGGAAGGAGGGAAGTTAGGGAGGGCTTCTGTCCCGGCTGGGGCCTCGAGGGGAATGCATGAGGCCGTGGAGATTAGGGATGGGGGCAGAAGGTTTCACGGCTTAGGCGTGTTAAAGGCCGTGAGAAATGTTAACGAAATAATCGCCAAAGAGATAAGAGGGATGGACGTAAGGGATCAGAGAGGAGTAGATTGTAAGCTCATCGAGCTCGACGGCACTCCAAATAAGTCGAGGTTAGGGGCCAACGCAATCTTAGGCGTCTCCTTGGCAGTAGCTAAGGCTGCGTCAGCGACCTACGGTCTGCCACTCTTTAAGTACCTCGGTGGAATTAGAGCAAGAGTTCTCCCTGTGCCTTTAATGAATATAATCAACGGAGGTAAGCACGCCGGTAACGAGCTAAGCATCCAAGAATTTATGATAATACCGATGGGGGCTAAAAGCTTCAAGGAAGCTCTGACCATAGGCTGTGAGGTTTACTACGAGCTTAAAAGGTTCCTCAAGGGCAAGTACGGGCTTAACGCTGTCAACGTCGGTGACGAGGGAGGTTTCGCGCCTCCCATGAAGGAAACTAGGGAGGCTTTGGAGGCCTTAATCAGTGCCATTGAAGAAGCTGGCTACGTAGCCGGCAAGGATGTGGCGCTAGGGCTAGATTCCGCCGCTAGCAATTTCTACGCGATAGATAAAGGTAAATATTTCATCGACGGTAAAGAGCTTGGGCCAGAGGAGCTGAAGGATTATTACCTTGAACTTATAAGCGCCTATCCCATAAAGTCTATAGAGGACCCCTTTTATGAGGAGGACTTTGAATCGTTCGCATCCTTCACTAGGGACGTCAAAGGTAAAGTGCAGGTCGTTGGCGACGATATATTCGTCACCAACGTGGAAAGGCTTAAAAGAGGGATAGAACTAGGCGCCGCTAACGCTCTATTATTAAAAGTGAACCAAATAGGTACCCTTACCGAGGCGTTTGAGGCAGCAGAGTTAGCATTTAACAGCGGTTATAAGGTCATCGTCAGCCACAGGTCAGGAGAAACCGAGGATAATTACATAGCTGATATCGCAGTAGCCCTTAACACTGGTCAGATTAAGACCGGGGCGCCTGCTAGGGGTGAAAGGACCTCCAAATATAACCAGTTGATAAGGATAGAGGAGGAATTAGGGGACTACGCAGTATATCCGGGCGAGAAGGCGTTTACTCTTGCAATTTAGTTATGACGCCTATGGCCTTAGTCCTCGCCTCCCTTAATATGAAGGTAGCGCCCTCTTCCACATGCCAGGGATGATAAACGAAACTAAGCCTAACTTTACTGGTGTCTCCTGTCCTTAAGGGCTCTTTTTCCATGCTCTCAAAAGTTACTGTGCTCCTTATCGAGTGTGAGTGGAATACTGCTTGATACCCCCTTCTTATCGTAGTAGGATGCTTAAGGATGGTTATGAGGGCTTCAAAGGACTTGACGGTTTTGGCCTCCTCCATCCTGTCGAGTAGTACCTGCCCTTTCTCTATCTCCTCAAACTCTATGCCTGAGAGGGCTAAGGTGACGTACTGGCCAGGGGAGACCCTATGTATCGGGATCCTATTGAGGTGTATAGACTTAATCTTGACCTCCTTCCAGCTCCCATCCTTAAATGGCCCTATGAAGGCCGTTGCTCCCTCACTTATGGAGCCGCTCACAACCAAACCCGCTACGACAGGCCCTACCCCTTTAACGTTAAATAGGTCCTCCACATAAAGCTTGAAGGGCCTCTTTAACCACTCCTTCCACTCTCTCCTGGGTGGTAATAGATTCAAGAACTTAGTTAGAAGGTTTAAGCCCTTACCGTTTACGTTAGATACCATAAAGATAGGCACCACTCTTCCGCTTTGGATGTGCCTGGCGGCTAAGATGGCATCGTCTTCGCCCCTTACGAGCAAAGGTAGCTTGTCTATTCCTGGCATCTTGAGTAATTTTATGAACTCATTTAAGTTGCGTTTGAGCACATGTATGGGGGCCAAGTCCACCTTAGTGAACACCGCGAATATAGGTATGCCTAAAGCTACCGATATCCCTAAATGCTCCTTACCCATTCTTAGCAAGCCGGCGTTAGCTCCTACAACTAACATGACGTAATCCGGCTCTCTAGACATAACCCCCCTTAAAGTGGTTTTTAGGTACCTTTCATGACCTCCGAGATCTACGAAATCTATCACCTTAAAGGATCGCAAATATATCTCTGCCTCATTGAGCGGAGAGGTTAACACATAGTTAACCACGTTTCCGTCTACATCGAAGCCCAGGAGTCGGGAGCATATGGAGGAGGTTCTGCCACTCTCTATTTCGTGAAGATATCTCGCTATCCTCTTCATAGCGGAACCCCTGCCATCGTCAAGCTTACCTGTGGAAAGTACCCCTATGAGGGTGCTCTTGCCAGCATCTACATTACCTAAGGCCGTTACGGTCACTGTTAATGGCGGCTCGTCTTCTCTGGAGGCCCTTATTAGCAACTCCACAACCCTTCCCCTCCTTCCTTCACGTTCCCTAACCTTGATCACCTTAGCGTTTATGAGGTTACAGGCCTTATGAAGAGCCTCTAAGGTCTCACCTAGCTCCTCCTCACTTAACCCCTCTGGTAATCCCTCATCAGTAACCCCTAATACGTAGAAGGCCTCCCCTCCTCCCTCTGCCAACCTATACTTGAGCTGAGAAGCTAGCCTATTTATCTTATCATAATCAGCCCTAATTATTTTCAGCTTATACTCGGTTTTCCCTTCGTCTTCTTCGGGCGGATACTTCTTCAGGTTAATCTCCACCGCCCACGGACTAGCTGGTTTCTCGGTCAGAGTTATAGTTGTTTTCACTTTTTATTAAGGTAACGAAGCAACGCCCCTCTGTACATAAACGGAAACGTTTGAATACAGAGGCGCCACACTATATTTAGTCATGTACGGGTTAGACCCTACCATCTTTGGTCTTCAAGAGAGGATAAAAAAGGCCTTCATTAAGGAAGAGGCTTTAAGTAAAATATTAGGGGACGTCAAAAGGGCCTATCCTCAGGAGGCCTGCGGAGTGATAAGTGGCTTAGTTGAAGGGGACAAAGCTTATATCCTAAGTTCCAGGCCTTTAACGAACATCTATCACGATGAGCGTAAGTTTTGGTTCAATGTAAGGGAGTGGATGAGGGCCATAATCGAGGAGTTCAGAAGGGGGCGAACTTACTTAGGGCTATATCACAGCCACCCTAATGGCTCCACCATCCCATCCCTCAGCGACCAACATAGAATGCTCGAGTGTCCTGAGGAGCTTTGGCTAATAATCTCCTATGACGGCGATGTATACGGCTGGTCTTTATGGAGGATAAGCGACTTCGGGGGTAGTATTTTTAAGGTGAGATTAGAAATTATCCAAAGTGGATGAAGAAGGTTGAAAGCGGGGATGGGTGACCGGATCCAGGCTACTGAAGTTTCTTTACCTCCGCGCCCCTCTCCTTTAATTCCTTTATAAGTTCCTCCTCTACCCTCTCCAGACCCCCTTTTTGTCCCTCTAAGGTCCACCGAGCCAGGATGAGCTCCAGCCCTCCGCGAGTAACCCTTGTCTTTACATAGAGGCCGTGCTCCTTATTCGCGATTTCGCGTAATAATGGGGCTATGTCGGCCTCCAAAACCCCTCTGATGAGATATTTTTTAAAGATGAAGCCCAGCCTTCGGCTAATCTCCTTCAACACCGGTAGCACGTTCTCCGTGAACATGGCGTACGCCTCCTTGGGGACCCCGGGTAAAGCGAATATTAACGTTCCTCCTTCCTCAACCTTAATGCCGGGGGCCATACCTATAGGATTAGGTAAGGGCGCCCCTCCCGCTGGAAGGTAGGCCATCTTCTTCCTGGATTCTGTGACTTTGACGCCCCTCTGCTTACATCTCTCCTCTATCATCCTCAATGCCTCCTCATTCAACCTTAAGGGCCTACCTAAGGCTCTAGCAAGGGCCTCCGCGGTGGTATCGTCTGGTGTGGGACCCAATCCTCCGGTCATGATTATAACCAAATTGCCTCTATTAACGGCCTCCTTCACCACCTTAGCTACCTCATCGACCTCATCACCAACTGTCGTGATCCTGCATACCTTAAAACCCAGTCTGGTAAGGAACTTAGCTATCCAAGCGGAATTGGTGTTTACTATCTCTCCCATCAATATCTCTCTTCCCGTAGAAATTATCTCAGCCGACACCTTTACCTTTCCTCCTTCCTCAAGGTCTCCCTCAATACCCTGGGTACCTCCATAACGTTCTTTATGACTTCCATGGGCTTCGTCTTCCCTCTCCTCTCCAATAGCGGTCTCCAAGGCCTAGAGACCTCGAGATCATAACTTCTCCTAATAAGTACCGTTCTCATCCCTGCCATGTTAGCTCCGTCGATATCCGAGATGGGGTCATCCCCTATCATAATTATCTCATAGGGCTTACACCCTAACTTCTCTATAACGTATTCATATATCATCGGTGAAGGCTTCTCATATCCCACCTCATCTGAGGAAACTATGGTCGAGAAGTAGCTGAGCAGGCCTAATTTCGTCATATAAAGCTTGATCCTATCCCTCCTACCATTAGCTATAAGCGCTAACACGTATCTCCTGCTCAAATTCTTTATGACGTTTATGACGGAAGGATTGGGTTGTAACGCGCTTAAGGCAGCCTCCCTATAAGCCTTTATAGCTACCTCCCTTATCTTCTCATTAACTATTCCTATTTCTCTGAAGAAGGAATCGAAGTGTGCTCCCTCGCCTAAATATATATCTTGATGAGGGATTCTCGATTTAAGTAATATATAAACGAATGTCTCATAAGCCGTGTAAGCGTCAAGGCTAACGCCAGCCTCCTTGAGTTGCATTAGCAAAGCATTAAATCCTAACCATACCCCCTCCACTAGGTTCATCAGGGTACCGTCTAGGTCGAAGCATAAAGCCTTTATATTCAAATCTGCACCGCCCCATGCCCCTACCTGTAGTCCCTTACCCTCTCAACTAAGATTAAAGGTATATATACCGTTCGCTTCTTTCATCATCGAGTGATGGACCAAAAGCCTATATAACTGTAGCCCTAAGGTTCTATGAAGTAACTCTCTAGGTGCTCCTTAGAGGCCTTTAGGTAATGTTCGCATAACTTTCTAATGGCCGTCCTTAGTTCGTCCATGGCTACGGGAGGCTTGATGTTGAGCTGGTTACACGTGACCCTCCAGCTTTTAGCCTGTAAGACCCTTACAATAAGTAAAAGTTCCTCTAACCTGCTTAACTTTAGCTCTTTAGGTTTATCATCTAAGAAATAGCACTTAGCCACCTCCCTAACCGCGTCAAAGCAGTTTTCTAATGTCATTAGGTTCCAGGCATAGCTCAATAGCCTTCCAACCTGTATAGGAGTTAAAGATAGCTCGCCGCCACCCTTACCCATTTTAGCCTTCAATAGGAGCGATGCGACTTTCGGCTCTAAGTCATGATAAGGCTCGTGCAAAGAGTTAACTAACTTGATCCTAAATTCGCGATTGGCCAACCTTACGTATTCCTTGGCCCTTTTGGTTAGCGGCTTTATTACAATTACCGTGTACTCTCCGCTCACGGGGTTCCTGTCGGGGCTTATATGGACGGGGTAAAAGCCATTCTTAATCCAGTACCTTAACAGGTCCACGTTTACCCCAAATCCAGCGCCCACCCACTCGTAACCTAACTCCTTGGCCTCTTCACATATATATGTTAAGGCCTTAGATCCTAATCCCATACCTTGAACTGAGGGGTGCGTCGCGATTCTTACGATCCTCCACCCTTTAAGCTCCCCGAATCCCAGAAGCCTATAGTGTTTCAATATTCTGTCCGGTATTATGTTCCCAGCTACCCAGGCACCTTGGGCCAACCTCTTACCTACCTCTTTTACTATCCCTCCCTCCTCAGCCAACTCTATTGCCGTGAGTACCTTGCCGTTCCTTAACCTTAGGGCACGGACAGTGTGGTGAGGAGCGTCCATCATCATTCCTAAATCGTCCGGATTGTTTCGATAATGAGCCATGACATATATTCCTACGAACTGCCTAAGCAGATCCTCCTCCTTAAGGAAGAACTCCTCGAGCGACGGCTTAAAATACTCTACTTCTCCAGCCTTAATAGCCTCTAGGTCGTCCTCGTCTAACTTGGCTGGCTCGGCATCCAATAAGAGGGTGTCGAAGAGCCATCTCTCGATGGGGTCGTTGGACGCATAACGTATGGGCTCGCTCATCTCATATTCTAACACCTTAACTTGCGGATCCTCCTTAAGCATCTTTAAAAACCTTACGGAAAAGCCCCTTCCTGCTCCCTCATAACCGTGGATAGTGGATGAAAAGACTAATCTTTTGAATCTCCTCTTAAGTCTGAAGAGCATTGGAACCTGCAGACCTGCGGCCTCATCTACTATTAGTATATCAGCGTCTGACTTACTAGCCTCTAAGGGATAAGCGTACGTGATTTCTATTCCTTTACCCTTGATCCCCCTCATCAAACCCTCTTCTGCCTCTACTTCTACCTTCTGTCCCATAGCCTCAAGGGTCTTTAGCGCCAATGAGAAGAGAGATTGAACGTTAGCGACGCTTGGGGCTGTTATCAGCAGTTTAGCCCTGCCCTTTGCCCTCCTTAGTTTATATGCTAAAGCCGCTACCCCTATCCCTACAGCGCACGATTTCCCTCTACCTCTGTCAGCTGTTATCACTATGGCTACTTTCCCCTCCTTAGGCCTTTCATATAAGACCTCCATCAATTTTATCACTTCAACCTGATCTTGGGTTATAGCCAACGAATAAGCTCGCTTAGGGAAGACCGTCTTCTCCGGTATCGAGAGCGGCGGCCTCCTCCATACCTTTACTTGACCCTTTAAGGTGGGGGGTTTAACGAAAGTGTTCTTTTCGGTGTCAATTATCATCACGCCCTCATACTCCCTTAGCTTAGAGATGAACCTCCTCACAAATATGCGACGTACATCTTCTGCCTTGTATCCTATCGTGATAAGGTTCTCTTGAAACCTGGTAAGCATCTTCACCCAATGTTCAAATTTTGGTGTAAGTAGAAAGATAACGCCCCCTCCTTTGATCACGCCTATCAACCTGCCTATATCATTAGGTCTGAGGTCATTAACTAGGTCTAATATTGCGTGGTCGTACGTGGACCCTAAAACCTTAAAGGACTCAGGGTAAGTAACATAGTCTACCTCGCAAGAGACCGAACTTAGAAGCTTCTCGAAAAGCTCCTTCCTGAATTTTGAGTCCTCATATGAAGAATGATAGGCATAAAGAATCTTTTTCCCCTTCTCCCCGAAGGAGTTTAAGATCTCGGTTAGGATCGTAGTAAGGCACTTTATGGCCTCCTCATCCTTCGAGGTTAACAGGACTATTAGTCTTCTATGGTTTAATTTAGTAGCTTCTTCGACCGAAAGTAGTAATTCTCTCAGCATACCTCCTCCCTCAAAATCCTGCCTCGACCACGTCTTCCGGTTTCATTAGTTCCCTCAGGAACACGGTGGCATACATCCCCTTCTTAAGCGAGAACCTTAACGTCAATTTTACAGAACCGGTATATATATCGTCCTCACCTATATTTATGATTTCTAGTCCCTCTGGTTTAAAGGAGGCAGCCCTATAATATCCCTTGGAGGCGGCCTCCGGAAAGTGCTTCACCTTAAAGTCCTCCAGAGATATTCCCTCGCTTTTTAAGACCTCCCGTTCTATTTCGCCCTGCTCTCCTCGGCTTAGAACGCTCTTGTACCCAAAGACGCATGAAACCAGGCTTAATTTACCTTTCTTTATTAATTTATTCACCTTCTCTACGTTGACGTCGTTCACGGCTAACACGCTAGTAATGTTGCCGGCCCTATCTACTATGCCAACCCTATCCCCTACAACTGCCCTATCTAATGGAAGCCCCCTCATTAACCTTAAACTGATCACTCTGTTAAAGAGATAGGATTGGAGGGCCTCCACGAAAAGCCTCCTAACTGTGATCGGTAGCTTTCTAAGGGCACCTAAGTAATCCTCTCTCCTCCGGATCAAATGAGAGAGGATGACTCTTTCGTACATCAAACTTCTTGGCATCAGTTTTAAAGCCTCCCTGTACTCCCCCCTCGAAGCCATCTCTCTTATCCTCTTGAGCTCGTCCCTTTCCTTGGGATAAGGCTTTCCTACGAGCTCCTCAACTGCCTCCTTGAACATCCCCTTAACTAGGTAAAAACCTATAATGTGGGTATTTGGTCTTATGGTACCAAATCTTTGGTACCCATAATATGACGGGAGGCCGCCAAGTGAGTTGATCTCTTTTATGATCATTTTTACCCTATTCTCCACCTCGTCCTGACTAAGCTTTACACCTCTGATCGTTATTGTGAACCTGTTTCCCTGAAGCTGACCTGGGGTCATTTTAAAGGGCATCCTAAATGAGGCCAGGATCCTCACCTTCGACTCGAAAGAGTCGAGGGAGGACGGAGGATCCCCTTTATAGCTTACGAATTGTAAGGTTACGGCTTTGGAGTCCTTTAGCCCGGCGTAATAAATCTCGTTAGGCCTTAGCTTTAACATTCTTGCAAGTCGTCTAATGGCTTCTATGGTGTTCAGCCCTCTTTTCTCTAAAAGTAGCCAAATATATTCGCCTCCTAGCTCCTTGATATCGGCCCCCTTTGATGCGATCAAACCCCCAGGCCCTAATTCTTCCACTAGGAAGTCTTCATACCTCTCCCTGATCTTACCTCCTATGCCCTTTACTTTAGTGGCGTAAACGTCCATTCCTACAACTAAGTCTAAGGGATCCTTTACCCTCGTAAACATTCCCTCACTTAAGGAGCGGTAACCTGCCGGTCACCTTATCGATCTGCTCGGAGGGAGCAGGGCCTATCCCTAAGGCAGTTAGCGTATTAGGGGGCAACTCAGTCAGTCCTAGATCCCTTACTAACACAGTAGGTAGCCCCCTTTTGACGCATTCCTCGTAGAGCTGCAAGAGTTCCTTCTCGCTCTCGACGCGGAGAACCACCTTCTTCTGCCCCAAACTCCACCACCGGTTCCACCAGTCTGGATGGCTAGCTTTAGCCTCCTCTGAGGCCATTACTGCCGCATGAGCTACTTGGGCGGCTAGCTTACCTCTGCTCATCCTCAGGTCGGTACGTACTACTATCACTTGTTTAAACTCCTTAAACATATTCTTTTAAGCTGGGAAAAGTGTCTTAACGTTCCTTATAGCCCAACTCCCTAACTATTTTTCTTCTTTCACTCCTCTCCTTCTCGCCCTCTACCCCTAAGGGCGTGAAGCCATCTATAACTCCAATTACCCCCCTTCCTTGCTCAGTCTCAGCTATTATAACCTCCAAAGGGTTACCGGTCGCTGCCATTATGTTACATATCTCCGGTACGGTCTTTAATCTAGGTAGCACATTAATCGGGTAGGCTCCCTTAATGAATATCACGAAGGTGTGTCCTGCTCCTATTTTTAAGGCGGTATCAGTCGCTAACTTAATTAATTCCTCGTCGTTGCCGCTACTCCTGATTAGCCTCTTACCACTTGCTTCGCAGAAGGCTACCCCAAATTTGATAGCGGGGGCGGAGTCCGCCAACGCCTCATATATGTCCTCTACACTCTTTATGAAATGCGTCGTCCCTATTATTACATTAACTCCCTCTGGTATTCTAACCTTCACAACCTTAAGGTTTAGCTTTTCCTCCCCCATATCCTCTCCTACCTATAATGAAAACATGTCCTTTTAAACATTTCAGAGAGAACTGGTGAAAGGTACTTTTTTAAATGCGGGCGGGCTAAGGTTACCCGTGAGCTGCGACTACGTAAGCTGTAAAGATGAGGGTTACGTGGAACTCACCTTAGGTTCCAGACACTATGTATTATGTAGGAAGCATTACTTGATATTTCAGGACCTCATGCAGAAGCTTGCTCTCCAATATGGCGAAGCCACACTTACGAATGTAAAGGTAGTGAAGGCCGGGAAGGGGATAAGGTTAGAGTCGTTTAAGCCCCTCTCAGACAAAGAAGTGGAAAAATCTTTAAGGTCTTCTTCTAGATTCCTAGGCTTAGTAAAGGGGGTTTTGGGAGTTATAGAGGAGACGGTCAGTGAGAAGGTTAAACGTTCCAGAAGGTCCAAAACTAAAAGGAGAAAGAGCCGTTAACCAGCACCCCTACGAGCCCTCCATTCCATCCACTTTTTAAGAGCCGCTAGTGAGGAAATAGCCCTTTCGGCCACAGGGTAAGCTGGTATGCCGTTACGGTTTAGCTCCCTTATCGCTTTCTCGGTCTCCTCTCCGCCTATCATGGCTGATATTATGGGTTTATCCGCTTTTGCCTCCTTCCTAGCCTTAAGTAGAGCCTCCGCAACCTTCATGGGATTGGCTACGGCGGTCTCACAATATAACATTATGACTATCCCTACTCTCTCGTCATTTAAGGCCGTGGCTATGGCCCCGTAGTATTCCTTCTCCGTGGCCTGCCCGGTCAAATCCACTGGGTTGTAAGGGCTGCCGAAAGGCGGCATGTATTTCCTGAATTCGGCTATAAGGTCCTCAGGGACCTCTAATAACT
>Ga0180302_10000911_pt1 | contig 13791 bp, 11 predicted proteins | sample GuaBasSediGuay17_FD_121794 | JGI IMG/M metagenome (GOLD analysis project Ga0180302, IMG submission 121794) | Subseafloor sediment microbial communities from Guaymas Basin, Gulf of California, Mexico - Guay17, Core 4571-4, 12-15 cm | ecosystem: Environmental > Aquatic > Marine > Hydrothermal... | reverse complement strand
GAAAGCGGCTTCAACTACAGCTACTGGAAACACTTCTGCCTCGACATAAGCGGCACATTCACAAAGGTATACGACATCAAGTTCTACGGACCCTCAACGATCGACTGGGGTCTCGGAACAGGCGGAGAAGTACGTGTTGGCCAACGCGACTCAGGTGATCACGGTTGCCCGCACGACACAACCTACCATGGCGAAGACCAGTACGCACAAGCCTCGGGAACTGAAGGCGAGACAGGATACCCGATTGAAGACGACACAAACGGTCATCCGTACTACAGAACACAGACAACTCCGGTCGTCGACGTGACAACCTACACAAGCTCCAACAAGATGCAGGTTGACTCGAACGAATACACATCGGCTGCCAAGAGCAAAGCTGTCGTCCTACAAGTCAAGGTTGCATCCGATGCAACACCAGGAGCGAAGTCAGCGGTGACATTCACGTTCGAATACAGCGAGATTTAAACGTGCGAATACAATCGCATCTTTCATGCCGAATACAATCGGCGGTGATCTTTATGGGATACCACCCACCACTTGTTTATTACTGGAAGGCTTTCTACAACGACGGGACAGAGCTCGCTCAGTTTGACGACGAGGGTAACGAGCACCTTTTCAAGGAAATCGACCAGAGCAAGCTGAAAGGCTTCGGATGGTTCCCGTTCACGTACCAACAAGAAGCGTTTTTGAAGTCAAAAGGCCATAACGTACGTGCACTGCCACTACCGAGCTACGTTCTATGGCTGAAGCCTGGGCAAAGACTAATTGCGTTCCGTCGACACTTCCTCAGCCTCAGCATCCAGACTCCCGTAGGAGTTTCGAGTTTAACTAGCCATAAGATTCTGTACGTCCTCGGATGGCAAGAAACCATCGGAGGACGCAACATGCAAACTCTCATGTATATCGACGAGGAAGGCAACGTAGAGCTTTCCTCGAGTCATGAAACCGCACGTAAAGAACCTGTGTGAGGTGAACGCAATGGTCAAGTGTGGAATGTGTGGCCAAGAAGTCCCAGATGAAGTTGCTGAGCGCGAGAAATGGGTCAAGTGTAAACTCTGCGACAAGCGCATCTGTGGTGATTGCCAAGGCTATACTGGTGACTTTTGTAAAGAACATGTACCGAAGTCAACAGAAGAATGGGAGCGACTCGCACAGCAGCTAGGACTGAAGATATAGAGGTGGTAGTATGGGTATCACGGTGTTAGACTTCTCAATTGACCAAAGTATTCGAACCGAAACGAGAGGAATTCATAAGATGCCTATTGCTGTCGGTGAAAACTGTATCTACTTTTTGAAGTATCATGGAAAGAAAGCTGCCGGTGGTAATCCTCGAGTCATTAAAGTCGACTTGAAAAATCAAACAACGAGTGTCTCTAACAATTTTGCTACAGAGTTTGGATACTCGAGCGGGGTTGATGTTCATCCGTTCGCAGTTGGGCGGAATCGTAACGGCGACATTTACATGGACTGTTTGCTAATCGATTGGTCAGAAACAGCAGGCTCGCGGAACTTGTATCTCCGGCGGTTCACGGTTGATCCTGCCGACCTTTCACTCGACGCTGGAACACAACGTACGCTTTCTGGTTCTGCCGACCTCGCTTTCTTTGTGGGTAACTTCCGTTTCGCGCGTTTTGGTGAAACTCTTATAACGACGGTGAGCAAGAACAGCACAACAGTTGATGCAGACTTTGCTATTAAAATCGATTTGCACGGAATGAGATACCATACAGTAGAAATCGATACAACGGGAAACGACTGGAACGATAAACAACGATGGCTATGCAGTATCTTTCTTGACCGTACAACTAATACTCCATATTGGTTCTCGGCGGTCTACCATTGGATAACCGGAAGCTATGGTGTTATGGAAATTCTCGACTTCAAAGACTTGACATATGTTACACATACAACTGGCTATGATGTTGGTTGTGGAAACGGATGTGCCGTGCACCTCTACCGTGACTCAAATGATAAAGTACGTTACTATCATGTTGGCAACACCGGTGCTGCGGAAACGTACACAAGCCATTTCGGAATCTTTTACGTAAATAATGGAAGCATTGTCGTAGAAGCCGAACGAACCATAGACAGCACTTACAAAGACTACAGTGGTGGGAATACAACACCAATCTCGTTAGGAATCACCTCTGACAACAAGATTGCATGGTTACTGATCGGTGGATGCCATTCGGACAATACCTCGCCAACTTCCAACTACTCCGAAGGCTTCCAACTAATCACAACAGATGACACATTCGGTAGCCCGTCAAAAATTTGCTCAGCTTCGTACACTATAACAACAAGCGACTACAAGACGGGAGACGAACGTAGATGTGTTTTCTTGTGGGAAGACGACTGGTGTTACTACGCACCAAATACAATTCTTTCAGGCAGTCCAAACGACACGTGGAAATGGGGTAAACTCGACCTTTCAGGAACGGGAATCACAATAACGCAAGACGACCCGTATGGTACGATCATTGTTCCGAAGAGTGGCTTGATTCCCACAACCCTGACGTTGACAGTTACAAAAGTGTAAGCGATGGGCTGGCTTAGCGGCTGGCAATACCGTAAGTCGCACGAGATAGAAGGCAGTACTGCTGGCGCTCAAACCGACTATCAGGTCAAAATAATCGTACATAAGGGAACCGGCACGGATTCAGGTGAGCATGTCTATTGCAACAACCATTGTCGCGACGACTTTGGCGACATACGCTTCACAAAAGATGACGGTACAACAGAACTGTACTATTGGCTTGAAGAGTACACTAGCGGCGACAAGGCAACCTTTTGGGTCAAGATACCATCGATTCCAGCCAGCCCAAACAAGACTACAATTTACATTTACTATGGTAAATCAGATGCTACGACAACAAGCAACGGAGATAACACCTTCCTCAAATTTGACGATTTTGAATCGGGAGATCTATCGAAATGGACAACAGAGCAGGTCCGTGGAACAACAGGAACCATAGAAGCGTCTAGTGCCCGTCCATATGAAGGATCATATGGCATGAGGGTTGTCGATAACAGCAGTTCGGCTGAGTCGAACTGGCTTATAAAGGATGACCTTGGAGTAACGGATTTCGCCTGTAAAGTATTTATTAATTCTGACCCAACGGTCGACAATATAAAACATCATGAACAAATGGTATTTTTGGGAGATGATAGCTCAGGTCATAGAATCACCGTTGGTCCAACAAATGTAGGTGGAACTAACAATCCTTATCTCGCAATAAGAGACCAAGACGCCAATGCGAACGATGATCAAGTCAGTATTTCTAATTGGTCGAAAGACACATGGTATTACCTTATTGTAAAGAAATATGGGACATCAGTTGACATTGAAATGAGATTAGCTTCGGATGATTCCCTTTTCGCATCTGCAAGTTTAACTATGGCAGAGGATACGAATTCAGAAGCTGGTTTACATGCCAAAATGGGGTCGGGACAAAAAGGATATATGTACTTTGACCTTGTATACTTTCGCAAATATGTTGATCCTGAACCTTCACATGGAAGTTGGGGAAGCGAAGAAACTACTACTGCTGAGACCGTAACGTTCAACGTCGATACCGTTATCTCGCAAATACAAAGCGCACAAGTTTTATTCGACGCACTCGTCAACCTCAAGAAAGCCGAGAAGGCACAACTAACAGCAACACTCGAGGCAAACGGCTCCCCGGTCGAAGGCAAAACCATCAAGTTCTACGTGTATCAAGACGGAAGCTGGCAACTAGTCGGAACCGACACCACGGATTCGAACGGTCAAGCGACAGTCACGTACGATCCACCTGCGTCTGGAACGTACCAGTTCAAGGCAGTATTCGGAGGCGACTCCTCGTACGGTTCGAGCGAAGACACCGCTTCAGCTGAACTTGCATTCATCTGGGGTGCACCGCTACATGCGGATACGTTGCTTCAGGCAGCCGCGAAGACGTTAACGTTCGATGTCGATACGCTACTAAGCACAGTAACGACAACCACCTACACGTCCGATGTGCTACTCTCGACTATCCATACGTATTCACTGCAACTCGACGTGATCGTCAAGAGCATCCACGTGGTTGAAGTCGGTGTTGATGCGATCTTACAACTTACAACGTCCGTTTCCGTGCCAGCTAACGTACTGCTGGCAGCTACGTACACATCATCGTTCACAACTAACGTGCTTCTTTCAGCAGTGTACACTGTTACCTTCACAATCGATACGCTACTGGAAACGTACAAGACCGCAACGTACTCTATTGATGTGCTTATCAGTCTAACGAACGCTGTCCAATGTCACGTCGATGTGTTGGTCTCGTCGACACGTACGAGCACATGGCACCTCGATGTGCTGCTCAAGGCTCCGTATCTTGTATCGTTCGACGCCGACGTTCTTCTGAGTACACTCCTAACTGTTGCGTTCGATATCGACGTGTACGTGTCACAGACCGTTTCGAAGACGCTTCCTACCGATGTGTTGTTGAGCACCGTCAAGTTGCTTGTACTTCAAGCTGACGTCTGTATTGCGACGACATTTTCTGTACCGTTGCCGCTCGACGTCCTCGTCAGCAAGCGCCTCATTGAATCGTTCGATGTTGATGCGTTGCTGTCACAGGTTGTCACAGCGCCCTTCACGTCCGACGTCATTGTGATACTGATCGGTTCGTTAGATGTAGCTGTTGATGTATTATTGCGATTCGTTCAAACGTCAGAACTCCACATTGACGTATTGTTAGGACATCTAACGTTCATTGAGTTGTACGCTGACGTGTTGCTTCAAGGTACACTACAGTCGACGTTCACTGTCGATGTACTGATCGCGTCCTTGTACGCAACGTCGTGGACAACTGATGTGTTACTATCAACACTCAAGTCATCGGAAGTCACGATCGATGTCGTCATGAGTCTCACGAGAACAGTTGTATATCAAGCCGATATACTTCTCTCGAGAGTGTCGACAAGCACATTTTCGATCGATATCCTTCTAGGTACATCGTACCTTGTAACTGTCGATGTTGATGCACTCCTAAGCAAACTCCGCGCGACTACATTCGGGACTGACGTATGTGTTGCTCAGCTTGTTGCTAAGACATGTACGTTTGATGTGTTACTGAGTACTATTACTACACTCGGATTCCAAATTGATACGTATGTAGCAAGAACATATACTGTTACATCGCAACTAGACGCACTTTTAAGTAAGTGCTTCTTGCAGACGATCGATATCAGTACTGTGCTGTCACATGTTGTCGCGACATCGTTACAAATCGATACTATCGTGATTCTTATCAGTTCGATATCAGTTTCAGTTGACGTATTTCTGCGGACAGTACAGACAAAGACGTTCGATATCAACGTTCTGATAGGTGCACCGACGATCGTCGAGTTTTCTGTCGATGTTCTCGTTCAGGGTACGCTACTTGCCACACATACCATCGACGTATTAATTTCGACAGTAAACACAACAGCGTGGACTCTTGACACTCTTCTTTCAGCGACGCGCATTACAGAGTTCGTGTCTGACGTCTTCCTAACAACGAAAAACATTGCTTCGGTTTCAACAGATGCGCTGATTGCGTCGTTGTCTACCAAAACCTTAGTCACTGACTTGTTAGTCAAAACATCGACTATTTTAGAATTTCAAGTCGACGTTATTGTCGGTAGACTTGTTGGTGTTACATTTGCTGCAGACGCGCTCCTCTCAATAGTTCTAATAAAGACAGTTGCACTGGATACACTTATCTCTACAATTCGATCGGCTTTTTTGCAAAGCGACGTTGTATTAGCAAGTACGGTGCGAAAGACATTTACGATCGATACGATTCTTGCAGGTTATCTGGCCGCCACAATAACTGTCGATTCGCTACTGTCTACGATTTCTTCTCTATCAGTTTCACTCGATGTACTAATCAAAACTGTTTCAGCAACGACGGTACAACTTGACGTGTTATTTGCAAAGCTTCTTGTACGTTCAGTGACAGTTGACGTGCTACTAACAAAGACACTGAGTGCTGTGTTGACAATCGATGTCCTTATTGGCTCACTTCTCATTGCAGAAATTACAGCTGATGTGCTGATCGCGTCAACCTATGTGTGTAACATTAATCTGAACGTGTTAGTTTCGAAAGCGTTCCCCGAGCAATTTCTTGCCGATATAGTGTTGTCCATCACTACGACCTGTAATGTAAATGTCGATACATTCCTCCAGACATCCAGCGTTGTTACATATTCCGTCGATATTCTTCTTGCGACTACTTCCGTTACGATGTTTTATTCCTCAGTACTACTTGCAGGAGTATGCACGTTAGTTGTACCTATGGATGTGTTCGTTTCGGCGGTTAATACTGCAATCCTCTCTGTCGACGTACTGATCGGATTTGCACTTTTCGCGCAAGTCATGATCGATGTTCTTATCTCAACAGTCTACTTCACAACGTTGCAACTTGATGTGTTAGTCGCGATATCGATTGTTACAACACTTTCAATCGATGCGATTCTCGTCTTGCTACAAGTTGTGCAAATATCAATCGATACAGTCCTGCAACTTACCGGGACAGTATCATTTAACACTTCAATAATTATAGGAGCTGTCATGATTTCCGAGTTCACAATCGACTCTTACGTTAGCATACTTCGTACAGTCGAGATGCAAGCTGACATCCTCGTTTCAACAATCCGTTCGATTTCTCTGGATGTTGACTTGTACGTGTTTCAAGCTATTCCAGTACCCGTAAAGGTTGATGCGGTAATCAACGCGGTCTTTAGCCAAACGTTTGCCATCACCATCTTTCTTGTCGCAACCTTCACACTACCTATCGACGTGTTGATCGCTGGACAGTTCGAAGCGCCGTTGACAGTCGACACAATTCTAACTGTAGTACGTATCACACCACTTCACACTCGTATGAAAGCGGAATCATATGACGGTCGCCTTTCCATCAAATCATACGGAATACAAACAAAGGAGGTGTCGTGATGGGTAAAGTGTACGTCGGTGAAACTGTAAAACTAATTTGTACGTTCCTAAATGAAGACGGTGAGGAAACAACACCAGATGCTGGTTCGATACGTGTTACGATCTACGATCCTGACGGCAACGCTGTTGTCGAAAATGCCGAACCAACCGGACAAGTTCCAGGTACGATCGGCACGTACTACTACAATTATGACATTCCTGGAGATGCTAAGCCTGGACGATGGATGCACGTCTGGACGTGTACATTCGCTGGAGTCTATAAGACACAAGAACCGAAGTATTTCAGAGTCTATCCGGTTCAACCTCTAGCCTGGCGTTCACCAACCGGTCAAGTCGAGTCTTCGTGAACCGTTAAATACATGTTCACTTACATCATAATTTGGACGGATACGCTGGAAGAGCGGAGACAACATGACCGAGGTTGAAGACGTTCGTGCGGTTCTTCGAGGTATCGGTGCAGACTTACTTTCAGACGACACCATAGAGCAAGCCATCTTACAAGCCGAAGAAATCGTCATGGCGGAAGCCTCGGAAAGTGTACCGTTCGAGCGCAAGGAACGCGCGACAACGTTACTTGCCGCCTACTTCGCATTTACATCCTATGCAACGGAAGTTGAACGCGAACTTGGTACGACTCCGCCTGCCCTGACTGTTCAGCTCGAGACTCTGAAGCAGAACGCTGAACGAATGCTCGAATACATTCGTCGACACGGCGAAACTTCCCACCCTAAAACAGTGTTCGGATTGACGGAATCGTTAGTGAATTCGTCAAATTACTAACGGTGTAACGTATGGGTTCGTGGAAAGACACGTACGATTCAATCGTCAAATACCTAACAAATACCTTGACGAGTATCCTCGAAGAATACACGCAAGATACAACCAACAAGATAATCGTAGGTAAGGCTGCTCCAAAAGCGTATCCGTCCGTTTACATTTGGCCTGGACGCATCCGGGAGAGGCCCACGACGCCAACACGTACGGAAGTCTCCTACACGTTCACGATACATGCGGTTTCCGACAAGGATGAGACGCTCGAGATCATCGACAAGGTGCGTGACATGATCGTATCCGATCGGACGTTAGGTGGTACGGTTGACAACTGTGAAGTCGACCATATACTCCCGGATGCGCATCCTCCTCGTGCAATTGCACGCTTCGAGTCCGAGATCACGATCGTTGCAACGAAGGTGATCGTCTAGGAGGTGAAGATGTTGCGCGTAAGGTACGTCGGCACAGGTTCGGGCGTTACAATTCCCGGAGTTGGCGAAGTTCAACCTGGTGGAGTGATTTACGTTCCTGACGAGGTCGGACGCAGACTCATCGAGCGTCCCGACTTCGAAGAAGTTGAGGCATCGTACGTCTCACCTTCAACTGAATACACGTCAAATTCCTCCTCGACGGACATCACGGTCACCACAACGGTGACAGATGTACAAACCGAACAAGAGGTGAAAGAAGAATGACAAGATACATAGCTATCGCAAAGGAAGACTCGTTTGGCAACGAGCAGACAACCTTTACGGAGTACCTCGACGCAGTACGAGAATCCGTTCGCCCAACACACAACATCATCGAGGTGGAAACTGCCGGTGCCGGACGAAGCCTCAGACACATACTGCCTGGACCGTACGGTCTCAGCGGCGACATCGACTTCGTGGTAGGTCCAGAGTCAATCGACTACATACTCTACGGCGCAACAGGCGACCATACGCAAACGCAGGACTCGAGTGGAAACGTCTACAAGCACGAATACAAACCCGCGACAACGCTGCCGAGCTTCACGATTGAAATCTGCCCCGATGTTGGCTCTTCGCCGGACTACGCACGTCGTCTGATCGGCTGCGGATTCAGCAGCCTACGCTTCGAGGCAGTCGCACGAGAAGTACTAACGTGCACAGCGTCGATCGTAGGTAAGACCGAGAAGCTGGTAACACCATCGACCCCAACGTTCAGCACTCTTCGACCGTTCTACTTCGCCGACGGACAAGTCAAATGGAACGACTCACCAATAGCACGCATCGAGGCATTCAGATGCACGCTCGAAAACACGATCGCTGATGACGCATTCGTTCTAGGAAGCAGGTTCCTTCCGGCGCTGATAACAGGTCCGTGCAACGTAACCGGCGACATGGACATGCAGTTCCTCGACTGGTCATACTACCAGGAATTCCTCGGTAGCTCCGGCGCAACACAACCCGGCACAACGATCGATTCGGTCAAGATCGAGCTGAACTTCCTCGGCGACGAAACAGGCTCGGACGATGCTGGCTTCGAAAACTACGCATTCAAGATCGAGCTTCCAAGAGTCTACCTGAACACGGCAAGCCCGAACTTCGACAGAAGGGAGCGTCTAGTACTCTCAATGGAATGGTCAGCGGCATACGACCCATCGAGCGGCTACGTAGTCAAGTTCACAACAGTCAACAAGAAGGACAGAAGCACCGAATTCAGCTAGGCGACTGAACTTGTCATTCACGACCGGAGCGGCACTCGAACTTGCCGAGGAGCTAGCATTCAATGTTCGTGAACTACGCGAGCAACTACTCGGAATCGTAGCCGACGAGGCTTACGAGATACTGAAGCGAAACACACCTCGACGGACCGGACAGCTCTTCGAATCGATCGTGTTCGATGTCGGTGTCGACTACCTTCACATTGATGTAACGCATCCGAAAGCTGCACCAATCGAACTTGGCTCTCGACCGTCGAAAGGTACGTACGTTCCGAAGCTAGGACGCAGGATAAAACGCGGTCGGCATCCTGGATCAGCTCCCAAATTGTTTGTTGAAAAGTCGTTTCGTGAATTAAGCTCACGTATAGACGACATTGTGGTTGACCTGCTCGAACGGACATTCGGATAGGAGGTGAGTGGACGTGGATTTGAAAAAGTACGTAAACGACAACCGTAAGGAGGTAACCGCACCGTCTGGTATGAAGTTCGTCATTCGTCGGATCCCTCCACGGATACTGCTCGAGATGGCTGCGGAAATCCCACCGGAGCAACGTCGCGGACCAACCTTCACGGCGGATGCTGCGAAGACACTACCGAAGTACTTCGAAAAGATCATGTACAATTGCGTTGTGAAGCCACGCATTGTGCCACAGCCAACAGGAAAGCCCGACGAGATCGCAATTGACGACCTCCGACCCGAAGATGGCTTCTTCCTTCTCGACGAAATCAACAAGTTCAGCGGATTGACAGAAGCCGCACGTGTGGCACGCGAACGGTTTCGCGCGGAGTCCAGCGGGACTGATTCTGTACCAGCTAGCGCAACTACCACGTCGCCCGAGTGAAATCGTACAGATACACGAGCCAACGGAAGCGCTACTGTTCGATTTGGCGATTCTTCAGTACGCTGCTGAGCAACAGCAACCACCGAGGTCAACGCGAGAGAGAATTCGCCGACACTGGCGCGAACTCGGCCTAATTTGAAGTCGCCTGGTTGCTCTAATGCCAACGGGTTGGAATTCGTATGGTTAGCATCTACCGTGCGATAGACATACTGTTTCGAATTAGTGAAGTTGGCGCTGACATACCGGAGAGGCTCGCTCGACAAATCCTAGAGGTGCAACAGCGCTATCTTGGACTTAGTGGAACTCTTCAGGACGTTGACCTTGCCGCGCTCAGAATCGCGGATGCACTCAAGAAGGGTACGATTCCGCTACGTGACGTTCACGACCTCGTGCTCCGCCTTGACAACTACTTGAAGGTTCTAGGCGACGAACTCGGCGAGACGGTCGTCGACTGGTCGAACTACAACCGAATAGCCGAACAGAGTGCAGTCATTCATCAGGCAGTAGCTGAAGAAATTCGGAAAGGATGGCGTCAGGTAAACGAACAACGCCGGTACGTGATTGCGCTTGCACGTGAATATAAGAACTTCCATCCGGACATACAGCGCATCATTAAGGATCTTGACGAGGAGATCAAGCGTACGAGGCAGATCGCGGACGTTCAGGAACGTCGACGGGCGTTCGCACAGGCTGAGGAACGCGCCCTGAAACGTCTAATGCAAATACGCGACCAGTTGCCCGAGCAGCTTGACGAGGAAATCGGCATATACAACAAGATGCGTACACTGCTCAGACGCCGGATTAAGTACTTGAACGATGAGGCTGCAGCCTGTCTTCGCACTGGACGCACATTCCAAGGTATGATCGGCAACTTGCGCGACTGGGTAACCGAAGGCAGCCGCCTCACGAGGTTGCGGATTGCCGAACAGTTGCAACGCTTGAGCCGTGTGAGACCTGTTCCACCGGAATACTTCAGGACGCTAACGCGCAACATCCAACGATTCAACCTACTGCAACAACCGGTTGGGTATCTCGAACGACTTCAATTGCAATGGGAAGCACAGGTTCCAATCCTCCGGGAAGTCGGAAAGATCCTCGATCAGATTCCACTCAGCACACGACGTAACTACCGTGAGATGCAGCGGTTCGTGCAGTCGCTCGACTGGCGAACACTGTCGATGTTCGTCTCGGCAATGGAAGCCGAGCACGGTGCGACATACCTTGCAACGAAAGGCCTCGATTCCGTTACGCGGGAGCTCTTCGAGCAGGAATTCGCACTACGTGTAAATTTGCAGGATATGCAGCGGATGCACGAAGAACTTTCGAAAACATTGGCAGCTTACCAAGACTTGATGCCTGTCGCACGTGTCTTCACACAGGCGACTGAACGCAACATTTACAACTTCAGACGCTTCAGCGACGTTGTACGCTTCTTCCGTGACACGATCATCTCCGGACGATTCAACCTCGACCAATTCAGGCTCATTCTCGATCGGGTAGGCCTCCCGGGATTTAACGAAGCCATACGTCGAGCGTCCGAACAAGTCCAACGTCAAGTACGAGTGTTGAAAGAACTCCGTGCGACCTTCTCGGCGCTTACACCGATGCAACGCGAAGCACTAATGCGTCAAATGCAAATGAAATTCGCGACGTGGGACTTGACAAGAGTTGTTCGACGTGCACTTCCACAGATCGTCGATGCATACTACGGTGCTGGAACCGCTGCGAAATGGGCGGCTGAAATGCAAGCCGAAGGTGTCGACCTATGGAAGGCAATGGCACGTCCGATCGCGCGCCGACTCGCCTACTTACAGAACTGGGAGCAATCGATGGAATCCGCAAAGCAAACCTACCAGGAGTTCTCGGAGAGTGAGCGTGAATACATCCGCGAGTACGCACGCGGCGCAGTCGAACAGTACAACCTCCGGAAGAGGCTTACTGAGGCAATTCGTGCGTCGGTCGCCGAACTGTATAGCGAACAGCAAGCACTGAGCATACCGGCGAGACAGTACCGCGAGTGGGGCAGACGACTAGCCGCACTAATTGCCGCTATGGGAGGCTTCCCGAACCGTTCGAGACGCATCATCGACGGCATCCGTAGGATCGGCGACGCGTTTGGACGGGCTGGCTGGCGTGTTGGCTTCTTCGGCTGGATCGTTTCATTCGCTGGCCGCACCATTATGAACATGATCGAGGAGTTACGCGGACATATCGAAGACCTTATGAAGACAGGTGCGAACTGGCAAAAGAACATCGAGAGTTTGGTAACTGCCATGTCGTTTGGCGCAGCGACTGGAGTTGCAACAGCCTCATCGTTGGACATACTCCGTGAAGAGCTCGAACGGCAGATTCGTCTCGGACCTCTCTACGAATCCGTCTGGGCACTCTACGAAAGCGGCATCTTGCGTATAAAGACAGCCATATTGACCGAGGCCCTTCCGGCATTTACTGCCTTCGTCAATGCGATTTTGATGTGGACACGAACGACCGCGTTCCAGGGCTTTGTCGCGCAGTTCGCATCGCTCATCAGCACGACGATTCTTCCGGCTCTCTTCCAGCTGCTCGACGCGATTGCAGCGTGGGCACCCGTCTTGACGTACGTGATTGGGCTACTTACGGCTCTGTTGAAGGTTCTCGGACCATACGCACCGATCTTGGTGTTCCTCGGTACAGTCCTGTGGATGCTCGGGCCGATCTTGACCGCAGTCGGCAAAATCATGGTATTCATGACCAAAGTCACGAAGCTACTACGTATCGAAACGTACAAAGAGGCAATCGCACACCTCAGAGCCAAATGGGCGAAGTTGCAAGATGCGTTCGCGACAAAAACACTGTCAGTTGCCCTGAAAGAGTTGCTCCTGAGCATGATTCCCGTCATTGCACTACTTGGTATCTTCGCGATCGGAATCTGGGCGTTTTCGCAACGCTTCCAAGCCGCGATGACTCCGATCATGCCGATGCCCATGGAACTTGCCGAGTCGTTCAGTTCCGCATTTGACGATGTTGGTTCGGGGCTAACGTCGTTCGAGAGGAAGTTGTACGACACGTCTGGGAACCTTGTCTATACGATCGACATGATGACCGGTAAAGTCTATGACAGTTCAGGTGAAATGGTAGGGTATTGGGATTCAGCGACAGGTGACATCATACTCGACACCGGTGAGATCATTCGTGCGCTGGACAAGATGGGTACTCAATTCGTCTCGACCAAAGACGGCTTCCTCGAAGCGAAAGACGACATGGTTACTGCGATGGAAGACCTAACGAAGGCCGTTCAGGGTGTGAAAGAAGCCGTCGAGAAGATGAATGAAGAAATTGCAAGAACACCAGAAATGATACTTGAATCAATGATTGAGTCAAAGAGACTGAACGAAGCTCTACGGGAGCTCGAACAGGCGTTTAACGAAATTATCTATTCAGCTGACGGACTCATCGAAACAGTTAGTCCGGCAGCAATTCAAAGAACGGCAGAATTACGCGATCTCATCAGAGACTTGGCAGAACAAGGAGTCTTCACCTCACGTCAATTG
>Ga0180302_10000907_pt1 | contig 13793 bp, 12 predicted proteins | sample GuaBasSediGuay17_FD_121794 | JGI IMG/M metagenome (GOLD analysis project Ga0180302, IMG submission 121794) | Subseafloor sediment microbial communities from Guaymas Basin, Gulf of California, Mexico - Guay17, Core 4571-4, 12-15 cm | ecosystem: Environmental > Aquatic > Marine > Hydrothermal... | reverse complement strand
GACTTGAGGAGGAGCTAAGAGTTCTCAGGGCCAGGGAGAATGATCTACGCAGGGGCGTTGAGGGAGTTGAGACTAAGATGCTGAGGGGCGGGGTGGAGGTGGCTGAGGGCTTGACAGAGCTCAGGAGGCTATGGGAGGAGATAATAGACGTTGCTTCAGCCGCTAGAGTCAGGGAGTTTGAGAGGAGCCTGCTCAGAGGCGAGCTGGATGCTGTTAAAGCCAGGGTGCGCAGGCTGAGGAGGAGGGTTGAAGCGCTGACTGCTAAGGCTGGAGAACTGGGGGAGGAGGTCGCCACGCTGAGAGCGGTGGAGGAGATAGAGGAGGAGATTAGAGTGCTTGAGCTTGAGCTAGCCAGCCTCGGGAGCGTTCCTCCAAACGTTGAGGAGGCTTATGCGAAGTACGCGGAGGCCTACCGCGAGCTGGAGAGGAGGGCTGAGGAGCTTGAGGCTAATAGGAGGAGGCTAGTGGAGGAGCTGGAGAGGAGAGTGGTGCTGTGGAGGGAGAAGGTGGAGGCGGTGATAGCAGACATCGATGAGGCCTATAGGCGCATGTTAGAGAGGCTGGGCGCTAGGGGGGGAGTTAAGCTGGTAAACGCCAGCAATGTGGAGGAGGCGGGCATCGAGCTAATAGTAGGGTTTGGCGGTGCGAGTCCGATACCTCTCGACCCCTACGCCCACAGCGGGGGCGAGCGAACCGCCGCGATAATGTGCTTTTTCCTAGCCCTCCAGGCTCACGTGAAGTCCCCGCTCAGGGCGATAGATGAATTTGATATCCACATGGACCCGCGCAATCGGGATGCGGTGCTGGAGATGATATTCGAGATGGCATCCTCAGACGTGGGCGCACAGTACGTCGTCATAACGCCAGGCCCCTTAACACGCCTGCCCGATAACGCTAACATTATAGTGGTACAGAAGGTTAGGGGCCGCTCAGTAGCCCTCATGGCTAGGTACGCGCCTCACCAGCATTAAAGCGTCGACCACGTAGAGGGATACAAATAAGGCCAGCTATGCCATAGAGGGATCAGATCATAACTAGCGGGGCTACAGCACGGTGGGGGCGATGAGGATCTCCAAGGCTCGTATCTCATGGGCGCGCAGTCTCAAGAGGGGGGCTTGAGGTTGGCGTACTCGGTGGTCAGAGGGAGAGGTGGCGTGATGTGGGGAGAGTAGAGTCCAGGCTGAGGGAACTCCTGGAAGAGGTGTTGGAGACCCTGAGGGTCTCGCCCGACCCCTTTAGGGTGAGGGTGAGGGAGATATTGGATGAGCTCTCCAGGCTATTGCCAGAGGCTGGGCTCGAGGATATGCCGCTGGATGCTGAGATCCTATTCAGGCTAGCAGAGGTCGTTAGGAGGCAGGGAGAGTGGATCATGGGGGAGGCGGGGGCGATGGCCCTCGGGAGGTTATTCGCCCTCCTGAAGGTTAAGCTCTTAAACAACCATGAACTAGCCTTACAGTTGCTGGAGTCGTGGCGACCGATAGTCGAGCTTGAGCAGGTTACGTTCACTGAAATTATGAGGGCGCTCGACTACCTAGGCAGCAGGCGGAGGCGCGCTCTAGCGGTGGAGGAGGGCTGGGAGCTGAGAGCCATATCAAGGGAGGAGATGGCGGCGCTCGGCGTACTATCGAAGCGTAAGCTCAGCGAGGTCCTCGATAAAGTGAGGCGCAGGCTGCTCCACATGCTCTCAGCCCAGGACGTGGTGAGGTACTGGGAGGCGGTTAAAGGCGCTGACCGATACGAGACCTATTTGAACGCTTACGCCCTATCACACCTGGCCTCCCTAGGCGAGTTCGAGGTAATTTACGACCCTCTCGAGGATGAGTACTACGTGACCAGAGGGGTCGAGGGGGGCGAGCCTGTGTCGGTGGTCGTGCCACTGGGGCTGGTGAAATACGATGCCAGCTAGGGTGCCATCAGCTAAGCTCAGGAAGGCGGCTAGGCTGCTCCTATACAGGAGCAGATCTAAGCCTGGGGTTAAGGGGTGGGAGCTCGCCAGGGCTCTCGGTAGGGACTACCTTGAGGTCGTTAAGGCTCTGAATAACGTGCTAGAGGTCCTGGGGCTTGAAGTCGTGGCGGTCGATGGGGAGGGGCGTAGGCTAGATCTAGAAGGAGACCTGAGGAGAGCCCTCTTCCTAGTCGTATTGAGAGAGCCTCCCTCGATCCAGGAGGCCAAGACGGCTGGCTGGAGGATAGATGACTTAGCCGTGCTGGCCTCCTCCCTCCTATACTTGATGGCTAGAGGTGGTAGAGCTCCGCGCAGCGACCTGATGGGCGTGCTAAGGTCGAGGTTTAGGTCTCCTCGACTTAGCTACGTGGTGGAGAGGTTGATAAGGCTGGGTTATCTCGAAGAGGAGGGGGATCAAGTGGTCATAGGCTGGAGATCTAGAGTGGAGGTAGACCTCGATAGGCTCGTCGGAGTGGGGCTGACACCTAAGGAGTGGCGTCAATCCCAGCGAGGCGAGCCTGAAGCTTCTCTCTCCTCCTAGCCCAGAGTAGCCTTAATAGCGAATCGCGACTCCCGCTGTAGCCTGAGAGGAGCTCGCTAATTTCTCTAAAGCTGAAGCCAGCCGCCCTTGCCAGTACCGCCGCTTCCCGGTACTTCTGGAAAAGCCTGACGCTAGCCCAGAAGCTCCTGCAGCCCCTCCCCCTCTTCGACTTCAGGCACCTGCTCGCCCTCGTGGTCATCTCCTCCTCAGTCACTGTATCGAAGGCCAGCGAATCTGAGCCACAATAAGGACACAGGGTGCCGAGGCCGACTTCGGCGAGAGGGAGTGTGAACACCGCTCCACACTCGGTGCAGCAGAACGAGATGAAGGATTGAAGGAGCTTCACCTTGAAGAGGACGTACGATACCAGCTCCCTTCTCTCGGGAGCTGTGGGCTCCAGGCCTGCTCTCAGCGATTTGATAGCCTCTAAAGTGAGGGGCGAGGGCCCTTTAGAGACCACCACCCTCAGTAAGCCTCTCCTTAACCACGCCACTACCCTCAATGCGCCCTCAACATCCATATCCCTGTACATGACCTCCTTCAGAGCTTCAGTGTAGGCCGGAGTCCCCTTGAGAGCTGCCACTAGCTTCTCCACGTCACCGACTGTAAGCCTGGCCCCGGGCGCTATGACCCCCATCCTCCTAGCCACTTGCTGTAGCCTCCACCTAAACGCCCTGCTATCCTCTACGGCGGCCCTGATGTACCTCATGAACTCCTCCTCGCTGACTCCAGCAAGCATCTCAGCCACTTCCCCAGCCTCCAGCCCCTCACACCTGATTACTATCCTGTACGGCTTCTCAGAGGCGTAGGCCGGGATTCCTAGGCGCCTGGCGGCCCTATACGATAGGTATTTGCCTAAAGCCCTATTGACTCTATTGCCGAAGTGGGCGTGGACCACTACAACGTCGCCAGCGTCCTCAGCTACTATCAGCTTATCACTGGGCACTGGGAATCCCCTACTGACCGCGTCATATACGGGCTTGAACGCCTTCTCCACAACTCCTGGATCCACGCCGTAGGTCTCGGCTATCTTCTTAGCCGCCTCGGGGAGCGGCGCCCCCCTCCTAGCCTCCTCAGCGGCCAGGCCCCTAAGCCTACCTACCTCCTGAGCCACCTCGAATGGCACTGGTATCTCTTCACCAACCCAGCTGGGGACAGCGCTCTCGTAGTCATCAGCTGGCGATACGTAGACGACCTCCTCTGTAAGCGATATTACTTCCCAGGGCCTGCCAGCCATTATGAACCTAGCTCCAGGCTCGCAGTACTCTGAGACGAAGTAATCGTCCAGTAGCCCCACGAGGTCGCCGCTCTCCCTCTCCACCACGTAGTACTGCTTCACCTCAGGTATCGTCGATAGAGTACCGTAGAAATAGTCGTAAGACCTCCTGCCCCCAGGCCTTAATCGTCCTTCCAATACGCGTAGCAGCCCCAACTCCTCCATGAACCTGGCTACCTCTACGAGCTCATCGAAGCTAAGGTCTTTGAACGGCTCAGCCCTCCTAGCCCGCTCGTAGAATTCCTCTAGGCTGCCGCCCCAGGCTATCGCGTACCCCACGAGCTCGTGGGCTAGGACATCTAAGGGCTTCGGCGGAGGCCTGGAGGGCTCTATTAACCCCCCTTCAAGCCTGCGCTTCAGGACTATGCTCTCAAGTGCGTCATCACTGCAGCCCACGACTATTACGCCCCTGCTAACCCTGCGGAGGGAGTGGCCAGACCTGCCCACTCTCTGTATAAGCCTCCTCACCTCCCTAGGGGAATTGTATTGGACTACGAAGTCCACGTGCCCGATATCTATCCCGAGCTCCATCGATGAGGTGCACACGACACCCCTTATCTCCCCCCTCCTTAGCATCTCCTCGACCCTTACCCTCTCAGGCTGAGAAAGGCTGCCGTGGTGCACGTAGATGGGGAACCTCTCATCCCACAGCTTGAACCTGCTGGCCAGCATCTCCGCCGTAGGCCTCGTGTTGGAGAATATCAGGGTCGACCTGTAGCGCCCTACAAGGCCCCTTATGAACCTTAGTCTTGCTGCCACCTCGGGGGACACCAGGAGGGCCTGAGCCAGCTCCACATCGTCCTTCCTCACGTCCGGCCACGCGACGGTCACCTCTATCCGCTTATGAGCGGGGACGTACACGACCTTACACCTCCTCCCAACCCCCACCAGCAGCTTAGCAACCTCCTCGGGGTTTCCGATGGTGGCGGAGAGGCCTATCACCTGTGGTTCTCTACTAGCCAGCATCCTCACCTTTTCCATCAGGAGGCTGAGCTGAGCGCCCCTCTTGCTATCCGCCACCTCATGGACTTCGTCCACTATCACCCACCTGAGGGCTCTGAGATGCTCCCTCAGCCTTCTCCCGACTATGAGGAGCTGTAACGTCTCAGGTGTGGTGACCATGACGTCGGGGGGCGCGAGGGCCTGTATCCTCCTCTCCGAGCGGCTGGTATCGCCGTGTCGAAATGCTATCCTGAGCCCCAGCCTCAGAGTCCACCACTCCAGCCTAGAGAGTATATCCCTGTTAAGCGTCCTGAGGGGGGTCACGTAGAGTAGCTTAATGCCGGGCTCCCTCACTTCCAGCATCATGGATAGGATGGGGAGGAAGGCGGCCTCGGTCTTCCCACTGCCAGTGGGAGCCGCTATGAGCACGTTCTCCCCCGAGAGTATCAGGGGGATCGCCTTCTCCTGAGGGGGCGTGGGCTCTTCGAAGCCTCTCTCCCTCCACAGCCTCCTGATCAAAGGGTGCAGCAACTCAATTACGCTAGACATGTGATGCCAAGTTAAGTGCGGGCCGCCCTATATCAGGGTTAGGCCTCCAGAGCTGCCCGGAGCGTTTTTTAGCGCATGGCTCCAGTAAAGCTGGTGAGCGCGTGCCCCTCGCGATAAAGGTTTTCGAGTTGGTGGAGCCGCTTAGCCTGGAGGAGCTGGCTCTCAGGCTGCGGGGCTATGGGGTCTTGGAGGTAGAGGAGGTCGAGGGGAGGGAGTATGAGGTTGGCTTCAGAGTTGAGGAGCTAGAGATTCGTGAGGGGGAGCTAAGGGGCGTGTTCGAAGAGAGCTTCATAGCATCGCTCTCGTACCGTGGCGAGGAGGTGAGGGTCCCTGTCTCCATACAGACTGACTTCAGATTCGTGGAGAGAGAGGGTAGGAAGTTCCTAATCGTCGCAGCCAAGAAGGCGAGGGCCAACAGGGTGGCGTCCAGGATATCGGCGGCTATATCGGCGCGCAGAGGCGCTATCATCGAGGCTCACCTGCGCGAGGAGGATCTCAGGAAGCTCTACGAAGAGAGGCCTAGCGCGGTTAAAGTTGTGGTATTCACCGATGTGAGGCTGCCTGACGTCGACAAGCTAACCCTCTATGGCAGTCAGCTTGCGGAGTCAGGCCTCTACAATGATTACCTAAGGCTCGGAAGGGTATGGTACGCGGTCTTCGAGTCTGAGGGCGGTCTGGTAGTCGGCGTGACGAGGAACTGTATCATTACCTTCTTCTCGAAAATAGACCCGGAGGAGGCCTTCGGGTTCGTGAAGAAGGAAATACTGCCTCTGATAACGGTGGCCGTTAACCACTCCTAGGACAATTCTCTTCAATCCACTCTGCGAATGACTCAAAAACATTAGCCAGGTACACGAGGTCCCCTCTATCCAGCTTTCTTAGAATTCTCTTCACGCCCCTCTCCTCCACTTTCGTGAAGTGAGGGTCGAGCCTTAGTACCTTAAGGATGGCCTCTATCAGCTCGTCCTTCTCTTGATGCTCTGAGCCCGCCAAGCCCCTCCCCCTCAAGTCAGGGCATCAGCGCCTATTTAGGTCTCACGCACTGTAGCCGTGTTGGCATGATAACTGCTCCGGTTTCAGGCAAACTTTTATGAGTGAAGGGGAGGTCAATGGCTCGCCTAGTTGGCGGGAGGGTGTAATAATGACTTGTGGCGCGGTGTTGCAGGCTATAAGGGCTCATGTGGCTGTTGCATTGGCGCGCTTAGCCTTGCCTGAGCTAGCGGTACTCGCTCCAATAACGGCGGCCATTATCTCCCCCCTGATGGCTAGCGTACCCAGGATAGGCAGCGCCTTAGCAAAGGCCAGCTGCCTAGCCGCTACCTACTTCACGCTAACAGTGCTCATGTTGCTCACCATCAGAGTCTCGGAGGGACCCCTCCGCAGCGGATCCTTCGAGCTCTCCTCAGCTCTCTTCGAGTTTGAGCTTTATGTGGATTACATAGCTTTGCTCCCAGCCCTCCTCACATCCTTTATAGGCGCCCTCGCGCTTACCTATGGCCTGCAGTACCTCTCCCCCCTGAACAGGGCCTATGACGTGAGGAGGGGCTTTGATAGGTCACACCTCTTCATAACCTTATTCATCGGCTCCATGGTGGGCGCACTCTTTTCAGACAACATGCTGAGCCTCCTAGTATTTTGGGAACTCACAACCCTTTGCTCCTACGCGCTCATAACCTACAGGCTGGAGAAGCCCGAGGCCCTGAGAGCTGGCCTCAAGTGCCTTCTTATGACTCATGTTGGAGGAGTGGGGCTACTGGGCGCCGCCCTAATCTTACACTTCTTAACGGGCACCCTGAGGATATCTGAGTATAGGCCCTCTACAGCCCTTCAGGCCCCCTGGGCCCTCGCCGCATTAGTGCTAGTAGTCCTAGGGGTACTACCTAAGACTGTCCAATACCCCCTGCATACGTGGCTCCCAGACGGGGTAGTGGCCCCAACCCCAGCAACTGTCCTCTTTCACGTCTGTGGCTTCCAGCTGGGGGTATACGTCCTTATACGCTTCCTATGGAAACTGCTCAGCCCCCCTGGAGGCGTGTGGAGCCTCGCCATAACCTCCCTGGGGGCGCTGACCCTGCTGGTGGGGGCGCTGACAGGGCTTGTGAGCAGGAACCTGAAGAGAGTGATAGCCTACGGCACGATATCCGGCCTGGGCTATATAATGATGGGAGTGGGGCTGATGACTCCGCTAGGCCTTGCAGCGTCTCTCCTGCTAATGGCGTCCCACGCCCTCTGCTACTCGCTGCTCTTCTTCTGCGCGGGCGCTATCATCTATGCCACCGGCGTAGATGACATCGAGAGGCTGGGAGGCTGTTACCGTGACATGCGGGTAACGGCTACATGTTGCCTTGTGGCCTGCTTATCCCTGGCTGCCATGCCCTTAACGCTCGAGTACGTGGGCAAGTACGCGTTTCTACAGGCCACGGTGGACGCTGGGTACCTCCACTTATTCTCAATCGGGATAGTTGGCTGTCTCCTGAACGCCGCTCTAGGAGCCAGGTTGTTCTACACAGTGTTCCTCGGCCAGCCGCGGGGCAGGCCAGCCGCTAGCGACCCCCCACTCCTCATGATCGCGCCGATGGCGATTACCTCCGCGCTTATAGTAGCGCTAGGCACGTTCCCAGCAATCCTCCTCAATCACCTAGTGTTGCCCAGCCTAGCCCAGCTAGGGGTAAGGGTTGATGCCAGGGTAGTAGAGCCTCTCTTAAGCATTAGTAGGGGGCTACCAGCGCTGGCCGCGGCTGTCGCCGCTCTAGCGCTCGTGCTACTCCTCATGTTGCACAAGCTCTCAGAGGAGGTTAAGCACGAGAGGGCGGAGGAGGTGGACGAGGTAGTTAAGCCGTTCCTATGTGGCGAGGACCTCGATTACGTGGATTCTAAGAGAGGGAGGAGGTTCTATTACCCCCTCTCCAGGAGCATTAAATTGAATAGCCTCGTAGAGGCGGTGAACCCGGATAGGCTGTATGCGGCTCTAGTCAAGGGCTTTAATGGAGCGTCCAGGAACGCCCGTAAGCTGGACATACGGGGCGGCTACGGCCTCTCTCTCCTGTACTTCGCGGTGGGCGTGTTGCTACTAGCTGTGGCAGGTGTGTTGATATGGTATTCACGCTAGCCCTCATCTCATTAGCTACGCTCCTATCGTTAGCAGCCGTACATGCTCCTGAGACGAGGAGGGCAGTGATCATCTTAGCGTTACACTCAGCGGTTATCGGGCTATCAGAGGCGGCCTACTGCTACGTTGAGAGGGGAACGGCTGAGCTACCCTACGCTGTCTCAAGCCTATTGGTAAGCAGCATGGCCGTGCCCGCCCTATTGCTGAGGACAGCTGGAGCGGCAAGCCTCAGAGAGCGAGTCCCGGGGTGGGCTACAGCCGTGTCGCTAGCCCTGCTCTGCCTCTATGCCTATGTAGCGCTGTACCCACCACCTGAGTTGGGCAAGATGGCTCTCCATATGGTTTCAGCCGCCATCCCACTACTCATGGTGGCCTCAAGCAGGGATCCAGTGAGGGTACTTATCGGCATTAACATGGCGTCAAGCTCTCTGCATCCACTGCTCACCGAGGCTCCTGCCCTCTTCAGCTTCCTCTCTAGCACGTCAATGCTCCTAGCCAACGCAGTTGGCGTTCTCGTGATATCGAGCGCCTACAGGGAGTACGGCACGCTCATTATCGAGAGGTGGGCTAAATGGAGGAGCTAGTGCTCTGCCTGACGGCCCCCCTCGCATCCTCGGCAGTCAGCCTACTTATGGGGAGGGTCGAGAGAGGGAAGGTGCAGCAGCATGTCGTGCTGATGGGGGGAGCTGTGCTTAGTCTACTCGCCTCACTCCTACTCTTCTCAACAGCCTCGGCGCGCGGCGCCATTGATGCCCCTACCCTCTACGCATATGTTGAGGCGGCAGACGCGTTAGCGGTAGTCGCAGTCAGCCTTGTAGCCCTCTTAGCATCGGCCTACGAGTGGGGGATGAGCATTGAGGGCAGGCTACCCGCGGGAGTGTACGCGTCTCTATTCCTCTCACTCCTCTTCTGCAGCATTTACATGGTGGTCGCGCGCGACGCCGTGATGCTCTTCATATTGGTGGAGGCCCTCATTGGGGTATCGGTAGCACTGGTAGCTCACTCGCGGGATACGTCGGCTCCTGAGGTGGCCTTCAGGTACCTGGTGATAACTGCGCTGAGCGCGCTATGCGTCCTACTCGGCGCCGCGATGGCAATTCTGGCGACGGGTACATCTGACGTTATGAAGCCGCCAGCAAGAAGCCGTGAGGTGCTTGCTCTAGCCACCGTGTGCTTCATCATGGGCCTGGGCGCGGACATAGGGTTCTTCCCGCTTCATAGCTGGGTGCCAGATGCGTTCTCAGCCTCGACATCCACGGTTAACGTGCTCTTCTGCGCTGAGCACATAGCGCTGTTCCTAGCCCTCTACAAGCTTCTCCGCCCAGCCTCTTACACGCCTTATGCCCCCGCCTTCACCACGCTACTAGTGGTCCTAGGCCTCTCCTCGATACTCTTCGGCTACCTGCTGGCGTATAGCCAGGAGGAGTACATGAGGCTAATGGCTTACTACACGATCAGCGACTACGGATACCTCCTCCTGCTGCTGGGCGTGGCCCTTAGAGAACCTGTACATCTGCCAGCGTGGAGGATGTACTTGATTAATAGTGCCCTCATGGAGGCTGGGATGCTAGCGTGCCTTGGCACAGCGTTGACGAGGGAGATGTGGGGCTCTCTCTCCTTGAAGGCTAGGAGAGCAGTAGCGCTGTGCTTTGTGATCTGTGCCTTATCCTCGCTAGGCCTCCCCCCACTTAGCGGCTTCTACGCTAAGCTACTCCTCTACAAGGCTGTGTACGGCTTTCTGCTTAAGTGCGCTGGATTAACAGCTGCCACAGCCCTCGTAGTGGTCCTCCTATTACTCTCACTGATACCCCTCGCCCTCCTCGTCAGGACGTTTCATGATCTCCTGGCAGAGAGCGTTGAGGAGAGAGCTGGAGAGCTAGGGATTCCTAGAGTGGCAGCGCTCTTGATCCCCCCTGTAGCCGCTGCTGGCGCTGCCCTACTGCTCGGTATGTGGCCTCAACTCCTGCTCCCTGGATAGCCTCGACGAGCGTTGCACTCCACCGCCAGCTACTAGCCCCCCATAAGCCTCTCGGGCACGCTTAGGGGGTGGGAGCAGCTAGGCTTCCACACTGCTCCTATGAAATGCCCAATCCCTTTTTCCTACATGTAGGCCGAGGCTAACACTCAGCTGCTCCATCAGCCTCTGGAGTGCATAGCCGCTCTCGCTCACCATCTTTATCATCTGATACCTTACGACGTACACCACCACGGGCCTGCCATCGATCTTGACCACATCCTCCTCCCTAACTATGTCGCCGAAGAACTCGACCACTATCTTCGCATCTAGGAACCACCCCTCGTAGATCTCAGTGCTAGAGCACCGAGTAATAACCTCCTCGACTGGGCGTGCTGGCTCCCCCACCTTTAGCCTGCTGAACGCCGTAATGGCTTCCTCCCTCTCAACTCTGCTGAAGCCATACCTCTCCACTAGGAACTCCTCCAGTGAGCGGTAGTCGACGCTTCTGAACACTACGTCACGGAGCACTAGGGTCACTACTTCATGCCACTTAGGCGTGCTCCCACCTGGGGCAGTTTCCTCGCCAGTATACATAAAGTTTAGGATTAAGGGCGCGGTCGCGCAGCTTACCCTCTCGATCACCCCTCTCACAGCCATCGGCTCTTCATCCCGCGCCCACGTACGTATCCTGGACTAGCTTAAAAGCCTCTATGCTTCCTCCCTTCGAATTTCTAACTAGGATGGTCGAGCATCACATTTTAAGGCCCCCAACGACGTATAGTTGTGCGTGACCCAGCGAACGTAAGTTGCGGCAGCGAGCTAGAGGAGGCTAGAGATGCTGTTAGACGCCTACTGGAGGGGGAGGGGTTTAAGGTTGAGCTCGGGGGAGCCGTTAAGGGTGAGAGTGGTCATGAGTATAAGTTCGATGTTGTAGCGTGGAAGAAGGGCAGGAGGATATGCCTCGATTTCGCTGGCCCGGAGAAAGGCACGCTCCTCCTCGCTATGGCTAAGGCTCTCGACGTCAGGGACTCCGATTTCCTCCTTCTAGTTAGGCACGCGCCATCTAAGCTCGTTGAGATGCTCAAGGGATGCAAGAGCTTTAAAGCCATCCCCTATGAGAAGCTATCAGATCTATTAGAGAACCTCAAGAGCTATCTACGATCCGGCTAGCTACAAGTAGAGTCGGGCCGGCATACGCATCGAGCTCTCAGGAGATCATAGTAGAGGAGGTCGAGGAGAAGGCGGGGATGAGCGGCGTACTTAAGGCCTGCAGTCTCTGAGCTAGGGCGGCGTTGTAACGTTGGAGGCTCTGAATGAGGGATTAAGCTGCCCCGCCTTGCTACTTGCAGCTGAGGAGTCTCGCGATTAAAGCTCCGCTTAATGTTTTTGACGAAGGAGGAAATGGGGCTTGGTCTCGTAATGGCGCATGGAGCGTCTCTCGATAGACAGATCCTTGACGCGCTATAGAGGCGGCGGGCGTAGCTAGCGTAAAGCATTAGCTTGAGGCTGGCGGTAAGACTGAAAGGGGCGTAGACGCAGTATGTCAGGGCTGGCTTAATGAACCCCTCCCTGAGGTACGTGCGTCCTCCGAGGTAGGCAGTATAAGAGGTGTAGAGGCGGCACGAGGCACCATGAAGTTTCTGGAGAGCAGAGCTGGCTACGCTGCTGAATGGAGGAATGGCTCAAGTAGCAGCGCCGCTCCTATCCCGATTAGGATGGCTGAGGCCACCAGCCTAACTCTGCGGGGAGAGAGTGCATGAGCCAGCGCCGAGCCAGCTGCTACCGCGAGCCCCATTAAGAGCAGAGCGGCGATCGTCAGCCCCATCAGCACCTCAAGGGGCGCGCCGGTCGACGCAGCTAGAGCTAGGGTGGCCAGGTTGGTCTTGTCCCCTATCTCCATGATCCCAACGAGCGAAAACGCCTGGAGAAACCCTCCCTCTCCCGGGCTCACCACCTTCTCACCAACCCTCAGCGTAAGGATGCCAGTAGCTATGAAGAGGATCCCAGAGGCTATCCTGATAAGCTCGAGGGGGAGCACGCTGTGGAGCCAGCCGCCGAGAGCAACCATTAACATGTTAGCCATTATGAAGCCCAGGCTGCTACCCGCGAAGACCTTTAGGGGGCTGCCCCTAGATGCTAGGGCTATCGCTGCTATCTGTGTTTTATCGCATAGCTCCGCTAGCATCAAGGTGCCGATGGATACAGCTATCACGGCCAGATCCAAGCCTCTCTCACCTCTCCCTCACGCCCTCCACCGCTAGTATCATAGCACGCCACCGCCCTGCTTACATAGCTGGGTGCTGAGTCAAATAGTGTGAGTTATGACGACTTATTATTCCTTCCCGCTAATGGACATTTTAAGGCTCCTCAAATCCACGACGATGTGTTGATGCAACTCTGATGGACTTCATCTCTAGGGGGCTTTAGAGCGAGCTCTAAGGGGGCTTCACTCCCCAGGGTCCTACGATGAGACTAAGGGAGTGAACGCATGTGCATGGACGTGCTGCTATCCTTAAATACGTTAAAAAGCCGCTATCTCGGGGGGATGCATGGCTAGAACTAAGATTAGGGTTGGGGTGCAGTTATTCTCGGTGCGAGAGGACTGCGCTCGCGATCTCCCCGGGACTCTTAAGGCTATTGCCGAGATGGGTTATGAGGGTGTTGAGTTCGCCGGCTATTACGGCAGGAGTCCTGGGGAGCTGCGCGATATGCTGAGGGACCTGGGTCTAGAGGTTGCCGGAGCTCACATAAGCGTCGATGCCCTGATGGAGGATAAGCTGGAGGAGACTATACGCTTCCACAAAGAGCTAGGCTGTAAGTACTTAATAGTCCCCTGGCTACCCGAGGGGATGAGGAATAGCAGGGAGGCATGGTTAAAGACCGCCCGCTTCTTCAATAGAGTGGCTGAGAGGCTCAAGAGGGAGGGCATGTACGTAGGCTATCACAACCACATTGAAGAGTTCAGGAAGTTTGATGGCGAGATGGGATGGGATATCTTCGCTAAAGCCACCACGCCCGACGTCGTGCTGCAAATAGATGTGGGGAACGCGATGCACGCTGGCTTAAGCATGGACGAGATCCTAGACCTGATAAGGCAGTACCCAGGCCGCATAAAGACCATACATCTCAAGGAGTACTCGCGCACAGATCCCTATGCGATTTTAGGGGAGGGGGAGGTTAGGTGGCGCGAGCTGATAGAGCTGTGCCAGAAGGTGGGAGGCACTGAGTGGTACATTGTTGAGCAGGAGACCTACCGTTACCCGCCACTGGAGTGCGTTAAGCGTTGCCTGGAGAACCTTAGGAAGCTACTCGAGACGCTGTAGGCTTTTTAGCAGCTCTCCATTCAGCTCCACACTACTTAGGGCTCATCCTGAAGCCGCAACGCGGGCAGGTATCCTGGTACCCCGTTAGCGGCTGCCCACAATTCGGGCAGTAGCGCGGGTAGGGCGTGGCGCCGGAGGGGGAGGGTAGGGG
>Ga0180302_10000905_pt1 | contig 13804 bp, 18 predicted proteins | sample GuaBasSediGuay17_FD_121794 | JGI IMG/M metagenome (GOLD analysis project Ga0180302, IMG submission 121794) | Subseafloor sediment microbial communities from Guaymas Basin, Gulf of California, Mexico - Guay17, Core 4571-4, 12-15 cm | ecosystem: Environmental > Aquatic > Marine > Hydrothermal... | reverse complement strand
GCCCCTCATACTGGCCTTTGTAGAGGGCAAGATAGCCTATTCAGCCATGGATCAAGTGGGCCTCAACAGGCTTAAGTATCCATTCAACGTCGTCCCGATATACGTGCCCTCAACAGCCTACTTGAAGCTCGAAGACGTGGTCTACGCATTCTCGAAGGGGGTTGACGCTGTGGCTCTGCTTGAGGGGAGGCCTGAGCTCATAGAGCTCGTAAAGAAGAGGGTTCAGGAGTTCCAAGACAAGCTTGACGAGATCGGCATGGAGTCCATGAGGCTGTGGTTCACAGATGCGCCTGTCCCCTCCTTTAGGAAGTTGAGGGACTTCTTCGAGCAGCTGAAGTCAATGGCTGAGGATCTGGGGCCTCCTCCTGAGATTGATACATCCATTCTCGAGGAGGGTGTCTAGGTGAGTAGGTACGCCTTCTTCTTGGGCTGTATAGCTCCGAACAGATATCCAGGGATTGAGGCTTCGGTTAAGGTTGTGGCGCCCAAGCTGGGCATAGAGGTAGTCGACATGCCTGGAGCCTCCTGCTGCCCTCCTCCAGGAGTTATAAGGTCCTTTGACAAGACCACTTGGTACGTCATAGCAGCTAGGAACTTGGCTATAGCCGAGTCCCTCAAGGCCGACGTCGTTGTCGTGTGTAATGGCTGCTACGCCACGCTTAGAGACGTAAACATAGAGCTTAAGGAGGATCCGAAGCTTATGCAGAGGGTTAACGAAGTGCTTTCTAGACACGGTAGGAGGTATGAGGGCTCAGTTGAAGTGCACCACTTCATAGATGTATTGGACAAAGATGTGGGTGTAGACCGTATAGCCGACCTCGCCAAGATTAAGGGTGGAGGAGTTAAAGTGGCGGCTCACTACGGCTGCCACTACGTCAAGCCCTCTAAGCACAGGCCACCGATGAGCAGGGAGTACCCGGAGTTGCTCGACAAGCTCATAGAGGCCTTGGGCTTCGAGAGCGTCTACTACGTGGATAAAAGCATGTGTTGCGGTGCTGGTGGAGGCGTTAGATCAGCTTTTCTCGAGACGTCCCTCGACTTCACCAAGACCAAGGTGGAGAGGATGCTAGAGGCAGGTGCTGAAGCCGTAGTGAACATATGCTCCTTCTGCCACTTGCAGTTCGACGCTGGACAGAAGATGCTCTTAGATAGAGGAGCTATCAGTAGGGCTCTCCCAGTGGTACACTACGCTCAGCTCTTAGGGCTATGCATGGGGGTTAAGCCTGAGAAGCTAGGACTCTACGACCAAGCGATTTCGACTAGGGAATTTGTGGAGAAGTTTTTTAGAGGTTGAGGGTCTTTGAGACGTGGATTAGGAGGTTGAAGCTATGGTTAACGTTGAGGGGTTTGAGCTACCCGACGACCTATACTACTGGCAGCGTGGGTTGACTTGGGCTAAGCTTGAACCCGATGGGAACGTCAGGGTGGGCTTAACCGACTTAGGGCAGAAGATAGCTGGAAAGATACTCACGGTCAGGACTAGAGCTAAGGGGGCTAAGATAGTTCAGGGCAAGGCCATAGCGACAATAGAGACCGCTAAGTGGGTTGGCCCTCTCGAATCACCTATCTCTGGAACCATAGTTGAGGTGAACATGGAGCTCAGAAGTAACCCGAGCTTGCTCAACGAGGATCCCTATGGCAAGGGGTGGATAGCGCTCTTAGCGCCTTCAAACCTAGAGGAGGAGCTCAAGAAGCTGATCAAGGGTGGAACTCAAGAGGCCGTCGAGTGGTATAAGAGCGAGGTAAAGAATAGGCTGAAGAGCTAGTCGGTCTATCAGTTTTTTGATTTTTTGATAACTGGATTATCTGAGCCAACTTTTTCTTTCCCTTCATCATCGCTTTGACGGTGTCCACATGATATTGGGCTTCATGTTGAACACGGGCCCTTACTCCTTCGAGTACACGGACTTAGTAGTCAACTTGGCTAGGGAGGCTGTGAAGAAAGGGCATACCGTCAAGATATACCTCTACATAGATGGCGCCTACAACCCCCTCAAGAGCATAAAGCCCCCTCTACCTGAGGAGAGGAACATAGCCAGCTTGATAGAGGAGCTCTGCAAGATGGGAGTTGACGTGAAGGTGTGCCCTGTCTGCGCTGAGTATCGAGGAGTTAAGGATGAGGACAACTTAGTGGGCTGCGCGAGCTATGAGGGGCTCGGATACTTGGGGGAGCTCACCGCCGACTGCGATAAGCTCATAGTCTTCACCCACTGAGGAGGGTGTGCATATGGTTAACTCTGTGGCTGTGGTTTTGACTAAGTCCCCTTACGGCGATGTAGACACCGTTGAAGGTCTTAGAGCCGCATCGTCGATAGCAGCCTTCGGCATAGACACCACGATAGTGTTCATGGAGGACTCTGTGGTGTCTCTAACCAAGAACCACAAGCCTGAGCTCATAAACATGGCTTCAGTGCACGGCTCCATAAGGACTCTCATGGGCTGTAGGCTCATAGCCGTGAAGGAGGACCTCGAGGAGAGAGGGCTTAGTAGAGAGTTATTGCTGGACGACGTCGAGCTCGAGGTTATGGATAGGAGCTCAGTGGCTAAGCTGCTCGTGGAGGTTGACGCGGCATTCACCATGTAGGAGGGTGGAGCTATGACCTCGATACTCTACGTGATATACAAGTCACCTCTCATAAACCAGCCTTCGAGCAGCGTGCTCGAGATAGCTGAGCAGCAGCTCTCAGAAGGTGTTGAAGTGGGAGTTCTGCTGGTTGCTGACGCCGTGGTGGCGGCGGTGAGCAGAACCGTGAGCTCCACGCTGAGGAGGCTCAGGGAGAAGGGGGCCTCGGTATACGTGTTGAGAGAGGATCTCGAGGCTAGGGGTTTGAGTCAAGAGGTTGCTGACCTAGTTGGCTATAGCGAGGCCATAGACCTCATCGAGAGGTACGAAAAGGTGTTTACGTGGTCGTAGGGCCTAGAGAACCATTAGCCCTCAACAATTTTTGAGAGTTCCCGGTTGTAGTTATTGCCTCGACACCAAGTCTACGAATCCTATCTCTGCTAGTATCTCTTTGACCTCAGCTAGGGCTTCAGGGTACATGTGGGTTGTAGGCGGAACCTCTGTTAACCCAAGCTTTCTCCTCAATTGTCTCCTAGCGTCGTCTATGGGGACGCTGTGGCCATAGGCTATGAATAACTTGGCCACATCCTTGTGCTTAGACCTCATAAACCCCCTTCTGACGGCCTCGTTTCTGAGAGCTATTATGACGTCGACTATCTCTATACCTCTTGGACACCTCTCACTGCAGTTGTAGCATGTGACGCACAGCCATATGTCGTCGCTCGACAGGACATCTCTAACTCCGAGGAGGGCTTGCCTCACAACAACCCTCGTCCTAAGAGCAGTTCTCCTACCTGAAGGGCAGCTGCCACTGCAAGTCGCGCACTGTATGCACTCAACTATCTTATCTGATGCCTGCTTAGCCAAGTCTCGAATTGAGGTGTCAAGCTCCTGAGGTTTAATGAGGGTCGACATGGATTATCGAGGCTCTGTTCCTTCAACTTAGAAATTTAGGTTCCTCGGGTTTTTAGGCTCTTGAAAAGCTAAGGTTTAAAATAAACAAGTAAATCTTCACGTCACCTCGAAAAACCTTGAGCTCTTCTACATGGGAATGCTTAATAGATTCGTCGAGAACGTGGATTTACGGGTATGGTGCTCAAGCGCCTACTAGAGAGGGCTAAGAAGCTTGTGTCTAGGGGTAGTGCATACTGGGTTAGGCGTTGGTACACCGTCTCCTCGATTAAGGGAGACTTCGAGTACTACTTGGGGGACACCTACGCCCCCTTCGAGTTCGACGACGTGTGGGGGCTCGGCGAAGTCGCCTTTGGGATAAAGGACAAGATAGGGTTTACAAGCGAGTTGACAGTTCAAGCGCTGGATGAGACCGCTGTGTCTGTTGAGTACGGATGCGATGATGGGGCTAGGTTCTTCGTCTACGACTCCTCAGGCAACCTCATCTACTCGAAGACTGATAGCTGGAGGATACAGCCCTACACGAAGTATAGGGCCTACTTCGTCTTGAAGAAGGGGGTCTACAAGTTCGTATTTGAGTTCTACGAGTGGACGGCTTACGCTAGAGCTTCTTTCAAGGTTCTGTCGGGCAAGATAAGACCGATTAAGATATAAGGGGCTTGAAGCTCAGAGCTAGGTGAACGATTATGTCTGAGCCCAAGATATCTATTTCTAAGTCTCAGGACTTCAAGCAGGTTTACGTCTCAGGAGCTACGATAGGTCACACGCCATACGACTTCCACATACAGTTCTTCAGGGACAGCTTCGAGCCCAACGAGGAGGTTTTTACGGGCAAGAAGCCGCCCAAGGTGACTAGGGAGTTTGTGTTTGAAGTTGTTATGTCGCCGAATCAGGCGAAGGCCCTAGCGCTCCTCTTGATGAAGCATGTGGAGGACTACGAGAGGAAATTCGGGAAGATACCTACTCCTCAAACACCGCCCACGCACCCTCCAAGCGGCTACCTCGTGTAGGCCTTAAGTGGGATGCCACTAGCCTCGCGTGAATTAAGTGCATTAGAGGGCCTCAGCCATCGAGGAGCCAAGTTGATCTCTCTTATAGGGTTCTCCGCTCAACAGTTTTTGAGAGGCCACGAGTCCATGGCTCAAACCTAGCCATTACCTCAGGTATCTTCTCTATCACGTCTGTAGCTAGTATGTGATAGCCCTTCTCTTCAGCTGCTAGTGAGCCTGAGGCTCCGCATATGAAGGCAGCTGCTGCAGCAGCTCTAAAGCCTGTGTCCCCTCTACTCATGATCGACGCAACAAGCCCAGTCAAGACGTCGCCCGTACCGCCAACGGTCATGGCGGGGTTCCCAGTGAAGTTCACCTTCACCCTAGCTCCATCAGAGATCAAGTCCTCAGGGTGTGCCTTCACGAGCAGAGTCACCTTACTCGCGTGAGCTGCCCTCATAACTGTAGAGGCCTTCTCCATCCAGGAGCCCTGAAGGTCTACTCCGAAGAGCCTCTTGAACTCGCCTGAGTGTGGAGTTAATACTGCATTGGCCTCCTCAACGACGTCTAGGTGTCCTGCAAGTGCTTTCAGGCCGTCTGCGTCAATCACCATGGGCTTCTTAACAGCTCTTAGGGCTCCTGCTATGTGCCTAATGGCCTCAAAGGCTTCTTCACTCACACCTATACCAGGTCCTAGGACTACACAGTCGAAGCTCTCAGTCAGCTTGAGGACGTCGTTGACGTGCTTAGGCGTAAACCTAGCACCTTCGACCTCTCGAACTATTAGGTTAGGTGAGTAGCTCCTTATGGAGGAGGCTACTGAGCTCGGAGCTACAACAACAGCTAGGTCGGATCCACCTCTCAGCGCAGCTAAAGCTGCTAATGCTGGTGCTCCTGAGTATTGCTCTCCTCCACCTACGATGAGCACTCTCCCCCAATCGCCCTTCTTGGAGTGAGGGGGTCTACGCCTAACTGTGAACCTCACGTCTCCAGGTCCAACTATAAGCTCGGCTTCCGGTGGAGCTCCTATGTCAGCTACCACCACCTCTCCCGTGTAGGCCTCATTACCTTTTAATCCCCTCTTGGGCTTGTGCATGGTGACGGTTACATCGGCCTTAACGGCTACACCGTGCACTTCACCTGTTGAGGGGTTAACTCCAGTGGGTACGTCTATGGCCACCTTGAAGGCCTTAGAGGAGTTTATTATCTTAACCACCGAGAGCAGTGGCTCCCTCAACATGCCTCTAAGCCCTGTCCCCACCAAAGCGTCTACGACTACATCAGCCCCCTCAACCTCCTCTCTAACTCTATTCAGATCCCACATCCCAGCTATCTCGACTATCCTGACTGTTGAGTCCATCCTCCTTATGATCTCCCAGTTGAACTTAGCTTCTTCACCTTCGATTTCAGACCCCTTGCCTATGAGCACTACAGTGGCTTCGCCGCCTCTACACGCTATGTGCCTAGCTGCTGTAAAGCCATCACCTCCCTTATTCCCCCTCCCAGCGATTATCACTATCTTCTTTCCAACCAAGCCCCTCTTCTTCTCTATGACTTCGGCAACGCTTCTACCAGCGTTCTCCATGAGGAGTATCCTGGGGACTCCCATGTACTCCGAGTTCTCGTCGATGATCGCCATTTCCTCAGCTGTCACTTCGTCGAGCTCTCCCCTCAAACTCACGTGAGACCACCACTATCTTAATGTCGCTATGAGCTCAGCTAGAGCCCTATACACTCCATAGGCCCTTACTACAGGCGTGGTGACCACAACGCTCTCCTCGTTTAGCCACAAGCCCCTCCTATATTCATGCATGTGGGAGTAGCATACCTGCTCCATTATTATGACCTTCTCTTGGAGGAATTTCTTAGCTATGCTCCTAGCGTCTAGGAAGTCGTTGCAGACGCAGACGAGTATCCCGTTGTGCCATAAGGGTGTGCACTTTGATATGTAGCTGCAGAATGCTATGTCCTTAACCTCTCTCCTCTCGACGTTTACGACCTCAACCTCGTAGTCAAGCCACTTAAACTTAAGACCCCCCGTAACCAATAGCTATGCACCTCCAAAGTTTTACGGGTATAGTGTGTTATTCTTCTATGAGCCTCTAAATAAACTTGGGTCTTAGGGATAGTAGCTTAGGCATCCAGAGCTTGGCCTTCGGCTTATCCCTACACTCCTCCTCAACTCTCTTGACTAGCTCCTCCACGGTCATCTCTAGGGTCTGCTTAGTGGCTCTAACCCTAACCGATAGAGTTCCCCTCTCAACTTCTCTCTTGCCTACTACTACTATGTAGGGTATCCACTCGACCTCTGCCTCCCTTATCTTCTTGGACACAGTCTCCTCTCTATCGTCGATGTCGACTCTCACGCCATAGCTCTCAATCTTCTTGGCGAATTCCAGCGCAGCATCCAGTAGTTCTGAGGACACCGGTATGACTCTTACTTGAGTAGGCGATAACCATGTGGGCAACATGGGTGGCTTGCCGCTAGCCCTATCCTTCTCGGCCTGCTCAAGTATTGCGTACATCCACCTCTCTATGGAGCCCATGGAGCTGTGCACTATTATGCATCCCCTCTTCACGTTATCCTTGTCTACATACTTTATGCCATACCTCTCGGAGTCCTCGACGTCTAGCTGAACTGTGCATAGCTGAGCGTTGCCGCCTAGAGAGTCTATGAACTGATGCTCCTCCTTGACGACCCAGTAGTGCTTCATGGAGGGCAGGACCTCGATGAGTATGGGCTCCCCGACGTCTCTAGCCATGCCCACGAACCAGTCCAAGTTCTCCTTGAAGAAGCTCTCGACCGCCCTGAACGCTATGACGTAGTCTATGTTCATGGACTTGACGAGCCTCATGTACTTCTTCAGTAGGTTAGCAAACTCCTCCTTCCCCTGCTCTAGGTCTGCGCAGAAGCAGTGTATGTCAGGCATTGTGAAGCCCCTGAGCCTTCTAAGCCCAACACACTCGCCACGCTTCTCAAGCCTAAATGAGTGGCTGAGCTCGTAGACCCTCAGTGGGAGCTGCCTATAGCTCATGGTAACCTTCTTCATCATGCTGAAGAGCCCGAAGTCCCCTGCAAACCTCAGCGTAAACTCCTCATTATCCACTCTAAACCTGTAGTCTTTCTCCAAGAACCTGGATGCTTGCTCAGCTATCTCGGGGACGCTGAGCCTGTACAGCATGGGGGTCTCTATGACGACTGCTCCTACGTCGTTGACGGCTATGTCCATGGCCAGCTCCTCGAGCATGTGCTTCACGAAGGCCCCTTTAGGTGGGAACTTGAAGTGGCCTACATCAGATGCTGGCTCATAGTCTGCCAGCTCAAGCCTCTGCATGAGCCTTATGTGGGGTGGAGAGCCCTTCTCAGCTTTAACACCCCTCTCGTTCATGACAAGCTTCTTCACGAGGGGGTACTTGTCGAGCTCCACATCGTCTTGAGGCTTAGCTCTATTGAGCTCTACAACTCTCCCACTGGGCTCTATCAGGACGTAGTAGCCCTCCTCAACCTCCTCGCGCTCAGCCGTCTTAGCCTCTCTTGGCTTGGCCTCCCCGCTTATCGTCTTGGAGAGCTCGGAGAGAGGGTGTCCCTTACAGCTCAAGTTGAACGCCTTGTACCATCCGAAGGGGATCCTGACGACGCTGGTCCCTGTGTCCTTAAACCGCTTCTCTAAGAGCTTGAGTACCTCAAGGGCTTCGTGGGGTGGAGCTAGGTTTGATGAGAGGTGTGCGTAGGGGTATAAGACTACTAGGTCAGCCTTAACCTTGCCGAGGACGTCTAAGACCTCTCCAATAGCTCTCTCCACGACGAGCTCCTTAGAGGAGTAGTCACCAGCCTCAACCGCTGTGAAGACGACAAGCGCATTAGAGTAAGAGCCCCTCCTAGCTTCATCACTAACTTCCTCAGCTCCCTTCAAGGCCTTCTCCTTAACCTCATAGCTCAAGTTATCCGCGTGTATTAGCAGGAGTCTCATGGCCGAGCCCTCGACGAGCTCAAGACGCTTATTCGTAGACAACAAGGGATATAAGGTCTTCTCAGAGAGCTAAGGAGCTGTAAGCTCACGTAGCTTATATCTCTCCTAGCTCCGCCGTGAACTTTTTGACAGCTTCTTCATAGCCCTCCATGTCCCCTACGTCGTAGACCTCGCCTGAGAACTCGTAGCCATATATCTTCTCGTTCCTCTCGAGCATGAGCCTAAACACCCTATCCATGCTGTCAACGCCTTCAGCTATGTAATTGAAGACCCTAGGCTCAAACGCGTAAATCCCTGCGTTGACCTTAAACTCTGCTTCAGGCTTCTCGTGCCATCCCCTCACGAAGCCATAGTCGTCCACAGCTATGACCCCGAAGCGAACCTTATGTTTAACCCTCCTGAGGACCATTGTCGCGATGGCTCCAGAGGCTCTATGCTTCTCGACTAGCTCCCTATAGTTCACCTTGGCGTAGACGTCGCCGTACACCGCTATGAACGTGCCGTCAACGTAGTCCTTGACAGGCCTAAGCTGCCCAGCTGTCCCGAGGGGCCTATCGGTCTTGACGTACTTGATGTCAACTCCAAGCCAAGAGCCATCCCCAAAGTAAAGCTCTATGAGCCTCGCCAAGTAGCTGCAGGAGATTATTATCTCCTTAAAGCCCTGATCTCTCAAGTCTACTATTATCCTCTCCATGATGGGCTTGTCGCCTAAGGGCAGCATTGGCTTTGGGACTAGGTAAGTGAGAGGTCTAAGCCTCGTGCCTAGTCCGCCAGCTAGTATTACAGCTTTAACGCCGCTCAAGGACGTCAACCTCGAAGTGCTAGAGCATGTCCTCACTTATCTTTTTACCCTTAAACTTCTCGAGGACACTACTATACTTCTCTTCGTACTTCTTGACCTCCTGCTCTATGCTCCTTATGTGCCTCTTCTCGCTCCTGTACTCTAAGCCACAAACTCCGTTTGGCAAGAGGGCGTTCCTAACGCAAATCGCGTACTGGCACTTAGGCCCTAAGCACTCCTCTCCTGTCTCCTTGCATATCACTATCCCCTTGAAGCTCCCTCCTCTCCGAGGATTGCTTGGTGGTCTCAGCATGGCTCTGCGTGCGCACCTAAAAAACTCGCATTTAGCCTCACAGGGCTTGGGCAAGGCGGACAACGCCCCTCATATCGGTGCAGCAAACCCCTAACGTAAAAGGAAATATGGGAAGCTATAACCTTTTTCGTGGGGTGGAGTCTATGTCTAGGGCCCTCCTCGTCATAGACATGCTCAACGACTTTCTCAAGGGGAACCTCAGGATACCTGAAGCTGAGGAAATAGTTGGTAGGGTTAAGAGGTTAATTGAGGTCTTTAGATCTCGAGGTCTCCCGGTCATATATGTCGTCGATAGCCACTTGAAGGGTGTGGACTTGGAGCTGAAGCTTTGGGGCGACCACGCTCTAGAGGGTTCTTGGGGTTCTCAAGTGATAGACGAGATCAAGCCTAGAGAGGGGGACTACGTCGTCAAGAAGCGGAGGTACAGCGGCTTCTACTCTACAGATCTAGACCTCCTACTTAGAGAGCTTGGAGTGGACACACTAATATTGACTGGAGTCGCAACGGACATATGCGTTCAACACACAGCTGCTGATGCGTTCTTCAGGGGGTATAAGCTCGTGGTCGTCAGTGACGCCACGGCAGCTCTAAGCCGTGAGAGGCATGAGAAGTCCCTGAAGTACATGGAGGAGGTCTACGGGGCATCCATAGCTTCTGCGAGCGACGTGGAGGACATGATTGCTAAACCGCAACCTTAAAGAGCCTTTAAGCTGTAAGCCTCTCCAAAGGGGGTTTCAAAGGCTTGGCGGGTAAGCGTAAGCTCATGAGGTACCAGCTCTACGAAATAGACTACGAGAAGGGGGTCATAAAGCTGAAGAATAAGCTGTGCCCTAGGTGCGGCAAGGTCATGGCTAACCACAAAGATAGGTGGAGCTGCGGCTACTGTCACTACACGATATTCACTCAACAGAAAGAGTAGCAATTAGGGTGGCTGTGTTGCAGAGAGACTACGCTGAGGTGGATGAGCTCCTCAAGCTCCTAGTAAGCTTAATTAGGGCTAAGAGCGAGAACCCTCCTGGCTTTGAGAGAGAAGCAGCTGAAGTGGTCATAGACTTCTTGACTAGGAACGGCTTGAAGTTCGAGGTCTACGAGAAGGAGGAGGGTAGGACAAACGTCGTTTGCACCATAGGCTCAGGGAGGCCCAACCTCGCCTTCATATGTCACCTAGACGTGGTTCCAGCTGGTAGTGGATGGAGTAAACCCCCCTATGAGGGCGTTATTGAGGGGGGTAGGGTCTACGGGAGGGGGTCTACAGACAACAAGGGCGCCTTAGCATCAGTCCTCGTAGCGGCCTCCTCAGTTAAGGGGGACATAAGCTCAGGCTCTGTAACGATAATGGCCGTGGCAGACGAGGAGCAGGGAAACACCTACGGCATAGACTACTTGATCAAGGAGGTGGGCGTTAAGCCCGACTACGCCATTGTGTGTGAGCCTACGAGCTGCAACACTATAGTCGTAGCTGAGAAGGGGATTTTGAGGATCAAGCTTACGTCTAGGGGCAAGCTTGCCCATGGGAGTAGACCCCACGAAGGGGTGAACGCCATAGTCAAGCTCTCCAAGGTCGTGGCGAGGCTCGAGGGCTTCAAGATGAGCTTCGAGGAGCACCCTCTATTCTCACCGCCTACCCTAAACGTGGGTGTCATAAGTGGAGGTGAAGCTGTAAACGTCGTGCCCTCGCTGTGCACGTGCATGCTTGACATAAGGTACCTACCAACCCAAACGCCTACTGGCATACTGAAGGAAATAGAGGAGTTAATCGGTGATGTGAGGAGGAGCGATCCACTAGTCGACGTCACAGCTGAGATAACAGAGGTTAACGAGCCCCTCGTAACTCCTCTAGACCACCCGTTAGTCAAGCTGGTAATCGACAGCTCTCTGAGGTGTGGTGGGCCTAAACCTATGCCTGTAGGTATAGGCGGTGGCACAGTAGCTAAACCGCTCTCTAAAGCTGGGGTTAGATCAGTTGTTTATGGCCCGGGCGACGAGTTTATGTGTCACAAAGCCGATGAGTACATCGAGATAAGCCAGTTGAAGCTCGCCGTCAATGTGTATAGGGATATCATGCTCAACTTCACCAAGTACTTGAAGGTGTAATTCCATGAGCTGCGGCAAGCTCGTGCTCCTCTGGGCCCCCTGGAGGATGAAGTACATAACTTCACCTAAACAGGAGAGATGCATATTCTGTATAGGTAGTAGTGAGGATAAGGACCCCGAGAACTTAGTGGTGTATAGGGGGTCTAAGTCCTTCATAATAATGAACAAGTACCCCTACAACACGGGCCACTTGATGGTAGCCCCCTACAGGCATGTAGGGGACTTAGCGGAGTTGAGCGATGAGGAGCTTCTCGACCTCATGAAGAACGTGAACTTATCTATTAAGATACTCAAGGAGTCCATGAAGCCCGAGGGCTTCAACATAGGCGTTAACTTGGGTAGGGCTGCTGGAGCGGGGATTGAGGATCACGTTCACATTCACGTCGTGCCTAGATGGGTTGGAGACACGAACTTCATGCCCGTGCTATCACAGGTAAAGGTGATACCTGAGCTCCTCGAGGCCACATACTCGAAGCTTAAAGAGGCTCTTTCAAAAGTGCTTGGAGGGGCGGGGGCTAAACTTGAAGATAGGGATATTCACGAGAAATGAGCACTCATGGTGCTCTAGGAAGCTTAGAGAGGAGATAATTAAGGCTGGTCACGAGCCCTTTCCACTCAAGTTCAATAGGGTTAGGATTAACATAGGCATAAAGCCCTCAATTAGCTATGACGGCTTAGACCTCGTGAATGAGCTCTCAATAGCCCTCGTAAGGCCCTTAGGCAGGTGCTCGGTCGATGAGTGCTTCTTCAGAGTCGACCTGCTCCACAAGCTTGAGAGAATGGGACTACCTGTGGTCAATAGGCCTCTGGCCATAGAGAGGTGCATGAACAAATTCACGTGCCTAGCTCTCTTAGAGGAGTCTGGCCTGCCCGTCCCCAAGACCGTGGTGACCGAGAACCCCCTTGAGGCCCTAAAGGCCTTCCAAGAGATGGGTTGCGACGCTGTGGTTAAACCTCTCTTCGGCTCGAGAGGATTTGGGATATCGAGGCTTAGGGATGAAGACGTCGCTAAGAGGGTCTTCTCGGACCTCCACTTCATGAGGCACATACTGTACGTCCAGGAGTTCATACCTCATGGCGGTAGAGACATAAGGCTCTTCGTGGTGGGGGACGAGCTCGTAGCGGCAATGCAGAGGGTGTCATCGTACTGGAAGACCAACATATCCCTTGGAGCCAAGCCCACTCCTCTAGCGCCGAGCGAAGACCTTGTGGACTTGGCGCTTAGGGCTTGTAGAGTCCTTGGATGCGAGATAGCGGGAGTTGATGTTATAGAGTCGCCATCAGGCTACATGGTGACAGAGGTCAACAGCCAGCCTGGCTGGATGGGGCTTCAAGCAGTCACGAAGGTCAACATAGCCGCTAAGGTGGTGAGGTACCTGGTATCAAAGGCGAAGCGGTGATGCGTAGAGCTCTGAGGTGGAGGAACTACCTAGCAATACCTCTTAGGTCTAGGGTGTGGAGGCCTGGAACAGACTTTAAGAGAGAGGTGGCTAAGCTTGTTAGGGGTGTAGCTTCTAGTGGAGACTACATCGTGCTCTCGGAGAAGGCCTTGGCCGTTTCCATGGGCCTTCTATTCGACGAATCCTCGATTAAGCCAGACTTCTTGAGCAAGGCCCTGACGCTCTTACTGATGAGGCTTACTTGGGGTTGGCTCTTAGGAGAGCTGTGCAAACTGTCGGAGGGCACCCTGACGTTGCTCCGCAACTACCCGATAGAGGATGGGGCTAGGCATAAGAAGCTCGTGCTTAGGGTTGGAGGGGTGCTTCAAGCCCTCAAGCCGACATCTGAAGCTGGTGTAGACGCCACGAACGTGCCCAAGACCATGGTCTGCCTCCCCCTACCGGAGCCATCTAAAGTGGCTCGTGAAGTGAGGGATTTCTTGGTCGACCGCCTAGGGGTCGAGGTCTGCGTAGTAGTCGTTGACAGCGATAAGTGCTACGTGCTCAAGGGCTCAGATCTAGTGCTCACGTGTAGAAGCACTCCTCTCCCATGCTCCTTAAACCTTGGCTTCATCTCCTTCCTACTGGCTAGGTCCCTCCGCAAGTTCTTCAGTCCATACGCTACTCCGATAGGCTTCTACCCTCAAGTGGTTGACGTGAGGGAGCTACTCGTAGTGTCAGAGCTAGCGGATAGAGCTCGAGGTTTTGGAGCTGGAAGAAATGTTTTTGAAGTTGAAGAAAT
>Ga0180302_10000903_pt1 | contig 13831 bp, 16 predicted proteins | sample GuaBasSediGuay17_FD_121794 | JGI IMG/M metagenome (GOLD analysis project Ga0180302, IMG submission 121794) | Subseafloor sediment microbial communities from Guaymas Basin, Gulf of California, Mexico - Guay17, Core 4571-4, 12-15 cm | ecosystem: Environmental > Aquatic > Marine > Hydrothermal... | reverse complement strand
GTTGTAGTACGAGCTCTAGCTCATCTAATTCTATCTCAACATCCTCCAGTACTATTTCATTGTACTCCTTTAGGAGCTCCATGAGTCGAGGTGTTAATAAACCTTCCTCCTCATCTTTTTTCTCTCTCAACTTTCACTCCTCCCCATAGGTTTACACAATCCTAAACTTAATACTTTCTCTCAGTACCTGAAAACTTAATACCTTCATACGTAGGAATTTCATGAGTCCACATTAATGCTACAACTTTAAAAGTTGAAGGGTATACCTTTCATTCTCCAATATAAGACTATCTGGTATTACGATAAGGTTATCTTAATACTTAATAATTAGCATCAGCTAGCAGATAATGGCGAAGTGTATGGGAAATCTAGACTATCAGAGAGTAATCGAGCGTGGATTACAATTATTGGAATCCCTAGATGAGCTAGACAAGACCAGAAAAGAGATTGAGAATCAGCTTAAACTCAAAAGCGATCTAAAAGCAGCACAGAGAATAACATGGATTATGAGAGTATATGTTAGAAGAGTAGGAGAGATAGAACTCATAAAAATGCTCAGGGGGTTTAAATGAATATCCTAAGACATCTACTCAAAAGTGCTATGGCATTGAATAGAACAGGATTGAATTATGCACTTATAGGAGGTATATCCTGTATACTCATGGGTGTTAGAAGGGCTACTGGAGATATAGACTATGTAGTCGAGGTTAACAGTGTATCTGATATGGAAAAGTTACTAAAGGAGTTGAAGAGGGAAGGGTATGAAGTTAAGGCAATAGATCCCAATGAAGTATTGAAGGGATTGGGGAGGTTTAGTATAGAGCTTGAAGATGGCTACAGATTAGATTTCAAAATAGCCAAAGAGAAAATACACTATGAGACCTTAAAAACTGCTGTAACGGTGAAGATAAGAGGGGTGGATATTAGGCTTACTAGGATAGAGGAGAATATAGCAGCTAAGCTATTAATGCCGAATTCACTTAAGGATATAGAGGATGCACTATGGCTTATGTACCAGTACCATGAGGAGCTTAACTGGAATAGAGTAGATGAACTTATAGGAATGAAAAGCATAGATATGGTCATGAAGCTTTTAGATAGAATAGCCAAAGAACTCTCTGAAGATAGAATAGTACTTGAGAGGGTAAAGTATTTAAGAAATATCCTTCTCGAGATCAAGAGAAATCGTATTATCTGATATCAAGTTCAAATCTTCTTATCCTCCTTTGAAATTTATTATCTCTAAGGATCTCAGTGAGTACTTTACTATACCATCTTAAAGCCTTTCTAATGGGATTAGGATATAGTCGGACGTCTCTATCTGATATGTATCGAGATCTAATTAAGCTATAGTCCCTTCTCAAAATTTCTCTTAGTGTAATACGCTTAATACAATTTCTTAAAGCATAGAATCCACAACAATCATCAAGGTAATCCAAGATCACTCCCTCTTTACAGGAAACTACTCTTATACTCATTTCCTCAGCTATTCTCTTTATTTCTCTTATCCTTCTAAGCCTATAGTATAGAGGAGGCTTTACAATCTTACCCTCACGACTATAGAATTCCCATTTTATTTTGTAAGGGGACTTGTCTAGGGCTAATCTCTCATAGAGTCCTAGTGAGTGGGAAGTAGTCCTCAGATATTCGATTATCACATGAAGCGGATGAACACGCTTAAGCTCTCTTAACACGTCTTCAAGGTACTCGGGGCTATCATTTAGTCCGGGGATTAGTGGTTGTAGTCTAAATACTATAGGAATGTAGGTTCTCCTACGTAATTCCTTAACTAAATCGAGTATCTCCAGAGGATGGGGAACCAGGGGTTCGAGCTTCTCTATTTTATCGAGTCCAAGAATACTAAATTGAAGCACTACAAGTCCTCTTTCTGCCATCTCAACTAGCAGATCCATCCACGGATCTTCAAATATTAAGGTAGTCTTAGTGTTAATTATAAGGGGATAGTCGTACTTTAAAGCCAGCTCCATTATCTTATAGCTTATCATATACTCTTTCTCTAGATCTTGAAAGGGATCTACTAGAGTAGACATTCTAAAGGGATAAGGTTTAAGAGATTTTCTAGACACTTCAAGAACTATCTTCTTGAAAAGTTTTAAGACATCATAACTAGGCCTTATACTCCTATCCTCTCTATACCAATTTCCATAGCAGTAAGCACATCCTAGGCTACACGAGGTGTAGGTCTCTAATCTGAATATAGAGTAGCAGTAAGTAGCTATAAGGGGAGTGGGTTTAATCACGAGCATGGTACACATAGATATTAGGTAGCCTCTAAATTAAACTAACTCACTTAGTTGTAGTACTTGACTACCCTTTGATTTTAGGATGATAAGACCGCTTATTACTATCCCTAAGTAGTAGTTAATCTATAGAATAAATATTAGCAGGTTCTATACTAATCTTTGAGGAAGGTAAATTGTAGATGAGGGATAATCCATACATTAAAAGAGAACTCATACGAAGGGTAGCCAAGTACATTGTAGGTAGAAGGAGAGAAATACTAGCGATAATAGCGGCACTAGCAGCTGGTAAGAATGTACTACTTGAAGGGCCCCCAGGTACAACAAAATCAACCATACTAAGAGTCATAGCAAAAGAGAGTGGAGTTCCCTTCTATATGGTTGAAGGATCAGCTGATCTAACTCCACAAAAACTCATAGGAATATTTAACCCTGCACATGTACTAAAGAAGGGATATAAAGCAGAGTATTTTGAACCAGGTCCTTTATTCAGAGCTATGAAAGAAGGGGGAATACTGTATATTGAAGAATTTAATAGGATGTCCGAAGATGCGGCAAATGTGCTGATTAGAGCTATGGAAGAAAGAGAGATAGTAGTACCTAGATTAGGAATCATAAAGGCTAAGCCAAGCTTTAGAGTCATAGCAGGAATGAATCCCTACGATGATATAGGAACTAGTAGAGTGAGTAGGGCTATTATGGATAGGTTCTGTAGACTTAGGTTAGACTATCAGAGTAGAGAGGAAGAGATAGAAATAGTTAAGATAAGGACTAAATGTGGTCAGGAATGGTTGATAGAACTTGCTGTAGACCTCACGAGGGCTACTAGAACACATCCAGCTGTAAAAATGGGAGCCTCAGTGAGAGGGGCAATAGATATGGTACTCATAGTAGAGTATCTCCAGAAGCTTAAAAGAGAGGAACTAAAATTTGAGGACATCTACGATGCTGCTGTTCTGGCTCTATCTAGTAAGATATGGATGAAGGATCCGGATAAAACACCAGAAGATATCATAAAAGAACTTTTAGAAGAGATTCTGAAGAGAAAATCACATAACTCATCTAAGAAGAATAGAGGCTTTTTTCGGAATGAGTATATAGAAGAAAAGTTGAGAGATGAAATCGAATATTTATTATACCTTTCGAAGGTATCTCCATTAAGAGCATCATTATTACTGGAGAACAATATACCCGATCTATTAGGACATGGTATGACAAACAATGAAATTAACGTCTTAGAGTTGTACTCGAGGACATACTCCTATTTGAGAAGAAAACAAAAATATCTAGCCAAGAAATATGCTACAGGATTAATCCTTAGAATAACCTCTAGAAGCATTCATAAACACCTAGGTGGCAAGATTATTACAGATAGCTTTGACTGGGATTCTGATGACATAGACCTAGATAGGACTCTAGAAGAATTAGTAGAAAGAGGAACACTAGACATACAACACCTAAAAGTGTACAAGAGAGATAGAAGAGATAGACTCTATGCACTAATAATAGATAGAAGCTTTTCTATGTCTGGAATTAAGATAATAATAGCTGCTATAGTAGCGGCATCACTGGCATATGCCACCCCATGGAATAGATACTCTATAATAGCTTTCAACACCGAAATAGAATTCATTAAGAAGGCCCTAGAATATATCCCTAGAGAGATTATCATCGATAGAATACTTGATCTAACTCCCGAAGGATATACTGATATCGCTAGAGCAATAAAAGAGGCACATAAGCATCTAGTAGAGAATGGAGCACTTGAGACTATAGGGATTCTCATAACAGATGGTCAATGGACTTGGGGAGAATCTCCATTAAAATATGCACCTATATTCACTAAACTACATGTGATAGGAGTTCCTAGTAAGTGGAGAGGATTCGCAAAGGCAATAGCTACCTATGGACATGGAGAGTTCATCCTTACTAGGGATGTAAAGGCTGCACTCGATACATTACCACTACTCCTATCCTAGGGATAGAACATAGTTAGTTCAAAGGTATAAGTATATGGATATATACCTACGGGTTATCCATATACTCAAATATTAAGGATATCAAGTTTAAGTTCATCAGAATATGGTGTCGATATGGGCGCTACAAGTAATCGTAAGAAAAGTTCAATGAAGCTTGTGACAGTACACCTACCAGAGCCCTACATAGAAGGACTTAAGAGACTAGTGGATATGGGAAGATATCCTAATAAGAGTGAGGCCATAAGAGTGGCTGTTAGAGATCTGCTAGCGAATGAACTCTGGAGAAGTGGGATTAATAGGATCTACTTCATGAATGCTTAGTCTATTATACTTCTGTAGAACTCTAGTACAATATCTATCTTTAAATACTGGGTACAGTTCATAATTAATAGATGATACTCTTTAGAAAGAAGAGTGCAGATACTGTAATTAATGAATGTGTACTTTCACTCAGAACATGTTATACACTATTAATAGCGAGTAGAAGGGCTCTGAGAAAGGACATTAGGAGTATGATGATGCTTGTAGGACTACCACCAACAGCCCTATCTAACATACACTTCAACTCTGCAATTTCAAATCTCATGAGAGTGAGAAAGAGACTAACTAAATTGTGCAGTAGCGAGAGAATACCGCATCACCTAATAGAAGCACTAGATGATGTGATAATGACTATACCCAATTCTAAATCAGAATTGAGAGACATGAGTGTAGACGATCTTTATAGGCTAATCGAGAGTTGTATACAGAAGTTGACATATATTCGAAGCGAGTTAGAACTTTACAATATACAACCTTAACCATGTACCATAACAGATGAATACATCGTATAGAAAAATAGTGTAGAAGATTAATTGCATGGAAGTTGGATTTAACATAATACTCAAAATTTGTTATTTGTTCGAATGTAAAACTTCCTACATTAACTCATCGATTGAACATATAAGTAAGGTGTAGTTTACTATAATGTGTACGAATACTGTAATTCCCTCTTTAGCGAGTTTAACAAGAAAATAGCACCTAGATTGAAAGAGATAGCTCAGGATACTGAGCGCTTTCTCTACTTCATAGCATGGTTGAATACTAGATTAGAAAGCTGGAGTAGAGGTAGGATAATATTAGTTGGAGGATTTGCTGTAGAGATATTAACTGGTGCTACCTATAGAACACTGGATGTAGATATAATAGTCGAGGGCTCAAAGAATATTGTTGAGGAATTTCTGAAGAGAATATCCGAACCCAGAACTAGTCGTGTATTCATACCCAAGCTGAGAGCACTAGCTAGTAAGGGTATAGATATAGTTGGATCAGTCTATTCCAAGGTAAAGAAACCCATTAGGATAGAGATAAACGAATATCATGTCTACATGGAGCCCTGTGAGGAACTTATCCTGACCTACCTCTCTGCCTGGAAGTTCTGGGAGTCTCTTGAGGATAGAGATAAAGTCTATGCTCTCGTAAAAGTATACTGGAATAGGATAGATAGTAGTTATGTTTTAAAGGAAGTTGCTAAAAGGAATACTGAGGATAAACTTAAGGAGGTACTCAGTGACCTGGGTGTTCAAAGTGAGATTTGAAGATCTAAAAAAGAACTGGAACACAAAATACACAAAGGATCTAATACCACTATTACATAGTAGGCGAACTATAAAAAGGGGGTCAAAGAGAAGCAAAATAGATGTTATTAGACTAGCAGAGCTCAGTTATGAAGTAATTAGAGATCTAGAGCAAGCTGGTACTATCAGATTCATGTATGATGAGAGGAATAGAATCACAGCTATTAAATTCGTAGTCGATTAGTATATAAGGTTGGAATTCTCACAATAATACTTCTAACACCAGTGAGCGTATCTTCTTAAAAATTTAGCTAGTTTAAATTTACTCATACTTTCGATTAAAGTGCATGAAAACGCTAATATACAATAATGCGTAATTATACTTGTGGAAGACGAGTTCAAGAGGTATTGGAAATTATCCTCTCCAATAGTAGCTGAGGAAATGGAAGAAATAGAGAAGACCTACAGACCATACAATCGCTATAGATCATTATCGGTGCACAGAAGGACTTCAGGATCTAGTAGTAGAAGATACAGAAGTGCATCATTAAAGAGTGCTAGAATAGGAACATCAGAAACTAGAACTATCATAAATCGTTCCAGAGAGGCGAAACTGTACGGAGAATCAGGGTTAAAGGAGCTACTGAAGTGGATTATCATAAGCATAGGACTAGTGTTGGCAAGTCCATTGATAATAGTATCACTTGTACTTGTACTACCATTTATATTATTCATAGTACTACCATGTATCCTTGTATACCTTCTTTTCAGAATACTCAGTAAGAGCATATAGTCATAGAGTACAAGCTCAGAGTTAAGTATCGTGAAGTATTTATTTTCAACAACCACCTATAGGACATGAAAAGAGCTAGGGTACTAGCACCACATAAAATTGTTATTGAAGAAGTACCTAAACCCAAACCAGCTCCTAATGAAGTACTCATTAAAGTGGAGTACTGTGGAATCTGTGGAAGCGATGTCCATGCTTTCCTGGGTAAGCACCCCTTTATAAGTCCACCAATAACACCAGGACACGAATTCTCAGGTACTGTAGAGGAAGTAGGATCCAATGTAGAAGAGTTCGAACCAGGGGATAAAGTTACCGTAATCCCTCAGTTGATTTGTGGAAGATGCTACAACTGTAGGATAGGTAGGTACAATATCTGCAGAAACTTGAAGGTTATAGGCTGTCAAGTAGACGGTGCTATGGCAGAGTACTTTACCGTAGGTAAGGATCTAGTATTCAAGATCCCTGAAGATATGTCCCTAGAGGATGGAGCTCTAGTAGAGCCAGCTGCAGTAGCAGTGCATGCAGTTAGGATAAGTGGTATAGGGCTAGGAGATAACGTCATAATACTAGGTGCTGGAACTATAGGATTACTAACACTTCAGTGTTCTAAATTGGCTGGAGCTGGAAGTACTATAATAACAGATATAATAGAATATAGATTAGAACTAGCAAAAAGGTTAGGCGCAGACTACTCTGTTAATGTATCTCAAGTGGATCTAAAGGAGTTCATTGAAGAGAAGTGGGGAATAGATTCTGTAGACTTGGTCTTCGAGTGTGTAGGAGTAGAGGCTACGATAAATCAAGCAATAGATATCATAAGAAGAGGATGTAGAATAATCGTAGTAGGGGTATTTCCAGGTAAGACACCTGTTAAGATACATCTAGTACAGGATGGTGAAATAGAGCTCAAGGGGAGTCTTATGTATCTAAGGGAGGACTTCCAAAAGGCTATAGACCTCATAGCTTCAGGGAGGCTTAAGGTAGCTCCACTAGTTACACATGTAATACCGCTCAGTGAAGTTGAAAAAGCCTACAGAACGGCTGTAGAGCGAAAAGAGGAGAGTATTAAGGTACTCGTTAAATGCTCTCACTAGCCTTACTCCCCTTCTGGAGATTGGGTTATTTACCGCCAACGTTTATAAGAACATTGTATGGGTAATTTTAGTATGAAGGATATACTTGTATCTATACTAGATGAATGCTCCCGTAAGTACTCTCCACAGTTCGCGGATATAAGAGTATTTAAGAGAGTAGGATCCTCGATAGTCATAGAGAATGGAAGAGCTTTTAGGATGTACGAGTACAGGCTTCATGGTGGGTGTGTAAGAGTACTAATAGACGGTGCGTGGGGCTTCTCTGCGATAAATGATACCTCAAAGGAGGGACTTAGAAGAGCTATGGAGACAGCTGCAAAAATGGCTATAGCTGCATCTAAAAGAGTTACAGAAAAGAGAGGGGTAGCCGAGATTAGGGGCATAGAGGATAGTGTAGTATTCCCGGTTAAGATTAAACCAGAGGATATACCCATAGATCAGAAAGTAAAAGAATTACTAGAAGTGGAAAAGGTTGCTAGAAAGTATCATCCTAACATAGTAAATACCATACTATCGTACGGAGATAGGCATGAAATTGAAATAGTAGCTAATACCTTAGGTACCTATACCGAGCAGGATATACCTAGAACGGGTATTGGTCTACTCGTTGTCACAAGAGAAGCTGGTGTAGTTCAGAGAACCCATGAAGATACGAGAGGGATTAAGGGATATGAAGTTCTCAAGGAATTCCTTGATGAAGAAAAACATATAAGAGCTGCTACTACAGCTGTGGACTTACTTAAAGCTAGGCCTCCTCCAGCTGGAAAATTCAAGGCTATTCTAAGTCCAGAGGTTACGGGTCTAATAGTCCATGAGGCCTTTGGTCATAATAGTGAGGCGGATGCAGTAATAGCTGGAGAAAGTATTCTTGAGGGTAAGGTAGGAGAAAAAGTGGCAAGCGAACTAGTAACCATGGTAGACGATTCCACAATACCAGGTGCATATGGATCCTTTAAGTATGATTCTGAGGGGACACCTGGAAGAAAGAGAGTAATTGTCGAGAAGGGAATTCTGAGAGGATTTCTCCATTCTCTAGAAACAGCTAAGAAGCTAGAAGCAAGGCCTACTGGAAGCGCGAGAGCTGATACTCACCATAATATACCCATAGTAAGAATGAGTAACACCTATATCGATGCGGGAAATTGGACTTTTGAGGAAATGTTAGAGGATATAGATCACGGAATATACTTTAAGAAATCCCAATGGGGATATGTATTCCCAGAGAAAGGACAATTTACTTGTAACGTAATAGTCAGCTATATGATAAGAAAAGGAGAAGTAGCAGAAATGCTGAGAGATGTAAGCTTCGGAGGTTTAACTCTAGAGACCCTGAAAATGGTAGACGCTGTTGGTAGGGATCTTGTGATACCGATGGCTGGAATGTGTGGAAAAGGCGGACAAGGAGCTCCAGTATGTTGTGGAGGTCCACATATAAGAGTAAAAGAGGTGGTAGTGGGTGGGAGAGCATAGTGTAGATTTATTAACTATAGCTAGGAAGGCTATTGAAGCTGCACTAGAAGCAGGAGCTGAACAAGCTGAGGCATATGTCAGCAGAGGAATGAGTACATCTATCTTGATAGAACGAGGCGATTTTAAGACCTGCAGATCTCTATATGACTATGGACTATGTGTAAGATCCTACATAAAGGGTGGGATGGGTTTCTCCTATACTCAGAGGATCACAGAGAAAGATGCAGTAGAAATAGGAAAAGTATCCGCTAAACTGGCACGCCAAGCACAACCAGATCCCGATTTCGTAAGCCTACCAGAGCCAAAGAAGGTACCTGAAGTTCCTGGACTCTATGATAAGGAACTAGCTGAACTAGATGTAGAGGAGTTTTCGGAGCTAATGAGTAGAATAGTAGATGCAGCTCGCGTATCTCCAGAGGTGATAGTAAACTGTGGTGGAAACTACGGCTACGGAGAATATGCACTGGTGAATTCGCTAGGAGTGGAGATTGAAGCGAGAAGAACTGGAATAGGATTCGAGGCCTTTTGTATCGTTAAGAGAGGAGATGACGTAGGGTCATTCTATGAGCGAGATTGGGGGAGGAGCTTAAGAGATGTAGATCCAGAGAGGGTGGGGAAAGTTGCTGGAGAAGGTGCTGTTAAATTCCTCGGTGCCAAAAAGGTTAAGATAGCAACACTCCCAGTAGTATTTAAATTCCTTCCTGCAGCTGGATTAGTAAGCTCATTTATATGGGCTGCAAATGCCGAGAGTATACATAGAAGGAGATCGTATCTTGTAGATATGATGGGAAAGAAAATAGCGTCAAATCTACTTACAGTCTATGATGATGGAACTGTAGAGAGAGGAATAGCCAGCTCTACTTACGATGCAGAAGGTGTTCCCAAGAGAAGGTTTGTAGTTATTGAAAAAGGCGTACTCAAGACATACTTACACAACTCCTATACTGCTAACAAGATGAAAGCTGAAAATAATGCATGTGCTACAAGAGCAGGATACCGAAGCCCTCCAGGGATAAGTCCATCAAACCTTCAGATAATGCCGGGAGATTTCTCTCTCGATGAGATGATAGCTGAGATGAGAGAAGGTATAGTAGTAGAGACTGGATTCATATGGATTGACCCCATAACTGGTACTATATCACAGACCATAGACTTTGGATTTAAGATAGAGAACGGCGAATATGCGTATCCACTAAAAGGGACACTAATAGGCTCTAAGGCTCTGGATCTCATGAAAAATATAGATGCTGTATCCAAGGAATACAGAGAAGAGCCAGGCTTTATATGGCCTGCAATAAGAATTAGAAACGTTAGGATAGCAGGAGGAGCTTAATTCACTAGCAGTGAGAGAGCGAATGAATAATAACTAATATGTAGCACAGAATCCTCTACATCGGTAGTCTTTAAAGTACATACGGTATTCCTACATGTATGGGGGAGATTAGAAGACTCTATAGGTCAAAAAAGGATAGAATGATAGCAGGAGTGTGTGGGGGTATTGCCGAATATCTAGGTATAGATCCTACAATAGTAAGATTACTATGGATTCTTCTGTGTCTCATAAATGGAATAGGTATACTACTATACATACTAGCGGCAATAATAATACCAGAAGAGCCTAGAGAAGGTGTAGAGGGTGAACAAAACCTAGGTCAGAATATAATATACATACTTCTCCTACTACTAGGAGTAATACTACTCTGTGTAGGTGGGATAGGGCTGTCAATTATACTTACACCATGGTTATTTCCGACAGTACTTTCAATACTCTTCAGCTTCTGGTATAAGCTCCTACACGTGTTTAAGTACTTAGTATTCCTCCTTCTAATCATCATAGGAATCATCTTGATAGCAAAAGCCTACAGACTTGAGAGGAAAAGGAGGAAAGAGCCTTCTTCAGAGTGAACACAGCATAAGATACTTAGAGTATTCTCAACTGAACTCCTACTCGCTTCGAGATCATAACCGCAGCCACATGAGTACACACTTTTACTCGTCTTATATAGCCGTAGGCATGTACATGACAATCACACATATATTTACCACCTCTAGTCAATACTACATTGTAGTAAGGATACTGATCACCTAACTCCCTAAGCCCCTTAACAATCCAGTGATTTTTAGCAACCCTCTCAATACCGCTGAAGACTCTCAGAACAGCTCTTACATACCACGAAGTGCTCTTATTGGGGAAATTCCTCTTCAAATCTTCTAGAGCATCTACGAGTAGAAGGACCTCCATAACTTCAAGGCCAAATTCCTCAGCTATGCTCTTAACTAACTCATCTCTTTTCAAAGGACTGTACATGGCACTAGCTATTCTCCTCGAAGCTCTGTTCAGTAGTTTAATATTCATTTCTCTCATTTAGTTCATCCCCGAGTAATGAATCAGAGAGTCAGTATCATCTCTGCTAGATGGGCTCCTAATCTCGTAGTAGGGTATATTCCTATACATTTCAATAGTAAAATGTATCAAGAGACATTAACTCTATCGTTTAATAGGTGAATTTCAAAGAGATGGAGATTTCCAAAAGTTATGAAGCTCTATTGTGGTGTTATAGCTAAGATTTTAGGTAGTTCACTATATACTTTATAATCCTCCTTCACATGCTCCTCGGGATCCCTAATGGCCACTCTATAGACCCAATACACTCCAAAGAGACCAAGGGTCACTATGTATAGGATCGCGTAGAGTATAGTATTCCTCTTAGCGATATTAACTTCTCTATAAGGTAGCTTCAAGCCTATTTTAGATGCTAGAGGTCTTAAAGTAGATATCATCTCATCCTCTATAGACTCCAGTTCGTATAGGTCTCTGTTTAATATATGGAGAATGTAAATGCATAGTATGACGCTTACCAGTAACAGGATAGAGCCTATGCTCATAGTAGTCGTATACATAACAAACTCCATTAAGGCTTCACTGCTCAGAGGAAATTCTAGGAATGCTTCAGGTGTAATTTCAAGTACGTACCTACTCGCCAGTTCTACTGTTACGTGTCCGATTATGTAGAGAACTGAGACCAAAGGGGCGATGAAGATAGGAGAAGTTCTCCTTGGAATTCTTCTAATCCTATTTCCCATGATCTCAAGAATTGCCCTGAAGCTTGATGCATCAATCTCACTTATTTTATCACTAACCACAATCTCAGATCTGTTGATGAAATCGCTGAATCTGAGTTTATGCAATCTGATGTAGTTTAGTGCGATGTAGAAAATGTAGGTTAGTAGAAGCACGCCAAATATCGAGAGAGCGGTGGATATAGGCTTGAGGTAGATGGATATATCAAATAGGGTTGGTATTAGCGAGACTATGGTCATACAGCATGGAATGATAGTGGATATGGCGTACACATAAAATACGATTCTGGGAACTAAACTCTCCTTTCCAGGCATCGTACTAAGCATCACTTACACCTCCACTTAAGTACCTATCATGTACATTATCTTAATGGAATTAGAAGGGGCCTTAGGAATCAAGTATTCGAGAGCTACTAGAATCGACCATGGAAGGAGAGGTATAGTTATCCTCCTTATCCTTGGTCTCACTTCTACTACTGGGGTATTCTCGGGAAGTCCTGCCAACTCCCTAGCTCTTTCTTTCGCCTCCTCTAGAGTTCCAATACTATCTACAAGTCCTACCTTGAGGGCTTCATCTCCTAGGTATATCATAGCGTTTAAGATATCGGTTAGATTTTCCTCTCTCAGTTTATCCCCCCTACTCTCCATGAGAATATCGACAAAGTGCCTGTAAGTACCGTATACAATTCTTCTAGTGAATTCTATATCCTCTTTCTCTATCCTCTTAAAGGGTGAAGTCAGACCCTTGAACTTACCCGATCTTACTATTTTTACCTCTACACCTAGCTTCTTGAACAGATCTACATAAGAGAATATCATTCCAATAGCTCCTACTGAACCCACCATAGCATCAGGGTTGACTACTATTTCATCAGCAGCTAGGGATATGTAGTATCCACCAGAGCATGCTATCGATGGTATATAGACTACTAGGGTGATGTTATGTTCCTCCTTATACCTCTTTAACATGTGGTATATCTCATAACATGCTGAGGGCTCACCACCTGGACTGTTTATGACTAGGATCAGGGCTCCTGGATTCTCCTTAAGAGCTTCCTCGAGAAGATCCTCAACGTAATTGGGAGTTATATAGCTTATTGGAAGTAGTCCGCGCTCCTCTGAGTATACTACTAAGCCTGAGAGACGTGCCACAGCTATGGACTTAGGCCTAGGGACTACTATCCTCCCTAACTCCTCTAGGTGTAGTAATGTAGGGTAGTGAAGTAGTACTGTTATCAGAAGCGCTATTATAGCCGCCACTATCATGTAACATACATGTCTCTTTAGATCCAATACTTTCACCACAGTATCACTATCCTAATAGACATATATCCCTATTTCGCAAAATTATCCACAATATATCTTCTGTATACCGAGTTTAGTGGATTACTATCTAAGAGAATCCTCCACAGCACCTCTAATTAGGTACTGAGCTTTATGCAGTATAGTATCTCCTAGTTCTTGATCCATCTCCATACTGGCTAAACATGGATAAGTATGGTGAGCTTTTGCTATTCTCTCCCATAAGGTTTCTCTAGGCTCAATAACACTTCCTATCAGTTTCTCAGCAATGTGCCATGTCGAACCACAAGGAGCTCCC
>Ga0180302_10000901_pt1 | contig 13847 bp, 15 predicted proteins | sample GuaBasSediGuay17_FD_121794 | JGI IMG/M metagenome (GOLD analysis project Ga0180302, IMG submission 121794) | Subseafloor sediment microbial communities from Guaymas Basin, Gulf of California, Mexico - Guay17, Core 4571-4, 12-15 cm | ecosystem: Environmental > Aquatic > Marine > Hydrothermal... | reverse complement strand
GATCTCAGCGTCTCCGGGCCTGTCTGGGCGAGGGGGATGGTGGAGGAGGCGATCGTGGAGAGGGTCGGGGAGGAGCTCCCCAGCTCCGCGTCTCAAGACTCGAGGAGGATATCAGAGCTGCTGAGACTGGAGGCGGACCTGCCCCCCCTCTACTACAATCTGGACAGGGTGGCCAGCTTCGCCGGACTCCCGACCCCGGCGGTAGAAGCGGTCCTGAAGGAGCTGAGGAGGAGGGGGTTCGCAGCCGGGAGGACGCACGCGGATCCGAAAGGAGTGAAGACGGACGCGGAGATAGGAGAGCTGCTGGAGGTGCTCAGGGATCTCTCGAGAGGAACTCGTTGAGCTTGGGGCACCTGGTCGCGCCCTCCGGATCGCACGAGGAGAGCCTGGGGCATGATAGACACGGTATCGTCGAGAGGCGGAGCAGGGAGTCTTCAATCCCATCCCCGACCTTCACTAGGTGGGCTCTGCCCCCCTTCCCCAAAAGCTGACCACCGCCTCGAATAAACGGGTAGATAAAAGACTTAAACGTTGGCTCGGCGCGGGGGCCTGAGGAGCCTGAGTTCGCTCTTCGACGGTAGGTATATGACCCGATCGACGTAATCCTCCGCCTCATCGAGCGGGATGAGGACCTTGACGAGGGCGTAGGGGGATCGGACGGGCCCTATTATGTCGCGGACCACCCCGATTACTCTCAGATTTTCATCAACTACCACCATATTTTTCAAATCTCTATTGATAGGCCCGGAAAGTTGAACCAAAAAGTTCCTAGACCTCGTGACCAGCTTTACCCTGCCCAGCCTCCTCAACTTGGACTCCCGGACTCCTCAATGAGGACCGCGTTCAGAACCCCGTCTCTGCCAGGCTTGGACGTTATCCTGGCGAGTCCCATCTCCGTCCTGACTATCGCCCCCTTGGTTATGATCCCCCTCCTCTTGAAGAACCTGTTAGACGGGTTGTCGACCAGGTCCAGGATCCTGACCCTCCTCGTGACCGGCCCACTGGACACGTTCACGAAGAGATCTCTGAGGAGCCTGAGCTTGTAGTTCCCTCCCATGCACCTAATCCTCTTGAGCCTCCTCTCTCCTATCGTGGTGAACGCCGGGGGCCTACCTACCTCCCTCCTCCTCCAGCCCCTGGTCTTCTTCAGCTTCCTCCCGGTGGGCCCCCTGCCTCCTGGCATGATCGGTCCGTGGTGATAGTACGGCATGGCTCCTTCCCGGCCTCCCCCGGCACCGCCCCATTTTTAACTCTACCGCCCCCGGCCAGGACGGCCGAGAGGCAGAGCATCGGAACGTCTAGGTGGACTATCCCCACGTCACACCTAGTGATCATGAGGGCCATCATGGCGGAGTATGGGGCCGGGTCGGTCTCAGACCTCCTCCTAAGGATCCCCATGGCGGCCCCGCAGAGAAGCCACGTCAGGATCACCTGAGGGACTCCGAAGCTGACCGCGTCGTTTCCGAGGGCGGAGAGCGTTATGCCATATCCCCTGCCGAACAAGATCGGCCCCACGACTCTGCTCGGATGAATGGGCCTCCTCAGGAGGTAGAACGGCTCTTTGAAGAAGCCGAGGGGCCAGGAGAGTTCGCTCGCCTCGGAGAAGTACGAGAGAGTAGTCGCGGCCCTCCAGACGGGGGATGTCACGCCTAGGAGGATGGAACCCCTCCTCAGCGAGTCCACCCCCACGTACACGGCGGCGGATCCGGCCAGGAGCGCTGCCAGGGTGCCGAGTGAGCCGGAAGTGAGCTCGAACATCCCGGCCGTGAGTAGGGGCAGGAGGCCGTCGGCTCTGTAACCCGTGGAGAGCATGACGAGAGAGACGGCCGCAGCCAGGGGGATCCTGAGGGCTGGCTTCGACTCCCTCACCCTGGCGTACACTGAGGGGAAGGAGAGGAAGGAGAGGAGGGATCCTATGGAGGCCAGGAGGTCCTCCCCCCTAAGATATTCGACCACGACGAGGCCCCTGGAGGAGGCGGAGAGCAGGAGGATCCCCAAGGCGGCAGCCAGAATCAGTGGAGGGATGAGGCGCCTCTCTGAAGATTTCCTGACCACCAAGAGGGCGCAGTAGGAGGTCAGGATGGACAGCCCGATCGCCAGCGGAGGGTCGAATATTGAGGTGGCGGAGAGCGATAGGTAGAGAATCCCCGCGGTCAGGAGGATCGGCCTGAGATCCACCCTGAACGAGAGGTATTCTCCAACGGCGGAGGAGGCGAGACCCACGCATATGAAGGCGAGCGCCTCGGGAGCCGGGGCGAATCCGAGGACCAGGGCGGAGACTATCATTATGGAGTAGGCCACCGAAAGCAGTTCCAGGAGCCCCGGAGCGATCAACCGCCCTCCTCCCCGACTCTGAACGAGAGCGCGGCGGCCACGACCGCGACTGCTATGTAAGAGTAGACGTTCAGGTCTAGGAGCCCGGTCTCTATCCCAACCAGGGAATAGGAGTAGAGGACGGCATAGGGGCCCGGGGACTCTCTGGAGTACAGAAGGCGGAGCAGGAAGGATAGCGCGGCCATACCCAGGAACACCCCGACGACGCCGAAGTCGAGGTAGAACTGGGCTAGGATGGAAGCGGTCACGGACACCCCGGGTCTCGCCCCGACGAGGTCGGCCACTATGGTCCTCGGCCCGATCCTGGGGCCAGGTATCCACCTGGCCAGGGAGGAGAACACGGCGGCGTGGACCGAACCGTGCGTGACCCCTCCGTAGCCGAACCTCTGGACGAGGAGGTCGAAGTAGCTGGCGGTCAGGGTCACCCTCTCCAAGGCCGCGGACCAGGGAGAGACCGGGAGTCCGCTGCCAGCCAATCTAGCGAACGTGGCCGCCAGATACAGGCTGGAGATCCCGATGGTTAGTGCCAGAGCCGTCATGGGCCTCATCAGACCGCGGAGGTATGAGGAAGCCACCACGGCCAGGAGGAGGGCCACCATCTCAGTCCTGTAGCCGAGTAGGGTGACCACGGCCAGGCTGGAGAGGGAGGCTGCAAGCAGGAGTCCGGTCTCCTCGTCCGTTCTTGGCTCAGAAGATCCGAGTATGAGGGCTACCCCGGGGACCACTGACCAGGCCAGGTAGTTGTAGATGGGGGACAGCCTCCTCCTCACCTCCTCATTTAGTAGGGGGATTCCCCCAGCGTGCCTTATCTGGAGGGCGAACCCCGCCACCCCGACGAGGAGTAGGATCCACCCGAGCCTGGGGGTGAAGCCCCTCCTGGAGATCCTCAGATCCCTGGCCTCCAACCCGCCAAGAGCGAGACCCAGCAGGCACCCAGCCAGGCCCGTGAAGATCGCGATCCTGGTGGGTGGAGAGTACGAGACTTCGGCCAGGCAGAAGAAGAAGCCCAGGCCGAGGGCGAGAGACCACGGGCCAACCAGAAGGTCTGCCGCGGCCCTCGCCGGCCAGGCGTCCCACCCGGGGATCAGATTGGAGGCAGACTTGAGGGCCCTTCCGGCGGTCGCGAGGGCCCCAGACAAGAGAGAACCCACCACTGACCGCCTGAACTCATCCCTGAGGGTTCTAGTGGAGGAGGAGATAGCACGAAAGAGGAGGCTCTCTCTGAGGAGAACTCCTGGGGCCCCCGCCCTCTTGATGGCCGAGAGTATTCTGCTCTCGGGGGCGGACCTCACCAGGAAGGAGATCAGCAGGGGAGATCACCTCACACCTTGGGCACGAGGTAGAGCCTCTGAGTGTCCACGAGTTCCCCCAGCTTCCTCGCGTTGTTGAGGATCTCCCCGTAGGACCCGGGCCTGGAGAGGGACTGCTCGGTCCCGATGTAGAGGATCACCCCGTCCGCCAGCACCCGGTCGTACTCTATGCCGAGTTCAGCCAGGATGGCATCCAGCTCCGAGAGGTCCTCCGGCCTCAGAGCCTCCATGGCCGAGGGCGTCCTGACGAGGAGGTAGTTGTCGTACACGTACACCGTGCAGGGGTAGGGGATCCTCTCCCTCACCCTCGAGTTTATCTCTATGAAGTCCACGGCGTTCGACCTGAGGCCGGGGACGACCACGGCCAGATTAGAGAACCTTATCTTCAGGGCGGCCACGCCGTATCCGCCAGCTACCTCCTCGGCCAGGCCCTGCATCCTCTCGGAGAGACCCAATATGGAGTCCTCCTCGAGGGCCCCGCGCAGGGGGACGAAGATCACGGAGGGGGAGGCCGTGTAGAACTCTATGGAGTCCGCCGCCACGTCCTCCAGGTACGCGTTAGACCCCCCTATTGTCAGGGGCGTCTCGCCGAGCCAGCCGTAGAGACTGGACGAGGAGACGGCCGATATCAGCAGATCTCCGTTGAACTGAGATCCGTTTCCTATCCACCTCCCTGACACCCTGGCCCTGACGACGAAGCCGAGGGCGGCGAGCCTCTTGAAGTCCATGACGGCCCTCTCTATATCCAGGCCGGAGTACGTCATCCTTATCTCCTGGGGGAAGAGGTAGCCGGACAGTATGTAGGCGGAGAGCGCCAGGACCAGAGCCAGGGCCAGGAGATCTACTGGATTCAAGCCGAGTACCCTCTTCTTCTCCACGTCTACTATCTTCAACGTGGGATCCCCCGCCCACTCGGGAGAGCTCACTAATAAGTTGAGTCCAGAACCGCGCCTGCTCCACTGCCCTGGGGATCTCACTGTCCCTCCCAGAGGCGACCAGGTACCCGTCCCACTCCAGCGCCTCCTCGACCAGTCTCTCTCTGTGGCACGCCGCTCCGAGGAAGTAGAGGAGCCTCACGTGGAGCCTGTGGTACCTCTCAGTGGCGGGGCCGTGGAGGTTGGAGTACAGAGACCAGTCGCCGGTGTCGTACAGCTCGACAATATCCTCCAGCGTGGTCAGCCCGTCTTCGAGAAGTGAGGAGGCCCTCTCATCCCCCGTCAGGGAGGAGTATATCCACAGCCCCTTCAGCGAGAGCATGAACCCATTGAGAACGAGGTCGTCCGGGGCGTCGGAGTACTCCACGTAGAAGGGGCGGCCACCCTCCACCCTCTCCAGGGTGAAACTCCTCCCCCCTATGAGGGAGACGGGACCGCCGAGTTCCACCCTCACCCCCCCTCGCTCTGGGGGGAGGAAGAAGGCCTCCACCAGGAGTTCGGCAGTCTCCATCAGGTCCTCCCCTCCTCCGAGCCTGGAGGCCATGGCCATGTAGCCAGCCCCCAGACCCTGGGAGATGGAGGAGTACCAGGGGTAGGGCCCTCTCACCCAGGAGAAGTAGTGCGGGAGGAGGCCTACCCTCCTGCCGTCTATGGACCTAACCTCCACGTATTCAGAGAGTTCCTCCATCACTCGGACGAAGCTCTCTTCATCCCCCTCGTACTCTATGAGTTCAGTGGCGTAGTTCAGGGCGTTTATGGGGTGGAAGTTGAACCCCTGGCCGGAGAGGTAGACCATCGGTATGGAGTGGCCCGGGAGGAAGAACCTCTCGAAGAGTTCGGGCTCTCGGCCCGACTCGAAGAAGAGTTCAGTGGCCTCTACCGAGACCCTGAAGGCTCTAGCAGAGGCGTCAGACCAGAGGGAGGAGCGGTAGACAGAGAGGGCCCTCTCGGCTATGCGCTCTAGCTCCTCCCTCAGCCTGGATCCCCTGGGGGCAGAGTCGACCTCCCGGACTATCTCGGCCAGCTCCGGGGGGAGTTCGGAGTCGGGGGCCCCGCCGCCCCGCCCGCGAGATGAGCAGGCTAGCAAAAAAATCAGTAAGAGAGTCGGGAGGAGAAGGGGGGGCAGAAGCTTCTTCCTCAACCCGGCTACCCTGAGCCTCTCTTCAGAAGCCCTCGAACTTGCTCTCCTCTTCCTCCTCCTTCTCCTCCTTCTCTTCCTCCTTCTTCTCGTAAGGCTTGGCGGCTATTATGTCGTCGGTCTTTATTATCAGGATGGCGGTCTCGGTGGCCGCGGAGAGGGCGTTCTTGACCCCCCTGAAGGTGTCTATCACCCCGAGCTGCCTCATGTCGGCCACCTCCCCGGCTATCGGGTCGACCCCGTAGGAGTCCTTGCCCTCGGCGTGGGCCTTCCTCAGCTGTACGAGGACGTCAACGGAGTCCATCCCGGCGTTCTCGGCCAGTATCCTGGGTATGGACTCGAGGGCGTTGGCGAAGGCCTCCACGGCGAGCTGCTCCTTCCCGCCAACCCTCTCAGCGTAGTCCCTGAGCCTCCTGGCCAGCTCCACCTGTATCGCTCCCCCTCCCCAGGCTGCCTTCCTGTCTTCGACCACGTTCCTCACCACATAGAGGGCGTCCTTTATCCCCCTCTCCGCCTCGTCTAGTATGGTGTCGGCCCCTCCCCTTATCAGTACGGTGACGGCCCTCGGGTTCTTGCACTCCTCCACGAACACCATCCTGTCCTCTCCTATCTTCCTCTCCTCGACCAGCCCGGCGTGTCCGAGGTGCTCCGGGGCCAGGTCGTCCAGGTTGTTTATTATCCTCCCTCCGGTGGCCCTCTCGAGTCTCTTCATGTCCTTCTCGCTCACCCTCCTGACCGCCATTATCCCCTTCTTGGCGAGGAAGTGCTGGGCCACCTCGTCTATCCCCTTCTGACAGAAGACCACGTTGGCGCCGGTAGAGGCAATCTTCTCCACCTTCTCCTGGAGCATCTTGGTCTCCTGCTCTATGAAGGTCCTCAGCTCCTCTGGGGAGGATATCTGAACCTCGACGTCTATCTCGGGCTTCTTCACCTCCAGGGACAGGTTGAGCAGGGCTATCTTGGCGTCCTTGATCACCTTAGGCATGTCCCTGTGGACCACCTCCTTGTCGAGGACGACTCCCCTGATGAACTCGCTCTCTGCCAGGCTCTCTCCCCTCTTCTTCAGTATCTTCACGTTGTCTATGTCCACGACCACCCTGTCCCCCTGAACCTCCTTCACCGCGTTCACGGCCTCCACGGCTATCTCGGCGAGCTTCTTCCTCGCCCCCCTCACCAGCTTGCTGCTCATGGCCGTCTCAGCGACCTTCTTGAGGAACTCCTGGTCGGACGGGTCCACCTCTATCGCGAGTTCATCCAGCTCCTGCTCGAGGAACTTCAGAGCCTTCTCAAAGCCGTCTATTATGATAGACGGGTGTATGTCCTTGTTGAGCAGATTCTCGGCCTCGGTGAGCAGCTCCCCGGCCAGGACCACCGCGGTGGTGGTGCCGTCCCCGACCTCCTTGTCCTGGGCCTTGGCCAAGTTCACCATGATCTTGGCGGCCGGGTGGGCGACCTCCATCTCCTCCAGTATGGTGGCCCCGTCGTTGCTGATGGTTATGTCCCCGAGGGAGTCGACTATCATCTTGTCCATCCCCTTGGGGCCGAGGGTGGTCTTGACGGCGCTCGCTATGGCCCTGGCGGCCATTATGTTTATCCTCCTGGCCTCCTCTCCCCGAGTCCGGGTCGTTCCCTCCTTCAGGATCAGGACGGGCCTACCTCCTATTGTGGCAAGGGCCATTTGATCACCCCCCCGAAGCCCGGAGGAGCCTCCGGAGCACCCCCCCGAATTCGCAATATAAAATTATTTTTCAGGAGAGGGGGGCTCGGGGTGATCTCCCCATGCCAAAGATCGGTATAATAGGCGGTAGCGGGCTCTACGAACTCCTGGAGGAGGCCGAAAGGGTGGAGGTGGACACTCCCTTCGGCTTGGTCAGTGTGTCAGTGGGGACCATCGGAGGGAGGGAGGTGGCGTTCATACCCAGGCACGGAGAGAGGCACGGGACTCCCCCCTTCAGGGTGAACTACAAGGGGAACCTCTACGCCCTGAGGAGGCTGGGGGTGGTGAGGGTCCTCGCATCGAACGCCGTCGGGGCCATAGATCCGAAGCTTGAGCCCGGAACTCTCCTCGTCCCAGACGACCTCATAGACATGACCAAGAACAGGGAGTACACGTTCTACGACGGAGAGACCAAGATAGAGATAGACGGGGTGGTCATTAGGGGGGTGGCCCACGTCTCGATGACCCCCCACACGTACTGCCCGGAGCTCAGGAGGGCCCTGCTGGAGGCCGGGGAGTCTTTGGGCCTGACGATGGTGGACGGCGGGGTCTACGTCTGCGCGGAGGGGAACAGATTCGAGACTCCAGCTGAGATAAGGGCATTCAGGATACTGGGCGGGGACGTGGTGGGGATGACCGGCTGCCCGGAGGCCGCCCTGGCGAGGGAGCTGGCCATGTGCTACGCCACGGTGAACATAGTGACGAACTACGCCGCGGGGGTGAGGGGGGCCGCTAAGCTGACCCACGAGGAGGTGGCCGAGATATTCTCCAGGAGGATAGAGGACGTGAGGGCCCTGTTCAGAGAGGCCGTGGCGAGGATCCCTGAGGAGAGGAGCTGCCCGTGCAAGGACGCCCTCAGGGGGGCTGTGGCGACCAGATGAGGCTATCGGAGGCCATACCAAAGCTAGAGTCTCTGAACGTGGAGGGGGCCAAGGTCTTCCTCAGAGTGGACATGAACCTCCCCATAGACTCGAGCGGGGAGATAATGGACGAGACCAAGGTGAGGCAGGCTGCCAGGACCGTCAGGGAGCTCCTGAACAGGGGGGCCGCCGTGGTTGTGGGCACCCACCAGGGGCGACCGGGCAAGACCGACTTCGTCTCGACGGAGAGACACGCTCAGATACTGTCGGAGATACTGGGCCAGGAGGTCGTGTGGGTAGACTCGGTCCTGGGGAGGTCCGCGAGGGAGGCCATAGATTCCCTGAGGCCCGGGGAGGTCCTGTTCCTGGAGAACCTGAGGTTCCACTCGGAGGAGAACATAGAGGGGCCTCCCGACCTGCTGCTCAGGACCCACTTTGTGAAGAGGCTCGCCCCCCTCTTCGACGCCTACGTCAACGACGCCTTCCAGGCCGCCCACAGGTCTCAGCCCTCTCTGGTGGCGTTCCCCTACATACTCCCATCGGCGGCCGGGAGGCTCATGGAGGATATGATAAGGGAGATGGAGGAGATAGACTCCGCTGAGGGGAGCAGGCTCTTCATACTGGGCGGGGCCAAGGTGCTGGACAAGCTTAGGGTGATGGAGCACGCCCTGAGGAGTGGGAGGGTCTACGAAGTGCTCTGCGGCGGGCTCATAGGGATCATAATGGCCATGGCGGCGGGCAATCGGATAGAGGCCCAGCTCCCGCCGCTGAAGGAGTTCCAGATAGTCCTCCTAGCCGCGAGGGGGATACTGGAGAAGTTCGACGGGAGGGTTTTCTACCCGGTGGACTTCATAGTGGAGGGGGAGGACGGGAGAAGGATCGTGGCGCCCGTCTACTCGGTCCCGAGGGGGAGGATAGGAGACATAGGCCCCGGGACCGTGGAGGTATTCGCCGACAGGATAAGGCTGGCCGACGTCGTGGTCGCCAACGGCCCCATGGGGATATTCGAAGAGCCGGAGTACAGGAGGGGAACCATAGAGATCGTTAGGGCGGCGGCCTCGGCCAGGAGGGAGTCGATACTGTGCGGGGGGCACCTGAGCGTCGCAGCCTCCCTGGCGAAGGTGGGCGGGGCCAGGGTCTACACGGCCGGGGGGGCCGTGATGTACAGGCTGGCTGGCCTCCCGCTCCCGGCCGTGGACGCGCTGATAGGGGGGAGGGGGCCGTGATAAGGGTCGGGGTGGTCGGCTTCGGCACGATAGGGTCCAGGGTGGCCTGGGCCGTGGCCAGGCAGCCGGACATGACCTTAGTGGGGGCCGTGAAGAGGACGCCGGACTTCAGGGCCAGGATATGGTCGGGGGAGGTGGACTTCTACGCGGTGGATAAGGAGAACCTAAGGGCGTGGGAGTCCTCCGGGGTCCGGGTCGTGGGCACGATGGAGGATCTCCTAGAGGGGGTGGACGTGATCGTGGACGCGACGCCAGCCGGGATGGGGGAGAGAAACTCGAGGATCTACAAGAGGGCCGGGATCAAGGCGATCTTCCAGGGGGGAGAGAGGCCCGAGGTGGCCGAGGTGAGCTTCGTCGCTCAGGTGAACTACGGCGAGGCCGTCGGGAAGGACGGCGTCAGGGTGGTCTCCTGCAACACCACGGCCCTCAGCAGAATAATCAACCTGCTGAACAGGAGCTACGGGGTGGAGGAGGCCTACGCGGTCATAGTGAGGAGGGCCGCGGACCCTGGGGAGGTGAGGAAGGGCCCGATAGATGCGTCCGTCCTTGACCCTCCGTCCATCCCATCCCACCACGCAGAGGATCTGAGGACCGTGCTAGGGGACGTGAGGGTTGAGACGGCCGCCGTGAAGGTCCCAACGACCCACGGACACCTCCACGCGCTGAGGATCCGCCTGAAGAGAGAGGCTTACAGGAGGGACGTCGTGGAGGACCTGCTCGGCGAGAGGAGGATAGCCCTGGTCTCCTCGAGGGAGGGGATAAACTCGACCAGCCACTTGCTGGAACTTGGAAGAGAGTTAGGCCGGCCGAGGGGAGACATATACGAGGTCGTTGTGTGGGAGGACTCTGTGACCGTCAGGGGGAGGGACCTGTTCCTCTGGGCGGGGGTGCACCAGGAGGCCATAGTGGTCCCGGAGAACGTGGACGCTATCAGGGCGCTCGCCTCGGAGGTTGACGCGGAGCGCTCCATGGACGCGACTGACTCCACACTCGGGATCGTCAGGGGGTGGCTCACTAGGACTCCAGGCTGACGGAGAGCTTCCTCCAGGAGGCGGCGAGACCAGAGTACGAGACCACCATGTATATCAGGGCCGTGAAGAGGGCATCCGAGGGTCTCGACGAGAGAACAGCCACGGCCCCCAGCGCAGGTATTACCGCCCCGTTCATGAGCGTAGATTTCCTGAAAGAGGAGAAGATCTCCTCTGGGCCAGTCTCTCCGAGCATCCTGGAGGAGATCTTGTCGGCCATCAAGAACGTAAAGAGGGCCACCAGCATCGCGGACACCGTCACTAAGGGTGAGGGGGAGGAGAGCCCAAATCTCACAGAGGCCGAGACGCTGAGGAGCATTATCGTCGGGGGGATCACCACGACGACGGAGAGAAGCCTCAGGCCCCGCTCCCTCGCCGACCGCTCTGCCTCGCCCTTCATCCCGGGTCACCTCAGGACACGTCGAAGTCTTTAAAAAAGGGGCGCGGTCAGGGTAGCCAAGTAATAGCGCGCGAGGGTGAGGTGTCAGGCATGCCTGAAAAGGAGCACGTTAACGTGGTGTTCGTGGGCCACGTAGACCACGGGAAGTCCACGCTGATAGGCAGGCTGTTCTGGGACGCCGGGCTCATAAAGGAGCTGCCTCCAGAAGAGCAGGCCCACGACGCGAAGTTCGCGTGGGTGGTGGATAGGCTGAAGGAGGAGAGAGAGCGGGGCATGACGATAGACCTCTTCCACACCAAGATAGAAACTCCGAAGAGGATGATAACCATAATAGACGCCCCAGGTCACAGGGACTTCGTCAAGAACATGATAACGGGCGCCAGCCAGGCCGACGCAGCCATACTCGTCGTATCGGCCAAGCAGGGAGAGGGGGTGCAGGAGCAGACTAGGGAGCACGTCTACCTCGTGAGGACCCTGGGCGTCAACCAACTGGCCGTCGCTATAACCAAGATGGACGACCCGACCGTGAACTACAGCAAGGAGCGGTTCGAGCAGCTCAAGGAAGAGGTGTCAGACCTCCTGAGAAAGGTCGGCTTCGATCCCAGCAAGATACAGTTCGTCCCGTGCAGCGGTCTGGTGGGAGACAACGTCTACAAGAGGAGCGAGAATATGCCGTGGTACGACGGCCCGACCCTCTACGAGGTCATGGATACCTTCACCGCCCCGCCCAAGCCTGTGGACAAGCCCCTCAGGCTCCCGATACAGGACGTGTTCACCATAACTGGCGTGGGCACCGTGGCGGTCGGGAGGGTTGAGACCGGCGTCCTCAAGCCCGGAGACAAGGTGATAATAGAGCCGATCCACAAGGTGGCTGAGGCCAAGAGCATAGAGATGCACCATCAGAGGCTGGAGAAGGCCATTCCAGGGGATAACATAGGAGTCAACCTGAAGGGCGTCGAGAAGAAGGAGATCAGGAGGGGGGACGTGATAGGGCATGTCGACAACCCGCCCACGGTCGTGGATGAGTTCACCGCCCAGATAGTGATACTGAGCCACCCGACGGCGATAGCCGCTGGCTATACGCCGGTGCTACACGCCCACACCGGGCACGTGGCCGCCAAGATGGTAGAGCTCGTGAGGAAGCTCGACCCGAGGACCGGCCAGGTGATAGAGGAAAGCCCGAGCTACCTGAGGAAGGGAGACGCCGCCATAGTCAGGTTTAAGCCGATAAAGCCGTTCGTCCTGGAGAAGTACTCCGAGTTCCCGCCGCTGGGTAGGTTCGCGATAAGGGACATGGGGATGACGATAGGGGCTGGCATAGTACTAGACGTGAAGCCCATAGAGAGGAAGAAGTAGGGGGAGCCCCCCCCACAACTCTTTATGACCCGCCTGGTGATCCGGCATGGTAACGAGGTTAAGGGTGGAGCTGGTCAGCACTAACGTGAAGAACCTGGACAGGGTGGCCAGGGAGTTTAAGGAGATAGCGGAGAGGATGGGGGTCAGGATAAGGGGGCCCATACCCCTCCCGACGAAGAGACTCAGGGTAGTCACCCTCAGGAACCCCTCGGGAGAGGGGACTAACAGGTACGATAAGTACGAGCTGAGGGTACACAAGAGAATAATAGACATCCCCAACCCGGATGAGAGGTTCATAAGGAAGATGATGACCGTCGAGATACCCAGCGACGTGAAGATAAGCATAGTCATGTTGTAGAGAGGCGCGGGTCCTGCTCCCTCCCCCTCAACTGATTGGATGGCGCCGGGGGTGGGATTTGAACCCACGCGGCCCCGAGGGGGCCACCGGCTCTCAAGGCCGGCGCCTTGTCCGGGCTAGGCTACCCCGGCGCTATGAAGAATCGGTGCCCCGGCAAAAAATATTGTGGGATTACTTGAGTGGTACGTACTTGCTGGCCCTGGTTGCTCCCTTTCCGGGGCGGCCGTGCCTCACTATCCTGTTCGTCATTGCGAACTCTCCGAGATAGTGCCCGATCATCTCTGGCGTTATCTTCACCTCGACAAACTCCTTTCCATTGTGGACCGCTATCCTCATCCCGACCATCTCTGGGAGGACTGGCATGTCCCTCCTGTGGGTCCTTATGACCTTGTCCACCCCTCTCTCCCTGTACTTCCTGATCTTCTCCAGGAGCTTCTTGTTTTCAGGAGACAGGCCCCTCCTGAGGGTCCTCCTTATCCTGGCTGGCATCACCCGGGCGAGTTCGTCGAATGTCATGGCCTGAAGTTCCTCCAGCGTGTATCCCCTGTAGGTGAACTCCTTTGGCATCTCGCTACCCCGAGATCTTGCTGGAGGGTCTCTGATATATAAAATTCCTCAGAGCTTGGCCCTCTTCTTGGCCCTGCCCGTCTTCCTGGCGGCTATGTGCCCGACCTTCTGCCCGGGCGGAGCCCACCTGGAGACTGTGGTCGGCTTGCCGGGGCGCTTGTGAGACCCTCCGCCGTGCGGGTGGCTGCACGGGTTCATGGCGACTCCCCTCACCTTGGGCCACCTCTTCGGGTGGACCCTCTCCTTATAGAACGCAACCCCCGCCTTGAGGAGGGGCTTCTCTATCCTGCCTCCTCCGGCCACCACGCCTATGGTCGCCCTAGCCCTCCCGGTCACTATCTTCTCCTTCCCGGAGGGGAGCCTGAGTATTACCCTGTCCCCCTCGTGGGCGAAGACGAGGGCGTACGTCCCGCTCCTCCTGGCTATCTTGCCCCCGTCCCCCGGCCTTATCTCCACGTTGCAGACGAGGGACCCGTCCGGTATCTCAGCTAGGGGGAGGACGTTGCCCACCCTCGGCCTGGCCCCCGGACCTATCTCCACCCTCTGACCGATGTAGGCCCCCTCGGGCGGGACGTAGTAGAACTCGGTGCCGTCCTCTAGCCTCACCTTGGCCAGGGG
>Ga0180302_10000899_pt1 | contig 13870 bp, 14 predicted proteins | sample GuaBasSediGuay17_FD_121794 | JGI IMG/M metagenome (GOLD analysis project Ga0180302, IMG submission 121794) | Subseafloor sediment microbial communities from Guaymas Basin, Gulf of California, Mexico - Guay17, Core 4571-4, 12-15 cm | ecosystem: Environmental > Aquatic > Marine > Hydrothermal... | reverse complement strand
TTGAGACCCCTCTAAACCTTAAACCAAGAGCAGCGTTTTCGTAAACGGTTTTCCATGGGAATAGCCCATAATCTTGCAGAATTAAGGATGCATTCCTGACAGGACCATTGACGGGAGAATCGTCTATCATAACCTCTCCAGTTGTTGGTTTAAGCAACCCAGCCATTATTAAAAGGAGAGTTGACTTTCCGCAGCCCGAAGGACCTATTATTGCACAACTATTTCCCCTATCAACTTTAAGATTTACCTCCTCCAATGCAGTTACTCCGTTCGGATAAGTCTTTGAAACACCTTTAACCTTGATCATACACAACGGATTCATATGGTATTGGTTTTAATATTAATTTCTTGTTCAAGGCCCAATTCAGATATCTTTCATAAAATTCAACCGGTAGTTTTTGAGGTAAAGGATATTTCGGTATTTTATAAAATTTTGCAATGTCTTTTGGAATTCTGGCAAGCTGATAAAAATCTTCCTTGTACTTCTCAGGATTCGTATTTATTCTTCTAACCGCCTCTGCATAACATTCCAAAAATTTCTCGATTTTTTCTGGTTTTCTTTTCACCACATCTCCTCTAAATACGATAACCGTTTGCGTAATACTTTCGTTGATCATAGCATCACTAATGATTAATTTGGCTCCTTTTGTTTGGGCATAGGTAGCGAGCGGTTCAGGAAGAGTTGCTAGTTCGACCTTATTGTCAAGTAACATTCTCAGCCTAATCGGTATCTGCTTGACATCTAACTTCCTGTAGCTTACGTTGAACTTGCTAAGCAATTCATCAGTAACGTACTCAATAATTGTATTGCTGGATATTGCAATTTCCTTTCCATTCAAATCTTCTATTCCACTAATTGATGAGTTAGGCGATGCTAGTATTGCAAATACACCTTCATCAGGTTTCTTTCCTAGACATAGTGTTACGATCTTCACATCATAACCCTTGCTACGCAAAATCAGTACTGCCAGAGGGTCAGTAATTACTGCATCAACTTTCCCAGCCATTAAGGCCGCATCTCTTTCCAATGCACTATTAAAATTTACAACTTCAATCTCTAATCCATATCTCGAGAATAAGTTCTCATCTTTGGCAACAACAATTGGTAAGGAGTCTTCTATTGGCAGAATTCCAATCACTATTTTTTCCCTTTCTTGGCAACCAAACAATAATAACGGGGTTAATAAAACAAGTAAAAATACGATGGACCTCATACACGAAAGTTAAGTTCACTAAAAAAACATTTGCGATTTTAGGGAAAGTTTAATATAAGAGTAAACGGAGGTGAAAAATCCGAGGTGATATGTGGTGTTAGATGAAACGACAAGAGAGAGAGCAATTGCTCTAGCGGAGTCGATCAAAAACCTTAATGAATATAGGGAATTCCTAAAAATGGAGAAATTATTGAGAGAAGATGGTATAGCCCAAAAAATGATATTTGAACTCCAAAAAAAGCAAGAGGATTTTGTAAGTATGCAACTTAGCGGAGAATTTGACCAAAATCTATTGAATGAGCTTAAAAATTTGCAATCGGAGCTAAATAAGAGAGAGAGCGTCGTAAATTTTATTGAATCTTACAATAAACTATCGTCCATTCTTGAGGAAATTATTGACGTAATAAGCAAGGAGATTGAATTCGATATCGGTGAGATATACAGGAGATAAATTTGGCGTTATTGTGGATCCTTGCCACATAATGCCAGATTATTTTTTAGCCAACAGCACCTATCGGACGAGCATCTTAGCGAAGTAAAGCGGATCTAAAAGTATCTATACTAGGGAACTGCATCAATCTACATGAGATCTTTCTTAGTTATAGGTAACTACGCCCACACAGAACCATTCAAACTAAATGATTTACCTGGAGCTGGAAGAATCGACATTCTTTGTAGATGCGTAGCTCAGGCACTCTTTATATCACACGGTATTAGAAATTACGTCGAAGTCTACCTTTTGCTTCTCGGCCCACCAAATCCTCCGAAAGCAATCAAAATTGTAGGAAATGAAGTTAAAAGAATGAGCCCCGACGAAAGGAACATCGCGGGACACATTAGAAAAGCACTAAAAAAAGACGCCAACAAAGGTTGGTCTAAAGTTCACTCAGGTGTTTATATAGCCAATAAAAATCTGGAAGAACTCCTAAGAGAATTATCAAGCAAGTACGAAATCTACTATTTACATGAAAATGGGGAAGACCTGCATAACATTGCAAAATCCATTAAAAATCCTCTTTTTGTAATCGGAGACCATTATGGATTAACACAAGATCAAGAAAAAGTAACAAAAAGTTTTGCGAGAAAAGTTGTAAGGGTTTCGCATATTTCACTTCTAGCAGAGCAGTGTATAACAATAGTACATTACTTACTGGATAGAAATTTTATAGAAATTAAATCTAAACCTAGAAATTTCTGAACCCTCATCTCAATGAGGAACTTACTCTGAAACTTCAAGTAAACTAAATCTAGTCAATCTGTTATTGTTCACATTTCATCTCTCACCCTACGGATTCATTAAATTTCCGTTTTGACAAGAGTAAATTGTGCAAAAGCATTTGGATTAACTCATCAATGAAGTTTTGTGGAATCAATTTTCAGTTTAAGAAAAAACTTTATTTTTCCATACATATTCGCTCGTGCATGAAACTCTTGTTGATTCATGCTGATTACATGGAATACGAGATCAAGAAAAAAACAAAGTTCGCAGAAGAATTTGAAAAAAAAAGAGAGAAACTTGAAGAGGTCCTAGTTGTTTTTACCTCAGTTGAAAGGGGGGATAACGAGCGGATTGTTTCAAAAGCTGCTAGGGAGATAAGAGATGTTGCAAAGGCAGTTGGAACAAATACTGTTCTAATTTATCCATATGCTCACCTCTCATCAAATCTTGCCGATCCCGAAACCGCAGTTAATATGCTAAAAGCCTTACAGAATGAATTGTCGGATCTAGACGTTCATAGGGCACCATTTGGATGGTACAAATCTTTTAAGATATCATGTAAAGGTCATCCTCTTTCCGAACTTTCCCGTGAAATTGGTGGTGAAGTTGAGGCTGAAGTAACGAAGGCTCTAAGAGATGAGGAAGAGAGAGTCGTAAGTTACTGGTATATCCTGACACCAGGGAGAGAACTCATTGAAGTTAAGGACTTCGACTTTGGCCCACACGAAAACCTCAAAAAATTTGCATACTATGAAATGGCCAAAAGGAGGGCCGTAGATGTTGTACCCCCACACGTAGAGTTTATGAGAAGGTTAGAGATTGCAGACTACGAAAATGCAAGTGATAGCGGCCATATGTGCTACTATCCGAAGGGTAGGCTTGTAAAGAGTTTATTGGAACAATTCGTCACTTTAAAATGCGTCGAATACGGTGCGATGGAAGTTGAAACACCGATAATGTATGATAGAAACCATCCAACATTAAGGAGGTATCTTGAAAGATTTCCTGCAAGACAATACATTCTTAAGGGAGATAAGAGAGAATTCTTCCTTCGATTTGCCGCTTGCTTTGGCCAATTTCTCATGCTTGCAAACTCAACAATAACCTACAAGGACTTACCACTCAAAATCTATGAGCTCACCAGATATTCATTCAGGAAGGAGCAAAGAGGAGAACTCGTAGGACTTAGAAGGCTTAGAGCCTTCACAATGCCAGATATGCATACGATCGCAAAGGATATCGAGCAGGCGAAAGAGGAGTTCTTTAACCAATACAAATTGTCGATTGAAGTCCTTAAAGAGATAGGAATAGATCCAGAAGATTACGAAGTTGCAATCCGAGTTACTAGGGATTTTTATGAGAAAAACAAGGAGTTCATACATAGCTTGGTCGACATACTCAACAAACCCATACTAATTGAGATGTGGGACCACAGATTCTTCTATTTCGTATTAAAATTTGAGTTCAACTTCATCGATACCTTAGACAAGGCGTCTGCACTTTCAACAGTACAAATTGATGTAGAAAATGCGGAAAGATACGGAATTACCTATGTTGACTCCGATGGAAGTAAAAAATACCCGCTAATCCTTCACTGTTCAGCGAGTGGAGCAATTGAGAGGGTTATGTACGCTTTGCTCGAAAAAGCAAAACTGGTAATGAACTCCGGCAAGCTGCCCTCCCTTCCAACTTGGCTTTCTCCAATTCAAGTCAGAATAATACCGATCAGTGAAAAACAACTAGACCATGCTCTTAAAATTGCAGAAAAAATAGAATCGGCGGGAATAAGAGTGGACATAGATGATAGGGATGAAACGTTGAGTAAAAAAATAAGGAATGCTGGTTCGGAATGGATACCATACGTCATCGTCGTGGGAGAGAGGGAAGTTGAAAAAAATAAATTGACGGTAACAATAAGATCCAAATCGACTATTGATAAACCCTACAGACTGGAGATGACCCTAGGAGAGTTTCTCGAAATGCTAGAAAGGGAGTGTAAGAACAAACCGTATTTGCCACTGAGTCTGCCAAAAAGACTTTCTCTGCGACCAAAGTTCAGGTGATTTGCAATGGAAGAATACGACATGAGAAAAGAGATGCTAAAATCCATAATTCCGATACTTCTAGGTGCTATTGCCGGATTACTGTCTTTCTTAGTTACGGGAAGCTTCAGACAAAGAGACGCTTTCGGTATCATAATTTTAGTATTTCTTATATATATTCAAAAATATATTTTCCCAAAGCTCGGTATTAAGGTTGAATCAAAAGATTGGGCCGGATACGCCTTCTTAACATTCTCTAGCTGGTATATTTCATGGACAATCCTACTCAATATTCACTAGATCTCTAGCCACCTCCGTAGCCCTTTCAATTATTTCCTCTTCTTGCTTATGGTGACCATTTTCAACGACAACTTTTCCATCCACAATTACCGTGTCAACACAACATCCAGAGGCAGAGTAGACCAAATCCGCTACAAGATTGTGAGATGGCCTCATGAAAACCTTTTTCAAGTCTACAATGGCAAGATCTGCAAGATATCCCTCCTCCACCATCCCCAAATCCAATTTAAAAGCCTTTGACGCGTTCTTTGTTGCCATTGCAAAAACTTCTTCGGCCTTCATGATCGTTGGATCGCCATAATAAAATTTCTGCAAGAGAGATGCAAATTTCATTTCCTCTAGCATATCCAAATTGTTGTTGCTAGCCGCACCGTCTGTGCCCAAAGTCACGTTTAGATTTCTCCTCTTCATCTCCCTAAAATTTAAAACACCGCCAACGCACAACTTCATGTTACTTGTTGGACAATGAACAACAGAAACCCCTCTTTTTGCCAATAAATCAATTTCATCGTCCTTAAGCCAAACCGAATGGGCCGCGATGAGTCTGTCGTTTAAAAATCCGATTTCATCAAGTGCCCTAACTATTCCCTTCCCGTATCTTTTCTCAAATTCTAGGATTTCCTCTCTAGTTTCCGCTAGATGGAAGTGTACAAACGCATTGTATTTCTTAGCCAAATCCATTGATCCCGCTAAACCATCCAAACTGACTGTGTAAACTGCATGAGGGCCAATTGCTGGAATAACTCGTTCGTAATTGCCCAATGCCCTAATCTCCTTTTCTGCTCGTGATAAAGCCTCCTCTAACAAACCCGGATTGAAAAAGTCAAAAAAGGCTGATGATATACATGCCCTTATCCCCGTTTCTTCAACAGCTCTCGCCACCGATTCCGGAAAGAAATACATATCGTTGAAAAAGGTCGTCCCGCTCTTCAACATTTCAATGCACGCAAGTTTTGTTCCCCAATAAACAGCCCTCTCCGTTAACTTTCTTTCCAATGGCCATATTTTTTCTTGCAACCACTCGTGAAGATACATATCGTCAGCATAACCCCTAAACAAAACCATTGCCGCGTGAGTATGGCAATTCACTAAACCTGGGATAACTGCTTTCCCCTCTGCTTCTATTACGATATCTGACTTGTCGCAGACGTCACCAATCTTGGAAATCCTATTCTCTTCTATTAGCAAATTTCCTTCTACAACACCCCTTCTTGTTAATATTTTTCCATTCTTAATTAGTATCATGCTACAATTACGGCTGAACAATTTAAAAATTTTAAAAATTGAGTTCGTCTTCCCAAATAAATTTCACAGCGCTACCAACGATATCTAAACAAATCTCCGCATTTTGTTTTGCTTTTCTCACAATTTCTTCGTAATCGACTGAAGCTCCCTTTATTCCATGTGCATAGTTATCCATCGTACAAATTGTTGCATAACGCAATCCAAGCTCCTTTGCAATTGTTGCTTCACTTCCAGCTGTCATTCCAACGCAATCCGCAAAGTTTTTTATCATTCGAATTTCTGCTCGAGTTTCCAATCTAGGTCCTCTTGTCTGGAAATACACACCTCTCTCCAAAACAGGGAACTTTGACTTCTTCTTTGCAAATTTTATGAGCACATCCCTAAGGTATGCATCAAATCCTGGCGTAACATGAACCAGTCTATCGTTATATATCGTCACTCCACTGAAAAAATCAATGTAGTCATCCGGTATTATTATTGCTGGAATTGAGATGTCATCTCTAAGAGACCCCACCGAACTCATTCCTATTACGTAATTCACGCCCATTAACTTAAAAGCATAAAAGTTGGCTGAATGGTTTATCCTATGGGGCGGCTTGTTTTTTTCCTTACCATGTCTTTGGATAACAACCACCTTGATTCCGCCAATATATCCAATGTTGGCTTCCGCGTTGCCATAAGGTGTTTTGACGTCTAGTTTTTTCATCTCAGAAAAAATTTCCGAATCAAGTATGTGCGTTCCACCAATAATTCCTATCATTCGTTTATCCTCCAGTGACCTCCCCCTTCTTTTTGACCGTTACGTGGAGGTAGAACTCGCCGTTCTTTCTAACGAGTTTAGAGCCGCAAATTTCCCATTCTTCGAAGGAAGGTTGGTGTGCAAGTGCAACTTTAATACCTCCTCTAACACCGCAAATGGGAATGCGAGCCCAATACTCAGCGAGTTTGTTATCTGTTTTTCGGATATCCACCAGGTCTTTTCTTATGAAAAGGTATTCTTTTTCAGGGTCAATCTTCCGATATGTTCTTTTCCCTTGTTGCTTTGTTGCTGAATAAACTTTATCTTCTCCTGTCTTTAAGTAGCGTTGGAAGTTGTTGTATTCTCGATTTAGTAGCTCGAGCTTTCCCTTTGTTAATCCTACGAGCTTGCACTTGATGGTCTTTTTTACTCCCACATTCTTTATACTGAGTTCAAGTATAGAAAATTTACCTACCCCAATTCATCTCCGCCCTTACGGAGCCTTCTTAGCGACTGAAAGTAAATTCTCCCGCTTTTTTCAATTCTTTTGATCTCGCCCCTCAACTCTAGAACTTTCAAGACGTCATCCAATTTGCCCTGATGGGAGATCTCAAGATTTAAAGGATCAAGACCGAATTCTGTGAAGAGAAGAGACTTCAATTCCCACTGATCCAACTCAACTTTGAGTTTCAGTAACTTCAAAATTAGTTCGGACAAATCCTCAACGAAGTTCCATGGGAACACCACCCAAGTGTAATCCAAGAGGTAATCACCTAAATAGTCAGGAATGAACTCAGAATTTTGGAGCATTAGTAATGCGGAGGTCTTAGTATGTTTTGCCTTTATTAATTTCAAAGCATTGCTCATAGTCCTCCCGGTATTGATCAAGTCATCCACGACCAAAGCGGAGTTGCACCTGACAAACTTCGGGTCATCTAATTCAAGGCTAACAAGTCTTCCACAGCCTAAATAGTCCCTAATTACTCTGGCCGCAAACCATCCTCCCTTTGCAAGAGCTACAATTAGTTCGGGTTTATACCCATCTTCAATGATTTGAAAGGCAACTTTTCTACAAAGTGAATCCACATAACTCCAGCTAACGGTCACGTATCTTTCCAATTCAACCACCGTAGAATCTCAATCTAACAACCTCACCGCCTGGAACATAGACCGTAACGTTACCGGGCATAGGATTTAAATTAATTTTCTTTTGAAACTCGGTCTGCTCCTGCCAAGTTGATGAGTTAACAAGGAAGACACCTCTGTAAAATCCCGTACCATAGGTATGAACGTGACCGCAATGAAGAACGTCGGGAATGTCCTCGATCACAAGATAATCTTCTCTTTCTGGTGCAATCGGGGTTCTTGCACCATACAGTGGGCATAAATGTCTCTTCCTCAAGAATTCTTCAAGAACTTTATGCGGTTCTTCATATTTCAGCCTTGGAATTTTCATAACCATATCATCTATGCTTCTACCGTGATAGACTAGCACTTTAACACCATCAAGATCGATGTAGGATGGATTACCAACGTGGTGAACATTTTTTGGAAAAAGCTCCTGGATTTCCTTGGGAAGAGCAGGTTGGGGTTCTGCTTGTCTCACTGCATCGTGATTGCCGGGAGAAATGATTACTTTTATTTTTGATGGTATTTCCTCAAAAAAGGATGCTGCCAGTTCATATTGCTCGTAAATGTCAACCACTTCCAAGTCCCTCTCCTGTCCTGGATAAACTCCAACTCCGTCAACTATATCTCCCGCCACTACCACGTACTTAACGGTACTAGCAAGCTCTCTTGATTTTTTATTTCCAAGTTCACAATTTAGCCATTTAGTGAAAACCTTCCATTCTTTTTTCAAGAACTCTCTACTTCCAAAATGAGTATCGGATATAAAAGCGATCGCAAAATCTTTTTTAATCTTCTTATCGTTGCTTGGAATATCCGGAAAATATATTCTATCTACGAAGAGATTTCTGCCACGCAATTTTCCAGTAACTCCAATAACTTCATCGCAAACCAATTCTTCCACCACTTTCATAGTTTTACTTGCTACACAGGTTATTCTTCCGGTAGGATCCTCGAGTTCAATAAAATAGCAGTTTTTAGACTCCCTAATACTGGAAATCATTCCGATAACGCTGATATCCTCCGAATTTATTTTGCCTATGTTTCCAATTTGAACGCTGGGAATCCTGCTACGTAGTATCCGAGCCAATTTTTCGTATCTTGACTGAAAATAGTAGATAAAATCTTCGATCTTTCCTTCAGTTACAGACAATCCCGTAACGTCCTTTAAAATTTTTATTTCGGTCTCTTTCCTTTTAACTTGTCTTTGCTCTTCGTTCAATACCTGAGTTCGCTTCTTCGATAAATTCTCGATTGCTTTCCTGACGTCATCCTCACCGATTATGAACTTACCGTTCGCGATTTTACAAACTTCGGAAATGATTTCATCTAGGTCTTTGTATTCGCAAAGAAGCTCTGCGGCTTTTGGATTTATGTTTATACCCCTAACTAAGAACTTTTTTGCTATCGTTGCCAGATCGATATTTTTAATTACCATCTGCTCTCCTCCATTTCGTATGGAAACCGATTCAAGAGCTGTTAAGGTCATAAAAGACTTGATCTCAACATTAATTATCGTTGCGGTTGTACTTGGCCTAGGCGTTGCTTTAACAGGAACTTGGCCTTTTATGGTTGCGGTCGAATCTGGGAGCATGATGCCTCATCTGAATCCCGGTGACGTTGTAATCCTACTCGGTCTCACTAGAGTTAACAAAGTTGTAACGTGGAGTGAAGGGGCTCTAACGGGTTATAAGAGCTTCGGTGATTTTGGTGATGTTATTGTCTACAAACCAAATGGGCACGGAAAGCCCATAATACATAGAGCAATAGCATACGTCCACAAAGGCGATAACATCCCAATTCTGCTTAATGGAAAACTGGTCCTGACTAACATAAAAGCCGAAGATGAGGGGTACATAACCCAAGGGGATAATAAGAGAACGAACAAAATTCCAGACCAACTCGCTCCTTCATTCCTATCTCCAACAGGGGAGAGGATCAAACCCGTAAAGACCGATTGGATAGTAGGTGTTGCAAAATTCAAAATACCGTATCTAGGCTACGTAAGACTCCTCATACCTATCTAATTCTGGCCCTTACCGTAACAAACATGGGCCCCCTGACATCTATTTCTCCCCCCTGCCAAATTATGTATCTCCTAACGTTTTCGTGAAGATCGAGGTTGATATCGGATAGACCCTCCACAACTCTAACTCTAACCGTCAGCGTTTCTAAATTTGACTTAACCGCATTCTCTATTTTGCTTGCCGCATAGTACGAAAATGAATCTATGTACCTAATTCCCGTTAAAACTCCTTCTTCAAAATACTTCTTCCACTCCTCATTTCTTGGAATGCCATAAATGCTAGAATTGTAAACCACTATTTCGTTAGCATAAGCTGGACCACACAATTTCGTGTTCGCTTCCTCCTCTACAACGAAAACTTCCACTTCTCTACCGAATAACTCCCCTCTAAAAGCTAAAAAACTGCATGGAGATGAAGTGTCGGCATATTTCTCTGCAGTTTCTATGATGCTTCTAGCAATCTTGAGTCCAGTGATGCTTTCTGGAACCATTTTAATCTGAATGTTCCTCGCGATGTCTATGTCACTTAGTTTTATTTCACCATAAATCTGTGGGTAAACCAGTTTTCTTACGTCTTCGTAACCGTAGATGACCATGGCAAGCCTCTCCACACCCAGACCCAAGTTCATAACCGGATATTCGATGTCGTATTCGGCTAGAGCGGTTGGTGAATAAATACCAAACGTCGCAATTTCAATCCAACCGTCACTGTACTTCGTTTTGCTCCCAACTAGCTTAGGATGGAACGCATACACTTCCGTTTGGGTATCGGGGACATAGTACTTACTCCTCTTCTCATCTTTTTTAAATTTAAATTTTAAAAAGCCAAATTGCCTCAAAAGTGCTTCTGCCACAGCTTTACCGTCATCTACTCCAACATCTTCATCCACCACAACACAACTAGCGGAAAAATAACTATAGAGTCTTGTTGCATCTTCTCCTTGCTCTTTTCTAAAACACCTATCGATGCTGAAAAGTCTGATTGGAAGAGGAAGTTTATCAGCAATATAACTAAGAGTTATAAACCACCCAGTGGTCATATGACTTCTCAGAGTGAGATTTGACGGTGTAGGTTTCAATTCTCTAAACTCCGGAAAAAATTCGTCTAGGATTTTTATTGCGGTCAAATCGTCTATCCCAAGAACCTTTGCTACTTCGTAGCTTAGGTCGTCGCAATCAATTCTGCCCTTTTTGTACAAGTGAAAGATCTTTTGTAGTTCATCCTTTTTGACTTTCTTCCCAATTATTTTTTCGATTAAATTAATTTTATCTTGAGATAAGCCAACATTTGGTTTTGGAAGTGTTGCTAGATAAAAACAGCGATCCAGAACCGCAAGTGCCTCCTTCCCAAATTGCTTTTTAACATGTGCGTCTTCGACGATTATTGGATTTACAACCTCCTTGAATCCTATGGAGAGATAAGCCCTTCTTAACATTTCTATTGTCTTAAACAATGGATGTTCCTCTCCAAATTTATAGTAAAGCCTCGGATACTTCCTATTCGGTCTAACCTCGCTAATTATCTCTTTACCCCTCAACCAAGCTTTTTCAAAATCTGTTCTTGAAAGGTCCTTGTACTTTTGTGGGTCAAATCTCATGTTGCTGATTGGTCAGATGAATAAATTATTTTTTCAATATTTCAAAATTAACCGGAAACATAATATGGTCGGCATTTCTAACCATATTGTGGTCGTTAAGAGAGAGAAATGGCTGGAAAAGAAAATAGCAAGGTCAAGAGTATCCTATCTAATCAGCAGAGCTGAAAAATTCAAGAACATTGACTACAACCTCTCAAGGAGATACGTAGAACTTGCAAAAAAGATCTCGATGAGATATAGGACAAGAATTAACAAGAGGTTAAAATTCACATTCTGCAAGAAGTGTCTCTATCCATACAAATCAGATAGATTTAGAGTTAGGATCAGGAAAAACCGCGTAATAATAACCTGCCTAAATTGTGGATATCGCAGAAGAATACCTCTCAGCTGACTTTTACAAGTTCACCCTCTTCCCCAACCATAAACTTTCCAAATTCAGGTTTTATGTTAACAACTATGCTTTTCTCAACTCCAATCATATATGTCTCTCCAAAACCAAGAAATTCTCCCTCTGTTCTTTTAATTCGCAAAATCACATCGTAAAATCTTTCAAAAAGTTTCTCGGTTTTCATATTGTACAGATTTTCCGAGCATTTTCCGATTACAGTAACGTCCTCATTGATAGAATCGAGCAATTTTAAAACTTCAATAAGTCCTTTCCTATCGTGCATGTGAGGTATTATAGAGAAACCATGAAGTATTAGCACATCGTCCTTGTTTAAATTTTTAGTTATTGTAATCAAAGACTTATGCCAAGTTTGGCCACTAATCAACTTATACAGGTTCCCAAAAGATACGTTGCCCCTCGTACCCACTTTTATTATTTCAACATTATTTAAAATCTCCGCAATCTTCGGGGATACTTTTTGGATCGATTCGTAAGTTTTTACTAACCTCCTGTACATTGTGTCGGAGTATACAGCTATAAAAATATTTTTTGATGAAAATTTTGGAAGGATGTGATAGAATAATAAACTCCTTGCCACATAGGGTGAATCATATACAATTAGCGTCCTGAGGTTTTCTAAACTTGAAACTAATTTCTGAAGATCCAAACTCTTAGTTCTACCTCTACCACTGGACATGCTTTGAAAGCAACAAGTTCTCATAAGTAATTTTTGTATAATATTGAAATTACAAAATTGAAATTAAATTTTGAAATTATCATTTTGCAATCCCTGAAATGTAATAAATTATAACAACTCATTGGAAAAGTTTAATACACGCTATCTAATCAAAAATAAAACGATTCATTAGCGAGGTGATGGTTATGAAATTAAAGACTGGTATCCCGGGTCTAGATCCTCTTTTAAAAGGAGGGTTGGAAAGAGGATGGAGCTACCTAATCAAAGGAGGTCCAGGAACTGGCAAAACGATATTTGGACTACAATTCCTCCTAGAAGGTAAGAAATCGGTCTACATCTCATTCGACGAAGTTATCGACGAGATTAAACTCCAAGCAAATCAGTTTGGTTGGAATATTGATGGCATTTACTTTATCGATAAGGTAAAAGAGATGGATATTCTCAAGGGAGATCCAATGTTTTACGATAGCATTTCAGAGATCACGGAGTTCATAGAGTCTATAACTAGTCTAGAGGAGCTGGAGGGCGTTGAAAGAGTGTTTATCGATGGTGTGGGCGTGATAAGAGATGTAACCAAAAATGATGCTATCTACAGAAGGTTACTTTCATCGATAATCAACTTCCTGAATTCAATAAGAGCTACAACGATCATCTCAGCAGAAATGATTACTGAAGTTGGTAGAGATATCATAAGCTACCTAACAAGCGGTGAATTTGTTTTAAGAAAAGTGAAGAGGAAAGATGGGAAAATACTGAGAACCATTGAAATAGTAAAATACAGAGGTGGAGACGCATACCTAGGTGAACACTACTTCTCGATTACAAAAAACGGGATTAAAGTTTTCCCAATAATTCCAGTACATAAAAGAAGAGATTACGATTACTCGCTCATCTCTACTGGAAATAAAGAGCTGGACAAGATGTTGGGTGGCGGAATACTGAAGGGATCGAAAGTTTACATTGCCGGAAAAACAGGCGTAGGAAAGACGAACATGTGTCTTGAAATACTTAAGAGGAACGACCTCGATGGAAAAGTTGGAATCATTTACACTTTCGATGAATCCGAAAGGATTATACTAAGGAAAATGAAGGACATATTCAACTACCAACCGAAGAGTTTGATAGTAAGGGAAGTTAATGCCACTAGTTTGGGAGAGTTTTACAACATGGTAATGGAGGATTTAAATTTAAATCCAGAAATAATTGCCATAGACCCTCTTAATGCTCTGGATGACATGGCCATCACTACAAATGAGTTTGTGTCAACTCTTTCT
>Ga0180302_10000898_pt1 | contig 13879 bp, 15 predicted proteins | sample GuaBasSediGuay17_FD_121794 | JGI IMG/M metagenome (GOLD analysis project Ga0180302, IMG submission 121794) | Subseafloor sediment microbial communities from Guaymas Basin, Gulf of California, Mexico - Guay17, Core 4571-4, 12-15 cm | ecosystem: Environmental > Aquatic > Marine > Hydrothermal... | reverse complement strand
TGCCAGTACACAGAAAGACGCGATCGAAACAGCAATAGAGGTATTAAAGGCATATTATAGGGCACTGTATTGTACGGAATGTGGCTCCTGTTCTCTTTGGTGTCCCTTAGGTGCGTCCACGTTAGACCCACACATTACTATAGACCCCACATCATGCACTGGTTGTAAAACATGTCTTGAAGTATGTCCAGTAGCCGATGTAACATTTGAGCATATTATTGCTGCTCTTCTACTTGACGACTGCAGAGCATGGAAGAGAAAAACTAAGACACGTAGATCAGTCATAGTTGGTAGCCTAAAGATACTTGCTACTATTTCGCAAGAAGCCTATTAAAAATCCTATTAAATTAAGTAAAGATAAATTATGTTATCTAAGTAAGAAAGTAGTTAGTCCCAGAACATTCTAGTTCGAAGATATGTTTTCTCGGCTTCAACTATGGCTTTATAAAACTCCATTTCGCCTAAGGATAGTTTACTTATAATCTTAGCTGCAGTTCGTGGTCCAACACCTTTAGCTGCTAAGGCTAAGGCAGCGACCTTACCATACGTTAAGACTAAGTCTGCTGATCTTCTAGCCTCCTCGAATATTACCTTCTCGTCCTCTGTTAGTCTTCTCCTTTGACGTTTCTTTTTAACTATCTTTTCAAGGTTTAACTCAACATTTTTGGTAACTGCAACAAAACCTGACTTGCATTTTGGACAAACTATTCTATCAGGTAATTCACCAACTTTCTTAACTGTAGACCATTTACCACACATTAGACAAACAAGCTTAACTCTAGTATTATTTAGTCTTCGTTTAACCATTTCTAGTACTGATGGAACATTTAATACTACTTGAATAAATGCCATGAACTGTAAGGAATTAAATACCTCCCTTGAGAGAGGAGATAGAGTTTCTTCGGAGGACTCGATGAAGTAAACCTTTATCTTACCCTCTTTAATTAGCTTGACAAAATGAAGAATAGCATTTAAATCTATATCGTATGTTTTTACCTCTTTAATCGCTTCATAGCCTATTACTGTATCATTTAATACTCTGACTAGCCCCTTTGCATCCTTTAAACTAGCATCCTTGGATATTACACCAAACCTTTTAGCAACATTAATTAGCCGCCATAGATACATTCCTGTAGCCTTAAGCGAATCCGTTATCACTTTCTCTACATCATGATCCTCCATACTAAGTAGCCTATCAAATAGTGATTTGAGAGCATCCATTGAGATTGGACGTGCCGATAAGATAACAATATGGTATGCATCAGACTTTACAGTTAGACTTATATTCATCATTTCTGTAAGTAATTGTTTAAAAAGTAGAGATAATCCTCTATTACCCCTAGTTCCTAAATGAGCATGTATAATTATTAACTTCCCAGCTTTCTCAACAACTATACTTTTATCTGTGGGTAAAGGATAACCCTTAGTTGAATGTTCGTTAATTACCTGTATTACTTTTTGCCAGCTATTTTCATCAAATTTGTAATTCTCTTTGAGAATACGTAATGCACTTTCATCCCCTTTAACAACTCTCTCTAAAAGCCTTTTTACTGCACCAACTTCTCTCGCAACCTTGTATTCTACAGGTATGTACTCACCGGTCCATGATGGTAGTAGTCCGGTTGTTGACTCGGCTGGTTCAACATTTATCCTTAAATTTTCATGGTCTATGCTCAAAATCTTCCACACTCTACCTGATAGTATGAGGGCGTTACCTTCCTCACATGATGATAAAACGAAGTCTTCGTCAAGGTATCCTACTACTCTTTGGATTAAACTGTCAAATACTCTATACTGTTTTACATCTGGTATCATTGATGTTTCAAAATAATATTTTATTGAGCCATATCCTAACTTTATCTTATCATCCCTTATTTTTATGAGGCCTTGGGATGATAATTGTTCTATTACCATTTGTAACTCTTCATATGTTAGGTTTCTGTAAGGGTATGCTTTTGATAGCATAGTTAGTATGGTTTTAGCATTCATGGGCTTCCTATGTTCTAGAAGTATCCCTATAATCTGATGTGCTAATACATCGTATGGTTTTTCTGGTATCTTAGAGTACTCTAGTTCACCTTTTTCTGCTCGTCTTGCCAAGACTACTGATTCAAGTATGTCATCTACATTGTTAAGTGTTATTATTATTCCTTTAGATGTACGAAGTTCACTATGGCCTGATCTGCCAACTCGTTGTAGAAGCTTTATTGCTTGACGTGGTGATGCATACTGTATTACGAGGTCGACATTTCCTATATCAATCCCTAATTCTAAGGATGATGTAGCAACTATAGCTTTTATAAGCCCGTTCTTTATTGCCCTTTCTACTTCAACTCTCTCGGTCTTAGCGAGGCTGCCATGATGTACTCTTATTTTATCTCCGGCTAGATAACTCAATTTAGAAGCTAGAGCCTCAGCGGTGTCCCTTGTGTTAGTGAATATGAGAGATGCTTTAACATTCTTAATTAAGTCGATAATGCATCTTAGCCTTGAAGCATATTCTACATTTACTTGAAGCTCTTCAGCTAATATTTCATCCTCTGATGTAGGTTTCGGTAGTACAACACTTATTGTTACCTCTTTTTCGTAATCCGAAGTGATCACTTCGCATAATCTTCCTCCTGTAAGATAACTCTTAGCCTCATTTATAGAGGCTATTGTTGCTGAAAGTCCTATTCTTTGAATATTGTACTTTGAGATATATTGTAGTCTCTCAAGAGCTACGCTTAATTGTGCTCCCCTTTTGTCATCTAGTAATTCATGAAGTTCATCTACAATAACCCATCTTACAAATCTTAAGTGCGGTCTGAAACGCCTATTTACCAATATAAACTGCAGTGTTTCCGGTGTTGTTATTAGTATGTCTGGCGGCTTCTCAGTCATTTTTTGTCTTTCACTTCTAGGTGTATCACCGTGTCTTACAGTAATTGATATGTCTATTGAGGAGGCTATATACTTCATTCTATTAAGTATATCCCTATTCAGCGCCCTTAATGGTGTAATATAGAGGGCCTTTACCCCTGCTTTGACCCCTCCATTCTTTAACATGAGTATCTTACTGTAAATTGGGAATAGTGCAGCTTCAGTTTTCCCTGTACCTGTGGGTGATATTAGTAATGTGTTAACCCCACTTAATATAACTGGAATGGCCCTCCTCTGAATGAGAGTGGGCCTGGTATAGCCTAAGCTAGCTATAACCTCAATCAGTTTTTCGTCTAGCAGATTGAATGGGTATTCTATATTTTTCATTGCTCACATACTATTCCTCTTTAAGTATTATATCGCTATTTTGTCAGGAAAGTATTATCGTGTAGAAGTTATATAAATTTAAGTTGAATATTAAGTTTATTTAGAGGTTGAGCTTAGCAGTGAATGTTCAGTCAATAAAAATAGTAATATGGTATATTATAGCATTACTGTTTGTTCACATAGTTACGTTCCATTATTCTTCATCATTTAGCATATTTCCCTTTGAGTATAGCACTAATGTTGCTGTATTTTCATTACTACTATTTTACTTTGGCGTGTTCTTTCTTAACTCACCAATCCTGTCTTGTCTATTGATATTCTGTGCATGGCTATCAGAATATGTCATAATGAGCATGCTTAGCATGCTCTACTATGATGTGAATCTTATACTAATACAGAATATCATTATCAGTATACTTTCAACACCAATTTATATAGCCCTAATACTGCTGAATATTTTTCCAGCATATTATTTAAAATACTTCATTATTAGAGACAAAGGAGATATGTTAAGCGTATATGTTAAAAGCATCCGATCCAGGGAACTCTTTAGAAATATATTTGCTTCTGTTTCTTCAAATAATAAATTAATTTTTCTAAACATTATTGTTGGTTTATTTCTCTCTGGTGTTATAGTATATAAGCTGAATATACATTCTCTTTATGCTGTAATGTATTTTACAGGTACTTTAATCTATTTATTCACTTGCTTCTTACTAATAGGGTGCAATCCTTCAAAAAGTAGTATTTGGAGTTTCATCTTTAGTTTCTCTTCATGGATTGGAGTGCCGATAATATTCTCGTTATTATTGTATTCAATAAGGCCAGTAGGCGTACACCTCTTTAAGACTGAGAAAAGGACTATTAGTAGGGGAATAGTTTTAGGTGATATTCAAGCTACTTTAACATTTGGAATACCTAGTAATATATGGAGTAAAGTGCCTATAAGATATCCTCGAATACCATATGATGTCTGGTATTGGCGTACCTCAGTAGGAAAATACACATTAGATGTTAGGAGACAAGTAAATCCTCATATATTGATTGTTGGTGGTAGTGGTACAGGGAAATCTTCACTAGCAAAGCATCTGGTTAAGGAGTTTCTGGCCACTTATGGTATACCAAGCTTAATAATTGATGCTCACAATGAGTATATAGACTTAGCTCAATCAATTAACGGAGAAGTGGTATATGCTAATGAAATATCTATAAATCCATTGGATCTGGATGGTGCAAGTCCTCGAGAAAGAATAGTTCAAGTGGCTGATACTCTTCAGAGAGTATTCAGACTAGGTAATTTACAAAGAGTTACGTTAGAGGAGATTCTTGAAGAGGCATATAGCAGGTATGGTATTGAAGAAGATCTACCTGAAACATGGAGTAAAAAGGTACCAACTTCCACAACTCTACTACGTATAATTGAGGAGCGAATAGGAGAAGCAAAAAATGCATCAGAAAGGGGTAGGTATGAGAGTTTAAAACCATATATAAGGCTATTAGCTACCTCAGTTTTTCTTGAGACCTCCATACCGCTTAGCAAGATACTAAATAAACCATGTGTAATAGCGTTAGCGAAAGTTCCAGGAGACCAAATAAAGGCTATCGTAACTGAAGTCCTACTTAGAAAGATTGCGCACTATATGTACTTAAAGGGTTTCAGTAAGTCGGATTTGGGTGTAGAGAGATATATCGTAATAGATGAAGCACATAGAGTAATAAAGAAAGGCTCTAGCGGCCCTTCACTCGTGGGCAGACTTATAATGGAAAGTAGGAAGTATGGCATAGGCTTTATCATTATTACTCAGCAACCTTTAGATTTAGATGAAGCAATAATAGCTAATACTGCTGTAAAAATATCCTTCAACATAAGTGAACCTAAAAACTTAGATTACATTGCCAAGTGTATTTCTGGGTACATGCAAGCTAGTAGAGTAGATATGATCAAGCAGGCAATATACTACCTACCACGAGGTTTTAGCATAGTAAGAGATAGTTTAATAGAGCCAAGTATAATTAAAGTAAAGTGTTAATATAAGAAACATTTAATAGTAGATTGTTATTAAGGTTTTATAACGCTGGTAATAATGGTGCCTCTCATGTCACAGCCTGAACCACTTGAAAGTGAAGAAGTCAGTGAAGAAATTATTAGCGAAAAAACAAAAGAAACCCCACCACCAAGCGAGGAAGAATACGAAGAAGCTGAGGAAGAATTCTCCATACATGATATTGAAGAATTTATTAAAGCAACTGAGATATGGGATAAGCTATTAAGAGGAGAGATCAAGGTAGAGACTTTACCTAAGGTCAGACGTGTAGCTAGAACAGTTAGACGTAGAAGAAGAAAGTAACACTAATACAACTCTAATCTCTCTAGCTACTCACAATCTTAGGTACATATCCTAATCGCTTAACACCCTCACATATAAGTTGCTTGTCAACCCTCCTGTCAAACACTATTTCAACAATTTTTTTGTCACCCTCTTTGACGAGTTTAACTTTGTCCACTATTACTTCACCCTTAATCATATCGCTAACCTCATGAGGTATTATTAAATAGCTTTTGAATTTTCTTCTAGCAACATCAAAGAATACGTCAAAGTTTTTAATTATTCTCTTAGCCTCTTTAACGTCATTAACTTCCTTACCGAGTATTTCAGTTATTTCATCAAGTAGTTTCAGTGCCTCTTCTGCGCTTATTCTTACATGTAGATATTTCGCCATATCCTCCTTTATCTGTAATTCTGAAATCATAACACAACACCGGGAGAAGTATTCTGCTACTACATATAAGTTGAGGGATACTTTATATTAGCTTCCATTAATCCTCTAATGTTAAGCATTAACTATTTAAGTTTAGGGAGAATTAGTATAATTGTGGTGGCTAGGTAATGGTGTTTAGAGCTGTTTATTCGGCAACATCAAAATTTAAGTATATAGCACAAACATTAGTTAAAGTTGTTGATACTATACCATTCCTTGCAACACCCGACGGTATAGTAGTTAGAACATTAAGCCCTGACAAGACTACGATGATCTCGCTTTCATTACCTGCAATAGCTTTTGATGAATATGAGTGTGATAGCGAAGAAGGATTCTTAGTTAGCAGTGATGAGTTTAACAGGATTATAAAGAGAGGTACACGAAACGATATTTTAGAGATGATACTGGAGAGAGAGTATAGGAGACTTAGAATAGTATTTCGTGATAAAAAGACAGGTGTTATAAGAACTTTTAATGTACAGTTAAGAGAAGGCTCTGTTGAAAAACTTAGTGAGCCAAAGATAGAGCTATCGGCAACCATAAGAATGCTTGCATCAGACTTCAAGAACTTAGTTAGAGATGCAAAAATAGTTGGTGATGAAATAGAATTCATAACTACTAAAGATAAATTCATAGCAGTAACTGAGACCCAACAAAGAGTATACAGATGTGTTATGGAGTTAGATAGGCCACTAATATCCTTAATAGTCAAGAAGGATGAAGTAAGATCAACCTATGGTATTGAATTATTAGAGGCAACACTAAAAGCTGCAATGGCAGCTAACACATTAACCTTAGAGTATGGTGAGAACCTACCAGTTAAAGTAGAATTTGATGTACCTGGAGGAGGATTATTAACATACTGGGTTGCACCAAGAGCGAAATGAAAACTTAATACTCCATTACTAAGTTTTATTACTCTAGCTTACTCATTAACTCCTCAAGTAATGTTTTCATACGTTTCTCTCGCTCAATCTTCTCTTTAATCCTAATCTCCTTCTCGCCGAGAACCTTAACTTCAGGGAACCATACTGGTTTATCACATTTTGATCTCTCACCACAAAAGAGACAGCACCATGGACATACAGTAGTACTTGAATGTAATTTACATGTATTCACTGGTTCATATTTTCCACATATACCACAGCGCTCCCAATACATAACCAAATGTTTACACCTTTGCATAGTTCTACCATACTACCTTATTAAACCTATTGACTAAACGGAAAAGCTCAGCTATTTCACAGATGGAGAAACACTTAAAATTTATCATTTTAAGCCTTAAAGATAGGTAGGTGAAAAATATGTCTAAAGATACAATACTAAATGAAATTAGGAGCGCCCTCAAGAAAGTAATGGACCCTGAGATTGGCATTGATATTGTCTCTGCAGGCTTCGTTAGAGATGTAAGGATAGTAGACGAAAATATAGTTGAAATAGATCTAATGTTAACAACACCCTTCTGCCCTCTCTCTAACTGGATTGCCATGCAAGCTAAGAGGGCAGCAGAATCTGTTAAAGGTGTGAAAGAGGCAAGAGTAAGAATTGTAGGTTTTGGGATACCTGACGAACTCAAGAGACTCTTAAAGCTACCATGAAGCAAGTAATTTAAAGTTTTTAAACTAAAAATGATCAATATTAAAATAGCCCCCGCTGGTCTCACGTCACCTGAGACACCGTAAGTGTGGATGAAAATGAGGGTTGATCGGTCAGGCGGGGGACATTCTTGGGATGATTGGGCCCTCTAGCTCCTGCCCCACCGACCCTAATGAGGTTGTCGGGCCGGTTCTGACCGTAACTTCACTTCATATTCTAGTTACATGCTTTCTATGTTGCTGCTTTTGAGACAGTAATTATTGGGGGGTAGCCCTCTAATCTTAGTATGTAATTACCTTTAAACATGACAAGAGTACCATCTGCTATCATAAACTTATACCTTACTAAGCCGTTCTCTGCATATGTAATTATGTTTGCAGGGTCGTATAAACTCACATTCAATTTGGGGTAGTATCTTACTTCATTATTATCTATTATAACAATTATGTTGTTTGGTATTTTTAAGGGGATAGTGAGTGTGTCATTTGATTTAGTAAGATATTTTAATGTTAAAGCTGTGTGTATTGTATTAATTGCGTATTCTATGTAATAATGTGTTCTACTAATCTCTAGAATCTGTTGTACATGCGTGTAGTAATGGTAAGCTATTATGGCTAGGAAGATGTTTACCAGTATTACAAGTAGTGTAGGAATAGCTATCATACCAAGCTTATTACGCACCATAAGAAGACACCTCGTTTATCTCCCATGTATAAGGTGACTTCACTTAATTGGTTTAGGGGGATTGGTAATGGAAAGTAAATAGTGTACGAAGAATCATCATTCCTCTCTATGTACCCGTAGACTATTGTCCCATTTACGTCTATGTATGCTTTAGTTAAAGGAACAAGTAGCCTTAAACTGTTAACTACATATACATAAGTGACATTAACTAGTAGTATCGTGTAGACCTGTGATATAATTGATGGAGTTACTGATGAGTTAATCAGCATGTAGATATTTATTGGTATTTTATTGTCAGAGTATGATAGTTTAATATACAAGCTACTACTACTGTATAATGCTACCACGTTAGGGATGTTAGTGGTAATTAGGATATTACTTGAACTTAAAGTAACTCTGTAATACCTGTAGAATAGATTCGAATCGCTATCCAAGAGTGTAGCTATTACATTATTCAAGACGCTCTCATTGTAATTTCTGTAAGCATCTGTAGTATAAGCTAGGTAATCAAGTAATATTGAGGCTACTTTGTACTCTAATGTAGTATTAATGTTTGTATCATCTATAGCCATCAGGTTATTTGAAACTAGAGGTATTATTGTAAATGTAAATATAAGGATAAACAATGCTAAAATTATGAGTATTTGACCTTTAAACTTCATTGCATATACCCCTCTTTAGAGATAATTATCTTGACTAAGATGGGGTTATTATAGAATGCTGATCTAGGTTTTATGTAGTAATCTTCAAGAAAAGGTGTTTTAATAGGGCTTCCTAACTCTAATATTAGCTGTGACGTGTTTAAGTCAACTATTGTAAGTTTATAATGTATATTGGGTAGTAACTTACTTAGAGCTAGTTCTAGGTTTATAGGGTCCCTGGTACGCAAATACTCATCAATATGCCCGTACGTATCAAGTAGGAACATTACTTTATTTACAGCATCTCTTAGTGTACCCTTTGAGGTAGTAAGTATCGTGCAACCTGAGCTTACACTTCTTATAGTAATTAATGCTAGAATAAGGAAAGTTATTGCCACAATAGCTTCTAGTATTTTACCTTGAGCTTTTAGCTTAGACAAGCCACCTTCACCAAGGAACCATCATCCAATACTATAATGGTATAAAAGACTAAACAATTGTTAACAGGGCTTCCTTGACCTAATGTTATATTCCATATTGTTTGAGGATAAGGCGTCATGGACAATCTTTCAACATAAATTACGTACCTATATTCTGTTAATACAGATTCATCATTAGTTATGGTGTTATACCATTCATCCCATTTCTTATGATCTCTACCATTTTCTTGTATTATTGTCAAGGCATCTTTCCAGCATTCCATACACTCATACTCCATTGAACTTAGAGAAATAGCTGTTGAAACGGTGGAAGAAACATGGTGTAATAGTATACTTAGTACTGTCATAAATAATGCTGTAATGAGTACTGTTTCAAAGGCCTGTTTCATAGATACTCCCAAATTAACTATAATAATATTTAAAGGGCTATTACTTAAGAGGAAGAGATGCTTACTATATTGTCTTTAACTTTCAGAACTATAATTGGACCATGTGCATTAGCGTAAATAGTGAAACTGAAATTTATCACCTTAGAAGCCCCTTTGTAGTATATTACTACTGCTGTTGCATTCGTATTCTTAATTTTCAACTCAAAAGGTACAAAAATAACATGTTCAATAATACTTCTATTATAAAATGTTGATTCTAGATATGAGGAAATGATAAGATTCCGTATATAGTATGATAGTGTATCTAATGATATGGTAGAATAAACCCTTTCTACACGATACATCATTGTAGTTATAGTATTAGTGGATATAGAAAATATAAGAATTAATGATAATAATATTATGACTTCTGCAAGTGCCTCATGCATGCTTATCCCTCATATACGGGTTATCGTCACTTCGGGGGTTGTGACTCTACATTGTACAATTGTTCCACTTTGTATATTGAATGATGAAATTATCGTACCATTAGCAACTACTGATAGCGTAGAGTCTTTATCAACGAATATGTTATCTTCTAAGCTGTTGCCTTTAGAGCGTAACTTAAATATTTCACCTAGCTTTGAGCCTGTACACTTAATAATAGGTATCATGATATTTAAGAACATGGTACTGTTCGAGAATGCTGTCTTTACCCTTACATAGGGCAGGATGGTGAAGGTGTTATTGTCACTAGTTCTAATTAGAAATTTTGATCCATCATTTATTTCTATAACTGCTGTAACTTTAGTAACATTTATACATTTACTTGCTAAAATAACCGGTGTATAACTAATTTCATAGAAAGCCGTCGTAACGTTATCTATGGTGATTTCTAGTATGAGAATATAATTACTCGTGTTTACATAGATCTCTTTTGGTAGCATGATTTCATATTTTCCGTATATAAGGCTTTGTTCGATGGCGTTTGATAATTCAATAGCATGATTATATAATTCATTTGTAGATGTTTTTGAACAATGACTTAAGAGAGTCTGGGTATATGAATATGCCTGGAAAACACTAACTGATATTACAAGTGTTAGTAAAATAATTGATGTGGCTTGTATGTTCATTCTATGAAAGCCTCGCGTAAATTGTTCTTACTGATAGCATATCCCATAATATTATTTTATTGTAGCTGCCATATGGTATAGCAATAATAGTGATACGTTTAGGGTTGCCCTTCACGGTTATTTTAGCGCTGTAAAGGGTTCCTTCACTTTTAGCTACAATAGAATTATCAAATGCTATGTAATATAATGCTTGAACAGGTTTACCCGTTATTGTGTAGCATTTAGCTTTGATTTCGATTGATGATTCTTTAATCTTAAAGTAAGTTATTTTTATATAAGCTATGTCAGTGGGTATAACAGCTTTGTTTAGTAATGGTACTATACCAAATGGTTTATAATGTAATTCAACAGGAATTTTCTTAAGAGATCTAATAGAATCATATGGTATTTTTATCCAAGCTTCTCCTGAATCAGTTACATTAACATTTACTGATATCCCCTTTAGATATAATCGTAATACATTGCTTCTGTTAGTAACACTATATCCATCAGCATACATTATTCTGAATCTTAAGATAACAGCATCCTTTTCATGAACAACCGAATACTCTATTTTCGGCTTTTCAATTCTTATTGGGATCACAACTTCCTTTGACACTCTACCGAGATAAAGCCTTACCTTAGGGTGGATGTTACACTTAGCTTCCTTAATCTCCATAGCTCTGAAAGGTAATTCTACTTTCACGCAACCTGCTTTATCGCTCTCTTTAATTAATTGCTTTCTCATGAATCTGAGTTTATCAACATTTAATACATTACATACCTCAATGTTTACCTTCTTGCCACATAATGGGGTGTTTCCTTTTAGTACCTTAGCCCTGATAACAATTTTAGCTTGTTCTAAAGGTAAAACTCTGCTTATTCTCTTTCCATTCATACCTTCTAAAAAGACATCAATTATCCTTATATTGAGTGTCGATACAACTCGCACTTCTATTGTATCACTCTTGTACTTAATGTAGGGTGTACGAATTATAATGCTTATTATATATCTTCCGTTACGTATGTTCTTGTTAGCTTTAAGTGTAAGCTTAATACTTTTAGTTTGTTCTTGTGAAAGCTCCAAGGAGGTAGAGCTTAATCCTACACTCAATCCGTTAAGACTAGTCCTTAACGCACCATTTATCTTTACAGCTAATGCTACTTTCCCTTTATATAATGTACTAGTGATTTTCACTAAGACATCACGTGTAGATCCTGGAGTAAGCTCCATTGATTTACGTATTATATCAATTATGATTAAGGGTTTTCTCGTATAATATGCTATTATAGTTTTATCAGAAGATAGGCTAATACTCTTTTTAGTGCTCTTCGTGCCATCGATCCATCTACTAAAGTAGTACGCATATCCATCTGGGCCAATAAACTTTGTTGGTAAGGCAACCATGTACTTATCGGACCATAAGTATGGTGTTACTATACTCTTACTGCTTATTTTACTAGCCTTTACTTTCCAATAGGTAACTTCTCCAATATGATACTTCAAGTTGCCATAATAGCTTCCTTTTCTGTATATCTTAACCTTAGCTCCAGGAGCTTTAATGGTGTTACCTTGATCATCCTTGAGCTTTAAGGATAGTTTGTAAAAGCCTGTTGCAAATGTAAACCTTAGTATTAAGCCCAGATTTTCTCCGGGGGTAAGGGTTATTTTGATTTCTCTTTGTCTAATAATCTGTGTTGTAATCCCCTTCTTGATCCATGAGTGAAATTGGAATTTCACACCCCATGGATCAGTATAAGATTCTGGTGCTACTATTATGTATGTCCCGGGTGGTAGTCTATATCCCTTCACTGGTACCCTTATCCTTATGGATTTACCTTGACTATCAATGATAGTTATTGGGACATCTTGTGGGTAATTTGATATCGATCTTTTGCTAAATTTTTGGAAACTTCCAACACTTATGCTTACGCTACTATCCTCCGCAAGTATATACTTAGAATTTAATGTAAATATGACTATTAAGGCAATAATCATGATTAGTAATGTTATATTCTTCCTCACTATTTCACCCTTTTAATTACGAAGAATATTTAAAAGACTGCTACTTGTAGAACCACTACTGTAGAAAGGGTATAGCTAATGATATTGAACTTAAACTGTAACAATTTAGAGTACTTACTAATGCCTATAAGAAAGCCCTTGATATTTATATCTAACATAGAATGGGCTAAGCAAGTGCTTCTAGCACATCTACTAATATCATATATTGCAAGTAGCAAAGAAAGCATAAGTGTCTTTTTAATTGATATTAGTAATGGATTATTTAGATTAGACATTCTTGAAAATGTTGCTAAACGATTTAATATTAAGTTAGATAATAGAGTAAAGATAACAGATACTATAAAGGACATACCTAAACATAAAGGGCTAGGTCTATTCATATACAATATATCAGTGAATAAGGATGAATGCTTCTATGCAGCAAAGATGTGGCATGATTTAGCTAAATGCTTCTTAGTAGTGTCTGATATAAAGCCGTCTAAGCTAACAAAATTCAAAAGAGTCTATGGAACACGTATTTACATAAACCGTTTAACTGAAAGTCAAAGATTATTTACACTAAAGTCTTATGAAAGAGAGGTTAAAGTGATAATAGATTATGATGGTGTTTATGATTATGAACTAAGATTATATGGTAACCTTAAGCTCGTTTACGAAGTTATAAGAGAATCTATAATAGAGTATGGCCCACTAGATCTGAAAGATATAATACCAGTAATTATTTCAAAGACTGGTTTAAAGAAAGGTGTTGTCCAAAAGTATATCAGGGAACTCGTAAAAATGGGGTTAATACGCATTATAGGTAAAACAGTAACCATATCATAGGACTATAGATAAGCTCCCTGTCTTTTTGCTTGGGCATACTGATAGGCTTTAGTAGCTGCCTCTACAGGATCAGATGTGAATTCTACTTTAACTATTCTTCTATGATCAAAATATCCATCCTTAGCTAATAGCCTTAAATTATCACTGGGATATCCTGTTCCATCAATTACTATTA
>Ga0180302_10000897_pt1 | contig 13885 bp, 13 predicted proteins | sample GuaBasSediGuay17_FD_121794 | JGI IMG/M metagenome (GOLD analysis project Ga0180302, IMG submission 121794) | Subseafloor sediment microbial communities from Guaymas Basin, Gulf of California, Mexico - Guay17, Core 4571-4, 12-15 cm | ecosystem: Environmental > Aquatic > Marine > Hydrothermal... | reverse complement strand
TTCTCGACGGGCCTCTCGACCTTCGGGTTCCCTAGAACCCTAAGCTTCTCCACAGTACCACCAGGGCCCAAGGGAGGCGCGTGGGAGTCCAAGAGGGGGATGAGGCGGGGAGGCTTAGAGAAGCTCATCTCAACTTCAACGGGCACGGAGGATAAGGCTATCTCCTGAAGCCTGTGGAGGAGGGGGGAGGCCTTAACTCTCGTTAACGTTAAGCCTCTGACCATGCTTAGTCTCATCTCCAGAACCTCGTTCACGCTTAGGTCGAGCCAGCGCTCCGGGGTCTCGTAGAGCGCGGTATCGCCTATCACCGGCGGTGCTGCGGGTCCCGCTCTAACGTACGGATAGCCCCTCCAGCTCACATACACTGAGGGCGGCGTAGAGCCCTCAAGCACCTGACCTCTAAATACGGCCAATTTTTGCCCAACCTTCCTTGCTACCAGGGAGGGACAGTAGGCTAAGCCGCAGAGCATCTTGGTCCCACGGCAGAGTATGCAGGGGCCTCTTCTCTCCATGCGGTACGCTCCATGTCCTTGATTAAGAGGCGCTACATAAAGCAATTTAGTCCCTACTGCCGGAAGATCCTGTGACGCGTAGGGACGCTTACGAGGAGATAGTGGCGGCATCTGCAATCTTGGCCGAGATGGAAGAGAGAGGGGTAAGCGTGGAGGATGTTAGGTCCGCGGTTTCCCACTCGCTGGAAGCTGTGGCGCTGGTGCTTGGCGCTGACTGCAGGGAGGGCGTGCTCGAGGCCCTAGCTAAAGCTCCGAGGAGGTTCTGGGGAGAAGTGCTTAGGCTTTTGGAGATAAACCGAACAGCGTCTGCTGGCGAGGCGGGGCTGGATGAGGCCAGGGAGGCAGTTGAGATAGCGGTGGCTCTCTTCAACTACTTCAGTGAAGAGACCGTGAGACAAGGATTCTGAGTATGGCAATCGCTAGCCAAACGCCGAACCCACAGGCCGCGAGGAGCCCGCCAAGCAGCACGATGGGGTCCATACCCATGCCTAGGCCGAGCAGCACCATAATCAAGCCCGCCCATAAGGCTGCGGCGCCTAAGTTGGATACGCTGCAGCGGTTTACCAGCGCGCTCTTTGCTCTCCACAGAATTTCTCTGCCTCGAAAGAGCCCCCAAACTGTAGCCGCACAGATGCTATACACGAAAAGCGCTGCTCGTTGGAGGATTCGCCCCAGCACTCCTTGGTATCTGATCAATCCCGATAGTTTGGGCAGTAGCTTTGCCGCAAGCGAGACGACGGGCTCCGGGAGTCCGCGCGTTCTCGCTCGCTGCCATGGTGAGGAAAGTACGATCGTCGCGTCTTCAGCTACATACACTCTAGTCTCGACCTCGCCCGGTAAGCTGTAGTACATGCATGGGGGCACCAACGGGTCGCTCACTCTAACGCCGAGCTTCGCACAGAAGCCCGATGGTCGATCATAGTACCCACAGGTATAGCACCGTGGCCGTATAGGCATCACCGCATCGATCTGACGCGGAGGACAAATATGTCGCTTTAGCCGGCGTGATGCGGCCCATGAGGAAGTCAGAGCTTGCGAGGGGCCAAGTTTCGGTGCTCATTCCCTGGCCCTGTTGCTCAGCGGCCTACCCGCCGGAACGCTCTTCTTCTCCCTCTCCAGCAGAGGTCTTAACTCGGATACCAGCTCTTCGGGGGTTAAAGGCGTATTGCCGCCGCCTAATAGCAGGCGGTAGAGCCTTACAGCTATGGGGGGCTTCATCCCAATCTTAGCCAACAAGTCTTCATCGCTGAGCACGGCTCTAGCAGGCCCAGAGCCTATGGTGGTCCCCTTTTTCATCACGTACACCGTGTCGGCCACCCTCGCGGCGAACTCTACATCGTGCGTTGCGATAACTACGGCTTTGCCCTCGCGGCGCAATTCGTCTACCAAGACTTCGAGTTCGTCAATACCGTCTGCGCTCAGGTTTGCGGTTGGCTCGTCGAGGAGGAGGATCTCCGGCTCGTAGGCCAGCACGGAGGCTAAAGCAACTCTCTTCTTCTCGCCAGCACTCAAAGTGTACGGCGCCCTCTCGAGCAAGTGGTCAACGTGTAGTCTCTTAGCCGCCGCCCTTACGGCTCTATCTATCTCGCTGCTGGGCAGGGGCAGCTGCCGGAGGGCGAAGGCTATCTCGTCGTAGACCGTTGAATTGAAGAGCTGGTCGTCAGGTTCCTGGAACACTATTCCTATCCTCCTCCTAGCTGCGGGCAGAAGCTCCTCCAGGCGCCTCCCGTCCAGAAGCACCTCCCCTCTCTCGGGCCTGAGAAGACCGGCCGACACTAGTAGCAGAGTAGTCTTTCCGCACCCATTAGGGCCTACGATTACCGTGGCTTCTCCCCCGCTAGCGGTGAGCGAGGCCCCTCTCAGAGCCTTAATGCCGCCCGGATAAGTGAACCAGGCGTTGCGCACCTCCAGGAGTTTAGTCACGATCATCACCAGCCTGGCAAAGCTACCGCAACTATAAGAGCTAGCACCGCTAACAAGCATGCATCGTTCTTGCTCCAACGCACCCCTTCCCTGCCATGCTCGAAGTGACTGAAGCTTCTCGCCTTCATCGCCATGCTTACCATCGACGCCCGCCGGTAGCTCCTAAGCACAACCTCCCCTATCACGCTTATCAGCCCCGCCCACGCAGCAGTATAGTGCCTGCGCCTACTGATTAGCCTGGCTTCTCTAGCGGCTACCATCCTACAAGCATCTCTTAGAAATATAGGGGCGTACTTAACGAAGAATCCCACCATAAGTGCCAGTTCTTCGGGTAACCGTAGTCCGCGGAGGCCGCGCACAAGCCCCCGCCATCCGAGGTGCATAACTACGGCCGTGAACATGGCGGCCGCTCCCGCCGTCCTGAGGATTAGCAACGCTGCGTCTCGCACACCGCTTAGCGTGATCTGCAGTGATGCACGCCCCAGAGAGAGCGTGATTAGAGGATCGCCAGGGGTTATGCAGGGCAAGGGCGCCGAGACGAACGTCGCTATGAAAAGCGCGAAGAGCACAGGTCTAGCCCACTCTGCGAACCTTTTACTGAATGCTGCAACTAGCAGGGCGCTAAGCACAAGCGCTGTGAGCGGGACAGTTATGCGTGTACTGAACGAGACTATTCCCGTCGTTAATACGGCTACGAGTATGCCTAGCGAAGGGTTAAAAAATAAGGGGTTATAGTCGCGACTAAGTACCTCTACGGCATCAGCTATACTGTTCAGGAACGACGAAACTAGCCCGCTGCTTCGCATTGCACTGTCACGTCTTACTCCCTTTCCTGCCAGCGAGCTTTGCAACTCCTAGGCCCAATGCCAGGACCGCGCACACGCCTATGAAGCCCGCTACGATGTAGCCTATGGTGTCCGGTAGCCCGGGAACCGTATAGTCTAGGAAGGGGGTCCAGTTGACCTTCTCGGTTATATCCTCTAGGCCGACCTCCTCAGCCGCTATGTCGAGCGGCTCGTGGTAGCCCACCGCCTCTGAAAGTATCACGCCGAACACTGGGCTTATGAGCACAAGCAGAGCCACAAACAGTAGGACTCTCTTGGAGACCATGTCTCTCACCCCCCTAGCTGAACTAGCTGAAGAGGTAAGGTGCTCTCCTGGCGAGGTACGTCACAACGGCCGCTGTGATCACTCCCTCCACCACACCCAGTATCGCGTGCCACACTCCCATTACCGGCACGGTGACCGCCAAGCCGTACGGTAGCTGACTGGATACGCCTATCTCGATGCCGCAGGCCACTCCAGCAAGGGTTATGCCTAACCAGCCGCCAAGGAAGGCCCCCACGGGCTTGTATTTCCCTGGGAACGCCTTGTAGAGGGCGTAACCCACCAACACGTCTATTATCGCCATGTTGAGGACGTTAGCGCCCAAAGCGGTTATACCGCCGTCGTGGAAGACCAGGCACTGGACAAGCAGCACGAGGAAGAGCGATATGTAGCCTAGCCAGGGGCCTAGCAGTATTCCTGCAAGAGCTCCACCGACGAAGTGGAGGCTTGTGCCCCCTGGGATCGGCCAGTTCAGCATCTGGGCGGCAAAGATCCCAGCCGCTAGGACCGCAGCTAGGGTCGCTTTGTCCTCGGACTCCTCCCTCCTGAGCTTAATGAATGCGAACGCCGTATACGCGAGCATTATTGCGTAGGTCACGGCCGCAGTAAGGGGGTCGAGGAAGCCGTCGGGTATATGCATGCGCGTCCCCCTAAACCCTACAGGGAGACACGGACCTATAAGTATTACTGATTTCAGAAATAGTAATACTTCGTTTATGCGATTTTGCTTAGATACTCCGAGAGAGCCAGCAGCTCCTCGATACCGCGTGGCCCTCGCGGCGTGAAGGGGACCACGATCACCTCCACCTTAGGCTTGAATGTCTTCCTGGTTTCTTCAACCCACTTTCTCGCTTCAGCCACGGTGTCCTCCGGGTAAGCGTAGTGTTCGGGGAGGGGTGTCATGTTAACTATAACCCCGCGTACATTCATGTTGAAGCCGGAGAGCTCCGAGTATATGCGCTTAGTAATGGCGTAATCTAAGTATGCTGGCCTGGTGACGATGTAAGCGGTGTGGGCTTCAAGCGTTAGGAATGACAACACGCGCTCGGCGAGCTCTCTCCATGACTCTATCAGCGAGAGAGGGTCCCCTTCGCCCCTTCTCAGCTTCTCGAGGAACCCCTTTAGTCTCAGGTACATTCTGGCAGCGTCGCCGAGGTGCGTGTAGAGCTCTCTCTCTATCCTAAGCATTCTAAGACCGCCACCAGCCGCCATAGTGTCCCAGACTATGTAGTCGTAGCCGCCACGGCGCCAAAGCTCGTAAACGTAGTAGAGGGCGTACTGATCAGCTATTCCAGGGGCGCCAGCTATATAGTCTATTATCTCCTCACCTACGGGGAGAAAGCTCGATATTACTCTGTATACTTCCCCTCCAAATCTTTCCTTCCATAACTTAATTATAGCCTCCTCGTCGAGCTCAACAGCCCATAGTTCCTTCCACACATTTTTCAGCGTGGGGCCCAGCCTTGCGGCCAGAACCTCGGACAGAGCTGGGACATAGTCACTGCTCACGAGCAACACGCTGTGTCCTTCACTAGCCAGGCGAGCAGCAACGCTAGCCGCGCACGTAGTCTTACCAACACCCCCCTTACCCCAAAAAGAAATGATCTTCATGCTCATCTCCCTTCTCCGGATTCTCCGTGCCACCTCTCTAATAGTTGTGCATCATCCCCGCGTCAGCTTACCCACACGTTTAATTTTATATATTGTCATACTATCTTTTCATACTTTTAACGCGGGTCATGCGGACTAAAGATGAAAATAAATCCTCAAGGTGCGAGATGAGGGAGAGCGGCATAAACATCGCCAAGTTGGCTGCTGGTCTTTACAAGCTTAGGCAGACAGCGTTCCTCGTGCTTTCCGGTGTTGCTGCCTACTTAAAGACCTGCAAGCTAAGCCCGGATCCGTAGCATCTCTTTCTCTTCGCCCTTTCCACGGGTCTAGCTGTGGCAGGAACTACGGGGGTCGACATGTACTTTGATAGAGACATTGACTCAATTACAGAGGCACGCAATACCTCTAGGCCTAGTGTCGCCTCGGGAAGCGCTCACAGCATCGCCAGCACTAGTGCTCGTAGGACTGGCGTAGCGTCGCACTTAGGTCCCTGGGCTCTTCTAGCAGGGCTGCTAGGGCTCGCCATAGACGTTCTCTTGTGTGCGGCACTCCTAAAGCGGACCCAGCGCTGCTGGGAATAGGACTTTGGGCCGTAGCTGGGAGTAGGGAACACATGGTTGAGCTTTAAGGTGGCGAGGTAAGCGCTCGCCACAGTCATGCTCGCTCTCTTTATCTAGACTTGGTCAATTCGGCAAGTTCCTCTTCGTACTTACGCTTTAGTTCTCTGTAAAGCGTCTCGCTTATCCTGCCTTCTATTAAGGCCTCGTCCAGTTTCCTCAAGAGCTCTCTAAGCTCCTTCTCTCTACTCGGCGGCACCGGCTTAGACGGAAGCGCCTTCAGGAAGTCACCCAGTATTCTCTTGAGCGTGCTTGTGACCGCGACCGCGAACACCGCCGATACAGCGAGCCTCTGTTCGATGGTTGCCACCACGGGTTTGATGAGGTAGTTCTCAACCAACCAGTGGTAACCCAACAAAGTAAAGGTTGTAGCCGCTGCTGTTACCAGCCCCTTTAGCCTTGCAAAGTATAACCAGAGAACAGCGTAGCCCACTACATACCCAACAAACAAACCAGCCAGCATGTACGCGATGCCAAGGAGGTCAGGCCCCACGCCCGTAAGGACATCGACGAGGGACCTGGCAATGTAGGGCACGAGGTAAAGTGTTAGTATTAGGTAGGGGATTTCCCGCGTAAAGACTACAGCGTTAAGAGCGTTTAGGGACTGCTTATCCCTGAAACCTCTACTAGGGCCTCTCCTCACGAGTAGCAGGGAGGTTAGCAGTGCCAAGACTAGAAACGTATTGATGAAAAAGAGGTTCAGCCAGCCTTCGACGCCTCCTACCTCGCCCCAAAGCTCTGTCAGGGCTATTGCCGTGAAAGTCGGAAGAACGTAGGAGAGCGATACCAGGGCGAAGAGGGGGTATATGAAGCGAGTATAAAGTTCCTCGTACAAAATTCCTCTTAAACGCTCCATAGGTACGCCCACGGAGAGGGCAAACGGGGCTAATACCTTCTCCTCGTACTTGCCCCTAAGCAGCAGCCATAGCGAGGGGAAGCCAAGCCATTTTATAGCGAAGAGTGAGTAAATGGTCAGCGCTAAAGGAAATGCCAGAGGGCTAGCGTAAACTTCTAGCCATAAGTATGCAGCGGCTAACGCCACCAGCAGGCCTGAGGCAGCGTGGCCCAGCACTAGCCGCAGAGCGGAGTCGGTGAGTTCCGACAGTCTTGCCGTTTTCCTCAGGAGCACTAATACTGCAGCTAAGACCGCTATCATAGCTATTGGGCTAGCGTAGAGCGACAGCGCCTCACGCCACACAGGGCCGTAGGCCTCCAGCATACGGAAAACGCCGTATGCGGCGTAGGCTGCAGCAGTTAGCATTATGACTACTATCGTTGCAGCGACCGTTCTGAACAGTTTGGCGCCCGTGAGTGGTATGCGCCCACTAAACGCCACCACTAAGGCTGCCACCAGAAGTAGGAAGGCCCCAACAGCGAGAACCTTCTGTGTGCGCGCCACTTGGAACTCGACGTTTACTGGGGAGAGCTGACGTCCAGTCAGCCAGTTGAACAGGTTAACTATGAGTTGCTCATTGTCCGCGAGGAACACGACCTTGTTTTCCAGCAGAGAGAAGGCGCTGAGGAACGCCACTCTGCCTCTGCCCACCTCGGCAAGCGCCAGCACGGTGACGTTGTAGCCTCTAAGCTCCTCAGGCACGCTTGCAGCCACTCTCGGGATTAAAGCCGGGTTAACGTGGTCTCCTCTGATAACGAGAGTGTAGGCGTACGGTAGAGCCGACGTATCAGCCATGTACTTGAGTACTCCAGTCACGTTAAAGCTGAGGTACTCCTCCTGTGTGGTAAGGCCCTCGGGCACACATGCCACGCTGAAGGCCTGCGCAAAACATGCTCCTTCCTCAAAGGGGTACTCTAAGAACAGTACGCCACCCCCTCTGTCCACGAAGTCGGCTACTGCTTCGACCACATCGCGCGGAAGGGTAGCGCAGGGTAAGTCCGGTATAACGATGACATCGTAGTCGCCGATCACTGTTGTCAGCACTGACATATCTACGTCCTCATAGCTTAGGAAGTCCACGACGAAACCGTTGTTCTCGAGAAGCTCGTATAAGCGCGGGTAGTCCTCAGGGCCTATAAAGCCATATATGAGAACGCGAGAGGCGGGGGAAGCGGTGGCATTGGGCATTAAAGAGAGTGCGAGAAGAGCTACTAAGAGGACGAGCACGATATTGCGCATGCCCTCCTCCTCAGATGTAGATTAAGGGCAACGAAGTATTTCAGCTTACTTCATGTAGGGATACTGGGTCAAAGACGAAGTAGCTCAGTGAATTCATCGGGAGTGGATGGGGTCGGAGCGGGGACGTCTTCATTATTCTGCATTCAACGCCCTCCTCATCCCCCTTAATAATCCCGAGTTGAGGGCTTTAAGTAGATCGCCTATAGGGAGGTGCGCGTTGGATCACTTTGACCTTGCACTCTATGAACGCTACGCCGCAGCCCGTAGCGTCCCCTCTGCGAATCTTTGGCTCGCTTTCAGGAACCTCACCCGGAGGCTCCTCGAGAGCGCCTACGACGCCTATAACGTCATACCCCGCACTTCTCAGCACATTTATGGCTTCCTCTACCTCGTAGAGCCTTGCCATGCTCAGAACGGGCTCTCCTTCCTCGGCCAGCTTGGCGTAGAGTCTACCCCACTCGCTGTTTCCGTTTATTATCATTACAACTAGGGTTGCATCCTCTCCTAAGACCTCCCTTATAGCGCTTAGGTCTTCGAGAGGGTTCTCCAAGAACTCGAGAAGCGTCACGGCAAACGCAAAGTCGAAGACATGTGGTCTGAAGGGCAGTTTACTGGCTACTCCACAAACAGTGTCCACGCTTCTTCCACGGGCTCGTTTTAGCATTCTCAGGGCGGGATCAAGGCATATAATCCATCGGTCCTCCGACAATTCCATGAGTTTCCTCGAGAAGACGCCGGTGCCTCCCCCTACGTCTAAGCCTGTACCCTTACCTGGCAACAGCTCATTAAGAACCTTAGACTCCGCCTTGATTACGAACTGCCCCATGGGCTCTTCGTACCAGGCGTCGTAATACTCGGCGACTTCGTCGAAGACCGCTATCACCTTGCGAGTGGTAACTGCATGCTTAGGCTCCATACAGGAGTAAGGCTGTTTGTCTCACGTTAAACATTACCTTTGACGCGGGCCGGAATCCTCTAGCTTGAGGGCTATGGCTTATCTTAGCCCTGCCTCGGCCTAAGAATTCTGACCAGTTTCTTTATTGTCTCGACGAGCTCTAGAGGGCTCTTGCCTAGTAAAACGACCGTGGGCTCAATGCCTAAGGCTCCAGGGTGGTAGTAAGCCCTACGGACTATATCAGTTCTCGATATGTGCACCGACACGGGGCAGGGCTTCACGATCTCAGTCTCAACCTCCTCCACCGCGATACCCAACTCCCTTAGTGCCTCGACAATCTCGGGCGACCCCCTGATGTTAATGGCTGCCCTATACTCGCTTTTCTTGAGAGCCTCCAGGACTACGAGCGCCACGTGCCTACTCCCCCCATACATAACCCTTCCGCACGCTAAGGCTCCCTCAGCGCTCTTTACAATCCTCCCACTCAAGCCAGCGACCTCGCTGAGGTCACGCGCCCCCTCTCTCGCATAGGCGATGTTCATGCCTACCTCCGGTATCAGCACTGTGACTCCCTCGATTTTGAGGATCTCCCTCAACGCACGCTCCAGGGAGCCGATAACGGGGTCGGCGGTGGTAATCTCTCCGTACAGCTCATCGATCCATGTCCTCTCGGCCTCACCGACGGGCTCGCCATTCACGGCTACTCCGTAACCCTTAGTGACAGAGCCTACAACACTGCACGGCACGTCAAGGTCGCCGCAGACGCTCAAGACGTCTTCGACAGCAGATGCTATCACTACAAGGCAGCCATAGCTCGGCACCCGCAAAATGTCCCTAATGAGTTCCTTGATGTTCTCTGCAACGACTAGCTCCTTGGTCTCTATAGACAGCCTGACACTATACTCTCTCGAGATCTCCAGAAGCGCGCCCAGCACGCCGCCCTCGGAGACGTCGTGCATCAACTTTACACCGCTTAAGGAGGCAAGGCTCAGGGCTGCGGGCAGAGGGGTAAGCTTTCTCCAGAGCTCCCCTGCTGATGGAAGCTTGCCTGTAAGGCTGAGCAACCAGCGTGTTTCCTCCCCGACGCGCCCAACCACGATCACGCTGTCTCCCGGCTCGGGCCTCGATGGGCGCCCTACCCTCTGCCCGATGACTGTGGCGACCGCCACGGGAAGGCTTAAACCCTTGTACACACCCGTGTGCCCAGCGACAACCTCCACTCCGTACTTTCTGGCCTCCTCCCCGAAGCACTTCGCCACGATCTCTAGCTCCTCCTCGGACGACTCGGGTGGCATAAGCAGGGTCAGGGTGGCGTACCTCGGCCTCGCCATGGCTGCAGCAACGTTCGAGGCTGCGTAGTGAAAGGCAAAGAAGCCCAGCGTCTCTAAAGGCACTCCTAACGCCGGGTTCGTGGAGACAACAGCGTCTTCCAGAGGGGGCAGAGGGTTCGCGTCGAGACCCGGCGGGAGCAGCGGGATGTGCTTGATTACCCTTTCCCTAAGGATACTCCCTGGGACCTTGCCTAAGCCTAGCTTCTTTGGGCCCAAAGAGCGCCCCCACTCTAGCACATCAAAGACTGGTATAAGGTCGCCGTTGCGCCTACAGGCGCCGTAGGCTCGCTGCCCTCCGTACCTCCTCTCGGAAGGTCTCTACGTCCAGGGGAGAGGACTCTATCGGTACTCCGTTAACCAAGAGCCATCTTTTCCCTCTGGCCAAAAAGGGAGCCGGGTTCTCCCAGTAGTTCACCAGGTTTATCTCGATGTCCGGGGCTAGGCTGCGTATAGTCTCCGCCGTTTTAAGGGCGAAAACGTACCCGTACTCACAAGTGGGAGCGTAGAAGATGAACGCTTTACCCTGGTCTTCACTTATGGGCATTACGGTCTCGCCCATATCCCTCCAAGGGCTAAACGCCTCTTCGCTGAGAACCCCTCCCCCAAGCGGGTAGTACAGGTCGCAGGGGCTTCCTCCAGGCACCTGTTTAAAGCCTAAGCGCACGAAGAATGCGCGCTGCGAGTAGTGCTCCCCCGTCTCGAACGCATACACGGCCAGGAACTTGTACCCCCACTGCTTCGCGTCGTTGATCAGGCTCTTAATTAAAGCCTTAGCTACGCCCCTCCTTTGGGCCCTAGGGAACGGGTTGTACACGCAGTGAATGACCAGAACGCCCTCGCGAGCGTACCCGGCCGGATCGGCCTCCCCAGGGTAGAAGAGAACCTGGGCCACTGGCCTATTATTTAGGTAGCCTATTTTCGCCACATGGCCATACTTTCTAAGCATTTCCAAGAGCCACCCTCTCTTGACGCTTATCCCCTTCTTTAAGGTCTCATCACGCAGAGAAGGATCAGAACATACTCTGAAAAGATCCCCAACGGACTCGGGAGCTAGGTCGGCGATCCTCGCGCCCATGATCGCTCAACTCAATCTGCGTAAATTAACTTTGTCTGAGCTGGGATGGGCAGCAGGAAAAGAAATGTATACGAGGGCAGTATCAGAGAGGTTTAGGTCCGAAGGCCTTGAGCAGGAAGGGGCTTGCGATAGGCTTGGGAGCGCTCCTGCTAGCACTAACGGCACCCACGATGCTGGCATGGCCACTAAGTGTTGCTACAGACAGGGGTCAGTACAAGCCGGGCAGTATGGTGTTCGTGTACGGCGTTGCTTGGCCGGGGGTAAACGTGAGCATAGTCGTGAGCGGTCCGACGGGAGTTGTGTGGTCTGGCTGGTCTATGGCTGATGCAAGGGGGCTTTTCAGCTCCTCTTTCAAATTGCCATCCAACGCATCGCCGGGGGTATATGTAGTACACGCTGCCGCGGGCAACGAGACAGCGCTAACATCCTTTAATGTCGTAGCGCCGCTCGTACTAAAATGCGCCTGTGAGTTCGTCAATGCCAGCACGAGACAGGCGTATCCCGGCCAAGACATCAAAGTCGATGTGCTTATCGAGAATAAGGGCTCCTCAAACGGGACAGTTTGCTTGCAAGTCCCTCCTGGGAGGCCCTTTGGGGGAGCGAAGACCTGCGCGGAAATAGGGCCGAGAGGGAATACCACAGTAAGCCTGCTGCTCTCGGTTCCATTGGACATGCCACCGGGCAATTACAGTATTCCGCTAACCCTCTTCGCGTACTGGCCCAACGGAACCCTCGCCGAGCGGAAAATCTGCGGCGTTGTAGACGTGGAAGTTCCACCGACAGACGTTAACGTAACCTTTTACTTCATGCTTCCCTCCGGGGAGCCTTTCCGTGATGCCACAGTGGCTCTAGACGGCATTCCAGTAGGCCGTACGGACTCGGAGGGAAGCCTAAGCCTTGGGCTCGTAGCCAACAGGTACTACACAGTGTGCGTGGGGAAGGAGATAGAAGGCCTCAAGATCTATCACCAAGAGAGAATAAGGCTGAGCATAGAACCCGTGCAAAACGTAAGCATAAGGGTTGTGCCGAGAGAGGCATGCTACATAAGCGCGATCGCACTTGAGCCCGAGAAGGTTGAGAAAGGCGAGTACTTCGACATAGCTGTCAGATTCGTGATAGTACCTTGCTCAGCTAACTTTAGCTACAAGCTCTACTTAAAGCCTGAATGGGTGGAGAGAGAAGTAAAAGTGTATGAGAGCACGGCACATACAATAATCGCTCATACTCTCACCTATAGCCTCAAAGCCCCTGAGCGGCCAGGTCTCTTCAATGTGTTAATAGTCATTGAAACCGGCAGGGACGTCTGCATGTCCTCGGCTAAGCTAGAGGTCTGGAGGAGGAGAGAGGGCTGCGTGGAAATCCGAGCGGTTTACCCGGACGGATCCCCCGCCAAGCGGGCACTGGTAAGGGTGGGGGGTCTCAGTAACTACACTGATGAGAGCGGAGCGGCCGTTGTCTGTGGGCTAAAAGAGGGCACGTACACAGTGTCGATTACGGACAGACTGGGTGTGTACTCGGGGAGGGTTAGCGATGTCGAGATAAGGGCCTTCGAGACTACCGGCGCGACGGTGTATCTTGATCCCCTAGTGCCATGTATTGAGACGGCACGTGAAGGGCCGTATAAAGCCTGTTTCTCAAGATTTGCCGACTGGACTCTCTCCGTTCCGCTTAGAGTGAGGAGATGCAGATTCGCTCTCCCATTGAAGCTAGTGGCACGAGTGAGGGGGGCTCCCTACGTTAACGCCACCGTGACAGTCAACGAGCCCAGGTACGACTTCGAGCTAACCTACGACTTTCTCATACCGGCCAATATAACTGCGACTCTCTCCCCTGGGGGCAGCTACAGGATCGACCTTGTAGTAGTGGACTCGGAGGGTGCCGAGGTTGCCTGCTTCGAGGTCTGCCGCGTTGCGATAAAGGACGATATAGCCACCCTGCTAACCTCACCTATACTCCACGCGAGAGCGGACCTATTCCTGGTGTACTCTCTGATGTTAATCGACGTGGGGCTGGCTATTCTCCTGGCGCTGGCCTACGGAGGGGGCAGAGACATACCGGTACTCAAGACTATAATCAGGGCGGCACGCAAAGCCAGATACCCTGAGAAGGCGGCGCTGTTGCTCCTAGCGGCGGTGATCTACATCTACCTCGTCTACGGCGTGACGAACACCATCATAAACAACACCCTGTTTGCGGCCTTTCTGGAGACCATGCCTCTTAACGTTCTACTGCTAATAGCCGCAATGGCGGGGCTACTACTGGGCCTAAAGAGGCTCTCGGCACCCGTCGCTCGCCTCGTTAAGATGCTATGCGGCACAAAACTAGGCCTATGTAAGCTAAGCCTCGGCAGGAGGGCGAGACGGCCAGCCGCGTAAATTCATGCTTCACAGTAAGTCTTTCTTCTGGTGCTCGCCGCAGGGTTAACGATGGGACGTCTCGTCCTAACGGTTTTTAATCACTTAGCTCAAAAAGCCTGCCCAGAAGACCCGCATAGTGCAAGACTGCGGTTACGGCGACGAGGTAGAGAACGTAAGCGGCTATGGCCAGGTAATCAGTACGCGTCACTTTAACGTCCCTGTAGTACGTCCTGTCCTTATAAGCCCCGAACCCCCTGCTCTCCATCGATAGGCTCATGGTCACCGACCTCTTGGCAACGAGAGCGAGGAGAGGAGCCAGCACG
>Ga0180302_10000895_pt1 | contig 13910 bp, 14 predicted proteins | sample GuaBasSediGuay17_FD_121794 | JGI IMG/M metagenome (GOLD analysis project Ga0180302, IMG submission 121794) | Subseafloor sediment microbial communities from Guaymas Basin, Gulf of California, Mexico - Guay17, Core 4571-4, 12-15 cm | ecosystem: Environmental > Aquatic > Marine > Hydrothermal... | reverse complement strand
TAATTAACTCTGAAATTTCCCTTAGCGGCTTCTCTAAGTTTTTTCTAATATCATTATTAAGAGCTCTTAATGGTGATACATATATAGCATAAACCTTATCCTCTAACTTTCCCTCCTTTGAAAGTTTAAACAGCTCACTGAGGATGTATAGGAAAGCAGTTAGCGTTTTCCCAGATCCGGTGGGTGATGTTATTAATACATTCTTACCCATAGCTATTGGGATAATACCATATTTCTGAGGAGGAGTTAGGTCTTTAAATTGCTTGAACCAAGTGGCTACATCTTCATCTAATATTTTTAATATTTCGTCCATTGTTGCAGCTTTTGTATAGTGTACTATGCTCATATTAACTCATACCTCTTTTTACTAATTCCTGCATTACTATGATAATGCCGATTACAATTAAGATTAATGACATAAATAATTCTAATTTTCCAACAAATAAGTAGATGCTATAGACTAGTAGTAGAGCAGAAATTAAAATGGGGATCCATGGAACGTTATTAGTCTCTCTAACATATATGTAGGAAATTGAAAATATTATGATACTTGATCCTAAACAAAAGAGGGAGAGGAAGTCTATGTTATACGATATATGTATATATAGTGTGGTTCCAGCCCATATCAGTACTAAGCCTATCCCTAAGTTAACTAGCTTATCCTCGAGGGACTTCATTCTATACCTAAAATTATTACATAATATTTGAGTATTTAATATAATGAGTATTGGATTGATACTTTATCGAGTTAACAGTTAAAGTTTTTTAGCTAAGTATATTTTTACTAATCTAATTATTGAGTATGAGAATAGCAGTTATAAATAGAGATTTATGTAGGCCTGATAGATGTAGTCGTGAATGTATAAGGTTTTGTCCAGTTGTAAAAATGGGTATGCCTGCAATTGAGTTTAAGGAAGATATTCCCTATATAAATGAGGAACTGTGTACTGGCTGCGGAATTTGCCCAAAGAAATGTCCTTTTCAAGCAATTTCGATAGTAAATTTGCCGTCACAGTTGGATGAGGAATTAGTTCATCAGTTTGGTCATAATGGTTTTAGGTTATTTAGACTTCCAATTCCACAGAGGAACATGATTCTAGGAATTGTCGGTAGAAATGGGACTGGTAAATCAACTGCAATTAAGATCTTAGCTAATAAAATCATTCCTAATCTTGGTAACTTAGATGGCGGATCTCCAGATGACGTATTAGAATATTATAGAGGACATCAATTATATCAATATTTTAAGGATTTGTATAATGGTAAATTGAGAATAGCATTTAAACCGCAGGAAGTATATTTGTTACCGAAGGTTATTAAGGGTAGAGTCAGTAGGATATTAAAGGCAGTAGATGAAAGAGGAGTTTATGATGAAGTTATAGATGAGTTAGGCCTTAGGGAGGCGTCTAAGAAGACCGTAAAGGAGCTCTCTGGAGGAGAGATGCAGAGATTGGCTATAGCGGCTGCGGCGTCTAAGGATGCCGATGTATATCTTTTTGATGAACCATCGTCTTATAATGATATTTATCAACGTATGATGGTGGCTAAATATATCAGGAAGTTATCTGAACTTGGTAAGATAGTAATTGTTGTAGATCACGATCTTGCTTTTCTTGACTATCTAAGTGATTATGTGAATGTCGTGTATGGTGAACCGGGGGTTTTTGGTATTTTTACTAGACCTGAAAATGTAAGAACAGGAATTAACATATTCTTAGACGGATATATTCCCTCTGATAATGTTAGGTTTAGAGATAAGCCTATATCATTTCCCACAAGTCCGGTTCCTTATAAGGCTGCTGAAGTTCCATTAGTTAAGTATTCGTCTCTAGTAAAGAGATTTCATAGATTTGAATTAACTGTGGAGGAGGGAGAGATATTTTATGGTGAAGTTGTCGGGGTTGTCGGTCCAAACGCTACTGGGAAAACGACATTTATGAGGATTTTAGTAGGTGAAATTAAAGCTGAGGAAGGTGAGATTTTAGTTCAACCTGAAAGTTTAGCGTATAAACCTCAATATTTATCCTCCGAATATGATGGGACGGTTGAGGAGTTCTTAACTGACGTGGCTGGTGATAAAATTGAATCGTCATTAGTTAAGGATGGACTTCTCAAACCACTCAACTTAATACCTTTAATGGAGAGGGGAATTAAAGAGTTATCTGGAGGAGAACTTCAAAAAGTTCACATAGTCGCTACATTACTTAGAGATGCAGACATATACTTTCTAGATGAACCATCAGCATTTATTGATGTAGAAGATAGATTAGAGGTTGCTATGGCTATAAATAGATTTCTAAAGGCAAATAATAAGCCAGCATTAGTTATAGATCACGATCTACTTATGATAGATGCAATATCTGATAGGATAATAGTATTTAAGGGAGAACCTGGAGTTAGAGGTTATGCTACTAGACCTTTGCCGAAAAGAGATGCTATGAATATCTTTCTAAGTGATGTTGGTATAACATTAAGAAGGGACAAACATAGTGGTAGGCCGCGGATAAATAAGCCGGGAAGTAGGTTAGATAGAGAGCAAAAGGAGAAGGGTGAGTATTACTATGTTAGTTAACCCCTCTATTAAGCTAGTATATTTAATTAGTAAATCAAGTCTAATTTTGTATTTTATTCTAGTGTCTATTAACTAAATTAACTAAAATTTTTTCTTCAAAGTTCATAATTGGAATTTTAATGACCATGTACTTAGAAGTTTAATAGTAAGTAATTATCACTTGGTGTTTAAGAATATGAAAATATTTCATACGGCATCTGATGATGAGATTAAAAATGGGAAAACTACTGATATATATTTTATTAGAACCAGACATATCCTAGAAAAGCTCGGTTTAGACAAGACAAATGTAATTATGGATATTTCATTTGATCGTTACCCATATAATTGGAGTTGGGGTGTGATTTCAGGCACCTATGAGGCTATTAAGTTACTTGAGGGATTACCAATTAATTTTTACATAGTTGATGAAGGTACTATTTTACCGCCAAGAGATTACAATGGATATAGGATGGTTATTGGCTATATAGAGGGGCCTTATGGACCATTTAGCATTTATGAAACTCCACTACTAGGATTACTATGTCAGAGCTCAGGTATTTCAACATACGCAGCACATATTAAGATAAAGGCTTGGAATAAAGTTTTACTTTCATTTGGTGCTAGACGAATGCACCCTGCGATTACGCCGATGATTGATTGGGCAGCATATATAGCTGGTTTTGATGGGATATCTGCTGTGATTAGCGCTGAAATGTTAGGTATTAAGCCTACTGGTACAATGCCTCACGCATTAATATTAGTAGTTGGTGACCAAGTTGAGGCTTGGAAGGCATTTGATAAGTTTATGGATGAAGATGTGCCTAGAATTGCTCTAGTGGATACTTTATATGATGAGAAAATTGAGAGCATAATGGCTGCTGAAGCGTTAGGTAAAAGGTTATTTGGAGTTAGGCTTGATACACCAGGAAGTAGAAGAGGTAATTTCGCGGATATTATTAGAGAAGTTAGAGCTGAGTTAGATTTAAGGGGATATAAGCATGTAAAGATCTTCGTTTCTGGAGGTATAAAATATGAAAATATTGATGAGTTAATTGAAGCTGGAGCAGACGGATTCGGCGTTGGAACTGGACTGTCGAATGCACCTACAGTAGATTTCGCGATGGACATAGTTGTTAAGGAAGGTAAACCATTTGCTAAAAGAGGGAAAATAGCAGGTAGAAAGTATCTATTTAGATGTAGAGAATGCTATACCTACAAATTAACTTTTGACGAGACAGATGATATATGTCCTAAGTGTAATGCGAAAATGGAATCTCTGATAAGAAAAGTTATTGAAAATGGTAAGATAATAATTAATTTAAAGAGACCACAAGAAGTTAGAGACTATGTTTTAAGTCAACTTGAAAAAATAAGGGAATTAGGGTGGAGAGATTGAAGGCTACATTATTAAGAGATATAAATAGACTTGACCCTAATACAACGATTAATAGGATTGTTAGAGGAGTTAAAATTGTTTATGAGGAAATGGGTGCTAATGGAATATTAGTAAATGTTAAGAATACTCTTAGTTCCTTCATTAATATTATAATTGCTATTCGAACAGCCGGAAGATCAAATTGTTATGGAATATATTTTGAAAAACCACATAGTAATATAAAAAATATCGAGAGGATATATACATTAAGTAGATTTAACCTATCTAGGTTAGATATAAAGCATGTCTATAAATATGTTATTAAAAATATGCCCGATTTAGGATTTTCACGAAGATTGAGCAAAATTACTAAACATGAAATTGAGAATGATATTGAATTATTAGTTTTGAGGTTCTATGCTAAGAAGAACAACTATCTCTTATGTGGAGATTTAGATAGAACTAGATGGTTAACTGGGGCCTTTAGTAGATATTTAACAGGTAGTGTAGATATACTTCCACTTACAAGCGTTTATAAAACCCAGTTAAAGTTGATCGCTAAGAGGTTAAGAATAGCTCATTTAGCTAAAAATGCCGAAGAACCCAGAGAGTGGTTAGAGTTTAAGAGAGAAATTGGTATTGAAAACATTCCTGATGAGAAGATAGATGCTATTTTGTATGGATTTGATAATAATTGGACTATTAAGCAAATAGCTGATGATTTGGAGATAGATGAGGATATAATTAGGAAGATAAGGACAGTCGTGGATTCGACAGATATAATTCGGCATTTACCATTAACTCTATAAATGATTTAATGGGAAATTAATTTCTCAGTTAGTTTTTGGCATATTATTAAGTCGCTATTACTACCGGAGTCATATATTATGTATCCTCTATAAAGGATACTTGTAGATTTAAGACATTTAGGTAAGATATTTCCGTGAAGGAAAATGTTATGTCTTATTGTAAAGGATCCTAGCCTATATATGGTTATTAAGGGTGATCTATAAAACTTAACTGTTAAATAACTACTTACTCTACATTTATCATTTAAACAGTCATAGAAATCAACCTTATCATGATGAAGATATATGATCTTAAATTGTCTGTTTATAACGTCAAAGTATGGCACTAGTACTTCGTTAAATAGGTGGATATCCAGATTTTGAGTGAGTACCTTATGATACTCCGTTATATCTAAGTAAGTATTCTTCACAATTATATCCCTCGTATATCGCACTTTAGGCTTAGTTAATTGTATATAGATTTCAGATGCATTTACTTGTGGAGAGGGTTCCTTAAGGAAACCTATAGGATTTAAGGGTAAAATTAGCAATGTATTTTTCACGTCAATCGCATTTATAAGGTTATTTACCTTTTTAACTTGATACTTATCCGCATATACCGGAGTTTCTACATTTAAAATTGCTATATTAGGTAGTGATAAAGTATTAATTTTCTCAGTAATTAGTTCAGGTCTATCTTTAGGCCTAAAGTGTTCTGAATATGATGTAATGTAGTTCATTATCTTTGAGTAGGGAGTTAATTGGTCAACTTTTACTACATTTAATGTCCATTTATACCATTGGGTGGTTGATAACGCAATTTTATCCTTTAATGTTTCAATAGCTTCATTTAGTGGAAAAAGAACAATTATTATGAAAATCCGCTTATCTAAGCGGTAAAAATTCAATAATACTTTTTCAATTATTGATACGTATTTGTTAGGTTCGTCGTCAATAAATACGTCGATAATCTTGCTTTTAGCTACATATTTATATGGAGCTTCACATAAACATAGCAGAAAATTATGATGCTTAACTTCTCTAACAATAAGTTTATCAGTTAAGTTAATTTTAGGAGACCATTTAATCATGTTAAAACTATCCTAATAATACTTCGACGATATTAGCCCATGCTTCTGATAGATTATAGATATTGTATCCTCCCCCTCCGAGAACTACTAATTTACCACATGTTCCCTGAGCTAACTTTTTAATTTTCTCTACAGCTTTTTTATGTCCTTCAAAGGTGTACATTAAGTGAGTGATCGGGTCCCCTGCCAATCCATCAGTACCAGCTTGCATAAATATTATATCTGGCTCTATTTTAAGTCCAAATTCATATGCTTCGTCGATAGCTTTTAGGAGATCATGATCACCGGCTCCGGGCTTTAATGGAACATTTACCTTTGTTCCGACAGCTTCTTCTTTACCTTTCTCCCATTCAAATCCTGTACCTGGATATAGAAAATATCCTGATTCATGAATATCAAATATATATACTCTCGGATCACTCTCAAATGAGTAATACACGCCGTCTCCATGATGTGCGTCTATATCAACATAGTAAATCTTATTTACTAGTTTCTGTTTGAATAAGTATTCAAATGTTACGCCAATATCATTGAATACGCAAAAGCCGGCACTTCTGTCTCTTGTTGCATGATGAAAACCTCCGGCTGGATTAAATGCAAAGTCAGCTTCATTATTTAATAGTGAGAGAGCTGCGTCAAGCGTAGCTCCGACCGTATGAAGTGATACTTCAAATACGCCTTTAAATGCGGGGGTATCTCCATAATCTAATAGACCATATCCCTCCTCTGACTTCCTCTTAACAAAATTAATATGTTCTTCCGTATGGAATAACTTTAGAATATCTATTGGCACAGGCTTACTATCCTTTAAAATTAGATTATCATTTTTTAATAGTGATCTATCTGAAATTTTACTCCAAAAAAGTTTATATCGCTCTTTTGTTAGCACATGACCAGGAAAACCATAGTTAAATATCTCACCTTTATATAGTATTACTTTTGACATCTATTAGACCCTCTTTCTAGTAGCAGTTACTAAGTGTATTACGTCTCTATCATGTAGTATATAATCTTTTGGAAGCTTGAGACCTGTTCTCACATCTATTCCATATATTAATTTCTTTGCGATTTCAGTGTGAATTTCCTTAGCTAGGTCCATAAGAGTAGCGTCTCTAGGTAGCAGAAATACGTCTGGTAACACTCTACCTCTCTTATCAGTTAATGACTTTGGATCCTCCACCGGATATACATATTTATACATCATTACTTTAAATACTAGAGTGTTAAGGGCAAACTGAACCCCTGTTCTCATAATTTTTGAGAATACGAATCGCTCCATATATTCTAATGCCTTCTTTTGCTTTTCGGTTAATGCACTTGGATTTTTAACCTTGAATTCTTCGTCGCCAGGTATATATTCTACTAGACCCTTTTGTTGAGCTCTACGTAATGCAAGTTCAGCTTCTGCACTTGCAGGAACTACCACTACATCCTTTAACTGTCTACTTAACCTTAAGTAATTTTCCTCAGCACCCTCTAAATCTATTTTATTAGCTACAACTATTGTTGGTTTTGAAATTTCTCTAATAGCATATGCGAATTGTTTAGACTCCTCCATATCCCACTCTCTAAAATATTTTTCATTTAAACCGGTAACTGTCAATGCGTCTTCAATATGTTGCTTAGTTACCTTACAGCCGGATAGGATTATATGTAGAGCATCAACTGTTCCGTATCTTCTTTCATATTTCTCTATACTTTGTCTATTACCTTCAATCATCTTCTGATACCATAAAACGAGCTCCTCCTCAATATCATAGTAATCAGCTAGTGGATCTCCGAATCCAGGTTCAACTATATTCCCATCTGCATCTATACTACCACTTGCGTCTACCATGTGAATTAACGCGTCACTTTGGCTAGCTACACTTAAAAATTGATTGCCTAGACCCTTGCCCAGATGAGCACCTTTAATCAATCCTGGTAAGTCAATGAGAGTTATTGGATGGAATCTCCATCCACCCATACATACACTATTCCTGGGATTATCCTTAACTCCAAATTCTCTACATACGCATGGAGCACTTACATGGCCAACTCCGTAATTAGGTTGTTTAGTTGTAAATGGATATGGTTGCACTTCAGCCTCTAACAGCGTTGCCGCATTAAAAAAGGTGCTTTTACCAACATTAGTTTTACCGACAACACCAATGGTTATTCTAACCATTTAAATCACTAATTTTAAAAATAGTATAGGCATATTATATAAGAATATATCCAAATGCTTACACTTAGATAGCTTATGACTTTACCTTAATTACTTTAAACTTATAAATTTGCGTATCCGCTAACAGTTAGATTATTAGCTTATTTTGGCGGGATTGTAATTGCTAGGTCTGCTATATCTATGCTCTCCGTTATTAACCATCTAATTAAATCATAGAGATTTCTTTTTCTTTTCTTCGTCGTCTCGAGTTTAGCACTAAGCTCACGTATCATTTTCATCAATTGCAATCTTTTCTTTGTTTCCTTTGTGAAGAAGACTTCAATGGAAAATCTGTAGATATCTATCATTTTATCAAATACTTCTTTTACGTCCTCGTCATGAATAGGTCTATCAATATACGGTTGTAGGCTCGAGGCAATATCTCCTATTGTCTCTATGATTTTTGCTGCAACTCTATAGTCGAGGTAATCGACTAGGCTTAGCATATATTTATCAGCTAGGGAGGGATTTCTCAATGCACCTCTTAATAGTCTAATTAAGAGGAAGTAAACTCTATCTACCTCATCGTCTCTCTGCGCTACTATATTTGCTAATTTTAGATCACCGTTTAATATTGCTTTAAATCCGTCTCTAAGCATATCTTCAACTAGATATGCCATTCTATTGAGAAGTTTAATTGGATCTGTATATAGGGGATCTAAGATGGATCTTATACTCATTCTACGCTCATCTTCATCTAAAACTTCTAGTCCGATGAAGGAATGTACCATTCTTCTAATTTCCTCCCTATCCTTAGGGTCTATAGCTCCCTCCTTTGCTATAACATCTATCATACTATATCCCAGCAAATATGCTCCCAATATGAAGTCTTTTAATGTTGATAACTGACCCTTTGAATATAATACTGTGACTTTATCAAGTCTAGATTCGTAGCCTCCATGAGGAGGGTAAATTATCAATGCACCGTCCCTACGAATTTCAATTTCCAGCGTAGCTCCGTGCTTAATATCATATTCCTTAACCCAGTCTTTTGGTAAAGTTATGAAAAATGTTCCTGTAGTTGTTTTTTGAACTCTTCTATTCATACTCCCCAAGAATATCTTTATATATCTCTAGACATAAATATAGATTATTCAGATAAGTCTTAAGTCATAACATCATTTTTTATATGTGTTGGGAGGGGAATTTGGCGAATACAACATTTAGGAGTGATAATTACCTAAGATTCAGAGGTTTTGTACCAGCGGCAATATCTGGATTCTTTAGCCCTGTTATTTCAGATAGTTATTTCACGACTGGAGCTAAGGGTGGAGGAGTAACTATTGACAGAGGAGTATGGGTGGACGTCATAGTAAGGGAAAATAGTGGTTTAGAAGTATTAACATTTCTAAATGGGAAATTGATACTTAACTCTATAGCTGAATATGTGGTTAAGCACATTCTACGTGACGATGCAAATTATAAGATTGTAATTAGGTTTAATACTGAGGTACCAGTTAGCTCGGGGTATGGTACAAGTGCCGCTAGTGCATATGCTGCAGCTATGGCAATTAATCACTTATTTAAGTTAAATCTTCCATTTGAATATCTAATGTTTATAGCTCATAAGGCTGATATAGTCTTTAAAACTGGCTTAGGATCTGTATGTGGATACGTGTCACCAGGCTTTGTTTTAATAGAGAAGGCTGGAGCTCCACATCTAGCTAAAATTATCAACTTAGATTATGATGATGATATCGTAGTTTTTACCGCTTGGAGGAATGGTATAGATAAGAAGAGGATTTTGGCTAATAGTAGGAGATTAGAAGATATCGCTAAGATCGGCGATAAAACACTTAATAATATTTTAAGTGATCCGTCATTACCTAACTTCTTTAGGGAATGTTGGGAGTTTACTGTTAAAGCTGGCTTTGCAACCCCATGGGTAAAGAGGGTAGTAAGTAAGTTAAACAATTTGGATGGTGTAATTGGCGTCGCTCAAACACAAATAGGTGAGGCCATATTCGGAGCTGTAAAAAGGGAAAGTCTCTACAATATTGAGAGAGTTTTAGATAGAGTTTCATTTGGTAATTATTTAATAGCGAATGTTTATAGGGAACTTCCATTAACTAAAAAGTTAGTAGCTGTGGAGGTTGTTTAACTAGCTACTCTTCCCATCCCCATTCTCCAGTTTTAAGGTATTCGTCGATATATTTGGCAGCTTCTCTTCCACTTTTAAGTGCAGGACCTATAAGTGATGGTCCATGCTTCACATCTCCGGCAGCAAATACCCCTTTAAGTGTGGTTCTATGCTTCTTATCAGTTTTAATGGTGTTCCATTTAGTTATCTCTATGCCTAGCTCTTTAACTTCTGGTGGAGGAGTAGCTATTAATCCTGCAGCTACAAGAACATTATCCACTTCATATTTATGCTCAGAGCCCGGAATCGGTTCAGGTCTCGGTCTTCCACTTTTATCTGGAGGACCTAACTTCATCTTTATGGCTTCAATGTACTTTACATGCTCATTTTCAGGTATGAAACGTATTGGTTGCGTAAGCTCATAGATCTTAACCCTATACTCAACTTCTATTCTATTAAACTCTCCCTCTCCAGCAGGAGCTTGCTTTCTAGTTCTACGATATAATAAAATTACATCGCTAGCTCCACGTTTACGAGCAATATAGCAAGCATCTATAGCTGTTAATCCGCCTCCAATAACCGCTACAGTACCATAAAGATCGGGCACTTCTTGAAATGGCTTATACCCCATCTCAGATAAATGAGTATTAATAATATAGTACAATGCATCATATACTCCTGGTAGATCCTCTCCAGGAATTCCTAATGGATTAGATTTCCACGTACCGGTTGCTATTAATACTGCATCATATTCAGAAATTAAATCCTTAAGTAGAACGTCTCTTCCAACTTTAGTATTACACTTAAACTCAACGCCTAATGATTTTAATTCTTCTATGCCAGCTCTAATTCTATCCTTAGGCATTCTAATCTCTGGAATACCGAACATCATTAATCCGCCGGGTTCAGGTAGCATATCATAAATGACAACCTTATGTCCCATACATATCAACTCTCCAGCCGCTCCTAGCCCAGCTGGTCCCGCCCCGATAATGGCAACAGTTTTACCCGAAGGCTTTACACCTGTTAAATCTTTACATCTAGCGAATCTCATCGTTATCCCCCTCCAAAAATATCAAGGCTATTTTAGATTTTATCTAAGGAGTATATTCTTGAATTAATAATATTATTACAATTACTTCCTTAACTTTTATTTGTTATGAAGATAGTTATAGGCTCCGATCATGCTGGATATGAGCTTAAGGAAGCGATTGTTAGGCATTTAAAGGGGAAGTATGAGGTTATCGATGTGGGAACATACTCTGAGAGGAGATGTGACTATCCAGACTATGCTATAAAGGCTATTAAGGAGTACTTTAACATTGGCGCCGACTTTGGAATATTAATTTGTGGGACAGGAATTGGCATGTCAATTGTAGCTAATAAGTTTAAGGGAATTAGAGCTGCATTAGCTTATAATGTTGAAACAGCGAGATTAAGTAGGCAACACAATCACGCTAACTTTCTCTGCTTAGGAGCAAGACAACTATCTAAGGATTATGCTATTAAAATAGTTGATGAGTGGCTAAGGGCCGGCCAAGAGGGAGGAAGGCATAAGAGAAGGGTCGGTAAAATTGTTAGGCTTGAAGACAAAGTTTTCAGGGATATTGATTATTCAAAGATTTAAACCTCTCTTGATAAAATCTTCATCACTAATAACGCGGATACCGTTACTTTTAAATAATGCCGCTGTCACTCCATCCCAATTCATTAATTTATGGTCTTTAACTCTATAAACTCCATTAACGCCGCAGCTCGGGCTTCTCGCCTTTAATATCGCTATCTTAGCATTATACAACTTAGCCAATTTTAACGATTCGTAGGCACCTCTAATAAATTCCTCTGTAACATCGTCACCTTTCCATGTTAATACTTTACCTCGGCGATTAAGAATCTCGTTACCATCCGAAGTTAGATCTGCAGGCTCTCTAGGTGTTGGTAATCCACCTAATTGTTCCGGGCAGAAAGGGATAATTAGTAAATCCGACTTATTAACTAGCTTAGCAATTTCCTCATTATAATTATTCTTACCATCATACTTTGTATTTAAGCCGAGTAAACACGCACTAACTAAGATACATACCCTTGCCATTTCTAAAATTTTAAGATTATAACTTTAATTTTTAATACATAAAGTTAGGTGTTGATTTTTATTCATAGAAATGAAGTTGATATTAGTGAGTAAGTCACCTAGAAGACGGGAAATATTGAGGCGATTTAATTTTAAATTTGAGGTAATCGAGCCTTCTTATACTGAATCTATATTAGATGAGCCCGTTAATACTGTGAGGAATAACGCAATTAGTAAGGTAAAGTCTATTTCAGATAAGAAAGCCGGAGTTTATGTTGGAGTCGATACTATTGTTTATGTAGATGGAATTATATTGGGTAAACCTAATAGTGCACAGGATGCGATTAGAATGTTAAAATTACTATCTGGTAAGTGGCATAGTGTATATTCCGGTCTCTACCTCTATGATAATATAAGTAAGAAAGACTATTTTGAAGCAGTAAAGTCTGAAGTCTTATTTGACGAGTTATCTGATGATGAAATTAGATGGTATGTAAGTACTGGAGAACCGCTTGATAAGGCTGGAGGATATGGTGTACAAGGATTAGCAGCGTTGTTTATTAAGGAAATAAAGGGATGTTACTACAATATTGTAGGTTTTCCATTAAATGCTTTATATAGAGGATTGAAAAAGTTAGGTTATGATCCATTTGTATTTATGTCTAGCAAATAACATACCCTAGTAAGTCATATATGTTATGTACTTCAACTACCCTCATGTCATAACCCATATTTTTAACATACTCCTCAACATTAACTAACTTTCTAACTCCGATAAAGAAACCTGGAAAGACCTCCTCCCATACAATTATATAATCGAATTTTTGACCCTTTGGAACAAGAAAAAGCTTGCATCCTGCTTTAGCAGCTGCAACTGCCTTTTCAAGTATACCCCCAACCTTACCTATAGTTCCATCGGGATTAATTGTTCCAGTAGCGAAAACAGTATCATTTAGAAGCTTACCTTCTATTACTGCAATTAAAGCGGCAGTTATAATTCCTCCAGCACTAGGACCATCTACTACATCTACCTCCTCTGAAGCAGAGACAACAACTATAATGTCATATCTACTAAGATTTACATTAGTAACAATCTCAGCCACATTACGTGCTACGTTTAAGCTTGCTTGTAAATCAATACCTATACGAGGCTGTGTAGCAACTAAAATTCTACCAGAACCAGGGACTAAAGATATAGATACATTTAATACCTCACCTATATATCCCTCCTCCGTAGACTTAATGGCTACAGCTCTAAAAGTTATCTCATTAACAATATTAGAAGAATATCCTGAGGCATTAATACCCTGATAATACCCGGAAATTCTCATATAATACTCTAGTTGAGATCTTGTTATCTCTAACTCATGCTCTAGATTAAGAAACTTAAATTTTAAGTCCGTGTATTGGTTATAAAGTTGAATATACTCATATGTGATGAAAAGACATAATAGTAGTAGTATAATAATTACAATACTGAAAATTTTCGTAGTTCCTCTAGCCTTTGAGTATTTCATCCATTATAGAAACAGAGAGATATTAAAAAATAAAAATAACACTAAACAACTCTAATAATGGACTAAGATGCCCCGGTAGCTCAGCGGTAAGAGCGGCGGCCTTGTATATATAATTTACATATCCTACTTAATATGAGGGTTATAATGAAAGCCGCAGGTCCCGGGTTCAAATCCCGGCCGGGGCTCCATTATTTAAATATTAAGAGCTATTGAGAAACCTTCATGGAT
>Ga0180302_10000894_pt1 | contig 13914 bp, 14 predicted proteins | sample GuaBasSediGuay17_FD_121794 | JGI IMG/M metagenome (GOLD analysis project Ga0180302, IMG submission 121794) | Subseafloor sediment microbial communities from Guaymas Basin, Gulf of California, Mexico - Guay17, Core 4571-4, 12-15 cm | ecosystem: Environmental > Aquatic > Marine > Hydrothermal... | reverse complement strand
GGCTAATTCTTCGACCCTTGTTCCTCTGATGGTGTTTCATCCCACGAGAGTATGACATGCGTATACGTTCCTTCTTCATCCTTTATTCCTCTTTCTATTTCAGTGATGTGTGCGTAGCTGGCTTTGATTTGTTCAAGAATGTACTCAATGGTCTTTTCAGGCTCAGACTTTGTTCCACATATGTAGACATCTATGGCTGCATACCCGCATTCAGGCCAAGTATGTATTGAAATGTGTGACTCAGAAACTACAACCATTCCGCTTATTCCCTGTGGAGAGAATTTATAAAAGTAAGTCGACCGAATATCCATTTTCCCCAATTTAGCAGCTTCTAGTAATATTCTCTTTAAAGCTTTTGCATCTTTAAGTATCCCCGAATCGCAGTTTGATGCCTCTATAACATAATGATATCCTAGCGTCATTCGCTCTATACCCCCCTTATTTATTTTACGATATATTTAAGCTGAGATCCCTCTTTAATGAACTTGTTCCTTAATTTACTTACTCTTACCACTTTACTTCTAAGTATAAAATGCTGGCTAATTTTTCACTTTAAGGATAAAAACATTTTTCCTTTTCTAACTCCCACCTATAATTATGATTAAGTCAGACCATCTCATCCCATGAACTTTGACTTAGTTTAAAAGTGCACAAAGCTTTACTATGAATCTCTCATCTACAGTTAATTTTCTCCACTCTTTGATTGTGTTTTGTACAATTTCCTCAAGTATATTAAATGGAATCTTCGACTTTTGTTTTATCTTTTTAGATAAAATTACCTTAAATCCGGAACTCCTAATTAGCTCTTCCCAATAAGAGAGAGGTTTGTAATCTTCAAACATGCCGATACTGTGCATGGCCTCACGTCAAATACTTGCATATGATCGGTATAACAAATCCCCATCAGGAGAGGACTCAACTATCATGACCTTTGATAATATCTTGCGTACCATGAGCATTATTTTCTAATGATTTCTTAGGACCTATTTCATGAAGAGTGAAGTAGAAAACAAAAAGATCTGCTATTCTTCTGCTGAATGGAATATTAGTTATATCACAGTTAATTAGAAAAGCTCCTAATTTAATGAGCTGTACAGTTGACTAGCCAATTCCAAAGTCAATAACAATTAATCCCTTAACGTTAACTAGAGGCCAAATTTCTTCCTTAATTTTAGTCCGTTCTCTTTCGTATTCTAACATTTCAATTTGATATTCGTCTTCTGATTTAAGATTTCGATGTATGATCCTCAGCCTCCGGAGCTATACTTTTAGTATAACTAGAAATTTCCTTGTTTGATAAGAGTAATATCAATCCCTATAACTGTGAGAGATTAGAGAATGCATAAATAACTCTCAGGACTTGTTAGAAAGGGGTTATAATAGTATGATCATTGTGAGTATAACTCCTGACATAGCTCTTGATATTGGCTATACTTATGCTGGAGGTTTAGGAGTTCTTGAAGGAGACAAGTTCTATGCAGCGGCTAAGCTAGGTCTCGAATATGTGGTTATAAGCTTACTTTATAGAAATGGATATGTCTCTTATGATTTTGATGATGACAATAATCCAATTCCCTTACCCCAACCTCAACCTGAGGAGTTTCTTAAGAGCCTGTCGTTAGAGGATGAATTTGAAGTGAAATTGAAAGGAGAGAAAGTCCTGGTTCGAGCTTGGGTTTATAAGTTAAATAAGGCTAAAGCCGTGTTCCTAGAGAGTATTTCGCCAGAATGGGCTAGGAAACTCGTTGATAGACTTTACATAGAGGATTCCATAGAGAGCAAGTTTTATAAATACACTCTTTTAGCTAAAGCGGCAGCTTCTTACATCAGAAGGAACTTGGATGTTGAAAGAGTAAAGTACATAGACCTTCAGGAAGCATATACTGCAATGTTGCCCTTAACGCTTCGTATACCGGGTAAGTACAGGTTAATAATACATACACCAGGTCCTTGGGGTCATCCTACATTTCCTAAGTACCTACTTGAAAAAGAGTATGGATACAGGTTTATAAGTAGTCAAGTTGTCCTAACAGAAATAGGATTAGCTACAGCTAGAGAGGGGATTACAGTTTCTGCAAAACACTTTGACATAATGAGTGAAGTGCTACCTCACTTTGCTGAGAAAATGAGGTATGTCACTAATGGAATAAATATAGATAGATGGATGGATTCAAAGGTAAAAGAAAGGCTTGATAAAGGTAGTCTTGACATTGATGACCTAATAGAAATAAGGAGAAATTTGAGACTCTCCCTAATTAAATTCCTAAATTCTATAAAGAGTATGACTGATATAGAGGATAGCTTCATTGTAGGTTGGTGCAGAAGAGTTGTGGCTTATAAGAGACCTGACTTCGTAATTAGACTCATTGACGATCTCAGGGATTTAAAGATAACTTATGTCCTAGGTGGAAAAGCACATCCCTATGATGGTGGGGGATTAAAATTTATGAAAGTTTTTAGGAAAATGCATAAAGAGCGAAAAAATGTAGTTTATATCCATGAATACACAGTAGATAAAGCTAAATTGATTCTGAAGGGAATAGACTTGCTTCTCTTCACTCCATTTCCTGGATGGGAAGCATCTGGAACAAGCTTTATGAAGGCTGGAGTAAATGGTGTGCCGACTCTAGCCTCTAGAGATGGAGCAGCGATAGAATTCATAATAGATGATGTTAATGGTTGGCTTTTCGGAGAAGACTTAAGAGAATTGATAGACTACAATATAGATCCCAAGGCTGAGAAGATAAATGAAAAAGAGTATGAAGAATTCAAGAAGAAGATAGAATACATATATGATATGAGAGATAACGACCCAGAGAAGTATTTCCAAGTGTGCTTAAATGCCCTTAGAACACTTGCACCACGAATAGGAATAGAGCGTACATTAAAAGAGTACTATCCCGATATTTTAAGGGGGGTTGTAACATAAAATGGTCAAGAATATATGTTTGATATTTGAAGTCCACCAACCATACAGGTTAAGCGGAGCATTTTATTCTACCGAAAACTGGGATACACTTTTAAATCTCTTCGATAGTGAGCTTGATAGAGAAGTCTTCTTGAGAGCATTAAAGAAATGCTACCTACCTGCTTCACGTATAATATTGGACGTTGTGAGAAGATATAAAAGAGAAAATAAAGAAATAGGAATTTCATTCAGCTTCTCTGGAGTGTTTCTTGAACAAGCAGAAAAGTGGGGAAAAGAGTTTCTAAGCATAGTAGAGGAGCTTGTATCCCTTAAGGCTGTAGAACTTTTATGCCAAACGTATTACCATTCATTAGCATCTTTATTTAGAGACCTAGAAGAGTTCAAAGCGCAAGTTGAAATGCATCGTAAAACTATAGAGGAACGCTTCGGAGTTAAGCCCATTACATTTGAGAATACCGAACTGATTTATAACGACAAAATAGGGCGCACAGTTTACGATCTGGGGTTTAAGACGATAATAGCTGAGGGAGTCAAAAAGATACTTGGATGGAGATCCCCAAATTATGTCTATAAGGCTAAAGGATGTAATTTACGTATATTGTTGAGACATTATATGCTATCCGATGATATAGCGTTTCGATTTTCATCAAGAACTTGGGATAAGTACCCCTTAACAGCTGACAAATACTTAGATTGGATTCAAATGTGTGAAGGTCAATACACATTAATATTTGTAGACTTTGAAACCTTTGGTGAACATCATTATCCAGAAACTGGAATTCACGAATTTCTAAGACATCTCCTATTAATAGGTATAAAGAGAAATCTTAACTTTGTAAAACCTTCTGAGATTATCGAAAAGTTTCAACCTGTGGGAGAGTTTAGTGTACCAGAGTATAACACTATTTCATGGGCTGATGAAGAGAAAGACACATCTGCCTGGCTTAACAATCAGTTCCAAGTCATGGCTTTTAAAAAGTTAGAAGATCTCAAAGAGTTACTTTACGCTCTAGGTGATAATGAGCTATTAAAAATGTGGAGAACACTGCAGATAAGTGATCATCTTTACTACATGTCATCAAAGGGTGGAGGTGCAGGGGTAGTACATGATTATTTCAGTCCTTTTAAAGAGCCATTGCGTGCATATAATACGTTCATATGCATCCTCTTGGGATTAGAACGCGAAGCAAAGAGACGTCTCTTTAAATCTGAAAGAGCTTACAAATATGTTACAAGAAACGTAGGTGAAAAAGGCTTTCGATTCTTCAAATCGTGGAGCGAACCTCTTGATATAGTAGCTAGAAGCCTACCTGAGTTCTTAGAAAATCTCAAAACAGTTCCTATAGAGTCTATCAGATATCATCAAGGAAGGGGAGACTTCTTCAGATGGATCGACTCAGTCGTAGGAGATCATGCTCTTGCTAAGAAAACTAGAAGTGTTGAACCTAGTGATCCTAGAATAAGGAGAAAGCTAATTAGGTTAATAGAAAGACGATTAAACAAATTAGCTAAGCTTAGAAGGCGAAGAATGACTGTCAGTTAGATGTTCTATCTTTAAGAGTATGAAAAAATACTTAGAGCAACTTACGAATATGATGAAAGTGCTACTAGTATCCCTGTAGGAGTTAAGAAATATCTTTCTTGACCCTTTCTTGATATAGAGTTAACATAGCCCATACTTTTTAGCTGTTCTAAAGTCTCCTTAAGTCTCTCTGCATCTATCTTAGTTTTTCTTGAAATTTCTTCTATACTTAATGCCCTATTTTTACTTATAGCTCCTACATTATTAAGTATTTCAATAACAATTTTACTTATTGATTTCATAACATCACCTTATTGCTCTTTTGTAAACTTCAATTGTCCTTTCAGCTACAGCATCCCAACTAAATACTTCCTTAGCTTTCCTTTTAGCATTATTAGCTAACATTCTAGCATGGTCAGGATTAGAAAGGACATAGTCAATACCCCAAGCGATAGAATTTATATCTCCTGGATAAACCCAAACGCCAGTTTTGTCGTGTTCTACTATTTGTCTTAATCCTCCAACACTGCTTACAATAACTGGTAATCCAGCAGCCATTCCTTCAAGCGCCACCATACCGAAGGGTTCATAGAGTGATGGCACGACTAAAACATCAGCACTCAAGTATAAATCTATTAGCTCTGAGTCGCTAATGAAACCTGTAGTTATAACTTTACCCATAAGTCCGAGTCCTCTAATTAGGTCTTCTAATTGGCTTCTCATCCATCCATCACCAACTATGACCAATTTCACGTTAGGATGTTTCATAAGAACTTTAGGAATTGCTTGAATCAAAAAATGAAAACCTTTTTGAGGAACTAGTCTACCCACTGTTAATATCAATTTATCGTTAGGTTCTACTCCATATCTAGCTCGAACTCTGTTTCTATCTACGTTGCGCTTAAACACATAGATGTCAATTCCATTAGGTATTGCGACTACTTTCCATTCAGGCACTTTAAAATGTCCTATTACCTCGCTTCTTAAAGAGTCACTAACTGTTATAACGTATTTAGCCTCATACGTTCCCCACCATTCTATAGAGTCCTTAGTTGAGGAGTCTGGCGAACTTAACTCTCCACTTCTTCCTATCTCTGTGCTGTGCAGAGTTAATACGAGATTCTTATTTAAGGTATGTTTTAACGAAATGCCAGCTAATGTAGTTAGCCAATCATGTACATGAATTATGTCAAATTCACCAACTTCTTGTGTGAGTAAGCCAGCTTTCTTTTCCATAAAATGATTAAAGAGAAGAACCCAAACTAGAAAATTAGGATTTCCTATTTCTATCTTAACTCTATGAACTTTGACCCCATCTACTTCCTCTTCAAGAGGAGTGTCAGGAAATTCTAATGTAATAATATGTACTTCAATACCTTTACGAGCCAGTGCTCTGCTTAAGCCCCAGCAGTGACGGGCAAGACCACCCACTATTCTAGGAGGGTACTCCCAAGTTAGCATTAACACTTTCACGTGATTGATTTGAAAGGGAGCACTTATAAACGTTAATTCATTAATTGATACCTTATCATGTTAGGAGGAACATCAGGGTCCCATCAGTACATCATCTATCAGCCTAAGTCTCTCATCATTAAGAAGCAAGAGCCTTCTAATTCACTCTAAATCACTAATATCTAATTCACTAATATTTCTCAACTTGTCCTCTTAATAGTTACGGTGGTTAAATGGCGTAAAACACGTTAATCAACGTCTTAATCTCATTTTTACCTAAGGATAACGTTAAGTTGCTCAACATTTGATAATCTCAGGGGAGTAGAGAAGAGTGATTGAGTATGAGGAGGAAATTGAAATACCCGAGAAATGATGACATAGCTGATGCGATAATTAGGGTTTTATCAAAGAACCCGTTATTGCATCCCTCTGAATTCTTTGAAGAAGTGATCAGAGAGCTTAAGGAAGAAAAATTCTTTACAGGTCTAGTAAATCCTAAAAGAGTCTGGAAAATTTATGAAAACCTAGTTAGGAAAGGTATAATTTATGATGTACTTGATGTTATGAAGCGAGAACAGTAATTGGAATTCCTTAAAGCCAATGTTAAAAGGTTATTTATGGTAATTCTAAATGCTTCCTTAAATTCCTCTCAAAAGCTCTACATATAGCTTCTACGTTCTCTAAAGGAACGTCATAACCTATCTCTGCTTTCAACATTAACCCTCCTTTTCTTGATCCTAGCTCTTTGATAACGTATTCAATGTATTTTTCTATATCCTCTGGAGTGCCAAAAGGTAGTAGATGTTGCCTATCTATGTCTAAGTCTATACAAACTTTGCCTTTACACTCTCTTTTAATATTCTCAATGCCGTTCACCTTATCCTGAATGTTTAGTACCGAGACTCCAGCTTCAATTAATTGGTCAACAACCTCCATTACATGACCATCAGTATGGAGATATACATGTGATCCATGCGACCTAACTAATAAGAAAATCTTCCTATAAGTAGGAAAGACATACTTTCTAAAAAGTTTGGGACTTATAGGCATTCTATCCTGTAATCCTAAATCATCGCCAAAAACTACTAGATCTACTTTCATTTTCAATATTCTCTTAACTATCTCTAAGTTATATTCAGCAACTATATCGATAAGTTCTAAAAGTTGGGGAACCTCCTTTACAAAGTCTATCATTAAGTTGTTAAATCCTCTCAAGTAATAGAGGCGTTGAAAAAAGAATCCGTGTCCTACACTCACTGAGACTAGAGCCTCTCTTTCCTTAGCTCGCTTTACAGATTCTTCAATCACATCCCAACTTACTATTGGTCCTCCCTCTACAGGTACTCCCTTCTCAGGGTCTGGAACCTTCAGATCCCTAAGCTTAGACCACGAATCAAGAGGATGCTTAATCACTTGTCCTTGAATACCATCCTTTAAGAAGTACCACACACATCCCCAATCATCCACAAATACATTTCCCCTTTTACGAATACCAAAGTTATCAAACTTTATCATACCCTTCTTGAAGTTCGGAAAAAGAAGAGGATGACGTAGAAATATTTCTTCAAGTTTTTCCCTATACTTAGCCCAAGTGGCTTGTAATGGATGAATTCCACAAGGGATGAAGTCTGGATACCGCATTTCTATAGTTCTTAGATAATTATCTCGTATAACCTTAGGGTCTAGAGACATACAACATTTTATAAAGTTAAGAAGATAAAAAGTATTATTCATCAAGTAGCAATGCTCCAACTTAATGAATTGCTTTAGCAGTTTACTAGGAAAATGATAATGCCTTCATAATCATAAGTTCTAACTCTGAAACATTGAGTCCCTGCCCTATATAGAATAGAAATCGTATTCAATTTCTTTCTGCAAATCATGTGCACTAGTACAATGTCATTATTAACTAACATTATCTAACTTCATTTTAACTGGCTAAGGTGGAAATGAGTAGTGTGAATTATTTTGAAACCTCTATAATCAATGTCAGCCCTTGCTTAACTGTCATTCCAATACTCTCTGATGATACAATGTAATGAAAACCATTAATTTTGTAATCTGAATTTTTAATTAAATTCTTTACACTTTCTAAAACTTTTTTAGCTTTCATCATATCTACCGTCTTGAAGGTAATCTCTATGTCAAAAGCTACTATCTCATTACCAATCAGAACACTTCTAGGAATGTCAACATTCTCTACTTGGGAGAAACTCGATAGATATTCCTTAAGCGTATCTAGCATTTCTAAAATCTCAAGTGAATACTCATCTATCTCGTCGATGACTATCTTATCATCATTAAACTCATTCATGAGTTAATCACCATTCTACGAGTACTCTAAGATTCAGTGTAGGTCTAAATAACTTTATATACTTCACCGCTTTAACGTCAACCTCAGAACCCACCGTATCGCTCATGAGTCGTTCCCAAAGCTCCTCATCATCGGCATTTATCGGTAGTAATACCAATTCCTATCTTACTCCATTAGCTAAAAGTTTTATGTCACCTTTCTGAATAGAAATACATGAAATTAGGAAAAGTAAGGTTAGTATTTGCTGGTGCCAGTAAGGGCATTAGCAAGTGGCCGAACATAAAATTTGATACAGAGTTGAGAGCAAGAGAGTTAACAGACTTTATAGTAAATACATACAAAGACCTAGAAATTATGAAACCAGATATAGTCACCAATCGAGAGAAGGCTGAAGAAGTTCTTAACAGTCTAGGTAAGTTTGATGAAGAAGTAATGATCATTTTTAACTTAGCTAGTAGTTGGTTTTTGCCGTCAGAGATGATTTCCAAAATTCCTACTGTAGTTGTTTCAGATACTTTACTGTGGGGTTATGCTGGTATGACTAAACTTTCTAGAGCGATTAGAGAATATAAAGCCAGAGCTTTTATTGTATCTTCTTCCAAATGGAAAGATGTGGATTCTGCATTCAACGTAATTAGAGCTTACCTAAAGCTGAGAAAATCAAGGTTAATACTAGTTGGAAACGGAGTAAAAGGAGAAGTAAAAGAAGCTGAGCAACTTGGAGTAAATATAATTAGAGTTAAGTTTAAAGAGATTAAAGAGGAATTTGAGAAAGTAAATACCAAGAGAGCGGAGGAAATAGTTAAACGAATAATAAGCAAAGCTGAGAGTGTCATTGGACCGAGTTTTAATGATATAGTTAGTAGTGCCAAACTCTACTTATCGCTCAAAAGAATACTTCAAAAATACAGGGCTGATGGTATTGCAATAGATTGTCTTGGAGGATTCGCTAGAGGAGAATTGCCAGCCTATCCCTGTTTAGCTTTTATGTTACTCGATGATGAGGGAACGTATGTATGTGCATGTGAAAATGACCTAGACTCACTAGTTACCAAACTAATTATGAAGTATATAGCTAATAGACCTGGATTTTTAAGTGAACCAGCCATAGATACCAGCAACAATTTAGCAATATACGCTCACTGTGTTGCTCCATCAAAGATGTGTGGTTATGAAAATACCTCGGAACCGTTCATAGTTAGAACTCATGCTGAAGATGACAAAGGAGTTAGTATACAGGTATTATTCAGATGCAGTGTTCCCGTTACAATAGTAAAATTCGTTTTGTCCGAAAGAAGAGTTCTATTACTTTCAGGAGAGCTTTTAGGCAACATGGAGAGAGAACTTGGTTGTAGGTCTAAGGCAGTAGTTAGAGTTAAGGATGCCCAAAAATTGATAGATACCTGGCAACATAACTGGCATAGGGTTCTGTATTACGGAGACTGGACAAGAGAAGTTATGTGGTTCTCTAAGCTTATAGGTTATAGTGTATACTTTGAGCTTTAATATTTAGTTAAACAATGAGCGATACAGTTATTAATGAGATAAGAGCCTAGAACTAACCTAGAATGGAGGACTCAGACAGCTCGTCGAGTAATAGGTCTTACAGAGTCTTAGTCACTAGAAACATTACCCTAACTGCTATTAGGGGTTTTTCAGGAGGTTTAGAAGTCATTTACTTTAAAGTATACCTTGGAATAAGTGCTATCAATTTGGGGTACTTGTCTTCTATCTTTTCTCTAACTATACTATCCTCGATACTAGTATGTGGTTGGATAAGTGACAAATACGGTAGGAAGAGAATATTTATTATAGGGTCATTATTGTCAAGCTTAAGCTATCTATTGCTGTTCCTAGCCAACAATTGGTACTTACTAGTCGTAGTCTACATCTTAAGCGCCCTTAGTTCATCTTTAATTTCACCAGCATTAGAGTACTTACTAGGTGTTTTAACAGATAGAAAGAATAGATGTACGTCAATAGCCACTATGAGTGTTCTTGTTAACATTATGAATATTATTGTACCTCCCTTAGGAGCTTACATTATATCAATAGCAGGAGGAATACAGTATATCAAACACATATTTTTAATACAGTTTATAGCTTCAATAGTAGTGTTAATTTACATACTTAAAAAATTAGAAGTAAAAGAAGTTTTAACAAATGAACACAACCATCTTAATCCTCTCAAAACTCTTCTCCAAGGCTTTATGGAAATGAGAGACTTACTAAAGTCATCCAATGCAAGGATTATTCTCCAGATAGTCTTAATTAGTGCACTGGCATGGAGTCTTCCTGGGCCTTACTGGAGGCTTTATGCATATGAGGTTTGCAAAACTCCAACTTACTTAATGGGACTTTTGGCTACGGCTCAGTCCTTAACTTACTCAATATTTTCTATACCTATTTCAAGAAGAGCTGACGGAGGTAGAAAGAAGGATATAATTATGAAACTAAGGATGTTCTACTGGTTCTCAGTTATATCCCTATTAATAGCTGGTACTGTAGAGACTCCTTATAATTACATTGTTCCAATACTAGCATGGGCCTTATGGGGAATTGGAGCCACTCTCTCATCTGCTTGGAGATCACTGGCAATAGAATCTGTTCCAGAAGAGTGGTTAGCTCGTTGGAACTCTCTTAGGAATTTCTCTTACTACTTAGTCGCTATACCATGTTACCTATTATCAGGATATCTTTGGAATTTAGATCCTAGGTTGCCCTTTAGTTTAGCATTAGTTATAGATCTGATAATGACAGTGACATTGCTTCCAAGGATATCAGAACAGAGTAAATCTAAGTTACAGAGTTCTAGAATTTTAAATTTTAAATAACTTGTATAAGAGTAATCTAAGCCTAAGTTTGAAAGTCAGAAACAAGGTGGCTTTAATTCCTCTCGTTAACATTTTAGGAGGTATTATGATGTCTTTTACTCCTTCCTTACAATCTCTTTCAAGCTTTAATCCCCTTATTATTACCACCGGTATTCCTTCACTAGTCTGACCCATTAAGAGAGCTGCTGCAGCAGCTATTTCATCAACTACTATATCAACGCCTCCGTACTTAGGTTTTCCATATAAATCTAGTTGACCAAATTCTCGTTTAACTGCTCTTATTCCAGAGGATCCTACAGCTATGTCAATAGATCCTAGCCTAGTCACCATTGCTTCTGTATCAGTTACTACGATTGCAACCTTTTTATTGGTTAATTTCTCTATCCTCTCCCTCAACAGACGAGCTTCTTTGTCGGGATCAGGAGGAGGATATGAAGCTATTCCATAGGGTGTATTTGATGTGTCAAGACCTGCATCAGTACATAACTTGCCTTGCTTATTCTCTACAACCAGAATTACTGGGTCTTTCTTTAGTACTTCCAAGGCACTTTTTGGAGATTTCATCATCTTATGATAGCCTGCACTTAACAGCAACTCTGTTGCAGGAATAGCTGCCACTATTCTCTTGGAGTGTTTGAGTATTAGTTCTACTTCCCACTCAGGCTTCTTTGTCAAGCGACCTATTATTCTAGCTTTTTTTGAAGGCTTAATGTTAAGGTATTGTTCTAAGTATCCTTTGGCCTTGGAAATAATCTTCGATGTGACTATTATCACATCTCCATCTTGTATTCCATTGGCTTGTTTATTAGCAGCATTTACAATTATTTTAGCTAAATCATCACCAAGTTTAACTTCTGGTAATAAGAGTCCTATTACCCTGTATTCCCTACTCATCATTACACCTAATTATTTTAGTTAAATGAGTAGTAATAAATTAACAGATCACTAAATCTTCTTAACAACTGAGTAGATAGGTTGCATGTTAAATAAGCTTCTAATACGCTAGTCATGTCTTTTTATTGAGAAGAGCACTAAGAGTTCTGTAAAACACGCCAACACTTATAAGTATGGCAAGAAAGTTAGAGGACTATGATGAATCCATGAGGCGTGAATTGCTCTCTAAAATTAGAATTGATGACATAATCTACAAACCCTCGTCAAGAATGAGATGCATGATTATTATTAGTAATTTATTAAGTTATTCTATTAAAGGTTCATTAATAACTGAGGTACTCAAAGAAACTAAACTGACATACTCCACTTCGCTCTTTGAGATTTTTATAAAACCAAAAGAGACTAAAAACTTTAAGTTCACTTTGCTTTCACCAAGAGAAGAAGGCATATATACACTGAATCTCGTATTGAAGGTTAATGAGAGAACTATTCTCCTAGGCTCTATAGATTTCGCTGTTGGTGATCCAACAAAAAGAGAAAAACTGTACATATCCTTCGTGTGGCACAATCATCAGGCTCCTAATTACTATCCTAATGGTACATTTCACAGTCTTTGGGCTTTCATTCATACCTATGCAGATGAATTCTTACCCTACTATCAGAACGGTGCCTACTTGGTGCATACATACATATTGTTAAAGCATCCTTTGATAAAGGTAACTTATCATCTTTCTCCATCATTGCTTTGTCAATGGAAGAAAGCTATCGAGGAGGGTTATAAGACTACCTTAAACACTATTGTCAAATTACCAGATCATCGCATATTTAAAGTAAAAAGAGCCCTTGATGAATATACAAAACTATTAAAAGATGGAAGGATAGAAGTATTAACAAGCTTCTTTGCTCATCCAATAGCTGGCTTTTTGCTTAAAAAGTTTTCTAAAATAGAAACAGTTAGAGATATACTGCTTTGGGAGTTAAGAAAGGGTTTCAGTATTACTTTAGATGTATTAGGAGTTAAATCAAATGGTATATGGTGTCCAGAGATGTTTTGGGACATGAAGTTATTGCCTTTGCTATGTGAAGCCGGAGTTGAGTATGTCGTCCTTTGTGAACAGCACTTTAAACTAAGTGAAGGTGAAAAAGCAACTATTTACGAACCTTATATAGTTAGGAATACAGAAAACAATGAAAGCATTGTCATATTCTTTAGAGATAGGGAACTCTCAGATTGGTTAGGTTTTAAAAATAATATGCCAACTTTAGAAAATGTTTATGATAACTTAAGGAGATTCATATTAGCCCTTTTTAAAAGATACCTAGACAATCCAGAAAAAGTAGTTGTTATTGCCTTAGATGGTGAGAATTGGATGATTATGAGTAAGTTTCCACAGCATACTGCTGTATTTCTTGATAAGCTCTATGAAGTACTTGAAAGAAAATCTGAGTATTTTGAAACAGTTACTCTTAAAGAAGCTTTAGAAAAGGTCCCTCCAAAAAGAGAATTAAAGTACATTCCATGGGGATCCTGGATAAATCTAACTGCATCACAGTGGACTGGAGGGGTGAAAGATGAACTTTGGAAAGAAGTTGAAAGAGCACTTAAGATCATTGCCAATTTAAAAACATTAGGCAAAAGAGATAAAGAGCTATTGGACAGAATTTATGAAGCTATAGCCATAGCTATGGATAGTGACTACTTCTGGTACGGAGATAAAACAGAGAATCAAAAAATTATTAAAACATGGATAAATCACGCAATTAGCCTAGTTAAAGGTAAAATGGAGAAGATAGAAGACATCACTCTTTTACTTAAGAATAGAAAGAATTAACAGAAGAAAGAGATTCTTATAAGTAGTTCTTACAACTGCAGATTATAACTTAAAAATCTGAATAAAGTAAAATTCTGGAGTATGTATTTCAGGAAAGCTAAAATGTAATATTAGTTACTAAAATGATAACAAAATAT
>Ga0180302_10000893_pt1 | contig 13923 bp, 17 predicted proteins | sample GuaBasSediGuay17_FD_121794 | JGI IMG/M metagenome (GOLD analysis project Ga0180302, IMG submission 121794) | Subseafloor sediment microbial communities from Guaymas Basin, Gulf of California, Mexico - Guay17, Core 4571-4, 12-15 cm | ecosystem: Environmental > Aquatic > Marine > Hydrothermal... | reverse complement strand
TAGAAAGATGTTCCCCAAAACAAATGTTTTCCTCGATCTTCGCCTTATACACAGCCACTAACTTCCCCTCAAGCCTAATACCAAAATAATAGTAACCCTCCAACATCTCTCTCACAATTTCACCGCTAGAAAGACATCTTCTCCAACGCCACTCCACCGGATACTCCTCAGCAAAAGGCCACACCAAACGAAACAACTCCTCAACTTCCAAAGCATCCTTTATATCCAGTTTTTCAACAACATACCCCTGCATTCCAACAAAATCCCTTTCACTCCTCATCTTCAACCCCCAAAAACAATAAATAAACAAACAACACTCTCAAACCATAACTAAAAGGGCCTCTTAACTCTATAAGAAAAACAAAAACAAATGTAAACCTTTCGCATAAAACCTACAACAAATATAACAACCACACACCGAAAAAAGAGGAGTTTACATCCTAAATTAGCTAGTTTTCACATTTTTCCTACTAGAAGCCTTAGCAATCTTCTTTACGGTACTTATAAATAAACCCTCAGTAAAACCCCGCAATTCACATCGAACTAACCAACGCTAAACAATAAACTGGCTGAAAACCCTACTCGATTCCCCCAATCCCTAACATTCTATCATAAATCTCAAGTACAACAGGTACCGTCTCAAAAAAGGAGGTGGACTCTTCTCAATGAATCTATCAACAATCTTCCTTAAGAGAGAACTTATCGTTTTTCCTCTCTGCTTTGCAATACTTTCCAATACCTTTGGCTTCTACATCAATGTGAAAACTTGCATGAAGTTTCGGCATGCGACTCCACGCTCTCTTAATATATTTAGCCCTTTTTCAAAAACATTTGTTGAACAATCGTCCAACAAAGCACTACAATACACTTATTCAAAATTTCTGGTTAGCAAACAGTCAAAATATTGCGAAAATCTCCACTTTCAACTAGTAAAAACCCTTTTTCTCCTTTAAATTTAAAATCTCAGCGAAGCAGACACCCTTTACCCAATAAAACACCCATATACCCTTTACAGCAAAGCACACTCCAACCTTACATCCTAATTAAAAAGCATGTAACACAAAAACTTCAAAATATTCACCATTCGCTCAATTATTCTTATTATAATTCTTCGTTTAATTTTACTTCAATATTTCAAAAGAATACGCATCAGATTCGACCTTGAATTTTTGACAAACTTTTAATCTAAATACTCGCAAAGCGTTACAAATTGAGCGTAATATTAATTTTTATCCTATGATCGCTAATTAAGAATTAATTTGTACTTAATTTGGACCAGATTTGGAAAAATCCTTTTATATTCAACGACACCCAATATTTAAATGAATCTGAGGCCCAGATGATTAAAATACCAAGAGAGGTTTTGTAAATGGTGTATGATAAGGAAAAAATGAAAAAGGATTTAGAGGTGTTGGCTAATTACGCTGGTTGGAGAGAATACTTAGGCATGCTAGAGCGTATCGATGACGATCTGATTTTTGGATGTGAAAGTGGAGCGGCTTGCGCATGTGCATGTGCCTGTACATGCGCATGCAAATGCGGAACACCTACTGTTGAGTGAAAAGAAATGGACAGAAAACCGTCCATAAAATCATCCCCTCATTTTTCTCTTCAGTGGCACATAACTGCCAAGTGTCAAATGCGATGTAAACATTGTTATATCTTTGATTCGGAGTCTTATAGCAGAGAATTGGAAAATGAACTAGATTTGGAGCAATGCAAAAAAATAGTTGATGATTTTGTTGAATTGATAACAAATCTACGTTTAAGAGGAAGCATTCAACTAACTGGTGGCGATCCTCTTTTAGCCGATCATTTCTGGGATTTGCTTAAATATATCAGGAAAAAGAAGATCGATGTAGGCATAATGGGTAACCCTCATCTTTTAACACAAAATACCATAGAAAAACTTAAAAAAATAGGAATCAGGTTCTACCAATTTAGTATCGATGGAGACAGAGAAACTCATGATTATTTCAGAAATGCACCTGGATCATTTGACCAAACTCTTGCAGCGTGCGAAAGGTGTTCTTTAAGTGGAATATGTACTTTTATTCATTCAACTATCTCAAAAACTACCAGTAAATGTATCGAAGATATAATAATGGCTGCGTATTCAGCTAAAGCCCATGTTTTTGACTGGGCAAGGCTTGTGCCAATAGGACACGGAACGGGGCTCTTAGAGGATATACTTTCGCCTTTAGAACTAAGAAACCTCTTTGAACGCATTATAAATATAGAACAGAAAATAGGGAAAATACCCACCAAGTATCATATGCGGCTTGGAGATACTGAATTTATACAACCCCCGTCAAATCATAAAATGGTTATTGGTAGGAAAGATCCGCTTTGGGCTCTCTACTATTATGAAAAAGGCATATTAAAGCCAAAAACTAAGGACTACATAGTTAGAGGGTGTATTTTCGGTGCAAATGGGCTTGTAATATTAGCTGATGGAACCGTATTGGGTTGCCGTCGCTTACCGATTCCCATCGGGAAGGTTCCAGAAGAAAAACTATGGGACATTTTTATTGAATCAGATGTACTTAATCAAGTAAGAGATTTCAAGAGTATAGAAGAGTGTGGAGAGTGCGAATTAAGGTCATATTGTAGAGGGTGTAGAGCGGTAACTTACGCGGTTACTGGTGATCTTATGGGGAAGGATCCTCAATGCTGGAAGGATCTAATGTAAAGCCTACAGAGGTAATTTGGAACAGGGTCGCTAAAGCGTATAGGAGTTTCGAAGAAAAACACGGATATTACAGGTATCTTATGAATATTCTCTTAAAGGATGTAATTAAATATGTAAAACGTATCAAGAGGTCGAGGATTGTTATCGAAATAGGATGTGGTGCAGGTTTTTCCACTACCGAAATTAGTAAGTTTTTACCATCTTCGTTGATAATAGGAGTAGACATTTCAAACGGCATGCTACGTGTCGCATGGGAGAGATTAGCATACGCGAAAAATATACTTTTTGTAGATGCATTGGCTGAAAAATTACCTAGTCGATCAGGATTTGCAGATATAATCTTAAGTAATGCAGTTTTTTGGATGATTGACAATGTTGATGATGCTTGTATAGAGATTCTAAATACTTTAAGAACCGATGGCATCTTTGCATTCAATTTTCCAGTAGAGCAGAGTCCACTTCCTGAGGAATTTCAAAACTTTGTATACATATTAGAAGATGTTGCCAATAGAGAAAATGTAAAACTTAATAAATTTTGGGAAAGGGAAAACCCAAGATATCGCCTTAATTATTGGAAATCTAAGCTGAGCCAGTACAACTTAATAATTAAAGAATCTAATGAAAGAAAAATAAGTGTTTCAAATAATTTGGTAAAAGAGTTCCTTCTGCTACCGTATGTAAACCTAAGATATTTTCCAGAAGAACCATTTACAAAGAGAGTACAACTAATGCGCAAGGCTATTAAAATATATTTAAAGAAGTTTGAAAAGTTGTCACATCCATCTATGATGTTTGTAATCGCAGCTAAGGAGGAGGGATTTTGATTATTAAAACTGAAAAGTTACGGAAAAAGTTCGGCAATGTAACAGCGTTGAATAATTTAGATATGGCAGTAGAAGAAGGTGAAATCTTTGGCTTATTAGGACCAAACGGTGCAGGTAAAACGACTTTAATAAAGATTTTATGTGGATTACTTAAACCCACTTCAGGGACGGCGTACGTTGCTGGCTTCGATATTAGAGAAAGCGTGAAGGATATAAAGCCTTTAATAGGGGTGGTTCCTCAAGAGAAACTATGTGAAGACCTTATTACGTCTTATGAATATTTGTGGCTATTTGGGAGGCTGCAAGGTCTTAGAGGAAGTAGACTGAAGAATCGTATTGAAGAGGTTCTAACAATAGTAGGACTAAAGGAGGAGGCGCACCGTTTAGCAAAGAATCTTTCTGGAGGAATGAAAAAACGTTTAGCTATAGGAATAGGAATCATACATAAGCCAAAGATATTATTTCTTGACGAACCAACATCAGGACTAGATCCAAGGGGACGCCGTGAAATATGGCATTATCTAAAGAAAATAAACTCCGAGGGTACAACGATACTATTAGCAACTCATGATATGGAGGAAGCAGATGTACTATGTGATCGTGTCGGAATAATAAACAAGGGGCATCTTGTAACTGTAGGGCGCCCTAAAGAATTAAAATTAGCTGTTAAAGCTACGTATTCTATTAAATTAGAGTTTAAAGAAAACATGTCCATAGAATTAAATAAATTCAGCTCTATTAAGGAAGCTCGTATAAAAGAGGAATACTGTTACATATTAGTAGATGATTTACTTGCTTTTTTCAGAGAACTAATGGACACAGGTAATTTTAGAAAAATTAAGACAATACAGGTAAGAGAACCCACATTAGAAGATGTTTTCTTTAAATTTACGGGGGATAGTCTCAATGAAAGTTTTAAATAAGATATTGGATAGTCTTATGACATGCTTTAGCATGGTTTGGATCAGTCTAAAAAAGGCATCACGTAAGCCCTTCTTTTTTGCTTCTTTCCTGCTAGTCTTCCCATTATTAACACTAATAGGGTTTGGGCTTGCAATTAAAGGCCAATTTTTCTTCTTTAATAAGAAAATCAAATATATAACACTCCTTACGACAGGAATAGTTCCTATGATGTTACTTTTTACCTCAGCTCAATTTACAACAATAACTATATCAAATGACAGAAGGGAAGGTTATTTAGAACTATTAATGACAACTCGAGTGAATAAATTTAGTTATCTTTTTTATGTCGCGATCTTTACGGCCATTATGGGAATTATCTCAAGTACCGTATCACTATTCGCTGGTATAATGTTAGGGGCAAGTATAATTTTTTCACCGCTTCTATTTTTATTAATATTACTAGGGTCATTTGCCTTAACTGGAATTGGTTTTCTTGTATCATCGTACATAAAAGAATATGAAAATGCTTACATTGCTATTCAAATAATAATATTTCTTCAATTTTTCTTATCCCCAATATTTTATGAAGAAAAAGCGCTGCCAAGTTTTTTACATTTTATCAGTGAAGCAATGCCTCTAACATATGTTCTCAGAGCCTTTAGAATAATTGCCATATTAGGGCCAGAATATGCTAGTAATGCATTACCATCAATACTAGCCGTACTAATTATAAGTTTCATAACATATGCGATTGGTATACTGTTCTTTAAATGGCATCTCGAATAGGAGGTTTACAAAAGTATGAACATACTACGAATAACAAAATATCCCCCAATAGAAGGTGGAGCAGCAAGTAGAGCTTTTTGGCTCACGTTAGGCTTGGCAAAAAGAGGACATAGGAACTTTGTTGTCTCTAACGCCTACGAAGTGGAGGAATGCTGGCGTGAAAAAATACCTACTGAAGAGTATTATAAATTACATCCAAAGAACGTTAACTTATATTTTACCCAACGTTTACCATACACACGAATACCAATACCATACTATTATATGTACTGTGAGAAGTTACTATCACTTTCAATAAGTATCATGGAAAATGAAGACATTGATATCATCGACTGCCATTACTTTTTCCCTTACGGCTTTTGTGGAGTCTTTTTAAAAAAACTGGTAGAGAAAAAGGTTCCACTTGTTTTGCAACTTGCTGGCAGTGACATAACAACTTTTCCCTTTAGAAAAGTTCTAATGTTTACATATAGCAAATGTATTAAAGAGGCTGATGGAATTGTTGTAACATCTGAGATACATAAAAAAGTATTACTAAAATTTGGAATAAAAGAAGAAAAAGTAATTTCTATCCCTATAACCATTGATTTAGATGTCTTCTCTCCGCATGGCCCCTCTATAATTTTAGTTCCAGAAGAAGATATACCTGTATTTCTAATTTATGGTAAATTGTATAGAGGAAAAGGCGTTCCTTCAGTAATCAAGGTTGCGTCTCTTCTTGAATACGATTTCTTATTAGTTATTGTTGGTGATGGCCCTGATAAACAAAAATGTATTACCTACGCAAAAGAGTTAGGTCTTGATAATAAAGTTAAGTTTCTTCCTTTTCAACCACCTTGGAGAATCCCAGAGCTCATAAGAGGGGCAACATGTGTAATAGTACCCCAGAAAGGGTTTGCTGTTCGAACACATACTCCAACAGTGATAAAAGAGGCAATGGGATGCGCTAGACCAGTTATTATAAGCTCTGAAATATTTGGCGCTAAAAAACTCGTTATTAACGAAAAATATGGGTTCGTTTATAATCCAACTAATGAAAAGGAACTATTAGATGCCATGGAATACATTATAAATAATCCTAAAGAGGCCAAGAAGATGGGAGTAAAAGCGAGGAAAAACATAGAGTCCTTTAACGATTTTCAAAGGTACCTGAGTAAGATAGAAGATTTTTATAGGAATGTTGGGTGAAAAGAATGTATTGTGCCAATCTAACACAGTATTCGCCCCTTCACAGAGGAGAATGTAAGTGGTATAGTGATGTGTTTTACGTGTACCTATCTGCAAGGCATAAAATTCCATCTTTTATGTACGAATCTGACTTTATTAATAAATTACTTAAATTTGGTTTAAAAATAAAAAGGCGAATTAATGTTACCGTCGATATAACGCCAATTAATGATAGAATGGTTCCGCTTCTCCATACTTATAGGAGAAATGGATTCATGGTTAATATAGTACTAAATACTGATGAGCTGGAGAACAATAAAATTATCAACAAAGTAAAAACAGTACAGCCAGACTTCGTTGTATGTTCCTTAATGAATGTAAACAAGTTTTTTCACTTGATATTTAACTTAGACATTATAGACTTTTTCCCAGCAAGAGTTAAACTAACATTATTGTTAGACAGAAGAAACTACAAAGATTTCTTAGATTTTGTACAGAAATTTGAGACGTCAAACAATTGCACAGCAAACACGAAAAAGAGTTTTGATAATAGATTATACATATATGTCGACTTAGCGAGGAACATTAAGTCACCAAATTTAATTAGGGCGCAAGACCTGAGAATTTGTTTCTGTAGATTTAAAGATATGGTAAATAGCTTAGAAAAAAATACTCATATAGTTATGACTCCATATCCATCTGATCCGTTATGGAGAATAGTAGATTATGAGCTTGGAATTTTTTGGCCAGATAAGACTAATAAAATAATTGCTGGATGTAAGGCCTATAGAAAATACATCCATATAGATGAAAACGGAGATATTTATCCTTGTGGGGATCTCCCCTTATTACTCGGAAATATAAATGACGCTGATTTAAACCAGGTCCTCACCAAGTCTTCATTTATGAGTTTTCATGATAAGTGTAATGAATGTAGGATTAAGTATCATTGTAGAGGTTGTTTAGCAGCTTCGTTCAGATATCTTGGAGATATTCTTAAAAGAGACCCGCAATGTTGGTGGGTGTATTGAAAAAACATAATATAACCTTAATGCACCTAGTTAAGTATCCACCCATCCAGGGCGGAGTTTCTGCATGGACTTATTGGTTTGTCAGGAAACTTGGCATATTAGGTGTGAAAAATATTGTAATAAGTAATAATTTAGAGGTCGAAAACATTTATAGGATGAAACTTTCCTTTTGTGATTTACCATATTATAAACCCGAAAACGTCCAGATTTTTAGCACAACTCCATTGAAAACTAAAGTACCAATACCATTTTCACAGCTTTACGTCCTTAAAATCATGAATAAAGCCTTACAAGTATATGATACGTTTTCCCAGCCTGATATTATACATTCATATTACTTTTATCCATACGGAGCTTCTGCAATTTTAACAAAACTAATCATTAATAAACCGGTTATATGCTCCTTTGCTGGGTCAGATTACGTCAAATTGCGGCTACATCATGAATTAGATGCAGTTACGCACGAATTATTGAAGAATGTAGACGTTTTTCTGGGAAATAAGCTTTTGGCAAAAAAGTACAGCAAGCGATGCTTCAATGTAGCCAAACCTCTCGTGGACACTAAAGTTTTTTCGCCCAATATTAAGTTAAATCTTAAATTCATTCCAGAGGAGTTATTAGATGAAGAAGTTCCCATAATTCTTGTACCGGGTAAGATTTCATATAACAAGGGAGTATTTCAGGTAGCTAAGGCAGCCAATTTAGTAGCCAAAACAAATGATTTTAGACTTGTTTATGTTGGTCATGGTGAAGCAGAGCTAGAACTTAAAGAACTTATTCGATCTAGTCATTTACTCAAAGATAGAACACTATTTTTAGACCCAGTTCCCCCATGGAGAATGCCCCATCTAATTAAACTCGCGACTATTGTTGTACACGCTCAATATCAATTTCCTGTGAGACGACATTTCCCAAGCTTACCATTTGAGGCTATGGCAATGGAACGTATAATAATGTGTAGCAAAGAAATTATTCATATTGAAAAGTATATAAATCATGGAAAAGAAGGTTTTCTTTTTAACCCTGGAAACGTAAGAAAAACTGCCGATCTAATTAGGAATATCTTACTGAATTATGATGATTTAGCTGATTTAAGAAAAGCTGCCCGTAAAAAAGCTGAAAAACTAGACAATACGGATATTTTTTATAATAAATTCATAAATTTTCTAGAGGAATTCGTATGAAATGTGATATAAAATGTTCACAGTACACAACAAGCCCGTTGCAAACAACTCCCTTAGAATTTCATGTTATTTTAGATGTAAATGATAACAACTTAAATTATATTACACGCTTTGAAAAGGCTATATTGGAACTTCGATCAAATAAAATCCTAAGAATGAGCCGCATATGGGTCGATGTGTTGTTACACTGCAAATTTAATGAACACTTCCTCGGATTTATAAAACATTTAAGAAAAAACATTGTATTTGTATCCCTAGCGCTGTTACGATCAGATATTCAATCATTGAATATTAGAAATACTAAAAAGTTCTTTAATGGGATAGTTATTGATTTGGACCTTGAAAAAATCGATGAAAAGCAATTTTTTTACCATATTAAAGACGTATTTTCATCGACACCTAGGAATATTTCCTTACACTTAGTACCAAAAAACGTATTTGAAATAGAGGACTTTTTTAAAAAAAGAGTCGCAAAATTTCCAATAAAGGTAATTATAGATAGACCAAAAACAGTTAACTCAGATTATGGAAAGTTCCTGTCAGATAAAGCTTTTTCCAGGGATTACATCACTGAAGACCTAAAATCTGTAGTAATTGCTGATCCCATATTTAATGCTATTAAATCATACATAGGATTATTACCACCTTCAAAAAAGATTTTTAGTGGCTGCAGAATAGGGATTAACCAAATATATTTGACTGATGACGGATTAATCACGCCCTGCCCAGAACTACCTTTGCCTATAGGACATATTGATCAAGATTCATTATGGCAAATTTTCATCGGATCAGAGGAGCTTAATAAGTTTAGAAATAAGACATATTACCCGACTTGTGGAAATTGTAAATTTTGGCAGTTCTGTAGAGGATGTAAGGCTCTTGCTTATAAGGCAAGTAAGAACTTATTTATGGACGATCTTCTATGTAAAAAGATTTTTCCAAATATTTTTCGTTGATATCTACACTCATAAGTGAGACTCTATTTTGTTTTAATATAAAAAGAACAAATAAGTAATTTTAGATGGGTATCTACTATAATTAATACTCAACAACCTAATTCATATGCTCACGTTGAATAATTCACCATAAGAGGAAAACACTATTACGTAATCAAACATTTTGGGAAAATTCGCCCTCACAAATTAATTTATAAAATCTTATACTTCCCACCTTTACTTGTTTAACTAAATTTACTTCTCTCAATTTCTTTAAGTGTTTTTGAACAGTCCACCAATCCAATTTAAGCTCCTTTGCTATCTGATGACAGTTTTTTGGCCCTTCTAATAATGTTTCAAGTATTTTCCTTCGCGTTTCTGCTCCTTTAGAAAAAAATAATAATATTACTTGTTGATCATTAAGATCTTTTAAGCGCAAATTGGTTACATTATACAATTATTATCCCCCCTATATTGGTAGGTGTTTCCGCCCTCGCCACTTCCTGGATCTAGCGGAGTAACATTTCTTGCTATGATGGAACAATAGATGTAGTGGTTAGCATGTAGTAATACGTTTTTCGCTTGAAAGCTTGTTATTACTGATACTTGGGGGATTATAACTAGTACCATTATTGTTATCAAAATAAAACATACTAGCAAGACAGATGCTTTCCTCATGTCTTTCCCCACCGAGCAAACATGTTTTAATTAAAACATAATTATATTAAAATTTTTTGGTAAAAATATCATTATAGCAACATATACCATAATATGCTATAGAATTCAAGGATATGTTTTTATAACAGTAAAGTTGTGTTAAGTGTGAAAGGTGATGATATGGGTTATGTTTATGTTGTTCCATCCATTACTGAGTATGCTAAGAGGTTTAAGGAACTTGATTCCCTTGATTTTAAGATAATTAGAGCTATGTATAGGTATGGTGTTAGAAATGTTAGTAGAATAGCTAAGTTGATAGGTGTGCCGCAGCAAACCGTTAGTTACCGTGTTAAAAGATTTGATGAGCGGGATCTTGTGCGTTTTAGAGCCTTAATTAATGAGGAAAAACTAGGTTTAAAAAGCTATTTGGTAGTTGCAGATGTTCCTTTAGGCAAGGAGGAGTTGTCAAGCTATTCTATGTCATGTTTCCCTTTATGGAGATATTTGGCTATAGTTGATGGTTGGAAGCATGGAAACTACGTAAGATACATTATTCCACCAGACAAGGAAGCTGATCTCAAAGCCTTCTTGGATAAACTCAAAAATCTAGGATTAATTTTAGGATACGAGGTATATGAGACCACTGGTCCAAACTATCCTCTATTAAACTTAGACTTCTATGCTAAGAAGGAAGGGTCTCCTGTTTTTAATTGGAATAGATGGATAAATGATTTTGATTCCTTCGCAGAGGAAGAAGTTTCTGAGCTTACCAGTTTTGTTAAAGCTAAGTTTGATCTTTATGATTTAATTATTCTTAGGTGTTTGGAGATTAATGCTAGAATGAAGTTCAGAGAAATAGCGAAGGAAATTGCCGAAGTTTTTGGTGAAAAAAATTATAAAAAATTTATACCCCTAATCTCAAGACGGTTTAAAAACATTGTTTCTCAAGGACTTATTAAAAGCTATCGAGTTACCGTATTTCCTAACCTTGGTTTAACTGTTCTTTTCCTAATTTACTACCTAAAATTTACTAATTCTTCAAATCTTGGCAAATTTCTAGGTGGTTTAAGTCATCTACCCTACAATTTTTCCTATACAAAGATTCTTAGCAAAGACGAAATCTTTCTTCATATAATAGTTCCCGTATACGAATACTTGAACTTATGCAAAACATTAAGTAAACTTGGCGAATTAGGTTGTTTAAAAAAAGCAAATCTTCTTGTTGGAAATTTGCCACAGGCATGGGATAACGTAAAAATATATGAGATGTATAAGGATGGAGCATGGAACTTTAGCTACGGAGTAGCCCTAAAAATGTTAAAGGAAGCTCTAATCAAAAGAAACATAGACATAGAAATTTAATATCTCTATGACAGTATATCATTCTATCAAGAAACAAACCACATCTGAAACCACCCTCTGGTTAAGAAATACTGAAACACCGGCTTATGTTCTCTCTACAAACAATACCCGAAATAGTAAAGAGGCACCATACTATGGTTGTAACGGGAGTATATCTGGGCAACATTTTCAAGAAACTAAAAAGTCAAAGATTAGAAATGAAGGAACATGTTGTATAAGTTTTCTTGCTGAAAGAAAGAGGGGGCAAAATTTTGATCAGTTCTCCTTAAGCAAGGTTTAAGATTCGAGCTTCGTGTTTTGAAAGATTTTTAAGAGTAATTGCAGGAACTCGCTATCACTTAGTTTTGTTAAGTTTTGTTCTAACATATATTTCATCTTTACCTTTCTAAACGTTTCAAAGACTTCTCTTCTAACCCTTATATAGTTGCATCTCATCTCAATTACTTAATTTGTTTAATATGTTATCTTTTAAACATTTGTCACTAACAACAGCACTAGTGACAAATCTAACATCAAAATATTAGTGAAAGGGTGTCTGTATGCTGTTAAAAATATCCAAAAAGAAGTTTCCTAAGGTCTTAGATTATTTAACTGAGATACGTAAGATTTTAAAGGAAGCTAGGGATAGAATTGAGTGTTTTTCGAGACAAATGTATGTTGATACAGGTGTTAAGCTCTATGATTTAGAACATATCATTTTCTTATTTAGTTTAGCATTAGAAGATTTATGGAGGGAGAAACAAGAGTTAAAACTAAAATGTACGAGAAAGGCGAAGCGAAATGCAAATTAAAATTTTTGAGGAGGAAGAAAAAATAATTGAGTTTTAAGATTGCCTAATGAAACAAGAATAGATTCATCCTATGATAAGAGTTCTAGAATAGTTTTACCGGGACTCAGAGACTATGTTCTAAGAATGAGTTTAAAGAGTTTAAAGAGCTTGTTGAAGCCTTAGCCAAGTATATTAAATATATTGAGGAAACTTGAAAAACACATGAGTTATAAGATGGTATTAGCACTTTCTTGGAATACGTGTATGTTGGTGAAAGTCAAGTTCCAAGAGATGACCTTTTAAGAGAAAAGAACCATAGGGAAAGATCAAAAGTTTTACATGGGAAGCCACGCACGAATGCCATCTTGGCAACTACAACCCTAAGAACCTCTATGTTCCTCTGTTTCTGCGGATTCAATTTCTAGATAAATTTTAAAGTTAACTTTATCGACTAATATTTTTGTAAAGTTTTCGAGGAAAACTATAAATCCTCCTCGAGGAAGACTTAACCTGATAACAGCTACATCCCTCCTGCTAACTTTCCCTCCGAACCCACATTTTATGGCTTTCCAGTAACCCAGTTTTGGAAGTTCGCTTAAACCTAGAAGTAGAGACTCCAAAACGTTTCATCATAGTTTTCAATAATTAAAAATAGATTTTCTACAAGTTGTGGTGGACAAACATCAATATAAAAACTTAGAACACCTAAGTTCTCTGTTTTTCTTTTCAGCTTGTAGATTTTTGTTCTTGAAATCCCCAGCTTCGACTTAGAGAATATGAAAATTTTATTTTGAAATTTTTCAAAACCATAAAGACCTTTCAACTCCCACTCGTCAAGCTTAACTGTTTTAGCGGAACACTGTTTATTCAACGCTTTTATCATTGAGCTTTCCCTTAAAACTTCTAAAAACCCTTCTTTAAACATGATTTCTTTAATGTAAAGCGACAAAGCGGAGAAATCTATATTCCAACACATATTCTCAACATCATAAAATCTAAAGGACACGGACTTGTGAAAACTCTTAAGAAAATAAATATCAACTTCCCCCCAAAACCTCATAAAAATATTTTAAAAATTCATCCAATTCTCCCGAGGGCACAACTAAGCTTAAAATTCTATAGGGAACAGATGCCACAGCCTTTTGATAAACCTAATTAAAGGTTTCCCTGGCAAATTCTTTAAGTCTTGAATGGAATTACGAGTAACTATTAGTAGAGGTGTAAAACCTATCTTCCAATAATTTACAATGTATTTCTTTTCAAAGAGTTTTCTTTCCTTTAAAGCCCTTAACCTCCTCCTAACAACCGTTTCCGGTAAAGAGGCCTCCCTCGCTATTTGTTTTGGATCTAAACTTTGAATATTAAATAAAGCTTCAAGTATCCTTAAATCCCTTACACGAAGTTTAAAACCAGATTTCAATTTATCAGATGAAGATTTAGCCTTTTCATTCAACCATAATAAACCCCAAAAACAATTAGCGAACGCTTTAAAAACGAGATCGTCGAAAAAAGCAAAAACTTCGGAGACAACGTAAAAGAAGCAATAAAACCAGACAAAGCATTCACAATAGGCATGATAATCGGAGGACTAGCAATAGTTTTCAAAAGCATG
>Ga0180302_10000891_pt1 | contig 13929 bp, 16 predicted proteins | sample GuaBasSediGuay17_FD_121794 | JGI IMG/M metagenome (GOLD analysis project Ga0180302, IMG submission 121794) | Subseafloor sediment microbial communities from Guaymas Basin, Gulf of California, Mexico - Guay17, Core 4571-4, 12-15 cm | ecosystem: Environmental > Aquatic > Marine > Hydrothermal... | reverse complement strand
CCCTTAGCTTTGGCCTTGGACACCCTGGCAATAGCCCTGACATACGTGAGCTTGATATCAGAGAGGAGAGTGTTCAGGCTGTTGGATCCAGCCTTAAACAGGGGTCTGCCGCCATTCCTCATAGAGGGCAGCGGCCTGAAGACTGGCCTCATGATAACGCAGTACACTGCAGCAGCCTTGGCCTCAGAGAGCAAGGTGCTAGCACACCCTGCCTCAGCAGACACGATACCAACGTCAGCCAACCAGGAGGACCACGTGAGCATGAGCATGACGGCAGCCTTGAAAGCCAGGAAGATCCTAGAGAACACGAAGACAGTGCTGGCAATAGAGCTGCTAAACGCATCCCAGGCTATATCGCTGAGGCTAGAGGCAGCAGGGCTGAGCGAAAGCTGCCTTGGAGCAGGCACTAAGGCAGCGTACAGCTACATAGGGCAGCTGCTAGGCCTCCCGATAAGAGAAGACCGCCCCTACAGCAGGGACATCATTAGAGTAAGGGAGACACTCCCTGAGATCCTAGATGCAGCAAGAGGAAAGCTAGCTGACTAAGGCTCCTGAGCACGTGGCTCAGTCCTCTGGTAAGCTGCTAAATGGCATCAGCTCTTCTAGCTCAGTAGACTTTAATTGACAGGCTTATACCCCTGGGTCAACTGGCAGCATTACCATTATCCAGCTGCGTGTTTCCGTTACCTCTCTGAGGAAGCCTGCTAGCTCATGTGGGTGTGGTGCTATCACGCTGTGAGCCAACAGCACTCCCCCCTCTTGAGCTTCGCTGATAGGAGCTTTAGGTAGGCGCTGTACTCCTCTTTTCTCCCATCTATGAAAGCTAAGTCAAGTAGCAGGCGGAGGCCTCTTATAGCAGCCCTTGGTACTACCTCCATGTAGCCTGCTAGGCCTGCTTCAGGTTCTCAAGCGCCTTCTCTGCTCCTCTCACCGGCTTCCATGGAGTAAACATTCCCATCTACTCCCTCATCTGCTAAAGCTGGTGCAAGCCATAGTGTTGAGAAGCCGTAGCCATCTCCAACCTCTAGGATGGCAGGGCTAGCTGACGATCGAGAGGCTAGGTGAGCTAGGGTGTAGAGAAGCCTCCCGCAAGCAAAGGAGACGGGTGGCCCCTCAGCTTCACTCTCCACAAACACCTTCTTCATGAGGTTAAGAAGCTTCTCATCTGCGGCTCTGAGCATGACAGCTGTAGAGGAGGCTTGTTTTAAGCTTTGTAGCTCTGTCAGCTATGTTTTTAAGTGCTGGCGGGGTTGTGGAGGGGTGTAAGCTTGGGTGAGCGGGCTTTAGCTGTTGAGGCAAGGCCTCTTAAGGTTCTGGTTGACGAGGGCTACTACAACCCTGAGACGAAGGAGGTCCATGTGATTAAGGGAGCTGAGCTCCACTGCAAGAGCTGGCAGATTGAGGGAGCCCTGCGAATGCTCTTTAACGTGCTTGACCCTGAGGTTGCTAAGGACCCCAAGAACCTCATCGTATATGGTGGGACTGGGAAGGCAGCTAGGAACTGGGAGTGCTTTGAGGCCATAGTCGACACGCTGCTGACTATGGAGCCTGACGAGACCCTGCTGATCCAGAGTGGGAAGCCTGTAGCCGTGTTCAGAACCCATGAGATGGCGCCCAGGATACTCTTCGCTAACGCCCTGCTTGTGCCCAAGTGGGCTACCTGGGAGCACTTCTGGGAGCTTGAGAAGAAGGGGCTGATAATGTTCGGGCAGATGACAGCTGGCTGCTGGAACTACATTGGGACACAGGGGATCCTCCAGGGAACCTACGAGACATTCGGGTATGCTGCTGACATGTACTTTGGCGGCAGCCTCGAGGGTAAGCTCGTGCTGACAGCTGGCCTAGGTGAGATGGGAGGAGCTCAGCCCCTGGCGATAACGATGAACGGTGGTGTTGGGCTAATAGTTGAGGTAGACAGGAAGATGATTGAGAGGAGGCTCAGGCATGGCTTCCTAGACACGTGGACAGACGACCTGGATAAGGCCATAGACATGGCATTGGATGCGAAGGAGAAGAGGAAGCCCTTGAGCATAGGGCTCCTCGGCAACGCTGCCACAGTGTTCCCTGAGCTCCTCAGGAGAGGTGTGATACCAGATGTCGTGACAGACCAGACTGCAGCCCATGACCCACTCAACGGGTACATCCCAGAGGGGCTCTCAGTCGAGGAAGCTGCTAAGCTGAGGCAAAGCGACCCACAGGAGTACATCAGGAGGGCTCTGGCGTCGATGAAGAAGCACGTGGAGGCCATGGTTGGGTTCGCTAAGAAGGGCAGCATCGTATTCGAGTACGGGAACAACATCAGGAGGATGGCCTACGAGGCAGGGTACGCAGAGGCCTTCGCGTTCCCAGGGTTCGTCCAGGCCTTCATAAGGCCTATGTTCGAGGAGGGTAGGGGGCCATTCAGGTGGACTAGCCTGGTAGGCGAGCCAAAGGACATATACACCCTGGACGACACGATACTCAGCGAGTTCAGCTACAACAAGAGGCTCTGCAGGTGGATTGAGAAGGCCAGGAAGCACGTGAGGTTTCAGGGGCTCCCAGCTAGGGTATGCTGGCTTGGATTCGGCGAGAGAGCCAAGTTCGGCAAGATAATCAATGACATGGTCAGGAGAGGAGAGCTAGCTGGGCCGATATGGGTCGGCAGAGACCACCTCGACTCTGGCAGCGTAGCCTCACCGATGAGGGAGACTGAGGGCATGAAGGACGGCTCAGATGCTGTGGCAGACTGGCCCATACTCAATGCCCTGCTGAACACAGCAGCAGGCGCAACATGGGTTGCAGTCCACCATGGCGGAGGTGTGGGCATAGGCTACAGCATACATGCAGGCTTCAGCCTGGTCCTAGATGGGACAGAGAAGTCTGAGGAGAGAGCACTCAGGGTCTTCACAGTAGACCCAGGGATAGGCATAGTAAGGCATGCTGATGCAGGGTATGAGAGGGCTATCCAGGTTGCAAAAGAAAAGGGAATCAAGACGCCTATGCTCAAGTAGACTCCTTGGCAACCCCCTCCTCTGCTTTCTTTGCTGCCTCTGAGAGGGACTTACTCCACTCCTCTGCCTTCTTAGCAACGTAGTCTTTGAAGCCCCACCCCACTGCTATCCCTAGGCCTGCTCCGATGCCTAGTGCAGCACCCCAAGCCATAGCTTGAGCGAACAGGTAGATTATGCTCACATCGATCTTCATCATCTGGAGGCCTATGACCAGCACTATGAAGTAGAGGAAGAACTTCAGGCCTGTAGCGAACAGCGATGCGTACTCTACCCTTGCTTCCCTGCCTACTGCAGCCAAGGCGTCTCCTATGAAGTCTGAGATGATGAAGCCCACTATGATGACGAATATCCCAGCCAGTAGGCTCGGCAGGTACTCTACTACAGCCTTCATGTACTCGCTCAGAACTTCTATGCCGAGGTAGTCTACTGCAGCGAATATGGCTATGAGGTACACGAAGAGCCTCACCACCACGTCGAAGAAGCCTACTGTGGTCACTCCAGACTTCTCTATGGCCTTCCCTATCACAGTCTTCCTGAGGGCGTCGTCTAGGCCTACTTTGTCAAGTATCTTTGACACGCCCTTGCCCAGCAGCCTTCCTACGATCCAGCCTACCAGTAGTATGATGACGACTGCTATCAGCTTTGGAACCCAGCTCACCAGCATCTGCCATATCTGTGTGAGTATCGGAGGCACCATCCCCTGTACCACCTACCTAGATGTAGTGCATTGAGGATATAAACTTGTCGAGTCACAGCATGCTGGCGGTAGGCATGCTCTGCGTCCTGCTGCTTGGTACAGCTGGAGCAGGGAAGTCTACGATGGTGTCTGCGCTCAGCAAGCTACTAGGCGAAGTTGGAGAGCAGCACCTAGCAGCCAACCTGGATCCTGGAGCAGAGTACATCCCATACAGGCCTGACTACGACATCAGAGAGCACTTCACAGTCAGGAGCATCATGAGTGAGGAGGGGCTTGGCCCCAATAGCGCTCAGGTCAGGGCTGTGGAGAGGATAGCTGAGCAGGCAGATGAGCTCCTTAAGCCCCTCTGGAGCTCAGGGGCGGAGGTGGTGCTAGTGGACACGCCTGGCCAGCTTGAGATATTCGCCTTCAGGGAAGCTGGCCCGAGGCTGGTCTCATACCTCCAGGAGAAGGCTAGGGTAGCAGGGGTGTTCCTGATAGACGCTGCTCTGCCATCCACACTAGCTGAGACCGTGCTCACACTGACCCTGGCTAAGGCGGTTGAGCTGAGGCTTGAGGCCCCCATGGTAGCTGTGCTGAACAAAGTAGACGTGCTTCCAGAGGGCAGGAGAGCCCTCCTCAAGAGGATGGTTGAGGAAATGAGCATGGATGAGGCTGTGGAGGCAGTCTACTCCGACTCAAGCGGGCTTGTAGCAGAGATGGCAGCTGAGATAGCTGGCATACTAGTGAAGTACAGGACAGCAAGCAGAGTGGCTCTGGCCTCAGCTATAAGTGGGGAGGGGCTCAAGGAGGTATATGACCTGCTGAACGAGATCTTCTGCGTATGCGGCGACACCACCTAGAGGTATTTAGATCAGTCTTCAGAAACCCTTTTAACAAGCCTATAACAGCTTGCTGCTGGTGTTGGCTTGAGGGCTATGCTGCTGGCAGCCCTGATCCTCGTGACACTGGCTGGAGCTCTAGCAGCTTGCCAGCCTAAGACAGGCTCTAAGGCGCCAGACTTCAAGCTGGAGGGGATAGATGGGAAGGAGTATACGCTGAGCAGCTTCAGGGGAAAGGTGGTTCTGCTAGACTTCTTCACCACATGGTGTAGGCCATGTAGAGCTATGATGCCTAGGCTAGCTGAGCTGAGGAGCAAGCACCCTACAGAAGACTTCGTGGTAATCTCAGTTAACCTCGGGGAGAGCATGGAGAAGGCCAGAGACTTCGCTGAGAAGGAAGGCATGAGCTGGATAGTCCTCGTGGACCCAAGTGGGGCTGTTGGCAGAGCCTATGGGGTCAGAGCCATACCGACTCTGGTGCTGGTGGATAGAGACGGCGTGGTAGCCTGGACGCGAGTAGGGCTTACCAGCGTAGCTGAGATATCCAAGCAGGTCTCTAGGCTGCTAGGGGAGCCAAGCCAGCAGGCCCAGGAGGATGCGGCAGAGACCTTGTCTCCCAGGCCAGCTGGTGGAGGCCTCATGGCGCTGCTTCTGCCAGCTGCCCTAGCCGTCTTAGCTGCTGTGGTGGCTGTAGCCCTGCTCAGGAGGAAGTGATCTTGCAGGCTGCTGAGCTCTCTGCTGCTTTCATAATGGGCATCTCTGTGGCTTTTTCTGGCTGCCTCTTCCCAGTGCTGCCGACCTTCGTAGCCTACCTGGCTGCATCTGGTGGGAGGAGGGGGCTCCTAGCTGGGCTAGCCTGCATGACTGGGATAATGGCCAGCTTCACAGCCTACGGGCTGCTGGCATCCTACATAAGCCACATGCTCATAGCAGAGTACAGCAGGATAGCTACAGCCTCAGGGCTCTTGCTCATTGTGCTCGGTGCAGTGATGCTCAGCCCACTCAAGTCCCTGTTCTACAGGGTAGGCTACCAGCCCAAGGTCAGAGGGGGGGCTGTGGGCGCCTTCACGATAGGGCTAGCCTTCGCCTTGATTGGTGCACCATGCGCTGGGCCAGTGCTGCTTTCCGTCGTCGCCATGGCTGCTTCAGCTGACCTAGCTCACGCTGCACTGTACATGCTGTCGTTCAGCCTTGGAGCTGGGCTCCCATTCCTCATCGTGGGAGGCGCAGCTGAGAGGGAGGCTGTCACAGCTAAGCTAGCTAAGCTGAGCAAGTACACAGGGTACATGGCTGGAGTGACGCTGGTTGCTGTAGGCATTTATATGGTGGCTCACGCCCAGGCGTTCATCTAGTGGGTGAGATGAGGGCTAAGGAGGTATTTACCAAGAGGACTGGGCCTGAGAGGCTTGTTTGGTACCTGATTTGGCTTCCAGTATGGCTGCTCTACGTGTCCACGTTCTCAAGGCATGAAGCTCTCCTGGCAGCTACGCTCATAGCGTTCACTGCTAAGGACGTGCTTGAGGCAGCTGGCAGGAAGCTTCTGACAGCACCATACCTAGAGCACTTCCCATGCTGCCTCCTTGTCGCAGCAGCGAGCAGTGTAGGGCTCTGGGTCAAGGTCTTGGCTGTAGCTGATGGCGTGATAGACTTCCTAGATGACATGGGCATCATCAGGTTTGAGAGGTAGCTACCTGGGAGGCTGCACCCTTTCACGGGGTATCGTGAAGTACCTTGAGCCCAGGTGGAGCGGAAGCTCCGCCTTAGTTAGGTCCCATAGCCCCCTCCTGAAGGCGTTTTTGTCAGCGTAGGCAGCCTTAACCTCCCCTATGAACAGGGTGCACTCTCCTGCTTCGACTTCACTCACCACGGTGCACTCTAAGCTGGCTAGGCAGCCCTCTACCACTGGAGTGGATATGGCTTTGGAGCTTGAGAGCTTCAGGCCTAGTGCCTTGACCTTATCCACCCTCCTCCCACTTGTGGTGCCAGCCTTCCAGATCTGCTTCAGCATCGAGGCTGGAGGCACATTCACTGTGAACTCTCTTGACTCCCTTATCAGCTGGTTGGTGAGGGATTCCCTGCTCACTGCTACGGCTATTAGAGGGGGGTCCTCGCTTACCGGCGTACACCAGCTGCACGCCATCACGTTGACTTTCTCACTGCTCTTTGAGACCAGGAGCACCGTGAGAGACGGGTGTAGGAGCCTGTAGAAGTAGTCTCCTACATCTGCCTTCAAGCTCTCACCACGTGCATGTGTACCAGGTTAGTGAGCCTAATGCCAGCTAAGGTTTTTATACTCGCTGAGCTCCCGCAGCGGAACATGCGTGGTGAGAGGTGATGGACGGCACAGCTATAGCCATACCGCTTGCAATGCTGCTGATGTCTCTGTCTCTAGCTGTAGCTGCAGCAGCATCTAAGGCCCTGTCCCATGTGGCTAGGAGGCTATCCAGGATTAGAGTTCACCTCTGAGGAGCTTGCCTCTGTTCCTCCAGGAGAACAGGATGAGCACCACCCCCAGGGTTAGGGTGTAGATGTTGATGACAAGCTCAAACTGCATCTCGCTGCTCTCAGATACCAGCTGGTAGAGGCTGTTCTCCAGGTTGAATGTTATGTCCATGAGGGCTAGGAATATGAGGGCGCTTGCAGCTAGGAGCATGAAGAGCAGGCTGTAGTCCTTCCTCTTTATGAGAGCTGCTGCAGCTAGTGTGCAGCATGCTGCCATCCACATGTCTGCAGCTGGGAATGCTGCCTCAAACTTCAGGTACCACTCCTCCTCTAGGACGTGCACTGCTCCAGCTGTGAAGAAGTCTATCCAGTAGTAGACTGTCACTGCTGCCGTTAGAAGCAAGAAAAAGGCTAGGGTGTAGGCTGCCAGCCTCAGCCTACCCACCCCCTATGTTGTACTTGGAGTACTCCCCGTGGAACTCTGTTGGGATCGTCCTGAGGATCTCAAGCCACCTCTCTGTTGCCTTGGCTAGCTTGAGGAGCTTCATGAGGTTACCCCTCACCTTAAGCTTCCTGGTGAGGAAAGCCTTCGTAACCCCCATTTCTCCCCTGAGGATAGAGACCCAAACACCGTATTTCCCCGATATCACGAAGTCTGTCTTCTTCTCCCCAAGCCATATGTCAGTTATCCTCCCATTCTCGACGCTGTACCCCAGGACTATGGTCTTGTCGACCCCCTTCTCCGGCTCAGGCTCCATTATGAACGTATATGAGGCGTTCTCCTCTTTGGCTAGCTCGAGGTACTCCTCGTCCTCATTCGTCCGCTTCATGACCTCCTTAAGGTACTCCTCAGATGTGAACTCCAAGCTACTCACCTGCTAGCTCGACTACAATCTTGCACTCATCTGTGGGCTTAACCAGCCTCTTAAACCCTCTCTCGACCACGTCCTCTAGCGGTATAACCGAGGTTATGATCTTATCTGCGTCGATCTCCCCTTCTGCCAGGAGCTTTATGGCTAGAGGGTACTCGTTGTACCCCAGGTATGAGCCCTTGACTGTCAGCTGGTTTAAGACCAGCGTAAAGAAGTCTGCTTCAAATGGCTCCTCGCATATACCTATCACCACTATCTCTCCTCCCTTCTTGACGAGTGTGAAGTTGCTGCTCAGCGAAGCTGGGACGCCTGCTGCATCGAATACGATGTCCACGCCTTCTCCGCCTGTCTCCCTCTCTACTATGGCGCCTAGGTTCTCTGATGTCGGGTCTACTGTGACGTGTGCACCCAGCTCCTCAGCTATCCTGCGTCTCCCTGGGCTTGGCTCGCTCACTATTATCTTCGAGGCCCCAGCTAGCTCAGCTACCTCAACTGTGCACGCGCCTATTGGGCCTGCTCCCTGAACCAGCACAGTGTCTCCAGCCTTCAAGCTGGAGATCATGTAGGCGTGGAGCACGTCAGCTAGGGTGTCTACCAGAGTGGCGTGGAGCATTGAGAGGCTGTCTGGGAGCTTGTAGACTACCTTAGCTGGCATCACAATGTACTCTGCCATAGCTCCATTGAATGTCACGCCAGTCATCTGCAGGTCTTCGCACTGGCTTGGCTTCCCTGTCAGGCAGTACTTGCAGCAGCCACAGGGGACTGCCCCGTTTCCTGTGACCCTGTCACCTGGCTTGAAGCCCTCTACCCCCTCACCGACCTCCTCTATGTAGCCTGAGAACTCGTGGCCTATTACCAGGCCCTCAACGTAGTTTCCTGTCCTATAAGCTGCTACATCTGAGCCGCAGATGCCGCAGTAGGCTACCTTGATGAGGACCTCACCTGCCTTGGGCTCAGGCTTCGGTACATCAGCTACCCTGATGTCCTCCAAGCCCATGAAGACAGCTGCCTTCAAGCTTCCACCAGCTTCAAAGCCTCCTTTACAATCTTATCCTCAGATGGGAGCACAGCCTTCTCGAGAGGCTCTGAGAAGGGCACTGGGACGCCTGGGTTCCCTACCCTAGCTGGAGGAGCCTTGAGCGCCTTGAAGGCTTCAGCGTCCTCAGCTATGGTGGCTATGACCTCACCTGTCAGCCCATATGGGAGGTAGTCTTCGTCTACTACAAGGAGCCTGCCGGTCTTCTCCACGGACTTCCTGAGCGCATGTTTGTCGAGTGGCACTAGAGTCCTCAGGTCTATGACCTCAGCGCTTACACCCTGCTCTCTTAGCCTGTCAGCTGCCTTCTCAGCCAGGTACGCTGTGTAAGCTGCTCCGACTATCGTGATGTCCTCTCCTTCAGCTGCTATCCTGGCTTCCCCGAGTGGGAGCTCATATGGCTCCTCAGGCACCTCTCCGAAGGAGCCTGGTGGAAGGTAGAATAGCCCGTAGAGGAGCTTGTGCTCCAGGAACACAACTGGGTCGTCGCATCTTATCGACGAGATGAGCAGGCCCTTGGCGTCATAGGGGTTTGAGGGAGCTACCACCTTTAGCCCTGGGATGTGGGCGAATATCGAGTACAGGACTTGGGAGTGCTGTGCTGCATCCCCGTAGCCTCCTCCTACAGGGGCTCTTATCACAACTGGGAGCTTAAACTGGCCTCCAGACATGTACCTGAGCTTGGCTAGGTGGTTGTATATCTGGTCCCAGGCCACCCCGAAGAAGTCCACGAACTGGAGCTCTACTATCGGCCTCAGCCCGACTAGAGCTGCTCCAATGGCCATCCCTATGAAGCCTGCCTCGCTTATCGGTGTGTCTATCACCCTGGAGCTGCCGAACTGCTCTAGCAGCCCTTGGGTGCACCAGAAGGCTCCACCCATCTTCCCTATGTCCTCTCCTAGGACTATTATCCTGCTGTCCCTCTCCATCTCCTGCCTTATAGCCTCGTTTATGGCCTCCCACATCGCTATCTCGCGTGGCATGCTACTCACCTGAGAAGATGTCTCTAAAGGCCTCTTCTGGAGCTGGCAGCGGCGAGCTGAGGGCTCTCTGGAAGGCCTCCTCTACCAGCTTCCTTGCCTCAGCTTTGATCTGCTCGAAGTCCTCCTTGGAAGCCAGCTTCAGCTCCACGGCCTGCTCCTCTAGCCTCCTGATTGGGTCGAGCTTCTCCCACTTCTCCTTCTCGCCTTCAGGCCTGTACTCCTCTGTGTCGACTATCTCGAGGTGAGGTGAGAGCCTGTATGTCTTGCAGTCCAACAGGGATGGCCCCTCTCCCCTTCTGGCCCTCTCTACCGCCCACTTTGCTGCCGTGTACACTGCTATCACGTCGTTCCCGTCTACCTCCAGGGCTGGCATGCTGTAGCCTAGTGCCCTGATCGCGTTGCTTTCAACTGCAGTGGACTCGCTTCTCCTCGTGCTGAAGGCGTACTGGTTGTCCTCGAGGACAAACACCACTGGAAGCCTGTAGATTGACGCTAGGTTGAGTGACTCGTGGAATGTGCCCTGGTTTGCTGCCCCATCTCCGAAGAAAGCTACTGCAACGCTGTCCTCTCCTAGGGTCTTGAAGGCTAGTGCAGCGCCCGCAGCGATGGGGATGCCGCCTCCAACTATGCCTGTAGCCAGGAACCTCTTGCTGCTGCTCGCGAGGTGCATGTGGCCTCCCTTACCCCTGCAGACTCCTGAAGCTCTCCCGTACAGCTCTGCTATGATGCCGTCTAGGGGAAGCCCCTTGCATACAGCGTGAGCTATGCACCTGTGGGTAGCTGAGACGAAGTCCCTGTCGGAGAGAAGCTCACACACGCCAGCTGGGATCGCCTCCTGGCCTCGGCCGAGGTGCAGCTCCCCTCTCATCTCGAAGCTCTCATACCTCCTCTTGAGCTCGTCTTCTAGCGTCCTGGCGAGCACCATCTTCCTGTAGAAGCTTAAGGCCAGCTCTCTTGTCACCTCAGCCTCCAGCTTCTCCTCCCTCTCGGCTAAAGAGTAGCTCTTGAAGCTCAGCAGGACTCTACTCAAGTGCTCACCTGAGGAATAGGGGGAAGCTCGCTTTAACTGTTGTGCTCTACCTGCGTAGCTTGAGCACACCTGATGCCCTGACAGCGTACATCACGGGGACGCCTATGATGGCTAGAAGCAGGAGCATGGTTGCCCTCTCTACTGCTGACAGAAGCAGCACGCCCTTGAAGATGCTAGCCAGCTTCTCAGGGGACGTAGGGGCCCCGAGGAGAGGGCCTCCGAGGGATATGAAGAGGAGGTTGCCGACCATGTGGTCTGAGACTATGCCAGCGTAGCCTGCTAGCACAGCTGCAGCAGGCATGGACTTCCTCCCATCATAGAGCTTAGGAAGCCACCTGCCTGTGGTGAGGAGCACAGCTAAGCCAGCCCAGTGGAGCACAGGATACCAGTAGGCTATCCTCCCTACTGCCGTGAGATACCAGCCAGCTATCAGAGCTGCTAGGACAGCTGAAGCCAGGATCCAGCCTCTCACCTTGCTGACCCTGTGGGTGACAGCTAGCCCAGAGACCAAGGCCGCTGTAGCTGGGCAAAGCGTCGTGGCAAGCCCCCATGGGCCTGATGCTCCAGGCGGTAGGACCCAGCCCACGAACGCGCCAAGCCATGCTGCAGCAAACCCTGTGAATGGGCCTATCAGCATGCCGTAGACTGGCCCCAGGAAAGCTGCTAGCTCTATCTTCCCCTTACCACCTCCCCCAACCACAGGTATCCCTGGGAGCATAGATGCCATCGCATACACTGCTGCTAGGACTGCTATGAGAGCTAGGTGCCTAGATGAGATGCTAGGCACGAGATCACCAGGCTAGGGGGGCCAGTGCAGCGTTTTAAACTTGCCTGGAAGCCCTGGAACAGGGGCTTCCATAGGTTCCAGCCGCCTGAGCCAGCACCCACAGTTTAAAGAGCTGCATGTACGGGGCCACCAGCTGAGCAGGTGGCTTGCTTGAGCAGCATATGGCCCTACATCCTTCCTCTTCCAGTTAAGCTCAATGAGCAGGCTAGGGTACTGCTTTCAGCATTCGGCTCAGAGGACGCCATAGAGATCTTGAGGTTCATGCCGGTAAGGGGCTTCGTCAGCCAGCAGGAGATAGTGGACCTGTTCAAGGACAAGAGGTCTGATAAGACTGTTGTGAAGAGGCTCAAGCAGCTTGTGAGGGCAGGGCTCCTCGAGGAGTCTACTGGGAGAGCTGAGTCTAGGGGGAAGACTGTTTGGGTCAGGAGGTATAGGCTGACCAAGCTTGGCGCCTGGATATCGATGCTCCTCTCCTCCCCCAAGCTTGTTGAAGACGAGTATGTGAGAGAGCTCTCAGTGGAGCTCTTCAAGCTGTACGCTGAGAGCGTAGCCAGGTTCTGCGTCGACTACAAGGTCAGCCCCAGGCTCCTGCTCAAGTCCTTCCTCAAGTCCTACCTGAGCAGCTTAGCTGCCTCAACCAGGAGGAGCGTGGATGCAGCTGTGTTCGGCTCCATGGCGCTAGACTACGAGATCCCTGTTGGGAGCCTTCCACTGGCTGAGGAGACTTACTTCACATCTGAGGCTGTTGTGCTCCCAGGTGGGATGGCAGCTAACGTGGCTGCAGCTCTAGCTCAGATGGGCGTTGCAGTCGCCCTAATGGCTAGGGTTGGCGCTGACGAGGCTGCTCTCATAGCCATGGCTAGGCTAGCTGAGCTCGGTGTAGACTTGAGCAGCATAGTGGTATCAGAGGAAGCTGAGACAGCCAGGACCTTCGTGCTTATCGCTGAGGATGGGAGGAAGCAGGTTGTGCTGCCAGCTAGGAGGGAAACCTCACTCTCACTGACCTCGCCTAGTGAGGTCAGCTGGAGCAGGGTTGAGGAGAGCAAGCTCGTGTATGTTGGTGAGGTCTACACTGAGATAGCTAGGGTGGTGGCCGGCTACGCCAGGGACAGGGAGAAGACCGTGGTCTATAGGCCTGGGCTGCCAATCCTCAAGAGCAGGGGGAGGCAGGCTCTTGAGGTGGCTAAGCTGGCAGACGTCTTCATCCTGAACATGGAGTCAGCTAGGGCCATCGGAGGCTGGAGGGAGAAGCTTATGGAGCTGGTGAGGGATGGCTGTGAAGCTGTCATCGTGACGCTCGGGAGCAGAGGGTGCATGGTATTGAGGAGGGAGGGTGTTGTGGAGCTGCTAGCTGAGAGAGCCTCAGCCAGAGACACAACTGGCGCTGGAGATGTCTTCTCAGCTGGATTGGCTAGGGAGCTGCTGAGGGGCGCTGACATCGAGCATGCCGCTGAGTTCGGCTTGAGGCTCTCAGCTAGATCCGTGTCAGAGGTTGGAGGCAGATACAAGCTAGCTGACTAGCTGGGAGGGCTGGCTAGCGTAGCCCACCTTTAAAAGCCTGGGCTGGTGGGGCGGTCAGGGCAGCTTTATGAGCGAGCCTAGGATCGGAGTCTACATATGCCACTGTGGCAAGAACATAGCTGGAGTCATAGATGTCTCTAAGCTAGTCGAGTACGCGTCGAAGCTCCCTGGGGTAGTGGTCGCCAGGGAGTACCCGTACATGTGCTCTTCTCCAGGGCAGGAGCTGGTGGCCAAGGACATAAGGGAGCTTGGCGTGAACAGGGTTGTGATAGCAGCCTGCAGCCCAAAGATGCATGAGCAGACTTTCCAGAAGGTGCTTGAGAAAGCTGGTGTAAACCCCCACCTCCTGGAGTTCGCTAACATAAGAGAGCATGTCACATGGGTCCACAGCTCAGAGCCGGAGAAGGCCCTGGAGAAAGCCAAGGCCCTGGTAGCTGGCGCTGTGGCAAAGGCAGCCCTCCTGGAGCCCATTGAGCCTGAGAGGGTCAGCGTAAAGGGAGCTGCACTCGTGGTCGGGGGAGGGATAGCTGGAATAAGGGCTGCACTCGACATAGCTAACGCCGGGTTCAAGGTCTACCTCGTTGAGAAGCAGCCTAGCATAGGAGGGCACATGGCTAAGCTCGACAAGACCTTCCCAACGCTAGACTGCTCACAGTGCATCCTAACCCCCCTGATGGTTGAGGCTGCAAGCCACCCTAACATAGAGCTCATGACATACTCTGAAGTCGAGAGCGTAGAGGGCTACGTGGG
>Ga0180302_10000890_pt1 | contig 13947 bp, 9 predicted proteins | sample GuaBasSediGuay17_FD_121794 | JGI IMG/M metagenome (GOLD analysis project Ga0180302, IMG submission 121794) | Subseafloor sediment microbial communities from Guaymas Basin, Gulf of California, Mexico - Guay17, Core 4571-4, 12-15 cm | ecosystem: Environmental > Aquatic > Marine > Hydrothermal... | reverse complement strand
TAGTTAATGCTTTTAATTCCCTTTCCATAACTCGCCCCGCATAAGTGGGAAGTACAGCAGCGAAACCCACGACGGATGCGTGGCTCCTGTGCGCAACCGAAAAACCATCTAAAATGAATGCATCAAATAGCGGGGCTAACTCTTTAACAAACTCGGACTGCGCGTGCTCTTCTGGTGATTTCTTCTTACGCTCTTCTGGAAAAGTCCTAACGTTTTTTAGGAGAAGGATTTCTCCATTATTAAGTTCCTTAATAGCGCTTTTAGCTTCATTGCCATATAAGTCATTAACGTATTTTACTGGTTTTCCTAGAATTTCTGATAACTTCTTAGCATGACCCTTTAGCGATTCGATGAAATCTGGTTGTCCTGGTCTACCTTGATGCACTATTATAATAATTCTAGCACCTTTATCCGATAACTCCTTAATCGTAATAGCATGGGCTTTAATTCTAGTATCATCTAAGATCTCTTTTGTTTCCGGATGAATTGGCACGTTGAAATCGGGGCGTATAAGAAGAGTTTTTCCCCTCACCTCTCCGAGATCATCTAGCGTTAAAAACTTGGGCATTTTCGATCACTTATTAAGAATATCTTAGTCTAGGATATCGAGGCTTTTAATTTTTGATGAATCTTTAATAGAAGTATAAATTTCACCACATATATTTTTGAGTACTCATAATTTTCAATGCAGATCAAATTCCAAGAACAAAGAAATGTCCATAATGCTATTTTCGCGTCGAAAAATTAATTCGATTAGATGATCATAACTATTTCACTAATAATCTCGTTAAACCATTACTACTGGAAAGTTAATCTAAAAGCGTAAGTCTCAAATATTCGATGCGTACACGATAACAATTAGCCACGAAACTACTTGTCGATTTCTCTATAACTTGGCTTTACTAAGCATATAATATGAACAATGATAATTCCCTAAGGTACAGAAAAATTGACATGTAGAAAAATAAAGAAATAGAAAAGATTATCTCCTACGAATGTATATTACCACGGCTATAATAGATATAATTCCAATCGCAGCAATCGTTACCGCAAATGTTGTTTCTGGAGTCATCTGAGGTATTATTCCCGCAGCCTTGACTTTTATAGTGATTTCATCATAAGCGGTGTTACCAGCTAAATCAACCACCACCACTTTAATGGTGTATGTTCCAGCCTTAAGCTTAATCTCGTAAGACGTAATATCAGGTGTTAATGTTGCCTTAAGCTCATCATTCACGTAAACACAATACTCTTGGATCCCTATGTTATCAGTCGCTGTCCAATTAATTACGATGGTACCTTCTGTGAGTTCTGAACCGTTGATTGGGTATTGTATGGTTATTTCAGGTGCGATAGTATCAACTATGAATACACACCTTACAATGGCCTCATGACCAACTTTATCAATAGCCTTTATATCAACTATATGCTGGCCGTTGGATAATCCTGTGAATGTATACGACATATTTAATCCGACGTTTGTCCAGTTTCCTCCATCTATTCTTATCTCGTAGTGGTCTATGCCGCTTAGGGCATCCTCTCCACTCCAAGAGACTGTGACGTCAGCTGAGTTAATATATGAGGCATTCGTGGGACTTGTTATGGTAATTGTTGGAGGTGTTAAATCAACATAGAATATTAGTGTAGCTACTCCATAGTTTCCGGCTTTGTCAACTGCTTTTATCTCCACAGTATGCTTGCCTTCAGTCAAGTTTTCAAGCGTATGAGAGGTCTGAGTTCCCTTATCAATCCAGTTTCCTCCATCTATTCTTATCTCGTAGTGGTCTATGCCGCTTAGGGCATCCTCTCCACTCCAAGAGATAGTAATCTTCGTGGTGCCGATGTAAGAGTTATTCTGGGGGCTTTTAATAGTTATGTGTGGAAAAGTCTTGTCTAAAAATACATTGATTGAGGCCGTATTATCGCTTTCGCTTTCATCGTAAAAGCTCTCCGTAGTCACTGTAGCTTTTAGTACGTACTTGCCTTCTTCCGCAATGTCGATTTGCATTGTTATTGATTCTTTATCTCCAGGATTCATGACATCGATTATTTTACTATCAACCTTTTTGTTATTCATGTAAAGTGTTACATTAATATTGTATGCTGTCTTATCACCTTTGTTTTCTACTGTAATGTTGACATTAACGCTAGTTGCCTGAGAGAATATGGTTGGTTCAGCACTTATATGTACGGTGAGATCCCCAAATGTTAGCATATTGGTATCATATAGTGAAAGCTCGTATGTGTACGTCTCTGCTGTATAGGTATACTTTACTAGCATTCCCGTGGTCTTCTCATACCATCCATAGAATGTTCCATAGGGATCTCTGGCTACAATCTTCCATGCATCCAGTGTTGTATCTTTGTAACTGACTTCTTCCTCGCTTATGACTAATCCGAATGTGTCTCCTAGAGCAACTAAATCGCCTATCATTATATCAATCGGAACCATGCCCCCATAATAGCCACTTGCTGTGATGCCTTCATAATCAGTGATCAATCGATTTGTAGTATTAACATAGATGTATCCCACTACACTATCCTTTTCTCCAGAAGTCACTTGTGTGAAGTTTGCAAGTATTTTAACCAAGTCACTCGCAACAAATTCTAAGTATGTCATATTCATATACAAGTAAACCATGCCAGTATCTGGCGAATACGTTTGACCATGTAAAGCATGATAACCGCCAATTATTGGCACCATTGGACCATAAACAAATCTATTTCCGATTATTATAACAGCTTTGTCTTCATTATTATCTGGATTTTCATCTGACGCAATCTCAACTGTAGCCTTTAAGGCTTTTTCTCCAGTTGTTATAGGAGTCCAAGTGCATGCTAGCGTGATTAAACTTCCGTTCTCTAATTGAGGTATCGTAGTGTTGTATACCTCATTATCATCAATAAACAACCTTACAACAACATTAGTTTCCGTCGAATTGCCCGCATTATATACCATTATGTCTATTTCTACATTCGAGTCAATTAAACCATATTCGGGAGCATCTAAGATTATTCCCACGTCATGCTCATACATGCTAAGTATCAAAGTATAGTTGAACTCTAGAACATAGTATGCTGACATACTCACATTCCAATAATATATGGTGACACGGATTACATCAAGCGGTATGTCTGGCTCTGATGAAACATAAATGTATATCGGGTATTCCATATCAGCGGTTTCTCCAGGATCCACGGCAGGGAAAGCGCTATACCCTGGAGAAGAAGGCCAAACTGTACCATATGTGGATTCAGCGTAAACCGAGATCATGACCGCTGTTCCATTCCCTATGTTAGTTATATTGAACGTAAGCTCCGCATCTTCTCCTGGTTCTATTATTCCATCATCATCCCCGTAAGTTTCTTGAATTGTTATATTCTCTACTTTCAACTCGGGAATTCCCTCAACTCTTGCGTATATTGGAACATCGACGACAACAAAATCAGCAGGGATTCCATAAGAATTCCCTGTATCCTCTTGTATAAGTATCGCTATTGTCGCCTCTAAGGTGGCATTTGGATGATTTGGTTGTATGTAGATATCAACATCATCACCACCTTGACCGATAGCATCCATTACTGTGACATAAGTGCTGTTTATATCCACGAGAAGTATAGTGTAGCCATAATATGTGCCCGTGAAATCGAGATAGACGTATATTGATAGGTCCTCATCGCCTTCTATTTTACCATTATAGTTTGGTACTCTGAAATATTCCTCCTCTCTGCAATGTACTGAAAGATCATAAGACCAAGGTTTAACCCCCGTGATCTCCAATCTTATGTAGTATTCGTAAATCACTCGGCTATGATAATTAAATTCCAGCTCTATGTAGTATTCGCCATTTGGCAATGTTTCGCTTGTATTAATTACAATCTTGATGAATTCGTGACCCGACAAGATGTCAAATGAATTATTTGACAGTGATGCATTTATGCCCGCGGGTGTATTAACGGTTATTAATACCCCATCTAATAATTTGCCCGCTAACACAGTTAATGTATATATAGCCTTCTGGCCAGCGTATTCTATTTCAAGTGGTGGACTGGTTAATTGAGGAGGAGTAACGATTAGGCTGTAATTATCCACGACAATCAATGGCCTAATTACTTCACTATAATTGTAGGTGCTATTTCTAAGAACAACTTTTAGTTTGTGTATTCCCGCCGTATTAATCGTTACTCCAAGTGAAACTTCTTTTTCTTCCAGAGGATTCAATGAGTTTAAGGTTACGGAATCGGCCAAGGTACCATCAAGGTACAAGTCGATGTAAAGTGTTTCTGATACTTGTTTAGCAAAATTTAGCACACTTGCGTTAATCTGTACGATTCCTGTGGTTACTGGAATCTTATACTTTATGGCTTTTGTAAGGATAACCTTGTATGGTGTGCCCGCTAGAATAGATAATACATCCACCTTTTTTCCTTCCTGAATATTATTTATCATGTCACTATCATTATCACCAAATGCCCAGGTTATTAAGTAACGAACTTCTCCAGTGCTAATCTTTGTTGTATTCCATTTAAACGCTATACCTACATCTCCCTCATAATAGGAAGAGTTATCAAAGCTATCCTCAGACACACTATAAAAAGCGGTATAACTATAGGTCGCTGTATGGGCTGTGCTAGCATTTACTGAGGAAACTCCCAGGTATACTTCAGGTGCATATTCATAGTACGCGTATAAAATATCGTATTCATCAAGATATTCCGCTATATTGGACCAATATGTATCTTCCATATCGAGATCAGCCGCTAAATAAAGGACGACCCAATCTATGGTTGCATAACTGCTTATTTCGATAAATAGATCCAACCATTTTGATTCTTTGGAAATTATATAGACTGATAGTTTTAGCTTATTGTCTGGAGTAGATAACTCCGTATACGCGACTTTTAATGTTGCGTTCTCGAATAGCATTACAAGAGGTACTTCTACACGCAGCATGCTAAACCAATAGAAATTCACGCTTGTCCCATCATAATATCTTACTGCCATTTCTTCCCAGAACATATTATTATCGTCCGTAGGTTTATAATAGAAGTAATCAGATACGACACCGCTGTAGAATCTTACGATATACCAATCATTCTCAATTTCCACTTTCTCTACTGTAGTTGGTACACTAACCTCGATTACACCATATTGTTCATTTAAATAGTTGTAAGCAGCGTAAACGTTAAGTAATCCTACACCTTGATCATACGCACCATATCCTCGATCCTCAGCTGTGCTTAACATAGCAACCTTTATAAGATCATTTGACGCTGTTGGAAATGCTTGGAGTAATAGAGCAGCAGCTCCCGCTACATGAGGAGTAGCCATGCTAGTTCCCGACCAAGCTTGATAGTATTCACCATATAAGCTATACGGGACACAACTCATTATTCCAACTCCTGGTGCCAAGATATCTGGGTCCATACGTAAATCGTAAGCTGGTCCTCTGCTAGAGAAGAAGGCAATTTTTCCAGATTTATCGGCTGCTCCAACAGTGATTACCTTTTTAGCAATTCCGGGTGCGGTGACTGTGAAATAGTATGGACCCTCATTCCCAGCGGCTATAGCAACTACTACACCATAATCCCAAGCTTCATCTACTGCTAAAGAAACGGGATCCCATGGAGTACCAAATCCACCAATACTCATGCTTATGACGTCTGCTTCATCTCCAGTATAGGGTTCGCCGTCTTCACCGAATGTTGCGTATTCTATTCCTTGAATTATCCAATCCCAATAGCCATATCCCCAATTGCTCAGAACTTTAACGTTCATAAGGTAGGCGCCAGGAGCCACGCCTCTGTATTTCCCACCCGATGCTGCTCCAGTACCAGCGGCTATGCCAGCACAATGAGTTCCGTGACCATGGCCATCCATTGGGGGTTCGTCTGGTATTCCATCAAAATCAAAGTCTACGAAGCTTACTTCGTAGATGACTTTGGGATCATCTGTAGAAGGATCATCATCTAAGTCGTCTAAGTCGGGATGAGTTTTGTCTATACCTGTATCAAGAATGGCAATTACAATACCGCTACCATTATATCCTAGATCCCATAACTTATTTGCTTGGATGATTTTTACGCTGTCATTAAGCATTGGATAAAATGAGCCCATGGATCTTATTTTCTGGTAATCATTTCTCCAATCTGAAGCTTCCTCTTCGATATCCTCGGATAATATATAAGCTCTCCTATTCTTCCAAATGTATAAAACACCGTCGTTTTTAGCAACATCTTTGATGGATTCCTTTGGGCCTCTTATCAATAAGCCAGGAATTATTTTGTATTTCCTAATGATTTCAACATTGGGTATCTCTTCTATTTTCTTTATGACTTCGGATTCCTTGTTTTTGTCGTAGAGAACAATAGCTGTTTGAATTTCTTCTGAGCTAGAGAGTATTTCTGCATCTATTTTTTCATGAGGAACAGCGCTAGTACTCATAGGTGAAGCCGTAGAACTTTCATTCCCTCTGATCTGCAATGTGACACCTACAATGGGAGCTATAAGTAAAGCGAAAATTATGGTGCTTACTATTGTTGTTTTCATAATACTCTTTACAACGCTCCGCAAATATGATCCCCGTAGCAAGATCCATTATGATTAGACAGCATTGTATGATATATTATTAGACGTTTATAAATTTTATCAATAGTAGCTAATTAAATTAGGTATATAAGCACCGGACGTCAATTATCAGAAATCCCTATGTTTTTCATGTTAGATCCTTCTATCAAGTATAGACGCGGCTTAGCACCGTAATCCAAAAAGAATATTGATGAGGATATATAGGAGATATTCCATATCGATAACAGAGTTGAGCGAATAAAGAAAAGGAATAAAGTATCTCTAGTCATTTAGTAAAGTTGAAAGCATGGCCATAATGCGTTCAATTTATACTAATATGAAGCGACATGATAGCTTCTATTTCTAAGAATTAACCTATAATAACGTAGATGAGAGTAAGAGAACTTTTACTTAATTATATTTATATCCTTTTATGCTACTAATTCTTTAGTAAGTATGTTTAAGGGCTGGATATGGAATTACCGGAAACATTAGTTAAAATTCTTGAAAGAAGAGGCCTTGGAGCGGATTATGTAGTCGATGTAATACTAAAAAGCATAAATGCTGATCCAGAGGACTATTCAGCTGCTCACGCAGAACTTGCGATTAAAATGTTTAAAGAAGGAGTCCGGTTTCTAGAGGAAAACAACATTATTCAAGCAAGCGAGAAACTTTATAAGGCGATTGAAGAAACAATAAAAGCGTTAGCGATTGCTAAAAACTTAGAAGAGGCTAAGATAGCTCTTGACAAAGGTCGATGGACTGTAAGTTTGTTGGATAAGGCAGCTAGGAAATTGGGTGACATTATATGGAGAGCATGGACTGAGGCGTATTTTCTCCATGTTAATGGATTTCATGAAACAAGAATCGACATTGACGACGTTAAGGCGCGTTTGAAATTTATTGAAAACGCCATAAACAAATTAAATCTTAGAGATCAATAAGTTATATTAATAATCTATCTACAAGAGAATTTTCGGGAAATTTCTAGAATTCTCTACAATCATTAATTAGGTTTTAAGTCTTGATGTTCCTTTGTAAGATATTCTAGTATCTCTCCTAGATTCCTCATGAAATCTCTAACTGCTTCCGCGCCTTCTCTGGTTATTTTAATGATCGTTGCAGGTTTGAGCTCAACAAATCCTTTAATGATTTCTATATAACCAGCGGATTCCAATTTCTTTAAGTGGCTCGATAAATTTCCTGGTGTGAGGCCTAAGATGCTCTGAAGATCGGTGAATTTCATTTTTACTCGAAGGTATAAGAGTATCATTATTGCTAGTCTGGTTGGTGAACCTAGAATTTTGTCCGTTTTTGAAAGTTCTGCGATTCTCCGTAAGGCTTCAATATCCATCTTATTTTTCCCTTTTCTTTAGGATACGTCCAGCAGTTATGATTAAGTAAACACCGAATAAATAACTTCCTATTATACAAAATACTGTTACAATGAACCACTCATATCCAGGAAACATGCCAATAAGGGGGGTTCCTAGTAATATAATGATACCAAATATTAAATATTCTGTGGAAATTTTACCGGGATAGCGAGGTAACTTAGAAGATGCCCAATAATTACCTATTTGACCAAGACCAACAAATATTTCTGTGAAAATAGGCGCGAGATATTTAGGAAGAATATTTATATTAGCTAAAACCATTGCAGAAACATATATGATGCTCAAAGGAATCCAGACATATGCATAGTAGGATTTCCTTGATTTTCTTTCATATCGTTGCGTTGTGAGATATATAGACGGGACTATTAGGAGTTGTTTTACGAGGATCGCTATCATTGCGTAAATGAATATTCCGAATAAGATATATCCGATTGCGAGTTGATAGGGAAGGAGTGGGAGTTCTATGAAGGTTAGAATGATGAATAAACCTACACTAACGGTAGCTGATATTCCGATATAAAAGCTTCCTATGCCGCGTCTGAAGAGATAATACCCATATACATCTATTATGTCTGCTATTTGGAGTAATCTTTTAGCTCTTAGTACATCTTCTTCCTCCATAGGGATTACCCAATTACATATCCTAGTAGGCGGATATATAAGTTTTCTAGATACTTTGCAGTGCAAAGTTCTCTGAAATGCAGAGAAATTTCATGTTTTATAAGCCTAATAGGTGTTCTAGTATTATTAGGTGGTAGATATGCAAGTAGCAATAAGCATAAGAAATGTTACTAAGATATACGAAAATAAAGTAAAAGCATTAGACAACGTGACATTTGATGTATATAAAGGAGAAATTTTTTCTCTCCTAGGACCAAATGGAGCTGGAAAAACAACGCTCATAAAGATCATAACTGGACAATTAGAGCCAACAAGTGGAGAGGTGTACGTATTAGGCGTAAGCGGCAAGGAGTTTCTTAGATCCGATGTCAGATTAAGAATTAGCTATGTGCCTCAGGAAAATATCATTTGGCCTCATTTAACTGTCGAGGAGAATCTATATCTGATGGGTTCCATGTACAAAATTCCTAAGAGTGATTTAAAAACGAGGATAAGGGAGCTCTTAGAGGAATTCGAATTATTGGAAGCTAGAAAGAGGTTAGCTAAGAAACTTTCTGGTGGCATGAAGAGAAAACTTTCTATAGCAATGGCATTAATGAATGATCCAGATATACTCATTTTAGACGAACCTACTGCGGGTCTTGATCCAAGAGCAAGAGCTTCAATGTTGGCGTCAATTGAGAAGCTTAAGCAATTAGGTAAGACGATATTATTGACTACTCATATCGTTGAAGAAGCGGAGAGATTAGCTGATAGAGTGGGAATTATTAATGCTGGAAAGATAATAGCTATCGATACTCCAGATAATATGAAGTTAAATAGTTGTGGGAGAGAGGTCTTAGAAATTTTATTCGAGGAAATAAGTGATGAAATATGGGATAGGATTCTCTCTATAATTCCTGAAAACAATATCGCGAAAGCTGGCGATAAACTCATTATCAAACAGGATAATCTCCCCCACATAATAGAAAAAATCAGGTCTGACGAAGTCTTGTATTCAAAAATATTGGCATTATCGATGAGAAAATCGAATTTAGAAGACGCATTTTTATTCTTAACAGGTCAATTCCTGAGAGGTGAATAAACATGGCTATTTTAAGCATAATTATTCACAAATTCAAAGGTGCAATACGCTCAAAGGAGCTTTACATATACATAATAGGGTTTCCTCTAATATTTATGATAATATATGGTAGCCTCGCTGGAAGCTTTTACTCAAAAGTAGAACCAATAAAGATAGGCTTCCTGAATACTGACACATCAGTTGAATATACGATAGGTGATGCAACATATAGAGTAAATTACGGAGAGAGATTCTGCACATTTTTAAAGAGCATGAAATATGAGGACACGAATGTCAATGTCTTCAATATAATAAACGTGAGCAGTAGGGAAGAAGCAGAGAACAAAGCTGGGAAACTAGAAGTAGCCGCCGTGTTAGAGACGCCAAGGGGATTTTCTGGAAACATCACAAACTCCCTAAAGTCCATCACTTACTTAACACTCGCAGGTATTCTCAACGAAAAAGCGCAAGAAGCCTATGAGAGTGGAAATTACGAATTAGCAATAAGATACTGGGAAGCCTTAGCTGAAGTATCCGAATTTACTAACCTGACATACTCAATCAAAATTATCTTAATAGGAGATCCCACATATTCCAAGGCTATGCAGGTTTACGAACTCAGCTGGAAGTATCTAGTAAGTTTCGTCTTCAACGAGGCCCAAAGTTTCGCAATTCTCTACGCAGATTATTTGTCAGAGAAGTATAATATAACAGTGAGTATCTCTAATGAGACAGTGGCATCGAACGTAGAAAGAGCGTTTCAAGTTGAATTCGAGAGAATTGGTGGAAAAGAAGGATTAAAGGAGAGTTTTATGAGAATGTATTACGCCGTTTTAGTGCCAGGGCAAATAATTCAGAGTATAATGATAGCAGCAATATCCGTGATATATATGGTTCAACGAGAGATAGAAAGTGGGCTCATGGAAAGAATAAAGCTCACAAAAATTAGTTCTGCGGAATATATTGGCGGAATCCTATTATCATGGGGCATTGTCGCGCTATTTCAAGCAATACTTATGCTAGCAGCAGCAATTATTCTTGGATACGTACAAGTGGTGGGGACTATACTGCACTATATATTAGCTATCACGATACTCGTAATGGCAGGTATATTAACGGCTAGTTTTAGTCTTATAATGACCTCCTTTGTCAGAGGAGAGGCTGCTGGCTCCATAGTGATGGTAATTCTACTAACTGTGTCGCTAATGATAGCCGGATATTTCCCGATACCAAATCCAGTAATCGGAAAATTATTTGGTAGGGAGTTTACAATTATGGACATTGCGCCCTGGCGTAGCGCGATTACGGGTCTAAGAAAATCTCTAATGCTGGCGAATATTTATTCTCCCGTAGAAGTGCTCCCAGATTTCCTTCTGCTGACAATGTGGACAATATTATACGTAGTACTATCGTTTGTAGTATTCTCGTTGAGAATCTTGCGCAAAAGATACTGAATTTTTATCCTTTTTTCTTTGGTATAAGTTAATATATGTTATCGGATTGATGAGGTAAGTTTTCATAGGGATGGCATTTAAAAAATGTTTTAATGCTTATATTTCTACAATAATTTTTGTAATATTTGAATCTTAATTGTATATTTGGTTTCTCTTCGTTAATTGAGAGATCTGGTGAATAATGTGAAGATTAATTCTAAATGGGCACGAGCGAGATCTGTTGCACTTTTTTCTCTCATCACAGTATTTTCATTGGCTGTTATTAAAGTTGTAGTGGGCTATATAGGTAATAGTATTGCTCTGTTTGCTGATGGAATACATTCTTTCTCCGATGTATTAATCGCAAGTTTAGCGTTCTTAGCAATGAAAGTATTATCAAAAAAGCCAAGTGAAAAATTTCCTTACGGATATTATAAGTTCGAAGATGTTCTTGTATTAGTTATCTCACTTACATTTCTAATGACATCTCTTTTTCTCGCTTACGAATCTATTATTAGAATAATACATTATAGTGGTGTTCCACAAGTAGAGTTAATAGCAGCTATCACTGCAGTAATTGCAGGTATTATATCGCTAATACTTTCAAATATTCAGGAAAGAGTTGCCAAAGAAAGCCATATTACGTCTCTTTCTCTCAATGCAAAAGAAATGAAGTACGATGCACTAGCCTCTTGGCTAGTAGGTCTATCAATTTTCATTAATAGGTTTATAGTTTTTCCTCTTGAGGAAATAGTATCTATTCTCATAGCTTTTCTAATATTAAGATTATCCTTAATAGGAATAAAGGAGGCAATGCTTGATCTACTGGATGCTTGGGAAAGACCAGAACTGACAAAGAAAATCAAGAAAATTATATTATCTTACGGTGATATTGAGGGTATCCGGACTATAAGATTAAGAAAAGCAGGGCCTCTTATCTTTGGAGACGCGATCGTCTTGGTGAACCCACGCAAGAGTATTGATGAGATTCACGAGATTTTAGATAAAATAGAGATAGAGATTAAGAAGAAAATACCCGTGATTTCCGATATTATAATTCATGCTGAACCCGCAAGGAAGGAGATACTAAAAGTTATTATTCCTATTGATAAAGATGACATAAGTAAGGCTCAGATATCTGATCATTTCGGTAGAGCTCCATTTCTAGCCTTGATTCACATTAGCATGAAAGAAAAGACATACGAAATCGTCGGAGTAGAAGAGAACCCTCATCTTAGAAGGGAAGCTCATGCTGGAGTGAAGCTAGCTAAAACGCTAGGGAATAAAGATGTGGATGCCGTAATTGTGAAGAACATAGGAGAGGCATCTTTTATGGCATTAAAGGGTCTTGGAATTCGAATTTATAGAGCAAAGGAAAGCGATATCATCAAAGTGATCAAGAAATTCATTAATGATGAGTTAGAAGTTTTGCAGAAACCAACTAAAGAATAGAAATATATCATTCAGATATGAGATATTACTATCGATTACGGGAAATTTAAAAACATAACTTTGCGCATCTCTGAGCCTCAAATGAATCCCTAGAGTTATAATCTCGTGGGCAGAATTACTGTGATTTCTTAAATCTGCACACATAAACAAGGTAGACATTTGCGTCTCGTTTTTCAACCACTCTTCCATCCTCTAATAAGAAGTATTTATCTGGCATTTTAGTAAATGCGCCTTCCTCACACGGTGGGCATTCAATTTTTTCTACCTCTAGTTTATCTTCTAGAAGCTTTATTATAAAACATTCTTTCAATTTACTTGTAAGCTTTAATGCTACATTTAGAGGAGAGGCTTTATTAACACTAACTGTGCTAGTTAACGTGTTTTCATCTATCTTAGTAGGAGTACCATTAGCTAATGCAGAAACGGATTCCGTAAGGCCTTTTAAAGCGTCGATATTGCCAGCCCGCACAGTTATTTTAAATTCACTCAATACCTTATCCAGCACAATTTTCGAAAACTCATCCCTTAAATCGCTCATATTTAATCACCGCACTTCGATTAAGATGAGATTTGAGTATTACACTGTTAATTATCAATAGTGTTGTTCGTGAAGTTATTAAGATTAAACCTTTTCGATGTATTAAAAAGGAGCTTTCTTTTTGTTATAGACTAATTCCTTAAAACGTATACAAACTTTTAAAGTTTCTTATGAATAACTAAAAGTTCTAGATAAGGGATCCTCAATTGCATTGCACGAACCGAAACTCATTAAATAATCCTCTCTTCTTAAGAATTATTCCCCAAAAGTAGTATTATGCTATTAAACCATAATTTTTAAGTATATTCATTGGCATGATATTACATTGGAGCACTACCAGATGTTAAAACTATCTGGTGTGCTCCTTCTAATTAACTGTGTGAACAGCATGGTCGATATTGACGTCCATGTCCGAGTAAGTATAAATGAAATGGTTGAACGGCTCAATCGAATGCCACGCAGAGTTATTGCAATGTTGATTAGAAGAGGAAGAGAAGCATTAAGCATGCGATGCACTATATGTAATAGAAATATTGGGGAAGTATTCAGAATGGGCGCTAGAATGTTGCATTTTGATGAAATACAAATAGAAAATGCTCTCATTGGTCTCGGAGCAGTATATGAAGCTTTTATGTATCCAGTATGTCCAATGTGCTTTGGTGGTATGGTTCGAAGAGACCCAATGCTTCCACGCAAAATTGTTAGAGAGATTGAAGAGATTTACGGCGTCTAATTTCATACAATTTTTTTCTTTTGCTCTAAAATTTCCCTATTTTTGCCCCCATAATGCCTACTTTGCATCAAAAGGCATCATCTCCATCACCTCTAACCACGATGTAGCCAAGACTTCTAAGCAAATTAATTGCCCTCAAAAC
>Ga0180302_10000889_pt1 | contig 13950 bp, 12 predicted proteins | sample GuaBasSediGuay17_FD_121794 | JGI IMG/M metagenome (GOLD analysis project Ga0180302, IMG submission 121794) | Subseafloor sediment microbial communities from Guaymas Basin, Gulf of California, Mexico - Guay17, Core 4571-4, 12-15 cm | ecosystem: Environmental > Aquatic > Marine > Hydrothermal... | reverse complement strand
CTCCTCCCCGCGGCGCCTCACCATCTCCAGGAAGAGCGGCGAATACCCCAGCTTCCGGGCCTCGTCCCCCTGCCCCAGCTGGTAGGCGGTCACGACGACCGCGTCCGACTCAGGATATGCCCTCTCCACCCTCTTGGCGACGTTCAGGGGGGAGGTGTCGGAGAGGGAGGGCTTTATCAGCCATCTCCAGAGCGACCAAAGCGAGACGCCCGCCGCCAACGCCGCTATCGCCAGCTTGACGGCGATCGGCAGGGGGATCGATGTGAACAGGAGGGCCGCCCCGCAGGAGAGGCCGCTCAGCCCCGCCCACATCAACAGCCCCCTGAAGATCAAAACGGCCTTCCATCCGGCCCCAAGCCTTCTAAGCCTTTGCTCCAAGGATCTATCGGCCATATCCGCTTCACCTCACCAAAAGCTTCAGCCCCGAAGCGAAGACCAAAACGAGGATGATCCTCGAAAACGTCCTCTTCGAGACCCGCCTGTTGAGCAATATGCCGCTTATCACACCGACTGCTATGAGGGGGATCAAGTAGAGGTGCAGCTTTATGATCGATCCGTCGAGTATGCCCAGCTTGAAGTAGACCGGGACCTTGGTCATGTTGATGATGAAGAAGACGGCGGTGGTCGTGCCGACGAAGGCGACGTTGGACAAGCCTTGCGGAAGCAGATTCATCGAGACGATCACCCCTCCCTCGTGCTCCAGCGTCGATGTCATTCCGGCGCCCACCCCGGCGGCGAACCCCTTGAGATACCTCCCCCTCACGGCCTTGAGGGTCGATCCGTCCGGATCGGCTCGGCGCGATCCCAGCTCCCGCCACAGCTGAACGGCGAAAAAGGCCAGGGCGATGACCCCGATCGTTTTCCTGAGCCAAAACTCGGGCAATCCCCTCAGAACCGTCCCGCCCAGCAGTATCCCGACGATCGACCCCGGGGCCAGCGCCGCCACGTTTTTCGCGTCCCACCTCCTGAAGTAGTAGAACATCGACATGATATCGGTCATGACGAGCAGCGGCAGCATCAGCCCGATCGCCTCCCTGGCCGGCATGACGGTCGCCAACAGCGGCGTTGCCACGACGCCCGTGCCGCCCCCGAACCCCGCCTTCGATATGCCGATGAAAACGGTCGCGAGACAGATGATGGCAATCTCAGCTATACTCACCCCTGCTCCTCCTGACGATCAGGATGGCGATCGCCGCACAGGCGGCCGCCCCGGCCACGACGGCGGCGATCAGCGCCGGCAGGTTCAGCTTGCGGCTCCGCGCATAAGCTCGAAACGGCCTCTCGGAGTAATCCTCACCGGTCACGCGCCAGATCACCTCATCCCCCGATATCTCCCCGTTCGTCTCGATCACCTCGCCCGGCATCCGGACGGCCAGGCGGTGTTCGGGGTCGTGCTCGACGATCCCGATCAACCCCCTCTCCCTCAACCTCCGCGGCAGCTCCCTCTCCATCGCCCGCCTGACCTCCCCGGCTATCCGGTCCAGCTCCTCATCCCCCAGCTCCGCGGGCGATACTTCGGCCACAAGCTCCCTGAACCTCTTTATCTTCTCCTCGACCTCGCCCGAGTCGCGGGCCGGGGCCTTCAGAAGCTCGATCACCCCGTCCTTCAGCCTCGCCCTCCCCTCCGGCGGCAGCGGCCCCGATATCCGCTCCAACTCACCCTCCACGACTTCAACGACCAGCTCGGCCGTCGCCTCCCTCCTCTCGGACGGTATCGATCCGAACGTCACGGACAGCTCATAGCCGATGAAAGGGAAACCCCTCCTCACCTCAAACCTCATCGATCTCCTGAGATACCGATCGAACCCCGTCTCCCTCAGCCTCTCGAACCTCCCCTTCGCCCTCACCGCGTAACCGTTCTTCGTCTTTTCCATTTCGACGCTCCCCCACTCCGGCTCGCGGGGAAGGACCGACTTTTCAAGCGTCGCCTTAGCCTCACTCGGATCGCCGTCCGTCATCACCTCTATGGTCAGGCTCCTCTCGACCTCTCCCCGCTCGTCGACCGCCATCCTCTCATCGATCATCACTCCGGTTATACAGCCGGGGAAGAGGAGGAGAAGGGGAACGAACGGCGTCAACGCCTTAAGCATCGAAACTCACCTCCGGTCAATCCACCTCGACGACCAGCCCGTCGTAGGCCAGCTCCACGCCGGGCGGCAGCGAGGAGTTGACCTTTTCGTGGTCGATGTCGTGGGTCATGTGGACGAAGAAGGTCCTCTCCGGTTTGAGCTTTTCGACCACCTCCAGCGCCTCCGACAGGCTGAAATGGGTGGGATGTGGGGCGAACCTCAACGCGTCGAGTATCAACAGCTTCAAGCCCCTCATCCTCTCCATCGTCTCCTCCGGGATATGGTTGCAATCGGTCGCGTAGGCCACGTCCCCGAACCTGTATCCCAGAACCTCCATCCTCCCGTGAAGCAGCTTGAGCGGGACGATCTTAAGCCCGAAAAGCTCGAACTCGCCATCGACGACGTTCAGCTCTATCCTCGGCACCCCTCCCCCCACGTTCGGCCCGAAGGCGTAATCGAAGACGACCCTTATCCTCTCGATCGTCTCGGCGTTGCCGTAGCAGGGGATGCTCCCGCCCTGTATCTCGCAGAACCTCCTGATATCGTCCAGTCCGAAGATGTGGTCGGCGTGGGGGTGGGTGAAGAGCACCGCGTCCACCCTCCTGACGTCACACCTCAGCGCCTGTATCCTCAGCTCCGGCGTGGTGTCGACCAGGACGTTCCTCCCGTTGTAGCTCACCAGGATGGAGGTCCTCGTCCTCTTGTTCCGCGGGTCGGTCGATTTACAGACAGGACAGTCACACGCGATGACAGGGACGCCGTGGGATGTCCCCGTCCCCAGGAAGGTCACCCTAATCGGCCCCATCCGTCACCCTCCCGCCAGCACGGGGACGATCGACACCTCATCGCCTGGCTTCAGTTCGACCTTCAACCTCTCCCCCTTCACCTCCTTGGAGTTGAGGTAGATCGAGTAGCTCCTCTTAAGCTCTCCGTTCGGGTCGATCAACCTCTCCTTCATCCCCGGGAACTGTGCGTCCAGTTTATCGATCAGCTCGCCGATCGTGCGCGCATCGATTTGAAGCTCGGCTTTCCCTTTGGTGAGCCTCCTCAGCATTGTCGGCAGAATGACCTTCACCATTTCGGCTCACACCTCCCTCGCCCTCGGGTATGAGCCGAGGAATTTGACCAGGAGGCAGACCTCTTTAAGCTCCTGTGCGGCTTTCCTCATCGGCTCGTCGTCGATATGCCCCTCCACGTCGGCGAAGAAGACGTATTCCCATCTCCTCCCGGGGTATGGCCTCGACTCCAGCTTCGTCAGGTTGAGGCCGTGTTTGTAGAACCTCTCGAGCGCCCGCATCAACGCCCCCGGCTCGTCCCGGACGGAGAAGATGAAGGAGGTCTTGTCGTAGCCGCTCCTTTTGGCGTAATGTTTGCCTATGACGAGGAACCTGGTGGTGTTGCCCGATTGGTCTTCGATGTGCTCGCGGACGACGTTCAGGCCGTAGACCTCTGCAGCAAGCCTGCTCGCTATAGCGGCCGCCCCCTCTTCTTTGGCGGCCATCGACGCCCCCTCTGAGGTGCTGGAGACCGGTATCCTGGGGACGTCCTTCATGTGTTTGTCGAGCCATCCCCTGCACTGGGCCAGCGCCTGCGGGTGCGAGTAGATCCTCTTGATCTCCTCGAACCGGCATTTGGCCAGCAGGTGGTGGTGAATCGGTATCATCACCTCGGCGCAGATCTTCAGGTCGGTGTGGAGGAACATGTCCAATGTTTCGGCCACCGAGCCGCTTATCGAGTTTTCGATCGCCACCACGCCGTAATCGGCCCTCCCTATCTCGACCTCGCGGAAGACGTCCGGCTGGGTTTGAACGGGGAGGTATTCGACGCTCCTGCCGAACTGCTTCATGCTCGCCTCGTGTCCGAAGCTGCCCGGAGGGCCTAGGAAAGCGATCCTGAGCGGTTTTTCCAGGGCGCGGGCCGCTGAGATGATCTCCCTGAAGATCGCCTCAAGCGCCTGAGGGGAGATGGGGCCGCGGTTCAGCTTCAAAACCCTCTCGATCACCTCCCTCTCGCGGTGGGGCGCGTAGACGGGCGCGTTGAGCCGCGATTTGACCTCGGCTATCTCCAGGGCGAGCCTGACCCTCTCGTTCAGAAGCCTGACCAGCTGCTCATCCAGCCTGTCTATCTTTTCCCTGAGCCGCTCGATCCTCTCCTCCATCAAACCCCGGCTTCCCTCCAGACCTTGTCGAGATAGCTCATCGTAAGCGAAGCGGCCTCCTCGGGCTTAAGCCCCTTAACCTTATCGCTGAACGGCTCGGGCGTGACCGGCCCGTCATACCCTATCTCCTTCAGCGCCCTCAGGAACCCGATCAGGTCGATGACCCCCGTCTCGCCCGGCATCCGCCTGATGTTGTCGATCTGCTCCTCCACCGGCACCCCCTCCGGCGCGTCGTTTATATGCACGTAAACCACCTGCTCCGGCTTGAGCTTCAGTATGTCCTCCACCGTCCCGCCCGATGTATACCAGTGCCAGCTGTCCAGCAGCAGCCCGACGTTGCCCGTCCCTATCGCATCGCAAAGCTCCAGCATCCCCTCCATCGTGTGGATGAACTCGTATTTGTGCCCCTGTCTGAGCGTTTTAGGCCCCAGAAACTCCAGGCCCAGCATGCAGCCGTGTTCCTTGAGGATCTCGGCTATCGGCTTGAACCTGTTGACGTGCCACTTGAAGTTCTCATCGAACGGCCTCTCGTCCGAGAAGGAGAGCACCCAGGTCATCGTCCGGGTGCATCCGATCTCCTTGCCGATCCGGGCCAGCTCCGGCAGCCTCTCCAGGTCGGCCCTGAACTTCCCCTCCTCGGCGCGCCAATCGACCGGCAGCCCCCATCCGCCCGGCTTTACACCGCTCTCCTCGAACATCGACCTGACCGCCTCAACGCCCCTCTCCCTGCAGAGCCGGGCGACCTCGTTTATGTTGATCTCAACCCCTTCAAACCCCGTCTCCTTTGCCAGCCGTATCGCCCCTTCCAGATCGATCCTTATCCCTATCGCCCCGGGGCTGAGACATTTGAACATCGAAGCACCTCCGACGGATAAAGGGTTGGTAACGGATTATACCACATCTAACCCTCCGGCGCCACCTCTCCAATGCTGAGGCAGCCTCAATTTGTGATAGCATTTCTCAAAAGCTGCCCTCTTCGATGTGAGAGGTGAGGGTGATTGGATGAAGTAATTTCCTGAACTCTCAGCCCTTGACCCCCGATTCCCCTATCGAGGGAATATTACGCCTGGGTGCGAAAGCTCAAGCCCCCGGTTTCCCACCGACGGGAGTTGGTGTCCATCAATAGACATACTTCTCCGCGTAGTGATCCCCGTGATACTCCTCCAGACACTCCTCACATACCATGACCTCCCTGCCCTGCTCTTGGGAGCACTCGATACATATATAGGTTGCCACCATTCTCTTCCCTTTCGCCCTGCAATGCTCGCAGTATTTATAGCGTGGTCTGTTCCGCTCGACCAAACGCGGATACTCGACGTTCGGCTCGGGGGGTTTTATCTCCTCGAGCACGATCTCGTGTTCGATCCAGTCGCCGAAATCATACACATATTCCATCCTGTCGCCGATCTTAAGGTCGAGCCCGGCGATCCTTAAATCGGCCGCCTCTCCTCCTTCGAAAGGGTTTATGCTTCCCAGATCGATCCTGCGATAACGCTTGGTGTTGCCCCTCCGGATCAGCTTCCAAAATCCGCTCAGGTGATCGAACGCGTCATGGCCGAATACGTCGCGGAGGATACGGTCGAAATCGGCTAACGTCTGTTTGCCCTGAATTTCGATGACGCGCCAAACCTCCTTACGATGTTTAAATACGACCTTGAACCGATACACCCGCTCGCCTTCCTCCTTTGAAAACCTCTTTTCAACGATTTTAGGCTTCCCTTCAAGAGGGATGCTTTCCAAAAGGCTCAGGTTCTCCGCGTAGGTGATCCCCGGGAGGGAAAGCTCCATCCTCGGATCCCTCTTCACCACCTCCATCCAATGGTCGCCCGGGTATCCCCTTGGATCGGACAAGCGGAGGTATATGGAGATGATAGATGAGATGGGGATGAATTCGTAAACCGAGTTTTCGAGGGTGTCGAATATGAGATCGGCCAGCTCCCTGTTTTTCGCCTCGATCTCATCTCGATGGCGCTCCCTCTCCTCCGCCGGTTCGAGCTCCAATCGGAACCTCTTGGGTTCCCAGGATTCGATGGTCACCAGGATTGAGTCGTTGCAACTGGCCTCCTTCGACCTGAACCATTCGGACAGGTCAAAGGCCAAGTGGGATTGCATCAAATCTTCGGAGGGAGACCGGGAAGGTGGAAACAGGTTCACCACCCTCGTTGGCAGGGGACGCCCTTGTGCATCGATAAGCTCGATGGACATCGGATCCTCCCAATGACCTATCCATGGATCAAACGATGGGTGAATCAGCAGCGCCCCCCTTTCCACTTCCCGTTGGGAAAGCGGTATTCGAAATCGCACACCGGGAGCTGCCACGCGAAGGGGAACGATCCTCCTTCTGTCGAGGTAGGCTATGGATACCCCATCAAGCTCCTGCTTCAATTTCTGGCGTATGGACGCCCCAGGATTCCTGGCCGATGAGGGTCGTATCCGCAGAACTCTATCCACAAGCTCACTCACTTCTATTGGGCCGTTCACCTCCGATAGCACCTTTTCAATGGCCTCTTTGATAGTCATCTCGATACCTCACCCGTTGCCAAGCTGTTCTAAGGAGTATTCTACTACAATTTACGGTGAGGGGACAGCCTCAATGAGATTCCACTCCCCCGACGGGGGATAAAGGACTGGTCAGGGGAGTTCGAAAGGGCACATAGGGAGCATATAGTTCCCACTCATCGGCCTCGAAGCTAGGATGCTCTCAGGCAGCGGGGAATCATCGCCTTTCCCGATGACGTCGAAACATCTCGGCGATCCAGCGTCCCGGAGGTCAGACATCCGCTCTGATAGCTGTCATTTGACGACCGTCATTCTGCGCATCTTCCTGAACCTCCCGGCGGCCATCTCGTAGAAGTAGATGCCGCTTGATACGCGTTCTCCGCTCTCGTTCCTCCCGTCCCACCTGGCCGCCCTGTTCGGTGAGAGGTAGTAACCGGGGAGGCGGTATCCCAGGTCGATCCTCCTCACGACCCTCCCCAGCAGATCGTATATGGTTATGACGACCTGCGCCGGCTTCGAGAGCTGGAAGGGGATCCAGGTCTCGGGGTTGGCGGGGTTCGGGTAGTTGCGGAGGAGCTTCGTCCTGGGAGGGATGGCCCAGACCGGGTCGCCCTTCTCAAGCCAGTCCAGCTCGACCCCTATCGGGTTGAGCGCCACCAGGACGGGGTCGGATTCCTCGGACATCGGTCCCACCCTCCCGTCCTCGGCCGCCGCCTGAACTTTGATCCGGTAGATGCGACCGTCCTCTCCCGGGATGGTGCATGAGTTCGTGGGGGTCGTCCCGAAAAACACGTATTCTCCCCAGTCGACCGAGACGTAGATCTTGTAGAAGTCCGGGTCGCCGGAGGCCGGCTCCCAGATGAAGTCGAGCGAGGTATCGTCGTCGATGTCCATCTGAAGCGAGGCTATGATGACGGCCAGCAGAAGGATCATGTCGATTTGAACTCCTTTGGGTCGATCCTGTGTTTCTTGAGCAGATCGTAGAGGGTCGCCCTGCTCACCCCCAGCTCTTTGGCCGCTTTTGAGACGTTCCCCTTGCTCCTGGCCAGCGCCTCCCTCACCATCCTGATCTCCAGCTCGTCCCTGGCCTCCTGCAGCGTCACACGTTTCCTCAGCTCAAACCCCTTTTCGACCTCCACATCCGTCAGATCGAGATCCTCGGGCGTGATCATCTTGCCCGAGGCGATCAGAACCGCCCTCCTTATCTTGTTCTGCAGCTCCCTGATGTTCCCCGGCCAGCTGTAGCTCATCATCCGATCGATCGCCTCGCTCGTGAACCCCCTTATATCCCTGCCGAACTCCCTGGCGTATCTGTTGAGGTAGGCGTTGGCGATGAGCAGTATGTCCTCGCCCCTCTCCCTCAGTGGGGGCAGGTGGATGGAGATGACGTTGAGCCTGTAGTAGAGGTCCTCCCTGAACCTGCCGCTCTTGACCTCCTCGTGGATGTCCCTGTTGGTCGCCGCTATGACCCTGACGTCGAGCTTTATCGGCTTAAGCCCTCCGACCCTCTCGATCGTATACTCCTGCAGAAATCTCAGGAGCTTCACCTGGAGGTCGGGGGTCAGCTCGGTTACCTCATCTAAGAAAAGGGTTCCGCCGTCGGCAAGCTCGAACTTCCCCTTCTTGAGGGCCACGGCCCCCGTGAAGGCGCCCTTCTCATGCCCGAAAAGCTCGCTTTCCAAGAGCTCCCTCGGGATGGCCCCGCAGTTTATGGCCACGAACTCCCCCTTGGCCCTCTTGCTCAGCCTGTGTATCTCCCTGGCTATAAGCTCCTTTCCGGTGCCGCTTTCCCCCGTTATGAGCACGGGCACATCCGCCGGGGCCACCTTCCTGACAAGCTCCATGACCTCCATCATCTTCGGGCAGCTGGCTATGATGCCGACCTCCTCCGAGACGGCCCGCCTCAGCTCGATGTTCTCCCTCTCGAGCTGTTGGATGTAAACCGCCCGCCTCAACACCACCTTCAGCTCGTCCAGATCTATAGGTTTGGAGAGGAAATCGTGCGCCCCTCTGCTTATCGCCTCCAGCGCGTTCTCCTTGGTGTCGTGGCCGGTGATCATGATCACTTTGATGGTGGGATCGACCTTCAACATCTCCTCCAGGAGCCTCAGCCCTCCCTTCTCATCGGAGGGGGACAGGGCTATATCGAGCAGGACAGCGTTCGGCTTGGAGCTTTTGAGGATCTCCATCGCCTCCGCCTCGTTCGAGGCGAGCGCGACGTCGAACTCCCCCGCCAACGCCCACTTCATCTGAAGCCTTATCCCCTCCTCGTCGTCCACGACGAGGACAAGCGGTTTGCTCATGATATCACTCCCCCCAAAGCTTCTTCGATCTGCCGGGAGCGGAAGGACACGGACCCAGGGGGGACTGTTTCATTTCCGCGGCGCCCTTCACCAGCGGTTAACATGATATACGATCGTAAAGCTTTTGTCAACCGGGAGAGCTCGGTTCGAAGGGAATTGACACAGATATGAAACGATGCTAAGCTCCCCCGCAGGGGGCAGATCCTCCCGGGAGGGACGAGGATGACACACGCGATCCTGATCATCTGCCTTATCTTCGGCCACCTCTCCGCCCCCGTTTCAAAGGGCGATAAAGATGTCTTGAAAGCCCCGCTGGAGGAGAGGGTCGCCGAGCTTGAGGGCCGGCCTGAAACCCTTCGGAGCTTGAAGGAGCAGGCTCTCATATACGGGCTTCTGGGAAATCTGACGGAGCGGATCGATAAGCTGGAGAGGGCGTCGGAACTTGCGCCGGGCGATCCCGAGCTGCTCTTGGAGCTCGCGGACGCCTACCGGAGCGGCGAGCTTTACAAACGCGCGATCGAGGTCTATTGGAAGCTCGCGGAGATCGATCCCCAAAACGCCGCGCTGTATTACGGACGGATAGCCCGGATATACGCTCGGATCGGCGAGGAGGGGAAGGCGGCGGAGGCCGCCGAGAAGGCGATGAAAGCCTCCCCTCAAAGCCCGGAGGGCTATCTGACCCGCGCCTCGTTGGCCCTCGATTGGTGGGAGATCGAGGACGCGATTAAATACCTCGAAAAAGCCGCTGAGCTCCGCCCCGATTCGGTCGAGATAAGAGATGAGCTGGGCCAAGCTTACTCGATGGCGGGAAAACCGCTTCAGGCGGCCGAACAGTATTGGAAATGCTTCCTGTTCGCCGAGCCGGATCGCAAGCCGGCCTTCATCGACCGGCTGGTCACAATTTACGGCGGGATATGCCGGATAAACGACCTGATCGATCGGCTCAAGAAGCTGGCCGCGGAAGACGGGGGCGATCCGATCCCGTTCATACGCCCGGCCGAGGTATAGGGGAGGAGCCGATTCGCTCGGCAGCCCGGGAGCGGCTGAAGGAGCTGACCGGGAAGTAGCGGGGCCGTTTCAACCCGATTTTATCCTCACCGGCTGGACGATCTCGATCCGGTTCTCATCCCTCAGCCTGTCCCATGGGATGAACGCCCCGCGGTTGCCGACCTGCCTCACTCCCTGGCCGTTCAGGGTGACCCTCGTTATCCTGACCCGATCGCTCCTCTCAACGGTCAGCGAGATCCTCTTGCCTCTGACGATGAGGTTCTCGATCGATATCCTCTCCCACCCCTCCGGCAGGGCGGGCCTGATCTCAAGCCCCTCCCTCCTGGGCTCCACGCCGAAGAAGACGTTCACGATGAAGGCCGCGGGCAGGCAGCTCCAGATGTAGTCGTAAAGCGATCCGGACGCCGGCTCGCCCGTGACCGAGTTGTAATACTCCCTGAAGTGGCCGGTCTTCTGGAGGACGTCGAAGACCATCTTCGCGTTGATGTAGGCCAGCTCGGCGGCTTTGGAGTAGTGGCCATACCTTCTAAGCCCCTGGATGACCAGCCAGGTCATCTCGACCCAGTTGCCGCCGTGCCAGTGCTTGTCGGGGCCGAAGGTCGGGTCGCTGACGGAGAGCGTCGGGACGGGGAAGGCCGTCTTGAACTCGTTCGGATCGTCCAAGTAACGGATTATCGACTCGGCCCGCTCGGGGGTGGCCAGACCGGCCCAGAGCGGCAGGAAGGTGGAGATGTCCCTGACCCTGACCCATCTGCCGGTTTTCAGATCCCTGCCGTAATAGCAGCCGTCCTCCTCGTGCCACATCAGCTCGTTCATCAGCGACGCCCTTCTCCCGGCCATTTCCTCGAACTCCTTCGCCTCGTCCTCAAGCCCCAGCTCCTTCGCCATCTCGGCAAGCGTCCTCTCCTGAACGAGCAGGTAACAGTTCAGATCCAGCGCCTCTTGGTTCATCGCCCCGCCCGTGGCCGTCCAGGTCGGCAGATCCGGGTCGTCCCTGACCGTCTCGTGGTAATCCCTCCAGTGGTTCAGCCCCTTGCCCGTTCTGTCCCGGTTCTCCATCCACCACCTGTGGTTCCTCTTGCCGCTCTCATAAGCCTCCCTGAGGAACTCGGCGTCGCCCGACCATAGATAGGCGTTCCACGCCTCCCAGACGATCAGCGGGCAGGTCGATTCGTCCGCCGGCCTCTCCCTCACCCCCAGCTGGTTGACCCCGTAGGGATACATCCCGTCCTCGGTCTGCCTGATGATGTGCCCCTTGATGTGATCCTGGGCGAGCTTCGGATCGGTCAGGACGGTCGTGAAGATCGAGAGGCTCTCGTGCGCGTGCTCGCCGTATGTCCACCAGCCGTATGGCTGCTGGGCGTGTGCGCGGCAGAAGTTGTAGAAGGGGACGGGCATGTTCAGGTATGGGCTGTAGGTCTCGGCCCTGGGGAGCTCCAGGCAGGCGTAGAAGCTCGAATCCCATCCCTCAGCGGGCAGGACGACCTTCGGGAAGCTCCTGTATCTCTCGATGCTCCTTTTGACCTGCCCCTGCCAGTCCGATTCGAACGGCTCCCACGCCTGCCTCAACGCCTTGATCAGCGCCTCCTCGTCGCTCATCTGCGGGTAATGCTGGACGCCCCGTATCTCCGGCAGCGGGTAGTTCGAATACCTGCACAGCGCCAACGAGAAGAGCAGCAGCTTCTTCTCGCCGGATCTTATCGTCACCCTGTATTTGAGCGCCTCGTATCTGATCGGGTGCATCCTCGCTATGGGGGCGCCGGTCAGCTCGTTCCTGAAGAGATGCCCGGACGGCTTCTCGGTGGAGGTCATCACGGCGATCAGCTTCCCAAGCGGCCTTTCGGCGTTCGGGCCGACCCACTCGTCGTAACAGGCCACCAACGCATCGTTGTTATTGTTGTAGCCCGTCCACCTCATCTTGCCCGTGCTTACCGTGACCGATCTCCCGTAGCGCTGAACCGGCCTGTCTTCGGGCGGCTCCTTGAAGGTGATCTGGTAGACGTTCAGGTATCTGGTGTCGCCCGACTCGTTCTCCACTATCACGGCCGTCATCAGCGTCGCCCCGTCATAGGGGATGAAGATGACGGTCGCGGTCAACCCCTCCGCCACCCTTATCTCCTCGGCGTAGAGGTCTATGAGGTGGATCCTCGTGTCGCTGAAGTGGAACAGCCTGAGATCCTCGCCCTGGAGCTGTATCCCTATGAGGTAGGCGATGTCGGTGTTGGGGTTTATGAGGCCGACGTTTCCGAGCTTGGGGATGTCGAATTCGCTCTCCTTTTTGAGCAGATGCCAGACGAAATCCTGGGCGTAATCTATGGGCTTGCCGACGTCGTAGCTTTTGAGCAGGTAGGGGGAAGGTTTAAGCGCCGTCCCCTCGTAGACGTGTGCCAGCTCGGGAGGGGCGTTTTTGATCAGCTGGAGGATCTCCTCGAACTCCAGCCTCGGCGGTTTGCGCGGCTGCCTGGGGGTCTGGAGCAGATCGACGTGGGTCGTCATCTCGCGGGCCCTCTCCAGGATGTTCTCCTCTATCGAGGGGAGGAAGGCGTCGAAATCCTCGGGAGGTTCGAAATCGGGGTCGGCCACGAAGAAGCCGTCGATGTTCAGGCGGTTCCCGGACTGCTTCGACTGAATCCTCACGACGTGTTTCCCGCCGCGCAGGACGCCGACGTGAACCGAGGCGAACTTCCAATCCTCCGGCCTGTCTCCCCACCCGCCGGTCGGGGAGAGGGTCAGGGTGGGGCTTCTCCCGACGAGCTTCCCGTCCACCAGGACGTCATACCTCCCCTCCCCCTCGCCTTTGGCGTATCTTATGTGGAGGTGGACGTCGGTGTCAGTTGGGATCTCTATCTCATACTCCACGTAATCCGTCCCCTTCGACCCCCAACCGGCGCCCAGACAGTAACCCCCTGAGGCGGCCGCTTTTCGATCGAAGCCGGTCGATCCGGATTGCCTGACGTAATGTTCCCCCTCATGCCAGAACCACATCCCTCACAACCTCCCCTAGGTGATCGATAAGCATTATACACCATGCGGGACGAGCCGCTCAAGTTTGAAATCGCCTGATTGACTGGTTGCGTTCTAACTTGGTATATTTCTTGTGTGCTGGGAAATTACCGGCTTGAGGTGATGGAGGGATGGGAGTTCAAATCATAATTGAGCTGAACGACCGGGACGGGGTTCAAGCTGTGAAGCGAGCGTTGGAAGCTTATAAGGAACAGCTCCGAGCGAGCATAGAGAGGACGAAGAGACGATTAGCGGAGTTCGAGAGACGGTATGGCGTGAGCACGGAACGTTTCCTGAAGGAGATGACGGCTGAGGACCTTGAAGGCGGGGATCTCGAATATGTCGAATGGGCGGGGGAGGCGAAGCTGCTCGAAGGTCTGAAATCCGAGCTTGCGGAACTGGAAAATGCCTCCATCAAGGTTCGATGAATACGTTCAGGAAGTTCAAAACCTCATAACCTCCCTGATCGCCGCCGGTGAAGTTTCATCCTTTTCACTGCATGTGGATCGACGTTCATCTGTTCAAGGATTCATCGGCGGAAGGGTGCAATTCAGGGACGGCTCAGAACTTCACTTCCGTGAGTTCGTTAACCTGGCCTTGGACGAGCCAAGGTTGATGTTCGCTTACCACTACCAGGGACCGGATAAAAGACTGATTTTCCGATACGACAACGCCTTGCATCGGCCTCCGCTTCCCAAACGGGAACACAAACATACCCCGTCAGGTGTGGAAATCGCTCCCGCTCCGAAGTTACGGGAGATCCTTGATGAAATCCTTCAAGCGATGAAGCGGGATAGATCTCTTTGATCTGAGATCATCTCACGCAGATCTTCACGGTGAACTTCGCACCGTTTCGATCGCGGGCCACCGCGATGTAGAGGCCGGGCGAGACCTTCTCCCCGTTTCGGTT
>Ga0180302_10000887_pt1 | contig 13991 bp, 17 predicted proteins | sample GuaBasSediGuay17_FD_121794 | JGI IMG/M metagenome (GOLD analysis project Ga0180302, IMG submission 121794) | Subseafloor sediment microbial communities from Guaymas Basin, Gulf of California, Mexico - Guay17, Core 4571-4, 12-15 cm | ecosystem: Environmental > Aquatic > Marine > Hydrothermal... | reverse complement strand
TCTCAACTCTAGGGATCACGTGGGGGTCTACTCTCGGCTTGGGCCTTATCCTGATGATAAGCGAGTCTACGTCTGGCTCAGGATAGAAAGCCCACCTGGGGATCATGCCTACTTTCTCCACTGTGCATGTTAGGCTTGCTAGGATGGTCAGCCTACCGTACTTCTTAGTACCTGGACGGGCAAATAGTCTCTCTGCGAACTCCTTCTGCAGGGTAAGCACAGCCAGCTCATATCTTGGCGCTCTAAGCAGACGAGTTAAGAGCGGAGAGGATATGCTGTAGGGCACGTTGGATAGTACCTTCGTGGCCTGTTCAGGTACGTCGAGCGTAAGAGCATCTGCAACGACTATGTGCACACCCATGTACTGTTTTGTTAGGTCCGCCAAAGCTCTGCTCAACGCGAGGTCTATCTCTACAGCCACTATGGGTATGCCCTCTTCTGCGACGAGCACTGTGAGCGCCCCAAACCCGGCGCCAATTTCGTAGACGAGGTCGTTCTCAACAAGTCCGAGAGCGTCAACTATAAGTCTCGCATACTTATAACTTACTAGGAAACTTTGGCCCAAAGATTTCTTTGGACGAATACCATATTTCTCGAGAAGCTTCTTAACCAGTTTCCTACTCCACGGCCGCACTTGCTGCATGGCTTCACCGTGATCGTCCAGTAATTTGGTGGTTGCGGACTTATTAGATGTACCCGTTCCTCCCGAAGCCCCTGCGTGAATGTTGTACCGTCCGTGATGCTCTGCTCCAAGAGCTAAGTGTGAAGACGGTCAGCTTGGTGTGTAATACAATATAGCCGCTATTCTTCCAAGCCTTTCCAGTATAGCCCCTGCCTCGCTCTCCGCTGTCACTATTGTGAATCCAATGCGTTGCTCGATGGCCTTCTCAACCAGTGACAGAATCTCCTCGTCCGAGAGAATGGCGTCGTCGAGAACTACCAGTTCCTTGACTAGCCCCCACTCAAGCGCCCTCCTTACCTCCTCCACACCCAATGCTACGCGCCCCTTGCCCCCTAGCTCGCTCACTAAGCGCTCAACGCTCTTGGCCTCTCTAATGACCCTAAGGTCCCCTAGCATTCTGCGTAAGTCCTCGGTCCTTACAGCCTCGTAGATGCCTGCTAGGCCGCCCACGCTCACCCTTGCCGTCCTAACCTCTATGCCGCGCTGCTTGAGTGCGGAGGCCAGAAAGTCGAGGCACCAGCCTGTAACTAGGCTAGGGGCCAACAAGACGACGGTATCGGCTTTTTCAGAATTCAATACTCTCTCCAAGTCGCCTATTACGTCCCTAAGCAAGGTCCTTAGGTGCTCCCTTAAGCTGCGACCCTTACGCGAGTCCGGCCGCGGGTAGTCTTTATATAGCTTCACCTCGACGCCCTGAGGTCTCAATATGCCAATGGCTACCTCGTCTAGGTCGACCGAGAGGAGCACCAGCTTCTTAGGCCTAGTGGACGATTCTCTAATTACGCTCAGCTCGAGTCTTGAGAATCCCTGCTTCTTCGCAACCCTAATCGTATCCCCTATGCTTACAGAGATTGTGTGATAACGCCCCTTAGCGTGTAGCTCTTCAGGGGCATCGGTTATTTTCCCTCTGATCCTAAGCTTTCGAGTGAACTTGTGGTACTCCAGACCCTCGACTTCTACTCCTAGAAAGACCCTCACCCTCTCGCCTTTTTCGCTGCCAATTTCTCTGTCGACTTTGACCTGCCTAGTAGTCCACCCGTAAACGACATCTCCTTTCCTTATTATCATTGACAAGTAGTAGAGATCCTCCGGGTACTCCACCTGAACTTCGACAATGCCACGTCTAACGTCCAAGGAGACTACTCTCATCCCCGACCTACTCTCGCTTCTGATAATTTTTCGCTATCTTAAACATAATTGGCCGATCTCTGTGGCCTTGATCCGGCGTTATTCCTTGTTGAGGATCTTCCCATATACATTGAGTTCGTCTTCAACGGAGGCTATCACTCGCGCCACTACGGCCCAGGCGTCGAGAGGAAAGGGTGCTATCGACACTATGTCGTTAGCGGATTCCTTGATTTCTCGAGAAAAGTCCCCCCTCTGGAAAGCGCCTACTACAACGACGGGTCTCTTTTCTCCCGTTAGCACACGTCCCAAATTCCTGGGATGTATAGCTGTCCCTTTCTCGTCGAGAAGAACGACTCTGCTACCGCTTATCTTCCTTAGCCCCTCCTTGAAACTCGATCTCCGTGCCCAAAGGAGAGGCCTATCGGAGTCGGGTGGGACCTTACCCCTTAAGAGAAGCTGTTCGACTAGCCCCACAAACCTATTATAGTTACGGGGTAGCCTCGTCTCTCTCGAAACGCCTATCCAAACACCCCGATAGGTGTAGACGTGCACATCCAACAAGCCTACTCTGTTGAGCATAGATGAAAGTGCGACAAGCAAACACACGTGGGTTATGTCTGGGCGCCCTCTCTTCTCTCTATCCCTCAGTCCCAACATCGCGTGATGGTGAAGCGATACGTCTAGGAGTATCTCGCTCGGTTTCTTTCCTCTTCTCGCGGCTGATGATCTGACCGCGGGATGTCTCCAGAGCTTCTGAGGCACCAACTCTATGCCTGCCTCCGCTAGGACCAGCACCAGTTTCTCCATGGTCGAATAGGTCATAGTGGCGCGCAGGTTAATAGGACCTTGCCACACGGTCCCCGCTTTGAGAGGGGACTGGAAGTTTCCCCAAGCTTCGCAATCTTGCGAAGCTTGGGGCCTGCTCGTGCGATGCTCCATATCTTACGGCAACGAGGTATTGCGACTGCGGCGAAAAGCCCTTAAGCACTAGCCCGGAGGAGGCTAGAGAAAGCCGGGGTAGTGTCGATCATGAATCCCAAGGAGGGCTTGCTTTCCGCTCTCAGCGTGGTGGTCGTAGTACTTGCCGCATTCCTCGCACGCCCCATGCTTTCGATGATCTTGCACACCAACGTCCCGATGGCCGTGGTGTCCAGCTGGAGCATGGAGCCTGTACTCCATGTTGGCGACATGATAGTGGTCGTGGGCGCGCACGAGATTAACGAGGGAAAGATAATCCTCTTCAAGTCCCCCGTTCACGGTAGGCTAGTGGTACACAGGGTAGTAGGCGTTTCGGAAGAAGGCTATGTCACCAAAGGCGACGCGAATGCTGTTCCCGACTATGTTCCTGTACCCCCTAGGAATGTGCACGGGGAGGTACTGCTTGTGGTGCCTTATCTAGGAGTTCTAAGGCTTGTTGTCGGGAAGTTGCTAGGGCTTTAATAGTTCATGAGCGCCAGAGAGTATCTAATAGATTCCCTGAGGAGGAAGGAGAAGGAGGGGTAACCTAGCTCCCTCGCAACGCGCTTCAGGAATGCAACCTCCCTATCTGTGAACCTTACGTTTACCTTCTTCAAAGCCATCCGCCCTTCTCCCGGCGAGCCCTGTGCTATCACTTATTGATCGAGAAGCCCTAAAGACTTGCGCTTAGGAAGGCGCAAGCTTTAAGGAGCTGAGAGCGCGTTAAGTTGCGGGATCGGCGGTCTATTCCTTACGGGAACCCTGCTAAAGATCTGAGAGGAGACGCGAGATCGAAGCTTTACACGCGTGGTGGGCCCGGCGGGATTTGACCCCGCGAGTCGGCCGAGCGCGCTGGGTGCGCGCCCGTCCACCCGGTTATGAGCCGGGCGCTCTGCCGGGCTGAGCTACGGGCCCGCTCCATTCAGATTTCACCAGCAACGCATTTTAAACTTTACCATGCCGTGAGGCACTAGGCTTTCTATAGCGCGTTATGAACGCGCAGCTCTCACTAGTGACATTAGGGTACTAGACCTTGCCGAACCTGCATCCCTTGCAGAATAGCGTTGTGATCCTTTCTATAATAGCAGATGAGGAGTTAAGGGAGCCGTCGGCTTCCCTACGCCGGCCCAGCTTGGCGTAAGGCACACCGAGTCTCTTTAGCCGCTCTTCGAGGAAATTTTGATCGGGCCCCAAGAACACTATGTCCGGTCTTACACGCCTCAGGGTCTTCTCGATGTCTAGGCCCGGCTCGCCCAGATAGGCCTCAGCAACGTACCTGATGCTCCTCACGACTTCTAAGCGCTGTTTTTCGGGGACTATGGGCTCGCGTCCCTTAAGCCTCCTAACGGTGTCATCTCTCGCCACTACTACGACCACCTTCCCAAGCTTGCTCGCTTCCTTGAGGAAGTGTATGTGGCCGGGATGTATAATTTCGAAGACCCCCCCAACAAGCACCCTACGCTCTCTTTGAAAGCCCCGTGGCCATTTAAACTTGATAAGGCCCATTTCCCTTAAGGCGTCCAGCAAGCCTTCGGCGTAAGACGAACAAGCAATGCTAGTTACGTAGTCGCCCACTGAGTAGTAATACTCGGCATCTCTGAGGTAAGTCTCAGCGAGTCTCACAACTCTGCCGCAGGAACCAGCGGCCTTCAGCTCAGCAAGGACCGATTTTAGGTTCTCTATGTACCTCCTGGCCCTTTCCTGAACCTTAGGTTCCACCTCCTCACCACCTCCTCTTGAGCTCCGCACAGTATTATTAGCGCCTCAGCCTCTAGGGGGTGTAACTTACCCGGTATTACTAGGGAATGGGGCGGCGGTCCTAGGTCAGCACTCGCGAGCTCGGACAGCGCGGCCGCCACGGCGCGAGCGTCAGCACTACCGATTCGTGCTAGCCCTATTCCAAGAGTGTCATCGCTTAGAACTCCCTCGCCCAACCTTCGTTCCATTTCCAAAAGTAGCCTCGCCGCCTCCTTTACGGTCATAGCTAAGCCCTGCTCAAACTTCAGGTCTAGCAAGAGGAGGGTGTGTAGGCCCCTGGCTAAGTTGTCCCTTAGGACCTCATAGGGTGTCTTGGGGAAGAATCCGTATTTCTCCTCGGGATACACTACTGTGACTACTCTGCCAAACTTATAGGGTTGGAGACCTGTGGCGCCTATTACCGCTGTCAGTATCGAGGGCGCGTTGTAGACCACTGTTTTCACCCCTAGCTTCTCGGCTCGTAGCCTTACGGCCACATGGGTTGTGGCGACAAAGGGATCGCCCGGGACGAGCAGGGCTACTACCTTCCCCTCCATTGCGGCTTTGATTAGTTTGTCAGCGCTCTCCTCTTCTAAATCGCGCCGAGATATTTGAATGACCTTCCTGCCTATTAGCGAGCTGACGCTTTGCGCCGTTAAGCCCGGTACGATGCTTGTGTAGCTTTCTAAGTATACTTCGTCGCAGTGTCTTAGGAACTCCAGCGCTCTGAGGGGGATGTCCCCAGGCGCAAGCCCCAGCCCCACAAATGCCAGCACGCCGCCCCGTTTCATGAGTTAACACCAGAGAACTTGGTGGGGCCGCCGGGATTTGAACCCGGGACCTGGGTGGCCCCACGCGGCGAGCCCGAGTGGTCGGGCCCGAGCCGCCCATCATAGCCAGGCTAGACCACGGCCCCTTAGACCCAGCTGGACACTGCCGCTGTCCTCTCTAACGTTAGACGTGCGGATTTATCTGTTTTCCGGCTTCTGGGCGGTCTAGGTAGTCGGCGCGAGCTTCCGTCAAGCTCCTAAATTTTAATCGTTCACAAGTATAGCACTAGGGGTTGCTATGGAGGGCAAGGGTGTTCCCATACCCATCGAGCGGAACAGGATAGGTGTGCTGATAGGCAAGGACGGAAGGACCAAGAGAAGAGTTGAGGAGGAATTCGGTGTAAGGCTAAGGGTCGACAGTGAGAACGCGGTTGTATACGTCGAGGAGGGCGAAACCCCCCTCACGCCCCTCCTCATGATGAAGGTGAGGAGCTTCATCAGAGCCATCTCGATAGGATTCACGCCGGAGGACGCTCTTAGGCTCTCCGATGAATCGACAGTACTTGAGGTGATCGATCTCAAGGAGATAGCTAAGCATAGACAAGATATGAAGAGAATAAAAGGCAGGATAATTGGAGAGGAAGGTAAGGCTAAGAGGATGATCGAAGACCTAACAGGTACTAAGGTGGTCGTGGGGGAGAGGGAGGTAGGCATAATCGGCGACTACGAGGGGGTTTCGGCGGCTAGAGAAGCAATAATGATGCTCATAGCTGGCCGGACTCACAGGACTGTGTATAACTTCCTGAGGGTGAAGTCCCGAGAGATAAAGAGAAGGAGACTCGAGATCTGGGAGCGCTGGAGAATGTAGGTCGTGTCGAAAATCCTTTAAGGTCTCTTACGTAATTTCATGACCGGGCGGGGGTGCCCGAGCCAGGTAAAGGGGGCGGACGGGTAGCCCCGCACTCAAGATCCGCTGGCGAAGGCCTGCCCGGGTTCGAATCCCGGCCCCCGCACCATCTTCTAATACAAGCTGTCTCCTAGGTTGTCAGCGGACCGCGCTGAGAGCCGGTTTCTCGAGGCAAGTCTTCTGGAGACCGCACCCCAGAGAGGGAGCGCGGCGCAGGTCCGAAGAGCTCCAAGTTCGGCCTCTAGGAAGGAGCCTTATAGTCGGGCTTTTTCCTCAAAGCTCAAGCCCAGGTAGAGCTTCTTGCCAACCTTCAGCCACGATGGGTAGTTGCCGCTCACTTTTGCTAAGATGCCTCCGAAAGACATGTAAATCTCTCCTTCCCTGGCGGCGTAGACCTCGCCGGAGTAGGCAACGTCTGACTCCAGCACAGCGTTACTCTTCGCTTCTGATAAGACCACTTTAACGCTTATACCTCTCTCGATACTGATATTTGCCTCTTCAATAAGACGCTCTGGCAACTCTACTTCTAGAGTAAAGTCATTCGTATTTATTACTATTCTTCTCATGCGATATGGATATAAACTTTTGACATCGGATATTGTACCGGCGGCCTTGCTCTGCATACGTAACCCATCCTGCTAGAGCAAGCCCCTCAATATACTTTGTGTCGCCCCTCATGCTGTCATGGAGCTTGAGAGGCGGAGCGCTTATTAGTGCGCAGCGAGATGGCGTAATGTAGGACCTTGGAGGGGTGATTCATCTGTCAACTAAGCCCGCCGAGGCCGGGAGTCTTAAGGTTGGAGCGTTCGTTGTAATAGACGATGAGCCCTGCAAGATAGTACAACTCGACAAGTCTAAGCCTGGCAAGCATGGTTCAGCGAAAGTGAGGATAGTAGGTATCGGTATATTCGACGGTGTTAAGAGGACACTTGTCGCACCTGCGGACGCTAGAGTTGAGGTGCCGGTAGTAAGGAAATTTACGGCGCAGGTCATAGCCATGCTGCCCAACAGTGTGCAGCTAATGAGCCTGGAGGACTACTCCACGTTCGAGGTAAGCATTCCTGAGGAAGAGGAGCTCAGAGGGAAGCTTGAACCTGGCGTTGAAGTTGAAGTTTGGGAGATAATGGGTAGGAAAAAGATCATGAGAACTAGATAGGAGGCCTTCTCCTCCTGAAGGGCGGGGCTATAAACAGGTAGTGTCTTTGAGGCTCTCGTAATTCCTCAATAATCCTCTCTACGATTAGCTTAACAGGGTCTATCTTAGCCCTTAAACGTATGTCCTCAAAGGACTCAAAGGGTCTTTTTCTCCTTTCGTCGAGTATTCTCCACAAAGTCTTCTTCCCTATACCTCTTAGGAGCTCTAAACTGTGCATCTTAGTCGTTAAGGGCTCGGCTTTGTTGAAAAACTCTACAAAGTGCTTCTCTCTTTTCATTACAATCCGCTCTATGATCCCCGGCAGCTCGGCCTTGGCAGCTGCAGTGAGCTCGTCATAGCTTATCCGACCCACTACTCTGATAACCTGTTTATCTAGCCCCCCTGTGAGTGATACCACGTCCCCTGTCCTTAGTTGTATGCCTGCTAGCGGGGCTAGCTCAAGCAGAATGAAGTACCTCTCGCCTATGGCTTGAGCTATAGGGCCTCTAAGGGCTGTCCTTCCTCTTCTATAGCCAGGCCCGTAACCATAAGGGAGGAAGTCTAGGATATAGGCGATATCCTCCCTGTACTTAGCTTCGGACCCCCTTCTCTCTCTACGTTCTCTAAACAAAGAAGGGACACCCCTTCTACTGTTCCTGTGATCTATACTTGTTTATAATGTCTAGCATTTTCCTGATAGTGGCAGGAGTGAAAGCCTTCATTAATGGCGCTAATATTATTCTAATCTCGCCCTCGGTGCGAGGCATTATATTAACTATTTGTATTGCTGTATGCTCAGGAACACCTAAATCAGTGAGCTCCTTTACAGCTTTCTTTGCATCCTCTGCAGTTATCTTCGAGAATTTCTTAGCGTAATCAAGAGTGTACATTTCGATCGAGGTTAGATCTCTTTTCTCCTGTATTCTCTTAAGTATCCCCAGCAGTTCAGCTATTGTTAGCAGTTTCTCACTGACCACTTTAGGCATGGCAACACCGCGTAGTTCCTTTAAAGCTAAGTTATGATCTGTAGCGCGCAAGTTATATTTTCTTCTGTTCGATGGCGTAGTTGCTATTTGATTGGTTTTATGTGTTCTTTCGTTGTAATTATTACCTTCCTAGAACTTCCTACGGGGACCTCGATCACGTACGCTCTGCCCCTCTTCTCGATTATTGTTCCGACCTTTCCCTGATACCTTCTGTGAGGAGCAGTCGATATAGAAGGCCCGGGCCTTATGTCTATTTGAACCTTCTGCCCCACTTCATATTCGTGAAGTAGGTACCCTATGCCCCCCCTGCCTCTCTCCCGAGGTCTCTTGCGCAAGAGCTTTCTGCATCTGCTCCTGTAGCCTTTTGAGTGTCTCATGGCTGTACACCTCTAACCCGCGCGATGGTCTCTTAGCATAGCCCTAGGCACAGAGGTGGAGCAGTATTTAATGGTTTGCCTCGTTATCTTTCAGGCAGCTGGCATGCAGGGCCGAGGAGTTATTAGCGAGTGGGAGGTAATAGACGCCCTATGGAGGTACTTTACGCGGGATCCTGAAGAAATCCTAGGCGTTTACGATGACGCCTCTGCAGCTAAGGTAGGAGGTAGCTACATCGTCATTAACCTCGACGTTTTCGACGAGATCAGCGACAGACTGCCTGGCATGGGATTTTACGATGTAGGCTGGAAATCCATCGTCATGGCGTTGTCTGACGTGGCTGCTAAGGGGGCCCGACCTAAGGCCTGCATGATAGGACTAGGATTGCCGAAGGGGGTAGGCATCGAAGAGGTACATGCCCTTGCTAAAGGGCTCAGAGACGCTGCTAGAAGGTATGGAGCGAGTATATGGGGAGGAGACGTCGGCTTCACCGACCACCTTTACGTTTCGGTCACGACCTTGGGGATCGGTGAAAGGTTAGTCAGCAGGAGCGGGGCCCGGCCCGGTGACGCCGTAGTGACGACGGGAACCTACGGCCTCACAGCAGCGGCCTACAAAATTCTCCTGAAGGGGCTGAGACCACTGCCTGACGAAAGGGCCTTAAACGAGGCGCTTAAATCGGCGTACAGGCCCGAGCCGAAAATGGGTTTATGGAGCATCGTGCTAGAGCACGCCACCGCGGCCATAGACAGCAGTGACGGGCTTGCGATAAGCCTCCACTACCTCGCGGAGCGCAGCAATGTCGCAATAGTGGTGAACAATGTACCCATCGCGGAGAGTGCGATGAGCCTTTTCGACTACTGGGGCATAGACCCTCTAAGCGCCAGCCTATATGAGGGAGGTGAGGAGTTCGAGCTCATTGCGACCGTGCCGGGCGGTAGTGCGTCGAGAGTGGTCGAGGAGGCTGCTGCAAAAGGCCTTAGAGTCGAGGTTATCGGCTACGTTGAAGAAGGTGAGGGAGTATACCTAGAGCGAAACGGGGAAAGGATTCCTGTCGAGAGGAAAGGGTGGGTCCACGTAGGCTAGTCTCGGGCAGACAATATGAGAGCGGTAATACTTGACGGCTACACGGACGAACCCGCAGGGCTAGGCGTACCCCCCTATATCGACGTTTACGCCAGGTACGTAGCAGGGGCGGTATGGTCGGTTAAGCCCTCGGCGGAGGTTATCTACTTCACAGTCGACAGGGCCCGGAAGGAATTTGAGGTGTTCATCAAAACTGCATCGAAAGCCGATCTGGTGGTGTTCATAGCTGGCGTCGTCGTACCTGGCAAGTACCTTGGCGGAGTGCCTATCACACTTGATGAGCTGGCTCGCTGGCCCTCGCTTCTAGACAGGCCTGTAAAGGTTCTCGGCGGACCGGCTGCAAGGTTCGGCTTCGGCGTTGAGGGTGGGCGCCTGGCGAAGCCCCCCGAGTTCTTCGAGTCGTACTTTGACGTCGTTGCGCGTGGTGATGTGGAGCTCGTCGTTAAGGAGTTACTCGAGGAGGACCTCAGACCGGAGCGCGTTGACCCCTGTAGATTAAGGCGGGACTACAGGGAAGTATCCGAGTTTGCGGTCAAGGGTGCGCGCATAGTGACGCAGCATCCTAACCATAGCATCAATTTGATAGTCGAAATCGAGACGTTCCGCGGGTGTCCGCGCTGGGTGACCGGGGGTTGCTCTTTCTGTATCGAGCCGAGATACGGAAGGGTTGTGTTCAGGCCTGTTAAAGACATCCTGCGGGAGGTTAGAGCCCTTTACGAGCATGGTGTTAGGTGCTTTAGACTAGGGAGACAGCCTGACATACTATCGTACATGGCCAGGGGGGTGAACGACGTAGAGTTCCCGGAGCCTAACCCCGAGGCTCTCGAGAAGCTGTTTTATGGCGTAAGGAAGGCCGCACCTCGCCTGGAGACCCTACACATAGACAACGTTAACCCGGGCACTATAGCTCATCACCCTCAGAAGTCGAGAGAGGCACTAAAGGTCATTGTCAAATATCACACTCCCGGCGATGTGGCCGCAATGGGCATTGAGAGTGCCGATCCTTACGTGGTCAAGGCGAATAACCTGAAAGCCTATCCCGAAGAATCTCTCGAAGCGATAAGAATAGTCAATGAGGTGGGGGCTGCAAGGGGGTGGAACGGTCTACCCGAGATTCTCCCCGGGATAAACTTTGTAATGGGCTTAAAGGGCGAGTCATCGAGGACTTTCACCTACAACCTGGAGTTCTTGAGGACGATATTAAGGAAAGGATGGCTCGTTAGGAGAGTTAACATAAGGCAGGTCCTGCCGCTTCCTGGTACTCCCATGTGGCTCGTGGGGACGAGGATCGTGACCAAGCATAAGCGCCTGTTCAAGAGGTTCAAGGAGACCGTGAGAAGGGAGTTCGACAGGCCCATGCTTAAGCGCTTGGTCCCTAGGGGTACGGTGTTGAGAGGCCTATACGTTGAGGCGTACGAAGGGGGTTTCAGCCTTGCTAGGCAACCGGCGTCGTACCCCCTGTTAACATACGTGCCGGTGAAGTTACCTTTATGGACGAAGTTAGATGTCGTGGTCGTGGATCATGGTTATAGGTCGGTTACAGCACTACCTTATCCTCTGAACGCTAACACAGCGCCGAGGCGCTTGCTAAGGTACGTACCCGGGCTCAGCGAGGGAAAAATCGCTCGTTTGCTTGCTGCGAGACCTTTAAAGTCGGATAAAGAGCTGAAAGAGATAGTAGGTGCCGAAGCGTCGAAGTATCTGGGCCTGTCGGGCCACCCTTGAACGAGGAGAGGCGAGGAGCGCCCTTTGTGTTCAGAGACATTCTCGGACCGCACGAAAAGTTAAATTGTCAGGCTCGAGTTTCTAGATCTCCGGTATTTGGCCTAGTTTCTTCCGCGTAAAGGTGGGAGAGATGTCTAAGAGACGAGAGTTGCCAATAGCACCGTTTTATAGGATTATTCGTGAGGAAGGAGCTCAGCGCGTTAGCCGTGAGGCAGCTGCGCTGCTCAGGGACATAGTGGAGGATATTGCAAGGGAGATAGCGAGGGAATCGTGGGAATTGGCCCAGCACGCTAAGAGGAGGACTGTGGTCACAGAGGACGTAAGCTTTGCCGCCAGGAGGATCCTGAGGCAGGTTAGTATCAGCTTATCTCAGGAGTGAGAGAGGCCTTCGCCTGCAATCAGGCTTCTGGCACTTTTTCTGGTCTCGTCGTGGGCCATTGCAAGCGGTAGGGGGAGCTTCCTCCTCCCCCTGGTGAACCACAAAGTGAGCTTCACCGCGCTCTCCAAGCTTACCCTGTGCCCCACGCTAACGTATATCGGCTTAGCCCTGGGTAGGGTCTTCAAGGCGACGCCCACCACTTCTCCGTTGAGGTACACTGGGGCTCTAATCCCCCTCCACTCGCCTATGTGGCCGCAAAGTAGCTTCTTAGCCACTCCTATGGCAGGTGTATTCAACATCACGCCGAGGTGACAGGCGAACCCTGCCCTATACGGGTGCAATCTTCCGTTGCCATCAACGAATAGCAGGTCGAATCTAACCTTTAGGGCCTTTAGTGCGGCGGCTGCGGGACCGGCCTCTCTGAACGCTAGGAGCGTGGGGATGTAAGGGATGAGGGCTTTTCTCAAGACCACAGCAGTGTCCACAACGCTGAAGCTTGTAGCGTCTACGACCACGGCGGCCGCTATCGCTACATCTCCGATGTAAGTGACGTCGACCCCTGCCACGCGTCGGAGGGGTGTGGGGAAATCGTCTCTTTCCACAACCTTCCTAGCTATTATCGCCTGAACAGCTCGTGCCTTCTTCACGGGAAGCCGCACTCTGTAGTCTAAGCGCCTTCTCAAGCTCAGCGGCCCTCCTGAAGAATATGACATCTCTGCGTGTGTTCTCCACTAGCGCCCTGGCTATATCCGTTTTTCTCCTGAGGCCTGGAGCGAGAGCGTCTGGCAGCGAGACTTGCCTAAGAGTATCGTAGAGAGCCTCCATTATCTCGAACAGACTTTCAGCTTGATCGAAGGAGCCAGCTCTTATATGCTCTAGGATTGATCGCCTTAGCTCCCCTACGAGGTCGGCGATTCCCAGGAGGTAAGGGGCTGGCTCGACTCCCACCTCGTCCAGTGACGGCAAGCGACGCTCAAGCATGAGTGTATACAGGGACGTAGCCTCTACGTATTCCGTCAACGCCGAGGTCACGGTCCCCGAAAAGTACAGCTCAGGCCTACTCTGGGCATAGGCCCTGAGGGTAGCTACCGTGTCTCGCAGTTTGCTCACTTCGGCGGACACATCCTTACCGCTATGAACCCCCGCTACGATGGCTCTGGAGAGCCTTATGATTTCTCGGCAGAGCAGTAGAAGCTTCTCTCTATCGCCCTCCAGCTCCCCCAGCTTGCTCAAAGCTCTCAACAGGTTCTCCCTGACCTCCTTAGTAGATACCGTCATCACCAGAGGCTCCCCTGCTACACACATAAGACTTTGGCGCCTCTAAGCCGCAGCAATGATCGATGTTATAGCTAGCGAAGTGTTTTTAAACATCTTCACCAGGATGGTTGAAATGGTAGAGGGCCCGTAGCTCAGTTGGTAGAGCGCCCGGCTCTTAACCGGGTGGACGGGCGCGCGCCAGGCACGCCCGGCCGACTCGCGGGTTCGAGTCCCGCCGGGCCCGCCAATTCTTACCATTTTCACAATTATTAAAAACTCTTTGGTTTTACATTGATATTATGAAAGCAGTATGTCCAATCAAAAATTAAATGTGAGAGTACGGAAGGGGCCCGGCGGGGCTTTGGGCCTCGCTCGACCCAGCGGTCGTTCCTCTTCTCGTAGTGCTTCGTCCACTCTCTGTAGCGTTCTCTGGGGGGCAGGTGCCTTATCCTCAACAGTAGCTCTAGCCTCCTCCTGCGCTTGCCCTCCCTAAAGCCCACTATCGTGGCGAAGCGCTCCAGCGCATCCCAGCCGTTGAAACGTAGTTGCCAGTACTCGCCAAAGACGCGGAACGAGCCCCCTAGAGCCTTGACCTTTGGCGGCTCGCGGTACTCTTTGGGCTCAAAGCCGAGGTCTTCCAGTATTCTCTTCGCGAGGTTCTTCACCTCCGGACTCCCTGTGGCTAGGCAGACCCCAACGGTGTCAAGTATATGCCTTTTCTTGCTCACACGGGGCACCCCTGCCCCCTCCGAGTCATATAGGCCTTTTAAGAATTCTACAGGGCAAGCGTAGGCAACTACCTTCCAGAGCCCGCTATACCACAGTTCCTTCAGCCAGCTCGCACGCTCGTAGGTATGATAATAACCG
>Ga0180302_10000886_pt1 | contig 13997 bp, 5 predicted proteins | sample GuaBasSediGuay17_FD_121794 | JGI IMG/M metagenome (GOLD analysis project Ga0180302, IMG submission 121794) | Subseafloor sediment microbial communities from Guaymas Basin, Gulf of California, Mexico - Guay17, Core 4571-4, 12-15 cm | ecosystem: Environmental > Aquatic > Marine > Hydrothermal... | reverse complement strand
ATAGATATTAATGTGATAATATTTATTTTTGACTCAAGATATCCATTTTATAAATTAATATATGAATACTTTAGTATGCATAGATAGATAAAAAATATTAAATATTATCCCATGTAATAATATTTGTACTATTCAGAGGGACTATAGGTGCTATTGTGAGTAGGAAAATCGCCTGTGTACTACTGAGTGTACTGTTGGCACTGATTTATTTAGTTGTATTTCTATTCATTTTACCTATATGTCCAAGTTTATCCAGCATAGCACTGAGGAATGAACTGTTAAGCCTTGCACAAGAGGGGCTAGAGTGGATGATGCAGTTTCAAAATAACTCCTCCGTACTATGAATGGGGTTGGCACACAGTATGTAGAGATGCATGGGGAGGATTAGCGGGTTACTATATTAAGGGTTTCAAGTGGGCTGCAGCCTATGGACTAGAGAGTGAATACGAAACCTACATAGCATCACATGATACTGGATGGTTTCTAGAACTCTCATGTAAAATGTATAGATTAACTCGTAACGAGAAGTATCTAAAAGCAGCAAAACTAGCATCTGAATGGTGTCTTAGGATCCAAGTTGGATATAGTGATTGGTTTAAGGAATTCAGGGACTTCTACGTGCATGTACTTAGGAGGGGGAAAGAGATATCTTGGAAGGTGAGCTCCAAGGGTATAATACCTCCCGAAGAGACTAAAGGAGCTTTTACAGAAGGAATGTTCTTCTTTAGTGGGCTACCTCCAGACTTCGGTGAATGGGGTTCAGGTACTAACTTTGCGGAACCAGCTATGTGGATAGCTACAGAGCATGTTACTCCTATAGTGAGGGGTCTCATAGAGTTGTATAAGATCACAGGTGACAATAGGTACCTTCAATCAGCTAAGAGAGCCGTTGAATGGCTTCTGAGGATGATAAGTGAGGAGGGGGGAGTATATACATCCTACCCACCAGAGGTCTACGGAATAAGAATGGGGGATACTGCAGCTACTGCACTGGTCCTATTCGGGATCTACGATGTAACTGGTAATAGAACCTATCTAACAACAGCTCTGAGGATATGCGATTACATGTTACTAAAACAGAATACGAATCCTGAGAGTGAAGCTTATGGAGGTCTTCCCCACCTTTCGAGAGCCGGTGGTGAGTGGAGGGTAAATAGCTATTTTACGGGGGATACTGCTGGCGCGATTAGAGCATGGCTAGAAGCTTATAGGAGAACTGGGAATTATAAATACCTATACGGCATCAATGGGACTATGAAAATGCCTTTAGGTGGAGCTGTACTAGCTGCCGACTTTCTCCTGAGAATGCAATTCACACCTCTCTCCAGGAGATGGGGAAATCACAAGTACTGGTACGATCCAAGAGCATGGGGAGGCTTTATATGGGCCTATAGTCCTACCTATGGTCTAGTGGAGTACGAATTTATATCGACAGCCTGTGGTGCTGTAATAGCATTGATAGACTTATACTATGAGCTTCCTATAGAATTCTCTCGTAAGTGGATGTACCTAGCTGCAGCGGAACTGGCATACTACTGGATTACTAGGACAGATATGTATAAATCCTCAAATGAAAGGAATAGAGTACCCGGGCTGACATATTATGGAGATAGGTACGGGCTCTACAAGATAGGCTATCTACCATTCGCTGGAAAGTACTATAACGAAGTTCCCACAACTATGGTAGGTCACGAAGAACAGGGATTTGCCGTTGCTATGTCAGTATGTCCTCCTCTCTTCATGTACCTCTTTCTCTTAGAGAAACTCCCCTCTCAATAGCCCACTCAAGCACTAGCCTCCTCATAAGCTCTCCAATATGGTATGAAACGTGCTCTTTATGAAATCCATAGATATCTATAGGCTCTACATGTAGGGATAGTACGTAGTACCTATCTTCTAGATAGAGTCTTAGTTTGCATGATGCTCTAAAATACCTCCAAGAGGTATGAAATGATATCTTGAACGATAAATATAGGTCCTTCTCATGTCCTTCCGTACGAAGATCCCACACAGCTACTACGAGTTCTTTACTCCCCTCAATTATTGGTAGGTTGGCTTCCTCTCTTAGCCTACTAGATATGAACTTAAGAAAACTACTTGCTTCCTCTTTCTTTAGCCTTAGAGGTAGAGCTATATTCTTTAGGTCTCTAAGTTCGAACTTCCACCTGAAAGGTATATTTGGAGCTAGGGTCTTGATGGATGCAAGTGCTATAGGTGTAGAACTAATTATGGATACTATACTTATAGCTAGAAGAAGCGAAATTATCCATATGGGGTTTGTGTCTATACTAAGTGTTATGGGTATTATTCGGGAGATAAGTGGTAGTCCTAACATCGTAACCTCTATAGATGCTATGGTAGGTAGGATTAGTAGGATCCATACTTCAGTGGATAGACTTAACCAGAGGTGTGTTGGATTGAATCCTAGTGTAGAGATTATAGATAGATCTCTCTTTCTCTCGTAGAGTATCCCTATTGTAGTAAGTGCCACTATTAGTGATAGCATCACGAGTAATATGGAAAATTCAGGACCGCCTATTATTTCCAGAGACTCTATAATGTAGTAGTGTCTTACTTTACCCCCTCGAATATACCACACATCCAAGCGAGTTTCTTCAACAATACTCTTACATAGTGTCGATAGATCTCTAGGTTCACCTGGTAATATGGCTATTCTAGACAGAACACAACCCATGTCTATAGCTTTTTCCAAATTCACTATGATCAAGCGCTTAACTACTGGTCTAGCTCTTATGGGTACAAATTTTAGCTCTCCAGTAGTAGAGGGTACTGTAGTAAATTCGAGTTTTAAAGGGGTATAGTATAGTCCATCTAAGTCAATTAGCGAAGCTAATCTTGAGCTATTAAGTATACCCTTAACTATGAGTTTGATACGGAGGTTGTCTACATGTACTAATATTTCATCTCCAATAGAGAGATCGAGTATTAGAGCTATATCATCACTTACAACCACGCCATTCTGTTCATGTTTTCTAAAGAATCTACCATGTGAGATTAGATCACTTAAATCGACAAACTTGGATTCAACATCCGGTACTATACCTAAGATCCCCTCTAGTTCCACTCTTAAATCTTCCCTTACTACATACCCTAGGGGTTCTGGATATTCATCTAATTCCTGCATTCTCAGATAGGCATTCCAGGCTTTTGGAAGAGACTCGGCTTTAATGGAGATAAGTTCTATACTTAATCTTTCCTTTAGGTATTCTACTACAGAGTAATCTAGAGGTATGAAATTAGGTCTAGGTGCTCTACGATCTATCCATCGGAAAGAAAGGATACTTTCCTTCCTACTTATTTCATTCTCCTCCACTCTCAATTCGGCTATACTACTCACTTCTACTATAGTGAGGAAAGAAAGCGATATTACCATAATTGATAAAGCCATTATGAAACTTCTAATTTTTCGCTTTTTCATATTATTGATGCTTAGTGCTAGTATAGTTAGTGCCAATCCAAAAGTGGAGGTGGGTTTTCTTCCTAACTTTAAAACTCTAGATAGTGCAAAAAGTAGTGTGAATAGAAATAATGTAGAGAAGAAGGTTGAATATTCTCTGCCTATTGTCGATAATGGGTGTAAATGTAGTATAGTAGAGAGTAATAAATACGAGATTACTGAAAGAATAAACCATTTAAGAGTACCTATAAGTGTTATAAAAGATGATATCGCTAGGGATAGTACTAGCGATAGTACTAGGAGTATAGCGAGCATATATCTACAACTAATCCTTTTGTGCTTAAGGCTAGTTTCGATATCTCTTAGAAGTTTTCTTACCTCTTTGAAGTACATTCCAGCTAAACTGTATCTATCTCTCCTAATCTCACGATGTATTCTACCAAGCACCCTCCTAAGTTGAACTAATTTACCCCTCTCCATTCTTACATCTACATGTGCATTTTCTAGGAGTTCCAGTTCTCTCTCTAAGTCTGCTATAGATACTTCTACAGTCTTCATAGTACCCATTAGCATTATCTCCTCTCTGAGATCGAGTTTAAGTACTGCTCCCTTATCAACTGTGTACTTCTTAGCATGCTTAATTAGTACTCTAGTTCCATGATCGTATAGTGTTAGATGTAGAGTAAAGCTTACATTAGCTGGTATGCATAGTGTATAGATACCCTCTGATAGCATTATCACATCTGCTAATCTAGAGTAGAGTTCTCTACATCCTTTAATAGTATCTATAAGTCTTAGGTAATTTGAATAATCATAGTTAGGGATCTCATAGTCCAGGATAGGCCACACTACGAGTCTCTCATAACTTAGGAACTTCAGTACAGTTCCTACAACTATGAATACAGTACCTGCTGGTACTAGTTCTTCTTCTACTAGAATCTCCCTCTTTCCCGTGGGTATGAGTAGAAGTACAGGAACGTAATCTAGACCTTCACTTCCTTCCTCATCTTTTACCAGAGCTAGATATACAAAGTCTGAAGAGGGTATGGAGAGCTGAAAACGGCCCATTTTGTCCGTTCTAGTCTGTTTATAGAGAGTTAGTAATTTATTCTCTACTCTAAAGGCAATTACTAGAGTTTCGGCTAGAGGGTCTCCACTTACACTATCCCTTACTACTCCCTTAATAAGAGTCTCACTTGGAGTAGAGTACGCATTACTTGCACTCAAGGACAGTATTAAGAGTAGAAAAATTAGTAGTATAGGTCTTAGTATGGAGAGATCCATATCGATTTCACTATCAACATTAATGCTCCGCCAAGAGCTATAACTATACCCTCGCCTAGGGCTATACCAGCTATTATCGAGGTCCTGTAAGTACGCCACCACTCTCTACCCTTAAATCTTTCAGCTACCAAACCGAGTAGTAGCCCTATGAGGAGGGATAGTGCAATGGGAGGTGCTATAGTTAGTCCAGATACTACACCTATGAAGGCTGTTAATGGAGTCTTGAATAGCTTGAAGAGGAGTATTGCCACCAATCCTATGATAATACCCAGTATAAACATATCTACGTGGAATACAGGTCTTATCATCTTTCCAAGGGCTATAGAGGGGAAGTATGTAGACCTCACAGCTGCTAGAGCCCAACTGACAGCTGCCCAGGGATATGCTGCAGAGGGTATTGGAGCCATTTTCCAGAAGAGTTCTGTAAATGCTAGTGCTGAGATAGTCCAGAGCACGTTAGCTACTATCATAGCTTTGATATAACTACTGGGTTTGCAGCCACACCAGTACCCTACTCTAAAGGCATTGTTAAGGAGGAGAGCGGCATCTCTACCAGGATTAATCATCCACGGTGCTAACCATATGTCCATCTTCTTGTAGCCCAAGTAATGAGCACTGAAGATTAATATTCCCTCTCTCATGTATGGAGGCTCTACTGCACCAGCTAATCCTATAGCGCCTACTCCCCATCCATATATGAAGGTGAACATAAGCTCCCATACTACTAGAGGTAGTATGAGGTATAGGGGAAAGTCTGGTACAAGGAACCATATTAGTGCTATCACCATTGAACAGGATAGTAAGTATAGTGTTAGGAGTATTTTTAGTGATATGTAGCCAGCTTTCTTCATAGCTTCGGGTAACACCCATAGATTACGAAATGCTCTAGCATATGCTCGGCGATGCGCTAGTAGTGATACAATTGCAGCCATGATACTAACTGATATATGTGCATTTATCCACAGATCCCTATATGAATTTGTAAAAGTAAGCATTAATCCTGCACCTGGGAACCAATCCTCCTTCCAGAATTGGAAGGCTTTTATAGGAACTACATCTGCTAGTCTAAGTGCTAGATGGTTTCCTATAAGGTATATTGATAGAGATGTTATGGCGATTGTTATTATTATGTATCTAGGGATTACCCAAGATGTAGTGACAGCTAGTGCATCTGGCATCACTCCTAGGATAGCTCCAGGAAGCACTATCTCTAAAAGTGGTGTTAGATCATTCCACGGTACCTGTAATCCAGGAAAACTATAGCTCTTTCCAAAGAGAGCTAGGGTCACCATAGGGAGACCGTAGAGAGCAGTACCATAGATCAGTCCGAATATAGCCCCTAGAATGAATATTCCGAATCTCTTAGGTTCCCTTTCCACCATATTCCTAATAAGTTCTGCTTGATATTGAGCCACTGGAAAGGGGAGTCTTTCTACCTCTATGTAGAGTTGGGCTAGTACATAGGATAGTGCTATAGAGGCCATCATTAGGCTTATGGTTGGTATTAGTGTGATTACAACTGGTAGTATCCAATCTGGATGAAGAAAAGTCCTATAGGCGAATGCTTCAGAGTCTAGAGGAGGAAGCCACCATCGTGGAATTTGAGTTGGATCCATTAGTACTCTGAGAAATGGACCTATAGCGAGATAATGTCTAAATAGTAGATCTAGCCAGAATATTGATCTCACAGCTCCTACTAAGACTATCATACCGGAGCAGAAGTATATTAGAAAAGCCTCCTGTAGTGTCAGTGGTTTCCCTAAATATCTAGAGAATTCTACAAATATAATGAATATTATTATTGGGCTAATAATGATAGGTGTGACCAGCTGAGTATATATTATTATAGGAGTTAATATAAGTGCTGAGTACACTAGAGCTACGAATACTCTGAGCGTGAATCCTTCCTTTAGCTCGACATATTCCTTACTCATATCTACACTACCTCAGTCTTCTTCCCTTATCGAAGTAGATCTTCTTGTCTCCTGGTCTTAGGCTCTTCCAGAGTAGTAGCTGTTTTCTCACTTCATCTGCAAATCTATAGTTTGATCTTATCCAGGTCTCCCTCATTCCAGTTAGTAATTTTATTATTAAACTAACCGAGTATCGATCTCTTATCGCCCCTCTTCTCCTATAGAATCTCACCCTGGCCTCCTGTGAGAGACCAGCTCCCCATGGAGGTAAGTGGACAATAGTGATAACATCCCTATACTCGATATTCTCAGTCTCCCCTTCAACTACCTTAGCGAGATCCTCTACGTAGAAGTTACCAGTAGTGGGTACTTTATTCACATCGAAGTACTCTTTAATATAGGCCACTACTGCATGAATCTCTTCGGGATCTATCTTAGCAGGTAGGGGTATATTCCAAATATCCCTCAGAGGTTTAGTCCTGACCCTCCACTTCCTCTCTATGGAGGGAGTTACCAGTCTTGCAGACTTAAGTAGTGGATATGCAGCACTTGCTATTGTCGAGAGTATTATGAGACTGAGGACTACTACTAGGAAGGAAGAAGAATAGTTGAGTACTATATCCCTTGGTATGAGCCCAGTCATCATCAAGACATTCGCACCTCCAAGACCTATTAGATATCCTATTAGACTACCTACAATAGCGTATACCATAAGCTCGGAGAGGAACATAAAGGATACATGAGCGGGTGATAGACCCAATGAGCTGTATACACCTATCTCTCTCAGTCTCTCGTAGATTGAACCCAACATGGAGCTTAGTATAATGAGTGCTACTAGTATGAGGGGTACTAGCATGCTCTCAGCTCCTAGTATTGCTTGAAGTCCCATTCTACTCATTAGGAAAACTCCACCATCTATACTAATGAACACAGAAATATCTGGGTATATGTTCATCAAATGATGAGCTACTTCAAGAACAAGATCTCTATCATCTATTCTCACAGCAATACTCCTGATATTAGCTCCTGGCATTGTCCTTAACAGGTTTACTGGTAGTATGAGGATTTCAGGTGAGGGTGTAATTTCTGCAGTCTCCTCATAGTATGCAGGATCTATGGGTAGTAAAGTAACCCCATCTATATCCAGTGCTCCTTCTTCTAGCATTTTCTTATTGTAGATATTGATTATAGTGAGGGGTATGCCCATGAACCTTATAGTCTCTCCTATAGCTTCTTCTGGTTCAACACCCAGTAGTTCTCTAGCCATTACATCGCTTATGATGGCTACATACATACTTTCCTCCGTAAAGTAGCGTTCAGTCACCATGTACTTATCAATCTTCGAAATGAGTTTCTCATTAGGTGAGAGTCCTAGAATAGCGTATACTAGGTATGCTCTATCACCGTAGAAGACGTACGTAGATGGTTCCTCTGTACCTGGTATCATGGGCTGTGTGTAGTAGAAGATCCTCTCGGAGATTACAGCTCTTCCATCACTCAATTCCTCTATAATCTTTATCACATCATCGGATATTGGGATGTAGATCGGTGACTTAATAAGTATTCCCTGATAGGGGGGTTTCCTCTCTATAGGATAGGGTATTAACATAGGTTTTGAAACGTAGACTGTCGAAGTAAAGCATGTGAGAGCAAAGGTAAGCATTACTATTGAAAGTAGTGATAGAATGGTTCTCAGTCTCCTCTTTCTCATGTTAGAAGTCCCTACTGAAAGTGCTGCTAGCAGTAGATCTATACCAGGTCTTTCGAAGAAGTGTAGACCCTTCTCTCTTATTCTAATGAGCTTAGCCAGCTCCAGTCCCCTCGATAGTATTAGGAATATTATCGGTGTTGCCAATATGAGAATGGAGAAGCCTAGTATTGTCATTAGAGAATTCGACACTACAAGCAGACCTGGATGTAGTACATATAGGAGTACGTAGGTAATCGAAGTTATTAACAGTACTTTTAGTAGTCTCTTCCTTATCTCCTTCTCTTCGAATATCAATCTCTCGAGTAGGAATGCAAATGGTATTATGATAGCTAGTAGGAATACGGCAGAACCCCCGGCTGAGAATAGTGTATCTAGGATATTATTGTAAACTTTAACGAGATATGCCCATGAGATCAACACATTTGCATAGTATTCTCTATACCTTCTACTTAATAACCCGAACATGGATTTGTTGAGTGCACTTATAGCTCTAAGGTACTCCTCTTCTATAAGGGGATCCACTACTCTGTACTTCTTAAGTGTATAGAGCCTTTCAGTACAGAGTCTTTCCAGACTCTTCGAGACCATTAAACGTGAAAGTGTTATAATCTTGATATCCCCCGGATTACCGCTCTTAATCTTTTCGATTACAAGGAAGTTTCTAAACTCTCCTAGTGGTAATTGTCCCTCTACTATTATGTCGAACATTCTCCTAGGTTGTAGGTATATTAGTAGTACTCTATTCAGTGGATCTACATTAATACCGTAGTACCATGGTTGTGTCTGAGATTCTGACTCATACACCTTTACATTACCAGCTTGAATAGTCACACCACCTGGTAGTGCTGTTGCTAGGGCCTCTGGTGTCTTAAAGGGACCAAGTATTCCTGGAGGATGTATTACCTCCCTAGGCTCGTATACGGTATTGAAGTAGGCTGGTGGAGCTGCTGTAATGGGTAGTTTAGCCCCATATACTACAACAGTAGAGGCTCTGAACACTACTATAGGGATAGGCTTTCTAGCTCCTTTTATAGGCTCATTAGTGACTACTATATTAGAAAAAGTTTCCGCTCCATACATACCCATATCTGGTGCGTATATTATTCCTCCATCAACTTCATCCATTACATATGCCCATAACTGGTAAGCAATAGCTCTCTCTACACACGGAGCTAGTCCATTAATTTCAAAGATTCCTCTTTTATCAGCTTTAGTGATTATCCAACAGAATGGTAGGAAGATATTGCCGGGTCTTACTGCTAATACTAGGGCATTGGGTACTGGTCTATAAAAGGTGGGGGAGGAGAGATCGTGCTCCAGAACCTGACCTATGAGTTTTACAAAGCCCTTTGCTGTATAGAATATTCTCTCTCTTCTGACTATATCAAGAGGTTCCCAAGATGAGAAGCGTTTACCCAGGTACACATCTTTGGCTAGAGCATATCCTAAGATTGCTGATGTTATCACTTGTCTTTTCACATTACCCCAGTCTATGTACTCTGGTAGGTCGAAGGGTGTAAACTGCCTTATCCTGATATCGTGTATGGTGTGTAGTTGGAACGTCAATCCGTAGGATGCCATGCTAAGGGGCTCGATATCGAAGTATGCTCTATAGGGTATGGCATTTAGGAATCTTAGATCCTCTATAGGGTATGTATCTATCTCCTCTAGTAGATCTATTCCTACTCTCTTCTTTACATCATAGTTTATCCTGCCCATCCAGGATGTGGGGAATTCTCTCTCTATCCCTCCTCCACCATACTCTCCAGTAGACCACGCCTCTTTTCCATAAAATTCTCCTGTATAGAAGAGACCGAGCCTATTATTACCCGAGGAGATGTCGAAGAACAATGCTAGATATATCTCAAGTCCTCTACTCATATTTTGAAAGAAGAACTTCTCTATAAACTCTCTAATACCGGCTAGGCCTTCCCACCTTCCAGATGTGAAGAGTATGGCTACATTTCTATAGGTTCCCTTCTTCACGAGTACTCTAGTGAGCTCTAGTAAGAAGGCCGCACCTATGGCATCCTCAGCACCAGGAGCGAGAGAGGGTACTATAGACCACGAATCGTAATGAGTACCAAGTAGTATAGTCTCTGGAGGGTTTCCATTTACAATAGATAGTTGGTGTATACTATGCCTTACTACAGCGAGGATATTGTAAACCTCTCTGACTTCGAACCTGAAGTTAGATACTATCGAGACTCTAACCTCTTCTCTCTTTATAAGTCTCTTTAGTCTCATAGCATCTTCTCTTAAAATATAGAACCTCGGAGCGTATAGTGGTATAGTTACCTGCTTAGATAGAGCTTCATAGTTCGTGGTTTCATAGGGTTCAATAAATATCACAGCTCTAGCACCTAGATTAAACATTTCAATCCAGTTGTACCCGGAATTAAATTCCATTAATACTACACTACCGTTGATATCATCCTTAATCTCCTCTAACTCTCCATGACCTACGTAGAGGAGTCTAGCTCCCCTTAGTACTCCCTCCGGTATCGGTGAGGTCTCCACAAGATTAGGCCAGAGTGGATATACTCTTATTCTCTCACCAGTATCCTCTATCTCTAGGTATGAACCTCTATCTACAGGTACTGGAAGCCTATACGGGTACAAGAATACATTTTCTTCACCCAGGAGTTCGATTAGATAGGATTTTATGTAGTCAGTAGCCTTATAGTATCCTTCATAACCAGTGACTCTGGTATTGAAACTGGAGAGTGCTTCAACATGTTTCTTTATGTTTTCTAAGCTGAGTTCTCGAATAAGCACTTCATAGTCTATTTCAGAAGAGGTCTCTGGAGATGCTGTGCCAATAGAGGGTATAAGAGTATGAAGCAGTAGAAGAATTGATGTTACAACTAACACATTAATATATCTAATTGTAGACCACCATTTATAAGAGATTTAGGAGATTGATATAAATATGCTGCTAGAGAGCGAAACGATTTTAAGGCCGTACAACTCTCATATAAATGATAGAACCCTTGGTGAAAGTGTATGGGTTCTTCTGAAGAGGTTAAAGAGGTAGAAGTTAAACCCACTATAATAACACCTACAAAGATAGTTGCATTAGCAGTTCTATGTCTTCTGGTAGCTCTAGCTAACCAACGAGGCCCATTAATGTGGGTTCGTATCACACCAATGTACTTATTCCTCCTGTTAATGGCTCTACCAGTATTCAAAAAGAGACTTACTTCTATAGATCTAGCATTCTTCTTCATAGGCCTAAGTATAGCTGCATACTTTCCATACATACACAATTGGAGGCTTGCATTAGCATATTCTCCCAAATTTCTATCTCCCGCACTTTGGGAGAAGGTGAGTAAAGTAGTCCCCTCATTTATGGTGGTTCCCAAGGAGCTATTAGACCCCGTAACTACAGGTGGTGCAGTAGTCCCTGCTGCCTGGGCTGTACCGCTTACCTATTACATCCTTTTGGATATAGTCGTACTCCTACTCGGAATCTCTGTAGCTACATTCTGGGCTGAACAGTTTGTCGAGATTGAAAAGCTACCATTCCCCTACATAGTACCCGCTATTCAGATGATATCGATAGGTACTGAGTATATAGATAAAAAACCTAGACTGCTGACCTTCACAGGAAAGGCCAGAGCCTTCTGGATTGCCTTCCTACTAATGGGCATTCCAGTAGGTACACTAGTACATTTAACCTACTTCTCCTCATTCAGGCCCATGCCATGGGGAGATCAGTGGCCGCTTGATCTAAGACCATACCTAGGTAAGATCCTACCTGGAGCTTATCTGAGGTACTGGCCTTTCTTCTCCTTTAGCTTTATAGGCTATGCCTTCCTAGCTCCTATGGATACTTTGATCACAATAATATTGTTCTTTGTCATATTCTACATACTCTATACCCCTATCGGTATATATACGGGTTTTCTACCTCCCACTGCTAGGGCCACAGCTGCTGTACCTGGCTGGGACTGGCCCACTCTATTCCCCTATAGGCTCTTCCAGTTCTGGTCGATACCAGTGGGATTAGGACTGGCATTAATAATATTCAACTGGAGGTACTTTACAAGCAGAGTGAAAGCAATATTCGGCGGGAGTAGAGAAATAAGACCTGGTGAAGTACCACCCTCATGGACTCTCGGTCTATTCATAATATCATGTATCCTTTTCATAGTACTATTTGCAGTAGCTGGTGCTCCCATAGCTAGTATTATCGTCTGGTTGATCATATGGCTTTTAATACAGGCAGCTAACATTAGATTTGTAGCTACAGTATTCCCCTTCCCACATAGATACTTCCATAGTATGGCATGGGCACTATGGCCAGTAGGAGGCTATACAGCAAATCCAGAACTAACAACAAGAGCCTTTGGAACAGCATTCATGATGGGTCAAACCGATAACTTCTGGAGTCAAGGAGCTCTCTACCCATGGGGTATGACGGCTAACTACAAGATCGCTCATGATCTCAAATTGAGCTATCGAGATGCATTCAAGGTAATGGTAATAGCTACTATAATAGGGTCTATTGTGTGTATGGCTGCATTTGTCTGGCTATCCTACTATATAGGACTAGTCTCTCCAGGTTTCTACAGGTACACTATAGTTACTAAGAGACAACTATGGGGACCACCTAGATGGAGATGGTATTGGGATAGAAAAGGCCCTATGCCAGATTGGGATTGGAGAGTTCCATGGTTTATTGTCGGAATATTGATAACATTGGCTATAGTTAAATTGAGAATTATGTTCCCATGGTTCTTCATATGCCCAGTTGGGATATTCTTTGCATGGCATTCATGGTTCTTTGGAAGTGCTATCTTTGGACTGATAGCAAAGTACTTAGTGATTAAAATAGGAGGAGCAAGATGGTACGAAGAATATGGTGTACCAGGAGTAGCAGGGTACATAGTAGGTTACGCTGTAGCAACTACCGTCGGTCTATGGATTCAAGAAGTACACACTCTACTATTCGGTAAAACATGGACGTACTTCTAGTAAACTAGATTGAATAATATTTTTTACTTTTACAATTATAATAGAAAAAGGGTATATATTTCTCCTCTAAGACTAAGAAGAGGGTATGAATGTAGCAAATAGTCTATGCGCTAGGTGTAAAGGAGTAAGGAGAATGTGCGGACTACCTAGATGTCCTATTCTCCTTAGAGTGGAAGAAGAGCTTAAACTCGAGAGAAAGATCAGAGGCACTATTATAAGTGCTGCAACACCCCCTTCGGTATTAGTAGGTGAATTTGGCTATCCTGTTGTTAGAGTTGGACCAAACATAACTCCAGTCTCAGGGAGTGAGGCTAAGATATACGATAATCCAGAGTACTGGTGGGGGGTAATGTCGATAGAGGATATAATCAAGCTTAGAGCTGGTACAGTGTACTCTAACCTGAGATTACACGTGAAGAGTATTAGAAAACCAGAGAACAGACTTCTAGAAGTAGTGAAGGAGATCTCTATGTCTAAGGAACCTGTAGATACTGAGTGCATATTGAGGAGACGACCCAGGTTTCACATAAAATTCGATAGTATTCTAAAGCCTAGAGGTCCAACAGCGCCTCTACGCAGATTATCTATAACATCAAATCCAATTGTACCTAGGAGGGTAGACTATATAGTCGATGATTATGATGTAAGAGCTTTTGATGCTGTAAATGAGCTATACTCTCATGGGATCTCT
>Ga0180302_10000885_pt1 | contig 13997 bp, 13 predicted proteins | sample GuaBasSediGuay17_FD_121794 | JGI IMG/M metagenome (GOLD analysis project Ga0180302, IMG submission 121794) | Subseafloor sediment microbial communities from Guaymas Basin, Gulf of California, Mexico - Guay17, Core 4571-4, 12-15 cm | ecosystem: Environmental > Aquatic > Marine > Hydrothermal... | reverse complement strand
TATTCTTGAACCCTTCAATGCTATTCCTTAACATTTCAACTTTATTGATTATGCTATTTTCGAAGACTCTTAATCTATCAGTTGCGTTAGCTCTTGAATTCCTCTCCCCCTTTAAAGCCCTAATAACTACAATTACTAGAACTAATGTTGCTGTGAGATTCAATACAGATAGCACCAAATAAAGATCGAAGGTCAAGTTGATGGTTTCTTGTATGAATATTACCTCTACCATCAGAAATTATATACTAATGATTGATATATATTTTATTACTAGTTCTTAAGCCTCTTTTCACTCGAAAAAGAGAGGTATCGATTATCAGATGAAAGAGAGTAGTATGTAATTCTTCTGGAAACCCCAGAGTATAAATAGAATCTCTGGGTAATGAGAGAGTTGGTTAATTTAGGAGAATTACTCAACCTCTATAACTTCTATTGATGGCGCATAGGGTTCAAGGAACATGACACTATATATGTAAGCTTTCTTCCACTCTTCCCATTCATCCGTTGCCTGGTACATGTATATCACAAACCAATACTTGTAGTAGGTTCCAGAATATACAGTAATTCTATAACTCAATGGGCTAAACTCGTATTCCAGAGAATGTTGAGGAATCCAGCCAGGAGCCCACTTAGTCACAGCGAACATTGGAGAGGTTCCTATGTTATAGAGAGCATCCACAGCTGATAAGCTGAGGAAAACTGCTCTTCCAATACCGTTCCCCCAATGGGTGCAGAAGAAGTTGGGGTAATAATATTCTCTGTGAGACCACCATCCAGCATAAGAGTAAACTTTTGAGACGTTATAGATGTAACCTAAGGATTGCACGTATTCCTCTTTTTTTAAGTACATGTAATTGACCGGTTTTCCACCACCCATACATGAGAACATCCAGAAGCCGTAGTCTGTCTTAGTGTACTTCCAATATATGTGAACTAGGCAAGGAGTATATCTGGTTCCGTTGATGACATATACTATTGCAAGAGTATCGTAATAGTCATCTCTTACAGAGCCAGTATAGACATTGCCTACTTTAGTACTGTTCAGTATAGCGAAAATTCTCACTGGTAAGTGTACCCAATTATATTTACCTGCATAGGTAGCAAATACTTCCCATTTACCGTAAGGACGCCACGCACCAAGTTTACTATCCGACATCCCAAAGGCGTGTATATTAGCTGGTCCGTAAGCTTCATCAGTTTCAGGCTCTCTGAGGCCTAACGCTGCAACTCCATGATAATCAAAACCGTAGTCCCTCATCACCTGGTGTTCGATATCTATCAACTCTATTCTGAAGGTCTCAGAGACTATGTCCTTGTAATCCGGCAGTCTATAATCAAAGTAAAGGGAAGTAGGCCAAACTATTAAGTCTGCATCACAATCATCCTCCCACGTTATCATTACATACACATATTTATCATTAGCTGTGGGATACTTAACTTGAAAGACTAACCTGCAAGACTGATTGAACCAATAGGCTGGATCGGCCGGAGACGTTGGAACATAGACATCTTCACCATGCCACATAACCTTATGCCATAGCTCAGTCTGAAATGGGATCAATTGCCAGTTGATAAGGTCCTTAGATGAGTATATTCTTAACTGCTTTACTGGTATAGGCGGTATGGGTGGCGGAAGAGCAGTTTTTAACGAAACTTCATTGAGTAGGAAATGTAGGCTAAACTTCCAGTCCAACTCAACAGTGTATATTTCATCCGGTGTCGTCGTTCTTAATAAAGTTCTGTAAGATTCTCCGTCATTATAAACCACATAATCCGGAGTATTCTTAACCACCTTAACGACTATACCTTCATATGTTAAGCATGAAGTCACTATTCCTCTATAGTCTGTAATATATACCCTTAAGGGTATGATGCCCCACATTTCCTGAACATAGGGCTTAATGGTAACATTCCAGAGCCCATAACCGAGATATGTAACATTGACTATTTCAGCTTCTGTCCAATAGCCGTATCTATCGAAATCTGGGAAGAGGACAGTGATATTTATGCCTGAAATATCACTTACTGGAATACCATCCGAAGTCACGTTCATTAGAATCCATGTTACGTTCTTATCATAATCATGACCAACCTTCAGCAAGGAGACACAGAGAGATACTAGAGCTTTCGCTGTAACATTGTATATGCCTAAATGAGGTATCGAAATGTTAGCTTCTAGGTAGCCTACAGAGATAGCCCTCCTCTTGTACCAGTAAAGCTTGAAAACATAGTTCTCTTGAATTACGTAATCTCTTCCAGCAAATGAATGAATGTGTTCTGGATACTTCAACTCCACTACAGCTCCGTACTTAGTGCTGGTGAGAACTACCCACTCTTCAAAGTACTCAAGAGCATATGCCCTAAATTTCGTGAGATTGTGCTCATATGGATGAAAGGCGTACGTCCTAGAGGCGTTGGCTAAAACGAGAGCGAGTATCCTCTTAAGGTCCGATTTTATTGATTCGATGGCCTCAGCCATAGCTATAGTCTTAACCTCAATGGATCCTATATTGTGGACTTCATAGAAGTGTATCATGGCTATCGAAACTAGCGAAATTAAGAATAGTGCTATGACCACTACAGCTACTATGGTAACTTGTCCCTTCATATCAACCACCCGTTATCTTACCCAATGAGAGTTCTATCACGTATATCCTGTTGTTAGTTGAGTCAGAGTAAACAACAATAGCCGTAGCTGCTAACGTACTCCTCTTAAACTGCGGAGTCTCAATCACAAATTCCTCTCCAGTTGAAGTGTCAATGATCCTTACCCTAAACTCCCTATTAGCTGGAGTTAAGGCCGTAACTATTACCTTAAGTTCATCCTCAGCTCCCTCTTGCTGCATCAGGTAAGTTAGTATTCTAGAGTCAGCTAATACCCTAGCTACAGAGTATGCCTCTTCTTTCAGCAGGAAGTAGTCATTTCGGAGTGATAGCTTTGGAGCTATATTTCTCAAGGATAGAGAGGTGTAGAGGAGAATCAATACAGTTACTATCAAGACTAACTCTAGAGCTCTCAAGTTCTCTCACCCACCATTATTACGAATGTGTAGTATTCACAAATCACGTACTTGCATAATTCTTTCTTGAACTTGACATTAGAGTTTATTAGAGGGTATCTATTGATGAAGTATAACTCGTTCTCTTCTACTACTATAAAACCTACTGTACCATATTCTACCTTCAGCTTAACGTGATCGTTATATTTAGTGAAATTGACAGGAATAGGCTCATTATAGAATGGTATTATCGCATACACTTTTAATATATTACTAGCATTATAGAGCTCATTGCTACTAGTGTTATAGTTGTCTTTAACCCAATCCTCTGGCACGAATACCCTAAAGGTAACAAGTTTGTAACAGGATATTGTAACTACATATATGGCTTTTTCATAACTCAGTGAAGTGTCAATATAGAAAGTAATGGTTCCTCCTTCGTTTTTAATACTCTCTATGTCATTATCACCAAGCTCTATCTTCATTATGCTATAATTAAGGGAAGGGAGTATATGCCCGCTCCACGCTTCTACATATAACCTAACATTTCCGACTTCATTATCAGTTATAGTAATGTTAAAGGCTGGTAGTACTCTGAGTCCGAGGGTCTCATTATACTTACTGAGATAGATCTTCATCATCGAGAACATGTCTTCTGCCTTAAGTAGAACCCTGACAAGTCCACTCTCAGTCACAAATTTAACTACCTCGACCTCTGTTCCAACTAGTAACATATTTATTGTAGATAAATGGAATGCGTACATTGAGGCGATTAGTAATATCAGAAGTACTGCTATCCCTATTTCTGACAACCACTCGATCATAGTCTCACACTAATAATGACTTTTTCATCAATTTCTCTAAACACTAAAGTAAATTGAGGAGGGATTAGGCCTGTATAGTTGAGGATAACTCGTTCAGGTAGTGTTATGTACCTTTTCACTATTATGTTACTGAGGTATTTTAGGGGAACTCTAATCTCTATATGTGATGAATTTATTGCATAAAGTTCGAAGGGTCTTGAGACTATATCATTAAAGGATAGCTTTACTGTAACATTCCCCTCAAATTGCGCATATGCTATTATCTCAATCATTCTGCTTTCGATGAGCTCACAAACTCTCTGACAAACTACCAGTTCAGTGTATATGATGGTAGTAAAAGTAATCATAACTAGCATGAGTAATATAGCCATCGCTATACTTATCGACATAACATGCCTATGGACTTCAGACAAGCTAGACACCCCTTATTTCGAATAGTATAATCGACTTTACTATGGTTATGATAATAGACTCCACCTCAGGAGTGTCTATTCCAATGCTATCTCTATTTACGAACACCTCAATTCTTCGCGAAGCAGCCTCAGAGTAATCAAGCCTTAGAAAGTCTATAGAGGTGCTATTAGTCCTAAGTACTAGATGATAGGGGCTTCCACCATAACACTCACCTACTTGAATTGAAGGGACATATATGTTGATCATGTAAATCCTATAAGTCGAACCATCTATACGTCTACCAACATAGGTGCCCAGGGGTAGCACCCTAACCCTAGGCCTTATATAGACTCTAGCACCATCACATTGATTAGTATAAACTGAGAGGACAACTGAAGACGAAGTTACTTCCTCTTCAGAACCTCTATAGAAGTTTTCAGTAGTTGAAGTCAACCATCCTCCTCTATAACTTATGACCTTAGTTGGTACACTAGATTCATACACCAAGGACTCGCTAACGTAGACCTTTATAACTAACACGTGGTCCTGATTATCTATTCTCCCCCTAGCTATAGTCACTACAACATAGTTCACATCCCCCTCTCTAAATGCTCCATCATCAAAGTTGGCTAGTATTTGGAAGGAATACACCATTGAAGTGAACTCAGAGTATTGAATTTGTGTCTCTACAGTTACTGAAGCCCAATAAAAGACTAATAGTATTAGGATAGTCACTATCGAGGCAGTAATAGTCTTCTCTATCATTAACCACCACCTATTAGGGAGAACATGCCTCTAACTAAGTACTCGCCGGTTAATAGGAAGAGTAAGGTAATAATCATGAGAACAGCTGCGTATTTGAAGCCTGCGCTGAGTCTCTCCTCAGAGAGGACACCAGCCACGAGACCATATATATAGTTGGTTATAGCTAATATCGAGAACACTAAAGGACCAATTCTCTCAATAAGTGATCCTCTTCCTAATCCAATAATTATGGCATCAAAAATATAAAGCACTGCATATATTGTGAGAAACTGTATCATTGCAGTAACGAATGGCATTAGTTTTAATATCTTGAGTCTTGCCTTCCTTTCTGTCTCTATAAGATATATGGAGTCGACATATGAAGAGTATCTATCCAAGACTTCTACTGTGACACCACCAGCCTCCAGAGTGTCTATAAAGATGAACATCAATGACGCTGCTAACCAATCTCTAACTTCTTTTACGAACTCAATTACATACTCCTTAAGAGACCTATAGTGTATTATATATTCATTGAGAAGCTTAACGTACCTTGAAAACCTTCCATAATTTCTTTGGGATAAGATGTCTATGGCTCTCTCCGGAGGTACACCAACTCTTCTAAGTTCTCTTAACTCCTTAATAAAGCTTCTAAGTCCTCTTCTAATGGAGGAATAGAACTTTTCGTATTTTGCATCTATGGTTGCAGAGATCAACGAAGATATCAAGAGCGATACTGATATGATAGTGGGAACTACTGTCCACTGCTTCGGAAGGATATGAGGAATCATGAAGATCAGATAAAGAGTCGGAGCTGCGACTATTATATGAACTAGTGCAATCGGAGTATATTGTCTATATTCACCAATAGGGGACCTTGATTGCATACCCTTAGCCATTAACATGAACATTATTGATAAAAGCAGAGGCAGGACATAAGAGAACACTATTAAGGACTTTGGCACTCTTAATGTAGTTAACATTTGTCCAGCGAGCATAGGCAACGCTTCACTGGATACCGAGAGTGAGAAGAGGGTAACAACAGTGAATATAGCGACTGAAACGAAGGACTCCATGAGGGAGACTAGGTTCTCGACCTTAGCTCTTATTTCAGCAACTCTCCTCTTTATGAATAGCTCAGATTGTTTTATCAGGTAGTCGACAGGATTAGAGCCTGACTTAACAGTCGTTACGTAACCCTCTAAAATACTCTTAAAGCCCTTATGAGGGGTCGTCTTGGCAATTTCGTCTAAAGCCACCAAGGGATCCTTTCCGTACACACTCACTTCTATGCAGAACCTCCTAGCTTCGTACCTCATTTGGTTGAAAACAAACTTAGGTGCTCTTGATACTCTCTCGAGCACTTGAAGAGGTGTCATGACTATTGAGAGGGTCGACATGTATATCAGGAAGAACGGGAGCTCTAGGTCTATATCGCTAGCCCTAAGCTTAGCTATGACCTTAGGTAAGTAAGAGGAGGAAAACAAAGCTACGAGAAAAGTCATGGGCATTAAGAGTAGAGCACTTACATTAAGCACTAAGTAGAGGAAAGTGGAGATGAGTATACTAAAAACTGCTGAGAACATTAAAGAGAGCTTATAGTACTTATCAGGTGAGGGGAGGCATGCGACGTATATATCTACTTCGATGTTCTTATTAAAGAGCTTGAGCAGGTTCATCTTTCAACCCTCAACCTCCTTGCTATCTCTCTCCTAACCTTGCTAACCAAGGCTCTTCTCTCTTCTTCGCTCATGTTCCCTTTGAGCTCTTCCTCTTCTTGTGATACAGCTATAACCTTGTCAAGTTCGGTTAATGCTCTAACACTAATCTTTGGAATGTGAACTCCAATAGACCTAAGAGTAGCATGAGGATCTCTGTAGTACGAATATACCCACTTAACTATCTCGTTATACTCTACGATTTTATTACGAGCGAGGTAATCAAGCAATTCGGCTCTTCTTTCTACTTCTTCCCACAGTTCTTCCTTGGATTGACCCAACTGTTCAGCAACTCTCTCTAAGACTTCAGATTTGTTAAGGTAATGTATAAAGGTATCATTAACCGGATCCCATTCAGCTAGCTTATAGAATGAGTCAACCGAGTGTATCTCCCATACGCTTAACACTCTCCTAGCCACTCTGTTGCTTATCTTGACTCTGGATATGTGCAAAGCGAAGTTCAGTGTAGGTATTAGTTGTGGAGGTATGTTCATTGGTGGATTGAGTAGCCTATTCATCATGCTCTCCAGGTTCTCTGCATGGATCGTGGAGATGCCACCGTGTCCTGACTGCATAGCCTGGAATAGGACATAAGCCTCTTCACCTCTAACCTCTCCAACTATTATATAGTCAGGCCTATATCTGAGAGTCACTTTGACTAGGTCGTATAAGGAAACTTCGCCTACTCTCTCACCTATGGCGTAAGTCTCTCTAGTTACGAAGGGCACCCAGTTCTTGGACGGTATGTTTATTTCCCTAGTCTCCTCCACTGTACAGATCTTCATGGATGGATGTATGAAGGTGAGTAGTGCATTCAACAATGTAGTCTTACCTGAACCTGTAGCTCCAAATATCATGAAAGTCCTCTTGTTTTCTATCATAACCCAGAAGAAGGCTGCTATCAGTGGATCTATAACTCCATCGGCTATGAGCTCTGTTATTGTGAAAGGTCTCTCTCTGAACTTCCTTATAGTAAAGGTTGGTCCTCTACTAGATATATCCTCTAGAGTAGCTGCTAACCTATATCCAGTGTCAGGCAATGTAGCATCCAGTACAGGGAAGGCAGAAGATATATGCTTGCCACACTTAGCTGCTAAGCTCCTGATGTAGCTCTTCAAGTATTCTAAGTCCTTGATCACAATATTAGTCTCGATAGATTCATACTTCCTATGCCAGACATAAATGGGGACTCCTACACCATTACAAGATATGTCCTCTAAGTTAGGGTCTAGAATTAGAGCGTGAATGGGACCATATCCTAGGTAGTCTCTTCTGATATAGTAGAATAGCTTCTGACGTACTTTCTTATCCTTACAAACTTTCATTAGCTCTCGCTTGATCAATTTTTCAATATCATAATCCTCTGACTTTATGACCAAGTATCTCAATCTATTCATGACCTCTTTAATCAACTCTCTTTCCTTGCGATTTAGTTTCTCCTCAAGGACGAAGTATTTTGTAGCGCCAGATATCAGATTCCTAGCTATCACTATTTTAGTGAACTCTGTTAGCCTATACTCCTCTAATATCTCATACTCCTTCTCATTAAAGGGTTCAATTACATGGCCGTTACCACTCACTGCTCTCCCCCTCCTCCTCACCTTTTGCTTTCCTTCTCTTTGATAGAGCTATCATCACGCATGCAACGGTAGTTGCTATTATTATCACAACTAAGGCTAGGTTTAAGGGGGCAGGAAGTGGTATGAACGAAAGCGCAGAGCTCAGTTGATCTAAAAGACCTTCGCCTTTGACAGTATACTTAAGGTCCTCGGAAACGGAACCTAGAGGTGTATCATAGGTAACTCTTACGACATACTCTCCAGCCTTGAGCTCCGGTAATCTAATAGTAACAGAGCCTTTGAGTGTGATTACTCCTTCAACTGAGGTCTGACTCTTGATCAGCGCTGACTCTGGAATGGATTGTACAAAAACGACATTCCCCTCCTTGTCTATAACTGATATTGCGACTTTAGAGTTAACAAAGAGAGGTCTGACTTCTATGCTCAGTCTCCTACTTGCAGGGGAGAACATTACATTAAGTCCTGGCTTGACTCTAATTGCACTTATTTTCCAAAGAATAGATGCTGGCGCCTGTTCCTCTGAAGATAGTGTTATCTTGACTAGGCCTGTGCCTTCAGAGAAGGCTAAGGGTAAATATTGAGTCGGATAAGTAGTGCTATAAACAGGCTCACCGTTAAAGGAGACGGTTACTATGACTCTCTCTTTAGCCTCTGGCTTCGGTGTCAGTGATATCAAGACTGGAGCATAGGCGTATGCTATAACGCTTTCAGGCAGGCTCGCACTAACCCTTCTAACCTTAAGTAGCTTTAGTCTAAGAGGATACGTATACTTATAGACATAGCCCCAAGGCGTAGTAGCATAAACGGAGATAACTGGGCTATACTGCTCCTCCGCTAGCATCCCTAGCTCCGTTACATTCATTATTGTCCAGAGGACTTTGCTCTCGCCAGCACATAACCTACCCGTAGTCATCAAGTAGCATTGAACTGGTGCACCACTCACTTCGACTTTGACGTTCTCTACAAAGCCCTCGCCCTCAACCCAAATCCTCACTGTGAAGTTGACTATATAGGATGGTTCGTAAGAGATGATCAGTTTAGGCTGAACATAAACATATGTTCTCGGGACTACGATTCTGATTGGAATATTAGCGAAGATAGTGTAGAGTCCCGACTCAATGACTTCGTTATCTTTAATGTCCTTGCCTTCCAGATAGTAAGCGAAATCTATCTTAATGGATGTGTCCTTTACATCTCCTGGAGCTAAATTCAATGCGAAGATGCGAGGAGATATTTCAATAGTAGCCCCTCCTTCATCTCCGATGTCCTTAAGTTCTATAGGCTTATCTGGGACGTATTCCACGTACTCGTTGCCTATGGTGACCTTGATGCCCTTTATGATGAACTTCGAGAGACTGCCATCAACTTCAACGACTCTTACGCGCAGAGATATATTATACTCATCTGTAGCCACTAAGCTTTGAGGAACTAATACTGAGACTTTAATCCAAACTATATCAGCGAACTTTATCAGAGCAACTTTTTGAGCTACATTAACAGGAGAACATGAAACTAAAGTGAGAAAGAGAGGAGAAACAAGTAATAGAAAAAATAAAATGGTTATGTGTTTTTTCAATGCTCCTCACCCAATTCACGGCAGTGATACACTTGCAGTATAAACCTGATTACTTGCAGTAACTACTGCTATTTCAACAGTCTGACCATGCTTGAAGGGATCGAGCTTGAGCTGCACTACCGCAGTAGTGTAGCCTCCTGCCGTTATTGGAAATCCATTACTTGCAGGGTCGTCTGCAGTGCCATCATTATTTAAGTCAACGGAGACAGTAGTACTACCCCAGTCCGCATAGGACTTACCGTTTATCCTCACATCGACTATTGTAGCATCGCTGGGGCCGACATTCTTTATCTTGAACTTTATTTCCCACCCACCAGCACCAGCAAATAATCCACTATCAAAGGTCGCTGAGGGTATCGTTAGGTTTAGCCTCTCGGTTCTTATTGAACCTACGACTACAGTCCAGACCCAGTAACCTACTATCAAAGCTACGGCTATGCCAACTCCTGTCAGTATCGCTGTCTGCAGTGCGGTCAATGCTTTTTTATTCCTTAATAATCTCTTGAGCTTATACATCCTTATCACCCTTGAGAATTATTCATTTGGACTGGATATAAAATTTATGAATTTTCAATCATTTTTTACCACAACTTTATAAGAACCCTCAATGCCGTTGGTCGTCAACACTTTGACTTTGTAAACCTTTTTTTTCGTTAAAGTAATTCCAAAATTTTCAGTTACTTCAATGACAGACCTAATATTAATCGTGTACTTGTCGAGCTCTTGGCCGTTGATGATAAAGCTCTCGAGACGAGCGATCATTGAATCGGTGACTGAATCGATCAGATATATAGTGTCAAGCTCGCAAGCTACTTCACCAACATTTCTCACCACTATGACAAATGATGAATCAATTTGGAGTTTAACAGAGTCTATCTTTATTTTCTCAATAGCTCTAGTGGGAATTGAGTATCCTACGTGTATGTTTAAGGAGGGTAGAAGTACAACATATACCATCACATTAAGTGCAACGGATATTAGTATGAGCACAAGTGCAGCTACTATTGGACTCAATCCGATAATCCTCATAGCTCTATTCACTAAGTTAGGGCTAATACATTTCAATCTCGGGCTAACATCTTCGGCAACGGTGTTTTCATTATAAAGTATGTATATACATGAGTGGGCTTCATCTCCCTCAATAGGACTCAATATGAGTTCCCCCACTCACTTGCTCAATAAGGATACTCTAACATCTATACTATAGTATCATCTTAAAATGTTAACATAAACTCACTCATCCCTTCAGTTTAGCTAAGTACTTCCTACCCGAGGAAGTAACTACATATACTTGTACGCCTTCTTCATAAGTATTGGGTACTATAACTGTTATTGTATCCCCATAACCTACTGCCATATCGACATTAATATACGTATGTAGGTCAGGTTTCACATACCATACTCTAAGCACATGAACGTAAGAGCTCAACGACTTTATTGTCACGTTGAAACTATCACTAGGTACCTTTGCCTCCAATCTGAACAAGTCTATGTACACTGTGAACTCAGAGGTGGACAAGAATCGCATCAGAATAGTTTCAGGAAGCTCTGAGAAGTTGTAAGTTATTGAGAATCCAGCTCCTGTGAACAAGTAATCAGATACTATCTCACTACCCTTAACTAATTGAGCCTCTATGGGACTCTCTCCACTGAAGAGGCCAGAGGAATTGAAGATCAAGCCAAAGGACTCTATAGCCTCGAAATTGACCTCAATGACCACTTCAAAAAGCCCAATACCTGTGATAGGCTTCTTAACTTTGAGAGAAACATTGTCTAAGTAGACGAGTATGTCCATTTCTTCTCCAAGGCTCGAGCTAAAGACGAACCTTATACTTAGTGTATGTGTTCCTTCTTTGACCTGATTCGTTACGCCGATCGAAGGCACCGTAATCCAATCGGTCGAAGATGTGTACAAGCTACTCTGATAAACTTGGATATTATCTATATACACAAGCACTCTAACCTTAGAGCCAGTTACATTGAAGTTGATCCTGTACATGAATTGTAAACTCCCTTCTAAAACCGTTCCCTCTACTGTAAAGTCCTGGTAAAACGTAACTATGGCTATGCTAGGAGGAGGTGTAATGGTCTTCTTAGCTCTACAATATGCAGAATATCCATATTCAGTAGTGGTTACACCGTAGGTTACGTCAACCAATGGTGAGAATTCATCAACCAACCAAGGAGACAAGCTTCCCGTTTCAAAGTCTCCATTCTCTATAAGCTCAATCCATGTCTCTCCTGCTCCAGAAGGTGGCGACTTTATAACGTAATAATCTCCATCAACCTCCTTAATAGAGTCAAGAGTGCCTGACACATAGTCACCCTTAATTAGGTCTAAAGATGTAGCATAAACTGATATAGTCTCGTAGTAATTCACAATATACGCCTCAATTCTCTCATCGTTCGTTGATTCCTCTCTCAGTCGCTCTATGACCACTTCAAGTCCTCTGCTAGCAGCATCTATCGTAGAGCTTAGTAACAATAATGACATCATTAAAACTATAAGAAGAACATGATGCCGAAAAGCGAAGCCTGACCTCTACCCTTCAACATATACAACACCCTTGAACCTAAGTCCATCAATCGTCACGACTAGTATTTCATAAACTCCCCCCCAGCACAAACCAATCAGGAAATGTGACATTAAGCCAGTAGTGGGTTGAGGGATAGAGGATTACATCCAGGTTAGAGTTTCACAATCTTCCATCGACTATCACTGAATCCACAATGGATTCAAGTTCACCAATGTTTGCAATGAAGATTCTAAGGACTCTAGAGCTATTGTCAAACCACACATCCTCTACAATAAGCTTAGTTAAAGCTATCTTTTCAAGGTAGGATACATTCCAAAGGAGGGAGTATCTTTGGGTCTCTGGCATGTCTCTAGCCCAAAGACAAATTGTAGCGCCAAGGGTTATCACGATAGCACAATATCAGAACAGAAACTATATTTGCCTGTCCTCTCATGTGTTTGTCTTAGTGGATGGATATTTAAACATTAATATCTCTTTTAAAAATAATAATATAATAGTCCTAGAGGGGACAGTCCACTAGTGGACTCTACAAAACTATTATAATATTCTACTGTTCAGCGATAGCTTTACTTTTTAAATTAGTTTATTAGTTATATATCTATTAATGTTTTGATAATTAGCAAAAATAAACTACATATGTAAATCTAAGATACTGTAGGGTCGTCAGTCCTTTGCTCTACAGCTTTAAAGGTCATTAAGCTCTCTAAGCTTCAGATAAGGTTTATATATAGGGTTTAAATTCTGCATAACGGCTAATGGTGAGAGCTTGACAGAAGCTATAGAAGAGCTAAAAACCCTAGATGGTAGAGAGATAAAGTTATTCGGTAAGTGGTCATTCAAGGGGATAGTAGTTAGGGACCCTGGCCTTAAGAGATACATATGCTTAAAGCCAGTATTCATACCACACAGTGAAGGCAGACATGAACACAGAAGGTTCGCTAAGTCGAGGGTATCAATTGTGGAACGCTTAGTAAATCAACTCATGAGGCCTGGGAGAAATGCAGGGAAGAAGCACATGGCAGTTAACATAGTGAGGAGAGCTTTTGAAATAATTTATCTAAAGACCGGAGAGAATCCAATTCAGGTTCTGGTTAGGGCTATAGAAAACGCAGCACCCAGAGAGGAAACTACTAGAGTGGCTTACGGAGGCATACTTTATCACGTCTCAGTGGACATTGCACCACAACGGAGAGTTGATTTAGCATTGAGACATCTAGTTGAGGGAGCTAGGTCAGCGGCTTTCAATAACCCTAAGCCTATAGAAGAGTGCCTAGCCGATGAGTTGATAGCTGCTGCTAATAACGATCCCAGTAGCTATGCCATAAGGAAGAAGGATGAAATAGAGAGGATAGCTCTTGCAGCTCGTTAAGTAGAGCCTCTCCAGCGCGAGAGGCACGTAGTAGCTGTTGAGAGAGGTCTAGCTTTCGGATACATTCTCACTATCATTGGTCTTCCCATGGGATTAGCTGTGGCTTTCACGAGAGCGTAGCCTCTCGGTAGTAGCCTTATTGCATCTACTAGTTCACCACCTGCTATCTCTTTGAGCCTTTCTAGATCAACATCCTCTACTCTATGTACTATTAGGTTCTGCCCAACTTGAGTCGAAAGAGTTTTAGCAACTAGGCT